>Ga0123519_10005155_pt1 | contig 20956 bp, 21 predicted proteins | sample YelNatPaOPRAMG02_FD_87396 | JGI IMG/M metagenome (GOLD analysis project Ga0123519, IMG submission 87396) | Hot spring microbial communities from Yellowstone National Park - Yellowstone National Park OP-RAMG-02 (version 2) | ecosystem: Environmental > Aquatic > Thermal springs > Hot (42-90C) ...
ATTATAGCCTATCAAATGACTTTGTCAACTTTTCTACCAGCGAACCCAGCGCAACATGTGCGAAAACCGGCAACGAAAAAGGCCCGCTGGGGTGCGGGCCTTCTCAACCTGCGGCGACACTGCGCCGTGTCTAGGAACCCCGGTGCTCATCCGTATCTTGATGTTCGTCGCGCGCCGACGGCACGGCCGGCCGCTGCACCGCTCAGCCGCCCACGCCCACCTTGGGGCCAGCCCAAAGCCACAGCACCGCGAACAGGGCGAATAGCCCCAGCAACGCCAAATCCCCGAGACTCATGATTCACCCGCCGGAATGCCCAGCGCCTCCTGCACCGCCCGCAGGATGGCGTAGTAACTCACCCCACCCGCGAACCGAAAGACGCCGTTGATGGCCGTGAGCGGATAGGCCAGCCCGTGCTCCTCTACGGCCTTCACCACGTCGGCATACTTCGCCCGCATCTCCGGATCTGACAGTTCGTAGTACTCCACCTTCACCCTGTCGCCGAAGTCTTCCTGCAAATACTCGGCGACGATCTTCGTGGTCTCCTCCGAAGACCAGTGGGGTCCTCAGCCTCCGCTGAAGCAACTCTCCATCAGGTCGTTGCCGAAAACCGATACCACCACCTGCTCTGTCTCGTTTGTCTGCATCGCGTATCCTTTCTGAGGTTTGTTTCAAAGACAGGCCCACGGCCCGTCCGCTAGATGCCTCAAGTGCTGCCGCCTGTGCCGCAGGAAGAACCCTGCGAGACGGCGAACCCGCCCAGGGGATTGCCCCCCATGCCGAAAAGCGACATCTTTTTCTCCACGCCCTTCTGCCCGCAATGGGGGCACTCCACGTTTCGCGGGTCCGTGTTCATGGGAACCAGTTTCTCAAACTCCTTGCCGCAGTGTGGGCAACGATACTCGTAGATCGGCATAGACTAACGCTCCTCCATCCCTTCATCCAACAGACTCGTCAGGCGGCCAGCGGTCGCCACGCCCACGTGCTTCGCCACCAGTTCACCGTGCGGCGCGAACAGCAGAAACGTGGGCACCGCGCGCACCTGGAACTGGTACGCCAACGCATTGCCCAGCGCCGAGCGCACGTTCAACCGAACCACGGCCACCTGCCCTTCGTGCGAACGCTCAAACCCGTCAACGGCGGGCTTGGACAGCAGGCACGCGCTTCAGGTATTGGAATACAACTCCACCAGCACGGGCTTGCCCGAGGAGAAAAGCGCCGCGAACTCCCCTTCCGTGGCCACCGTATCGGCGGGCGTGCGCAAGTAGAGATACAGCGCGCCCACGATCGCCGCCAGAATCAGCAGCCCTATGTTCTCTCTCACAACCTTCGGAATCCTATCCACGGACACATACCCCTGCAGGGTATTTGAATTCTATCCCGAACGCGCCCGATTGTCAAATCGCCCCGCGCCCGGTAGCATTATCATTTGACTCTGCACGGGCTCTGTCTTGTGCTGGCACCGAGGTGCGACGCACTTTCGGAGGTACGCCGCACCTTGAAGATGGCCGCGGGCCTTCGCATTCACAAAGGCGGGCGCCAACAAACTCTGGAACCGAATCGGGGCCTGTCATCGGGGGCGGCGCCTGGCGCGATAAACTGTCGCCCCTGGGAGCGCGCGCGCCTGCGACCAGGCCGCGGCTCGCAGCGCCGAAAACGAGGCGGTGAGCGGCTGAGGATTCGCCAGATACGCCTCGGTAATCTCCTTGCCTGCGCGGATCATCTCTTCCGCGTGGCCGAAATCCCACATGGAGATGCCCTGAAACGCGGGGATGCGGATGTGGTGCAGCGCCACGGCAGGATTCCCCGCCGCCTCTTCCAGGTCGTCCAGCAACTGCTGATAGATGAGCGTGGTCAGCATGCGCTGGATTATGTCAACCAAGCCGTGCACTTCGGTCACCGGCTCGCCCGAATACCCCAGGTCTATGGCGTAGATTTCCGTCGCGCCCTTGGCCATTGCGATCTCTATGGGCACATTGGCGACGATACCCCCATCCACCAACTGCGCGCCGTGATACACATACGGCGGGAAAGTAACGGGCAGCGAGGCGCTGGCCATGACCGCGTCCACGATCAGCGCCGAAGGGTCGTCGCCGAACAGGTAGAGCGTGGCCGTGTTGAGGTCGGCGGCCGTCGTGTACAGCCGCACGCGCAGGTCGGCGAACCGCGTAACCCCAGGCGGCAGGTTCCGGATGACCAGGTCGCGCAGGCGGGCGCTGGACATCAGGCCGTCCTGCTTGGTGAGCACGCGCCACGCCATCGTTACAGGATTGCCAGGGAACACGTCGGAGCGGCGCAGCGACTTCCACAGCCCGCCCAGCGTCAGCGCGCCCACCGGGCTGGGGTCGGCGGCGACGAACGCCGCATTCATGGCCCCCGCCGACGTGCCCACCAGCATATCGGGCTGGATGCCGTGGCCGAAGAGCGCCTGCAGCGCCCCCACCTCCAGCGCCCCGCGGTTCCCCCCGCCGCTCAGCACAAACGCGATCATGCGCAACCTCCCGCTGCCGCTTTGGCCTGCGATTATAGCACCGGCCCTGCGAATGTTCAATGGCAACAAGAGAGCGGGCCTTGTCGCCCGCTCTCCAGCAACCCCGTTCGGTCTCGCTACATCAAGCCCTTTCGCTTGAGCATGGGCACAGGCGAAACGAGATGCTTCTCCAGTCCAAGTTTATCGCTCGGAAGGCCGAAGGCCAGGCCCATCGCCTGGGTGAAGTACAGGATCGGAATATCATAATCCCCGCCAAACTCGGCGGCGATTTGCGCCTGCCGGGTGTCCAGGTTCACATGGCACAGTGGGCAGGCCACAATCACAGCATCCGCGCCGACTTCCTTGGCGTTACGGAGGATCTTCTGGGTCAGGTTGAGCGCGACGGGCAGCACGCTGATGGACAGCGAACCGCCACAGCAATCCGTCTTGTAGGACCAATCCAGGGGCTCCGCGCCCAGAGTCCGCATGAGGTCATCCATGTTCGTTGGGTATTCAGGCTCCGGCGCGTCGGTGATCTCGGGCGGCCGCGTGAGAAGGCAGCCGTAGTAGCACACCACCTTCAGGTCCTTGAGCGGGCGCTTGACCTCAGCAGCGATTCGGTTCAGTCCCACGCGATCCGTCATGGTGGTCAGGAGCGAATCCACCTGAAGCCCCCCGGAGGGCAGATAGCCGATCTCCTTCTCCACCTTGGTCGCCAACTCCGGGTCTGTCCGCACCTCGTGCAGCGCGATGCGGAAGCGCGAGAAACAGGAAGCGCACGGCACGGTTACGTAGGACAGGCCGTCGCGCTCCACCTCGGCCAGCGTCTTGAGGGGCAACACGGTGGACAGGTAGTGATCGGTGGAATGGGCGGGCGATGTGCCGCAGCAGACCCATCCCTCCGGCTCCTTCAGTTTGAGTCCCAGGGCGTCGGCCACGGCCAACGCGGAAATCTGGTATTCCACCCCCGTGGCGTGGAGCGAGCATCCCGGATAATACGAGATGGTGTCGGGCGCGGGGGGCGGGGAGGGCGCTCGCTGGCGCTTCGGTTTGCGCGCGATGCTGGGCAGCAGTTTCAGTTTGCCGCTGCGGAACATCTTGAGGGCCATCGGCGCATCGTACTTGAACAGTTGCCGGAAACTCAGTTCGCGCCGAAGGAACAGCCGCAGGTACAACTCGGCCATGAGGCCCAGTTCGTACATGCGCCCAAACCAGCGAATGCCCCGTAGCGCGGCCTTGTAGAACAGCGGCACGGCGCGCACGGGGGATTTGATGCCCTCCTTCTGCGCCTCAATCTCCAGCACGTCCATGATGCGGGCAACGTCCAGCCCCTGGGGGCACCGCGTGCTGCACGTGATGCACGCCGCACACAGCGAAATCGTCCGAGAATGCAGCACCAGGTCTCGCTGCCCCAACTGCACCGCGCGCATGATCTGGTTGGGTGTCAGGTCAAAGAACTGAGCCACCGGACACCCGGCCGTGCACCGCTTGCACTGATAGCACAGGTACACATTCTGGCCTGTTTCCCGCAGGACGTATTCGGCCAGTTCGGTGCTGATGGTGATGGGCATACCCCACTCCTTGTACTTGCTAGACCTGTGGACGAGGCAGGAGACCCGCGCGCTTCACAATCTCGGGCACAGCCTCTTCCCACTCAATGGCCATAATGTGGACCCCCGCGACCCCGGGAATCTCGCGCACCCTCTGGATGACCTCCACGCAAATGCGGATGCCTTCCTCTTCCCACGCGGCCTTGCGGGCGGCTTTATCCTCTTTGGGGATACCCTTCACGGCCTCCTCCATGCGCCGCACGTACTCCTCCGGGACGTCCATGCCGGGGACCTGGGTCGCCATGTACTTGGCCGCACCTGCGGTTCGGATGGGGCTTACGCCGGCCAGGACGTACACCTTGTCCAGCAGGCCCAGGTCGCCCACCCGCTGCATGTATTCGCGGAACTTGGGCACGTTGAACACGATTTGCGTCTGGACGAAATCGGCGCCCGCTGCCACTTTCTTGGCCAGTCGGTAGGGCCGGAACTCAAAGGGGTCTGCGAAGGGGTTGGCCGCCGCGCCGATGAAGAAGCATGGCGCCGGTCCTTTGATCTCCTCGCCGCACTGAAACTTCTTCGCGTCGCGCAAGTCCCTCACCATGCGCAAGAGGCCCATGGAGTCCAGATCAAACACGTTTTTGGCCATGGGGTGATTGCCAAACTGCTGGTGGTCGCCCGAAAGGCACAGGAGGTTCTTGATGCCAAAGGCCGCTGCGCCCAGCAGGTCGCTCTGGATGGCGATGCGGTTGCGGTCGCGGCAGGTCATCTGGATGGTCGGCTCAATGCCCATGTTCAGCAGCATAATGCCCACCGAGATGCTGGACATCCGCACGACAGCAGTCTGGTTATCCGTAATGTTGACCGCGTCCACATAACCTTTCAGGATTTCGGCCTTGCGGCGCACCACTTCTGGGTCGGCATTCTTGGGGGGACCCAGTTCGCCCGTAGCAGCGAAGTATCCAGCGGTAAGGATTTTCTCAAGATTGCTTCCTACTTTCATAGTATGGCTATCCTTTCCCATTCTTCGCGGACGTTTGTCTATTTGTTGAGACGCAGGTCTTCGCGAACGATCTTCCGGGGGCCGCCGTCGCGGCTTGTGCGCCAGTCTTTGGGGCCTGCGACTTCCAACAGCGCGTCCAGCCGCCCCAGCGCCTTCATGCGGTCGTAGATTTGCTGCCAGGCGCAGGGGACATCCGGGTTGATCTCGCACTTGCCGCCCTGCGACCCGCCGCAAGGCCCGTTGAGCAGGCTCTTGGAGCAGCGCGCGATGGGGCAGATGCCGCCGGTAGTGGCCAGCACACAGTTGCCGCAGGCCTGGCACCGCTCCACCCATACGCCCTGCTCGGTGGGCTGACCGAGGAACGTGGTATTCAGCCCCGGCAGCGTGAGCATCTCGGGGAACTGCTCGTTCATGGTCTGGACGCCGATGCCGCAGGCCAGCGATAGCACCACATCGGCCTCCTTGAGTTTGTCGGCGATGGCTTCGTTGTACTCGTACTCGCACTGCCGTTGAACCGTGGCCTCCATAATCTGCTTGGGGTTGCCCTCCAGGCCCGTGGCCATGCGCAAGGCCGAGGCGAGGATGGCCACCTCCTTCTCACCGCCCGCGAAGCACACGGTTACACAGGTGCCACAGCCCACGATAAGCACCTTCTGGTACGGCGCGAGCATGGCCTTGATTTCATCCAGCGACTTCTCTTCTGCAACTATCATTCTCAACGTCCTCCTTTACGTCCGGTACACACGATTCCGCACTCGGGCCCAAGGGATTGGGGCCCAGCCGACCGATGCGATCGGTCATTTCCTTGCATATTTCAGCGAACCGCGCCCCCTCGGAGGAGGAGAGGAAGAACATCTCTATCCGCTCTCCCCCCAGTCCAATCTCATCCAGCAGGCGCTTCACATAGTTGACCCGGCGTTCGGCTCCCACATTACCTACCAGGTAATGACAGGTGCCCTTCAGTCAGCCGGCTACAAATACCCCATCCACGCCGCGCTCAAAGGCGCGCAGGATATGAATCACGTCCACCCGGCCGCTGCACGGCACGTGGATGATCTTCACGTTGGGCGGGTACTGCACCCGCATGGACCCGGCCAGGTCGGCGGCTGCATACGCGCAATAGTGGCACGCGAAAGCCAGAATCTGAGGCTCAAACTCGTTCATCGCGCACCTCCCGCTTCTGCTAGCAGAGCCTCTATCTTCGCGAGCACCTGTTGGTCCTTGTAGTGCATCAGTTGGATGGCCTTGGCCGGGCATTCGGCGACGCACAGGCCGCACCCCTGGCAAGCCGCGGCCTTGATTTCCGCCGCGCCCTGGATTCCTCCCGCGCCCACCAGTTCCGGGTTGATGCGCGGCGCCCCATACGGGCAGATGCGCACGCACGTGAGACATGCGGTGCAGCGTTCCGGGCTGACCGTCGCAACCACGCCGCCAACTTCCAACACATCCTTGGACAGGATGGACGCGGCGCGTGCAGCAGCGGCGCGGGCCTGCGCCATGGCCTCCTCTATGGTCTTCGGATAGTGCGCCACCCCGCACAGGAACAGCCCCTCGGCCGGGAAGTCCACCGGCCGCAGTTTCACATGTGCCTCGGCAAAGAACCCCTCCAGCGTGCACGAGAACTTGAACGTCTCGGCCAGGGCTACGCTCCCATCGGCAGGCACCAGCGCGCTGGACAGCACCAGCCAATCCGCCTGCAGCGCCACATCCTGGCCCAGCGCCATGTCGCGCACCTGGATGGCAAGCCCGCTCTCCGTCGGCATCACCTGGGGCTTGGGCGCCTCGTCAATGCGAATAAACACCACGCCGGCGCTCCGAGCCCGGGTGTACAAAGCCTCGTGGAACCCGTATGTGCGCACGTCCTTGTGAAGCACCACAACCGCCGCGGCCGGGTTCAACGCCTTGATGCGCAGGGCGTTCTTCATCGCAACGGAACAGCAGATGCGGCTACAATAGAACGACCGCGACGGGTCCTCGTCCCATGGCCCCACGCACTGGAGCATCACGATCGTGGCGCCGGCCCTCCGCAGCGGGTGATCGGCATGTCGCCCGCTTTCCAATTCCGCAAGCGTGGCCTCCAGGTCGCCCTGAGTTCGCACGTTCGGGTGCGCGCCCAGCCCATACGCAGGGCCGCGGTATTCCTGGCCGCCGGTCGCGATGATCGTAACGCCATGCTCCAGAAGGCGCTGCATCGGCTCGTGAACGTTCGCTACCGTGGTCTGGAAATTGCCGACGAACCCCTGCGTCTTCACGACCTGGGTATTGAGCAGCACTTCAATATCCGGGTGCGAGGTAACCTTCGCGATCAAGTCGGCCACCTCAGCGGCCGGCGAGGCCCCGCTCACGCTACGCGCCCAGTGCTGTGCCATCCCGCCGAGCCGTTCGGAGCGCTCCACCAGGTACACGGGAAAGCCCTGCTCGGCCAGGCTGAGCGCCGCGGTCATCCCCGCCACGCCTCCGCCCACCACCAACGCGCGGTGGAACAGGCTCTGCTCCTGCTTGTAGAGCGGCTCCAGGGTGCGCGCTCGCCAGACCGCCATGCGGATCAAATCCTCGCTCTTGCGGGTGGCCCGCTGTGGCTCGTTGCTATGGACCCACGAGCACTGGTCTCGGATGTTGGCCATCTCAAACAGGTAAGGGTTCAGGCCCGCTTCGCGAATGGTCTCGCGGAACAGCGGCTCGTGCGTGCGCGGTGTGCACGACGCAACGACCACCCGATTCAGTTTGTGCTCGCGAATCCGCTCCTTGATGATCTTCAGCGAGTCGGGAGAGCACGTATAGGTTGTGTTCTCGGCATGGACAACCCCCGGCAGGGTCGCCGCGTAGCGCGTGGCCGCCGCCACGTCCACCACACCGGCGATGTTGCTCCCGCAACTGCACACGAACACCCCGATACGAGGCTCATCGGTGGGAGCCACAGCCGTCTCGGGCGGCATCGGCCTGGGAGCAACCAGCGTGCCCCGCGCCCTGCCGATGACTTCCAGGGCTGCCGCGGCCGCCGCGCTTGCCTCCACCACGCTGTCGGGGATGTCCTTCGGATCGGCGACGGCCCCGCATACGAACACGCCCGGGCGGTCGGTCTCCACCGGACGAAACGGGCGCGGCCTGGCGAACCCTTCGGGGCGCAGGGCCACCCCAAGCATCTTGGCCAATTGCCGGGTCTCCGGCGCGACCTCCATGCCGACGCTTAGCACCACCAGGTCAAAGACTTCTTCCCGAAGCGCCCCATCCCCGTCGGTAAACGTTACGAGCAGACTCCGAGTCCGGGGATCTTCCTTCACGCTGGAAACCCTGCACCGGTGGTAGCGGATGCCCTGTTCCTGCGCCCTGGCGAAGTAGGCGTCAAACCCCTTGCTAAAGGCGCGCATGTCCATCAGGAACACATTGCATTCCGCGCCGTGGACATGCTCCAGGGTGAGAAGGGCCTGCTTGGTGGCGTACATGCAGCATACCGAACTGCAATAGTCGTGCTGCGTATCCCGCGAGCCAACGCACTGAAGCCAGGCGATGCGTCGCGCTTCGCGGCCATCGGACGGCCGTAGCACGTGTCCCGCCGTCGGCCCCGAAGCCGAGAGCAAGCGCTCGTACTGCATGGCCGTAACCACGTTGGGGAAACGCCCGAAGCCGTATTCCTGAGAGCGGCGCGCATCGTACAGGTTGTAACCGCTCGCCAGGATCACAGCGCCAACCGGAATCTCGCGCTCAATCGGCGCCTGCTGGTGGTCTATCGCTTCGGCCTTGCACGCGACGACGCAGCGGTGGCACTCGGAGCAGATGCCGCATTCCAGGCAGCGCTCGGCCTCGCGCACGGCGGCCTCCTCGTCCAGGCCGAGTTCCACTTCCACGAACCCGCGAAGCCGCTCGCTGACGGGCAAAGTCGGGATGACCGCCCTGGGCCGCGCGGACGCTTTGCCTTCAGCCACCCTTGCCCGCGCCTCGTCCGCGGTCATTTCGGCAACCGGCAACGGCAGTTCCTCACGCGGCGTGAGCAGCGGCTCGCCCTTGAGATAGCGGTGGATGGACAGTGCTCCCCGGCGTCCCGCCGCGATGGCCTCTATCAGCGCCCCGGGCCCCCGGGCGGCGTCGCCTCCCGCGAAAATGCCCGGCCGATTCGTGGCAAGGGTCTTCGGATCCACCTGGAACGTGCCAAAGCGCGTAACCTCCAGGCCGTGATCGGGGTCCAGAAGCGAGATTTCGGGGGCCTGCGCCACCGCCGCGACAAGGGTGTCGCATGGGATGGTGAACTCGCTGCGGGGGATGGGGATGGGCCGCGGGCGCCCGCTGCTGTCCGGCTCGCCCAGGCGCATCCGCACGCACCGCACGCCGACAACATGGTTGTTGTCGCTCAGCACCTCCACCGGAGCCGTGAGGAGTTGTAGGCGGATACCCTCCCGCTCTGCCTCCTCCACTTCCCACGGGTTCGCCGGCATGGCGTCGCGGTCCCGGCGATACAGGATCATCACCTGGTCCGCGCCGAGTCGGAGCGCAGTTCGGGCGGTATCTATGGCCGTGTTGCCTCCCCCGACCACCACCACGCGCCGACCGATGGCGGGGTGCTCGCCCAAGGCCACCGCGCGGAGGAACGGAACGCCGTGGAACACGCCCTCCACGTCCTCGCCCGGGATGCCCAGTTTCTGCGGCTGGTGCGCCCCGATGGCGAGAAAGACCGCCTTGAACCCCTGCTGCATCAGATTGTTAAGGTTCCGTATCGGCGTGTTGAGTTTCAATTCCACGCCCGCATTCAGGATATTCTGAATCTCCCTGTCCAGGACATCACGGGGCAAGCGGTACGCGGGTATCCCAACCCGCATCATGCCTCCCGCGACCGGCAGGGCCTCAAAGACGGTAACCGGGTGTCCCATGCGCGCCAGATAGTAGGCCGCCGACAGGCCGGCAGGCCCCGCGCCCACCACGGCCACAGGCTGGTCGGCGGCGGCTGGGTCGGGCTTCACCGCATAGACGCTCGGCGCCGTGCCCTCAAGCCCGTGTTCGTACACGTAGTCGGCGACAAACCGCTTGAGCGCGCAGATGGCCACCGGCGCATCGGCCTTGCCGCGGTTGCACTGGCTCTCGCACGGGTGATTGCAGACCCTCCCTACCGTCGCCGGGAAAGGGTTATACTCGCGGACAACCTCAAAGGCTTCCGCATAGCGGCGCTGCGCAATCAGGGCCACATAGCCCTGCGCGCTGGTGTCCGCCGGACAGGCATTCTTGCACGGGGACGTGCCCCGCTTGGTGATGGCGTAGGCGCTCGGAACGGCCTGGGCGTAGGGTCGGTATATCGCCGTGCGTTCGCGCAGCCCTTCATTGTACTCGTCGGGCAGGCGCACGGGGCAGACCTTCGCGCAGTCATCACAACTCGTGCACCGCTCAAGGTCCACGTACCGCGGCCTCTGGCGAACCGTGGCAACAAAATTCCCGGCCTCGCCGACAAGCCCTGTTACCTCAGCGTTCGTCAGGATCGTGATGTTCGGATGGCGTCCGCATTCGGCAAGTTTGGGCGATATGATGCAGATGGCACAGTCGTTGGTGGGAAAGGTCTTGTCCAACTGGGCCATCTTCCCGCCAATCGCAGGAGAGCGCTCCACGAGATACACCTTGATCCCCGCGTTGGCCAGATCAATCGCGGCCTGGACTCCTGCAATGCCGCCCCCGATGACCAGGGCGGCCCCAATCGGGTTATGCGTTTTCTCTGACATTGGGAATCCTTTGCCAGCCCACACCTTCGTGAGTGCGTGGGGGCCCCATTGCCCGTATGCCCATCACCGCCCGGTAGAAATTGCCTCAACCTCACATGCGGCGTGCCTTGCTCGGTCGCGATGCGACCGCCACCCCCGGAGGCCACGCCTTCTAGCAGCCTTCCGTTCGCCTCCTCAGCGGATTTGGTCCCAATTTGCGGATGCGTTCGGTCATGGTCCGCGCGGCCTCGGCGAAAGCGCCGCCCTGCCCACCGGACATGTAGAAGATTTCCACGCGCTCGCCGCCCAGGCCAATCTCATCCAGGAGTTTCTTGGCGTAGGCCACCCGCTTGGTGGCGCGCACGTTCCCCTCCAAGTGGTGGCAGTTGCCCAGCGGACAGGCGATGACGTAAACCCCGTCCGCCCCGTTCTCAAAGGCTTTCAGAATGTATTCTACATCCACCTTCCCGGTGCAGGGAAGTTTGAGCAGTTTCACATTGGCTGGATACGAGAAATGCAGCGCCCCGGCCGTGTCTGCCGACATAAACCCGCAGTAGATGCAGGTAAACGCCGTGATCTCCGGCTCAAACGTCTCTCCCTGGCCTGCCTGGGTTGTGGCTGTAGATACGGCCGTCTCAGTGTCTTGCGTCATACGACTTGCCACCTTCCGAGGATATCCATATCGCAAAGCGCGAGTTGATCATCGCGGTAGTGCGCCAACTGGATGGCATTGGCCGGGCATTCGGCGGTGCAGGTGCCACACCCCTGGCACAGCGCCGGGTCAATGTAGGCCGCGCCCTTGATGCCCCCGTTGCCCACCCGCTCGGGATCTACCACCGGCACATCAAACGGGCACGTGCGCACGCAGGTGAGGCACGCCACGCACTTGCTCTCGTCCACAGAGGCCACGACGCCGCCCACTTCCAGCGCGGGCTTGGCGAGAATAGAAATCGCCCGCCCGGCCGTCGCCAACGCATGGGAAATGGATTCCTCAACGAACTTGGGATAGTGGGCCAGGCCGCACAGGAAGATGCCCTCGTCTATGAAATCCATGGGGCGCAGTTTCAGATGCGCCTCCATGAAGAACCCTTCGCGCGACAGAGGCACGCCCAGCAGTCGGGCCAGTTGCGGGTTCGTATCGGCGGGAACCGTGGCCATGCTCAGCGCAACGATGTCGGGCTTGATGAGAATCTGCTCGCCCAGGATAGGCTCCTTGAGCACCACCTGCAACTCCTCGTTGACGACGCGCACGACCGGCCGCTGGGTGTCCTCGTAGCGCATGAAGATCACGCCGCGCCGCCGCGCCTCTGTGTAAAACTCCTCGCGGTGCCCGTAGGTGATGAGGTCTTTGTACAGGACGTAAATCTGGCAATCGGGATTGATCTGCTTGATGCGAATGGCGTTCTTCAGCGTGTTCGTGCAGCACGTTCGGCTGCAGTAGTCCGCCTCTGGCTCGGGGCCGCGCACGCACTGGATCATGACGATCGTCTTCAGCGCATGGGCCACATCCGGCGAAGTCGCGATCTGCTTCTCCAGGTCCAGTTGCGTGATGACGCGCGGATCCTGCCCGAACAGGTACTGTTGCCCCCGATACTCTTTCGCGCCGGTCGCCACGATCAGAACGCCGTGGGAGATGGTCTGCGTGATCGTCTGGCCATTGCTCCGCGTGGCGATCACCGACCGGAAGTTGCCCACGTGCCCCCCGAACCCCACGAGTTCGGAGGATTTGAGGACAGCGATGCGCGGGTTGCATTCCACGTCCTTGATAAGTTGCCGCAACAGTCGCTGAGGGTCGGGGCCTTCGGCGGTGAAATAAAGATGGCGGAGATGCCCTCCCAGTTGTTCGCTCTTCTCCACCAGGTACACGTCGTACCCGCCCTCGGCAATGGCCAGCGCCGCGGTCATCCCGGCGAGGCCACCGCCCAGCACCACAGCCGACCGCTGGAAATCGCTGCGAATCTTGTGGACCGGCTGGAGCGTTCGGGCGCGTGCCACGCCTATCCGAATCAATTCATGGGCCTTGCGGGTTGCGCCAACAGGGTCATTGGAATGCACCCAAGAGCAATGGTCGCGGATGCTTACGAACTCCAAAAGGTATGGGTTCAGACCCACCTCGCGCAAGACCTGCTGGAACAGCGCCTCGTGGGTGCGAGGCGTACAGGCCGCCACCACCACGCGGTTCGCCCCGCTCTTCTCCAGCGACTCGCGAATCTGGGCCAGGCCCTCCGGAAGGCAGGCGTACTGCACCCGCTCGGCGACGACAACCTCCGGCAGCGTGCGGGCGCGCTCTACCACCGCCGGCACATCCACCACGCCGGCCACTTCCTGCCCGCACTCGCATACGTACACCGCTACCCTGCGCGGCTCCCCGGCCACATCGCGCTCGGGCGGGATAGGCTTGGTCGTCGGCGCGATGCGTGTGGCCCCGGTCAGTAATTCCAGGACTCGCGCCGCAGCGCCGCTCGCGTCAATGACGGTTTCGGCGATCTCCTTCGGCGTCGCAAACGCGCCGCACACGTAGATTCCGGGCCTGCTCGTGTCCAGCGGCTCAAACTTGTCGGTCTCGCAGAAGCCGTAGGCGTTCAGGTCCACGCCGAGTTTTTCCGCAAGGGCCTTCGCCTTCGGCGGCGGCTCGCTTCCCACCGACAGGACCACAAGCCCAAAGCGCGACTCGTGCAGTTTCCCGTCTTCTGTCTGATAGTCCAGAATCAGGTCGTGGGTCTTCGGATCTTCCTTGATGCCCGAAATGCGGCAGCGGGTGTACTTTACGCCAAACTCATCGCGCGCCCGCTCGTAGTACGCGTTGTATTCCTTGCTAAACGCGCGCTCATCCATCATGAAAATCTCGCACTCCACCCCCGGCACCCGCTGCTTGGCCAACAGCGCCTCTTTCGTCGCGTACATGCAGCAGATGGACGAACAGTAGGGGTGTTCCTTGTCGCGCGATCCCACGCACTGAAGCCAGGCGATCTTCTTGGGGAACTGGTTATCCGAGGGGCGCAGCACAACCCCCTCGGTGGGCCCCGAACGGCTGGCCAGGCGCTCGTACTGCAGGCTCGTAATCACGTTCGGGTATCGTCCGTACCCATACTCGGCGGCGCGGCTGGGGTCGTACAGCCGATACCCCAGCGCAAGAATCACGGCGCCCACCTTGATCTGCTCGTAGGTCTCCGCCTCGTCCAGGTTGATCGCCTTGGTCGGGCACACCTCCTCGCACTTGCGGCAGTCCAGGCAATAGTGCCCCTTCTCAATCAAGTAGGCGTTCGGAATGGCGCGAGGGGCGGGCTTGAACGCAGCCTTGTGCGTGGTGAAGCCGGTCTGGAACCGATCGGGCAGGTCAACCGGGCACACCTCGCTGCAGTCCCCGCAGTTGATGCACTTACGCACATCCACGTATCGGGGTTTGTGGAGCACGGTTACGGTGAAGTCCCCTGGAAGCCCTTCCAGAGACACGACTTCCGATAGGGTCATGACATGGATGTTGGGGTGGACGCTGTGGTCAAGAAGGGCCGGCGTAATGGACGGGCGAGTGCACCCATAGCCATGGTCTGAAGTCCCGCGGCACAGGACGCAGTCGTGGGTGGGGAACATGAACCCCAACTGCGCCACAATGCCCCCCAGACTAGAGGAGGCCTCCACCAGATAGACCTGGAGTCCCGCCTCGGCCAAATCTACTGCGGCGCGCATGCCACCTACGCCTGCTCCAACGATGAGTACAGCGCCAATCTTCTCCCGGTGTGGCATGTTTCCTCCTATCCGGCGGCAAGAAAAAGGCTACGCCTCTTGGAATACGGCCAGGCGTTTACAGTGTTGCATCCCAGAGCGTAGCACGGGCATTTTCATCTCTCACGAACCGACAAACGCGCGGCCACGCTGCCGCACCAAGCCCATTATACGAGAGACATCCCCTAGACGCAAATACAACCATGTCGCTCCCCCAGCGCAAAATGCCCCGCCGAGCGCGCGTTGACACACCCACGCCGCGCGGCTATAATCAGGTCATCCTGGCAAGGCGAGGCGATCTTGTACCCACCCACAACCTGGCGGTTACTGATAGAGGCTGCCAACGATGGCGCATGGAACATGGCCGCGGACGAAGCCATCCTGACCGGCGTCGCCCGCGGCGATAGCCTGCCCACGCTGCGCTTCTACCAGTGGAATCCGCCGTGCCTTTCGTTGGGGCGGAGCCAGTCGGCGGCGGAAGTGGACTTCGCGGCCTGCGAGGCGCAGGGCATCACGTGCGTCCGCCGCCCTACAGGTGGGCGAGCCATCCTGCACCGCGACGAACTGACGTACAGCATCACCCTCCCGCTGGACGACCCGCGCGCGGCGGGCGACATCGTGGAATCCTACAGGCGGCTGAGCGAAGGGTTGGCCGAGGGGCTACGAATCCTGGGAGTGGCCGTAGGCCGCGCCAGGCCCCGCAAAACCGCCGATCCCGCGCCCGCCTGCTTTGAGACGCTCGCCGGATACGAGATCACCGTCGGGGGGCGGAAACTCCTGGGCAGCGCCCAGTTCCGCACATCCAAGGCCCTGCTCCAGCATGGCTCGCTGCCCCTCCACGGCGACCTGTTGGCCATCGTGGATTTGCTGGCCCTCCCCGACTCGGAACGCCAGGCCCTGCGCCGAAGGCTGCGGACGGCGGCCATCACGCTGGAGCAGGCGCTCTCGCGGCGCGTGTCGTTCGCGGAGGCGGCGCAGGCCCTGTGCCAGGGCATCTCGCGCGCGCTCAACGTGCGCCTGGCGGAAGGCTCGCTGTCTCCCGCCGAGTTGGAACTCGCCCGCCGCTTGCAAGGCGAGAAGTACGCCAACCTCGCGTGGCCCACCGCGCCGCGAGAAGCCAACCGCCTGCCGGTAGGAACGGTGTCGTGATTGTCGCAACATGTCGCCTGCAATTGAGATTGCCGTCCAACGGCTCGCTCAAGGGGAAGCGGCAAACCGTGCAGTCCATCGTGGCGCACATCCGAAAGGACTTCAATGTGGCCGTCGCCGAGGTGGACACCCAGGATTCGTGGCAACTGGCCACTCTGGGCATCGTAACCGTGAGCACCGCCGCCGACCATGCCCACGGCCTGCTGACCGCGGTGGTTCGGATGGTGGAGCGCGGCCACTGGGATGTGGAACTCCTGGACTACCAGATAGAGATTCTGTAGAAGCGGGAGCGCCCGCCCCCTGCAAGGGGAGCGGCAAGGACGAGGAGGGGAACATGAACCTGGGCACGTGGCGCGACGTAGCCGTCGTGCTGTTGGCGGTGGAGGCGTTCTTCGGCGTGTTGATCGCCGGGGCCGCCTGCTACTTCGGCATACGCGGGGTACTCTGGCTCAAGGCCAACATCCCGCGCGTAACGCGCCCTGCGCGAGTTTATGTCAACCAGGCCGAACGCGCAGTCCGCCAGGCGGGCGGCGCGGCCATCAGCCCATTTGTCTGGGGCGAGGCCACAGGCGCGCGCGTCCGCGCAGCCTTGCGCGCGCTGGGCCGCTCCGAAAGGAGGAACTCCCATGTCTAAACGGGAACGGGTCATCTTCATCGGCACCCTCGTCGGCGGCGTCTTGGGCGCGACGGTCGCCTACCTCCTCGCCCCGCCCAAGGAGCCAGGGGAGGAAGACAGCCCCTCGCTCCTCGCAGGCATAGGGCTTGTGGAGGGCCTGGCCATCGCCCGCGCCGCCTTCTCCTTCATCCGCCAGATACGGTCGGTCAGGCAGAAGGGCGTCGCCAAGAGGCGCGGCGCAGGCCGATAGGAACCGCGAAGACAAGCCGGGGCCGTCGGCGCGCGATGGCTCGCCGGCTCTTTTTGACAAGCCGCCAATTCCGCGGTAGCATTACCGAGCCGATACGCTTGGCATCTATCCAACTGATAGCCCAGCACGCCTGGGGCCAGGTGTTCGGCTTTTATTTTCGCCACGGGGAAGGGAGGTGAGCCGATGGAAGAGACTCGGGTAGATGCCGCGCTCCGCGCCGTTCGCGCGCTGCTGGAAGCCGACGACATCCAGGCGGCCATTCGCGTCCTGGAATCGCTCAACGCGCCCGACCAGGCTGACGTGTTTGAGGAACTATCGCCGGAACACCAGGAAGCCCTGCTTCCCCAGTTGGACACGGAAGACTCCGCCGACATCCTGGAAGAAATGGAAGAGGAGGACGCCGCCGAACTGGCCCAGAAGTTGCCCGTTGACGCCCTGGCCGACATCGTGGACGAAATGGAGCCGGACGAAGCGGCGGACCTCCTGGGCGACCTTCCCGACGCCACCACCGCCGCGGTGTTGAAGGAGATGGAGGACGCGCACGAGGTCCTTCCGTTGCTCGCCCACGAAGACGACACCGCGGGCGGCCTCATGTCGCCGGTGCAAGTCGCCCTGAACGAGCACATGACGGCCGATGAGGCCATCCAGCACGTTCGCAAAGTCGCCCCCGACACCGCCACGGCCTACTACCTGTTCGTGGTGGACGATGACAACCATCTGGTCGGCGTGGTGAGCCTTCGCGAACTCATCGTAGCCGCCCCGCAGACCCTCATCCGCGACATCATGAACCGCGACGTGATTTCAGTCCGCGCCGACGCAGACCAGGAAGAAGCCGCGCGGCTCATGACGCGCTACGACCTCCTGGGCCTGCCCGTCGTGGATCACGAGAATCACCTGCTCGGCATCATCACCTACGACGAGGTCGCCGACATCCTGGAAGAAGAAGCCACCGAGGACATCCAGCGATTCGGTGGCGCTGAGCCGCTGGACAAACCGTATCTTTCCACGGCGGTCAGTTGGGTCGCGCGCAAGCGCCTGGGGTGGCTGTTGCTGCTCTTCATCACCGAGACGTTCACCGGCTCGGTGCTCCGCCACTTTGAATCCACGCTCAGTCAGGTCGTCTCGCTGGCCTTCTTCGTCCCGCTGCTCATCGGCACAGGCGGCAACTCCGGCTCGCAGACGACCAGCACCATCATCCGCGCGCTGGCCATCGGCGACGTGGACACGAAGGACATCTTCCGCGTTTACTGGCACGAGACCAGGGTGGGGCTGGTGCTGGGGGCCATGATGGCCGCCGTCGCGTTCATCCGCGCCCTGACCTGGGGCACCACCGTCTGGGTGGCCATCGCCGTGGCCGTGAGCATCTGGGCCATCGTGTTGTGGGCCAACAGCCTGGGGGCGCTGCTGCCGATCATCGCCCACAAACTGCGCATTGACCCCACCGTCGTATCCGGCCCCGTCATGAGCACGCTGGTGGACGCGACCGGCCTTTTCATCTACTTCACCATCGCGAGGACGATACTGCGGCTGTAGAAGGGATGTGTTGCGCCGACCTTACGTCGCCGCCAGGGCAGCGCGCACCACGTCTTCCAGCGGAATCCCGTGCTCGCGGGCGATGCGCGCGCAGTCCTCGTACTCGGGCCGCCGCAGCGCGACTCCGCCGTCCAGCATCTTCACCTTCACGCGCACCTCGCCCCACGGCGTCTGCACCGTCTCCGTGCGCCGTTCGGCGGTGCGGCGTTCCACCTCCAGCCAGCGCAGGCCCAGCGTCGGCGTCTCGCGCAGCACGACGGCAGCCAACGCCTCGGCATCGCTCGGAGCCGCAATGACAGAAAGGACCACGCCAGGGCGATTCTTCTTCATCTGAATCGGCGTGAACCACACGTCCAGCGCGCCGGCGGCGAACAGCCGCTCCATCGCGTGCCCCAAAGCCTCGCCCGTGGCGTTGTCCAGATTGCACTCCAAGAGCACAACCCGCTCGTGTTCGCTGGCCCGCGCTTCGCCCACCCACGCGCGCACCGCATTGGGCCACGGGAAGCCCTCGTGCTTGCCAAATCCGTAGCCCACCCGACTGATCCGCAGTTCAGGCTGGCGGAACTGCGCGGCCTCGCTCAAAATCGCCGCGCCCGTCGGCGTAACGGTTTCGCCCTCCGCGTCCACGGGGTACGTGGGCGCGCCCGACTCGGCCAGAATCTCCAGCGTGGCCGGCGCGGGCAGCGGCAAGATCCCGTGCGCCGCGCGGACAAAACCCCGCCCCAACGGCAGCGGCGAAGCGTACACCTCCTCCACGCCGGCCAGTTCCAGGGCCACCGCAAACCCCACGATGTCCACGATGCTGTCCACCGCGCCAACCTCGTGGAAGTGCACCTCTTCGGGCGTTGTGCCGTGAACCCTGGCCTCGGCGCGGGCCAAACGCCGGAATATCGCCAGCGCCCGCTCCCGCGCGCGAGGGGGCAGCGCGTCGCCCGCATCGCGAAGCAGCGCCTCAATGTCCCCCAGGTGGCGATGGGGCTGGTGTTCGGCGTCCACGCGAACCTCAAACCGGAAGCCCGCAATTCCATTCCGCACGACTTCAGTCGCTTCAATCCCGTAGCCGTCCAGTGGCAGCGCCCGCAGCGCCGCGCGCAGGCCCTCCAGCGGAACGCCCGCATGGAGAAGCGAACCCAGGAGCATGTCGCCGCTTGCCCCTGAAAAGCAGTCAAAATACACCGCGCGGCTCATTCTGCGCCCCCTTCCCGTCGGGCGGCCGCGACCCGATTCGCGATCAAGCCCGCCATGATGCCCGCGCCCACGCCGTTGTCTATGTTCACCACAGCGAGCCCAGGCGCGCACGTCTGCAACATGGAGGTCAACGCGCCGATGCCGCCCCCGCCGAAGCCGTACCCCACCGACGTGGGCAGCCCGATGACCGGCACATCCACCAGCCCCGCCACCACGGACGGCAGCGCGCCATCCATCCCCGCCGCCACGATGATCACGTCCACCCGCGCATCGCGAAGCAGCGCCCGAAGCGGCTCAAACAGGCGATGCAGCCCCGCGACGCCCACATCGTGGGCCTTGAACACCTCGCAGCCCATCTCGCGGCAGATCAGCGCCGCCTCGGCCGCCACCGGAATGTCCGAAGTCCCCGCCGTGATGATGCCCACGCGCCCGCCCGACGGCCGCACTTCCCCGCCCGCCCGCCGCAGCACGGCCGCGCGCGCCTCGCCGTCCCACTCTAGCCACGGCTTTTGCGGGTTCTCAGGGTCAGGCGTCGTCGGAAACTCCGCGCGCAATCGCGCCTCCAGTTCCGGCGGGACGCGGCTCAAGATGGCGCGCCCCCGCATCCGCAGGAAGGTCTGAGCGATGGCAAGACATTGTTCCGCCGTCTTCGTCCCTGCGAATATGACTTCGGGCGCGCCTTTCCGGTCGTCGCGAAACAAATCCGGATTCGCAAACTCAAGTTCATCCAAGGGGCTTCTCCTCCCGCATCCCCAACGCCTCGTTCATGCTGCCCGTCCGATAGCCGGCCAAATCCAGGGCCACGTACACGTAGCCCACCTCCCGAAACGCGCGCAGAATCCGCTCCCTGGCCGAGTCGGTCATCAGCAGCGCCCAGTCGGCGGGTTCGCATTCCACCTTCGCCAGCGGCCCCCAATGGCGCACCCGCACCTGCCGCAGCCCGAACTCGGCCCGCAGGAACTCCTCGGCGCGCTCCACGCGTGCCAGGTCCTCCTCGCGAATCCGAGTGCCGTAGGGGATGCGAGTGGCCAGGCACGCCTGTGGCGGCTTGTCCCATGTGGGCAGTCCCAGCGCCCGCGACAGCGCCCGAATCTCGGCCTTCGTGAGGCCCGCCTCGGCCAGCGGCGCGCGAGCGCCCGCCTCCTCCGCGGCCCGCTGGCCTGGGCGATAGTCCGCTGCGTCGTCGGCGTTCGCCCCGTGGACAACAAAAGCCAGCCCCCGCTCGCGGGCCATATCCCGCAACCTGGTCAACAACCCGCGCTTGCACACGTAGCAGCGGTCCGGCGGGTTGGCGACAAACGCATCGTCGGCCATCACGGGCAGGGGAATCCGCAGGTGCCGACTGCCCAACCGCGCGGCCAGCGCTTCGGCTTCGCGCATCTCCCGCCGGGGGTGTATGGGCGCGTCGGCGGTAACGGCGAGGACGCTCTCCGCGCCGAGGACCGTGAGGCTCTCGGCCAGCAGGTAGGTGCTATCGGTCCCGCCCGAAAAGGCCACCAGAACAGAACCCATATCTCGGAGCAGCCCTCGCAGGCGCTCCACCTTTTCCGCCAGGGGATTCTCAATGTCAAGTCTGTGCGTTTCCACCGGAACTCCTTGGAATCGTATTTGCCGCGCTGCCGCGGGCGCCCGCTACAGCAACTCCAACTGCCGTGGCTCCTCGCCCTCGTCGCTCACGGGGTATCCGTGCGCAACCAGCCAGGCCCGATCCGGCCCGGCCCACTGGAAGCGGCGCAAGTCGGTGCGGCCCCGCGCGTCAAACTCCACCCCCTCCGCCTCCAGCAGCCGCCGTTGCAGCGCA
>Ga0123519_10005157_pt1 | contig 20950 bp, 19 predicted proteins | sample YelNatPaOPRAMG02_FD_87396 | JGI IMG/M metagenome (GOLD analysis project Ga0123519, IMG submission 87396) | Hot spring microbial communities from Yellowstone National Park - Yellowstone National Park OP-RAMG-02 (version 2) | ecosystem: Environmental > Aquatic > Thermal springs > Hot (42-90C) ...
GCAGTTCTCCCGGGACATCGCCTATCTGTTCGCTACCTTCCACCGGCTGTTCGCCTGCTGCCGCATGGTGCCGATGATGGAGCAGCTCACCGGCGCCGCCGCACTGATGGCTGAGTACAACGGCTTGGAGAAATACACCCATGTCCGCGATAAGCTGTCCTGGATGGTGCAGGTCACCGAGGCTTTCAAGGTATTGAGCTGGGCAGCCTGCATGTTCCCTGAAAAAGAACCGGACGCCGACCTGGTAATCCCCAACCAGCTCTACACCAATATCGCCAAATTTATGTACGCCGACAACTTCCATGAGATGTGCAAGATAGCCCAGGATATCTGCGGCGGCATCGCTGCCGACCCCATCGCCTACCGCGATTGGGCAAATCCCGAAGAGCGTAAGTACATCGAGAAGTACCTCGCTGGCAAAGCTGGCGTGCCCACCGAGCACAGGCTGAAGGCGATAAGGCTGGTTCACGATATCACCGGTGGCAGACATCTCACCCATCAGATACATGCCGAGGGCTCGCTGGCAGCACAGAAGATGATGTTCTACGCCAATGCTGACTGGAACATGTACAAAGCCGCTGCCATGAGGCTGGCCAATATCCCCGGATGGGAAGCCAGAGACCCGCAACAGGCAAAGCTGGTGGACCTCGGTCACATCGCAGCGTCAAAGATGCCACCGATAGATACCAGCTATAAAGTGGCGGCCAGAGCATAGGTGGTGTGACTTCCCCACCAGGTAAAGGATAGGCACCGGGTTGGAACTAGCCACATTTTTTGAGCGTGTAATTGGGACTGCCTGCAACAGGGGGGAACTCTGTGCCCGAGTCCAGCCAAGCTGCCGCACTGTCCTATGGGCGTTCCCGAGAAAGGAGGTGAGAAGAGACATTGAGCTCAGTTCAAAGTCGCAACCCAGTTACAACTTCTGAAAGGAGGTCTTGATTACCGAATATGGAGTTTGGCTTCACCGAAGAGCAGGAGAAACTGAGAAAAGAGCTGCATGATTTTTACGCCACTGAACTGCCAGAGGACGTCTCCGGCGTGCCGGCACTGAGTAGAGAGTTGCAAGACTTCTGGATGGACCTGCAGCGGAAAGCCGGCAAAAAGGGATATCTGGCGCCGGGCTGGCCCAAAGAGTGGGGCGGTCTGGGGCTAGGCCATATCGAGGTCGGCATCGCCAACGAGGTGGAAGGGTACTGGGGAATAGCCTGGCCCGATGGCATCGGATTGCACATCGTCGGTCCCGGACTACACCTGTTCGGCACCGAGGAACAAAAGAAAAGGTTCCTGCCCGAGATATCCAGTGGTGAGAAAATCTGGTACGAATGCTTCACCGAGCCGGAAGCAGGCACCGATGAGGCGAACCAGCAGACACGCGCCGTGAAGAAGGGAGATAAGTGGGTCATCAACGGTCAGAAGATCTACATCACCGGCGGCTACAAGCCCGACTGGCTCTACGTCGAGGCCAGAACAGCGGATACCATCCCCAAGCACCGCGGGCTCACCCTTTTCTGCGTCAAGGCAGATACCCCCGGGGTAACCGTTACCGCACTGCCGTGTATGGGCGGCTACCGGGCAAATATATTTTACTTCGACAATGTCGAAGTCGGCGACGACGCCATCGTGGGGCAGATAAACCAGGGCTTCTACCATGTAATGGCGACTTTCGAGTTCGAAAGGTCGAACACCGGCATCGCCGCCAGGGCCAAGCGGGAGTTACAGGAACTGATAGATTTCTGTCGCAATACCAAGCGAAATGGGAAACCACTCATCAAGGACCCGATGGTAAGAAGGGCGCTGGCCAAGATGGCTATTGACATCGAGGTGTTGCGCCTGGCAGCCTGGCGTACCGCCTGGAGGTTCGGAGAACGGAAGCGGTTGGGGCCGCTGGACTTCGACCTCACCGGCTTCTTCAGCCGCCTGAATGCCTACACCCACCCGAATCTAAAGATGGACATCCTCGGTGCCTATGGCCAGCTCCCCATGGGCTCCAAATATGCCAAGCTGGACGGGGCTATCGAGCGCGGCTGGCAGGTGACCCGCAGCTATCATTACGCCGGCACCATGGAAGCGATAAAGATTGTCCTCGCCGGGAGGGTGCTCGGTCTTCCCAGAATACCTGCCAAGCTACACACCACCATCATGCAGGCTCTACAGGAAAAGGAAAAACAGGCGTGACCTTGGAGATAAAGGAGTAAAGAGATGAACTTCGAACTCAGTGAAGAGCAAAAGATGCTTAAGAAGGCTGCTCGCGAGTTCCTCGAGAACGAGTGCCCCGAGAGCGTAGTGAGAAAGGCGGAGGACAGCGACCTCGGCTACCCGCCAGAGCTATGGAAAAAGGCTGCTGACCTGGGCTGGCTGGGGCTAATATATCCCGAGAAATACGGCGGCAGCGGCATGAGCATCCTGGATTTGGCTATCCTCTACGAGGAAATGGGCAGGGCACTCTTCCCCAGCCCTCACCTCTCCACAGTAGTCCTCTGCGGGCTCACCATCCTGGAGGCAGGGACCGAGGAACAGAAATCCGAACTGCTGCCGAAGATAACCAGAGGAGAACTGGTAATGGCGCTGGCACTGACCGAACCCGAACCTACCTGGGACGGTAAGGGCTGGCTGCCTGAAGGGGTGACGGTGCCAGCTACTCCCGAAGGCAACAGTTATGTCATCAACGGTATCAAACTCTTCGTCCACGACGCCCTCGCCGCCAATTACCTGCTGGTGGCTACCAGGACGAGGAAGGGACGAAGGGCTAGCGATGGCATCACCTTGTTCCTTGTTGATGCCAAAAGTCCCGGCATCAGTTACACTGTGCTGCGCACCACCGCCGGGGATAAGCGCCAGTGCGAAGTTGTTTTCGACAGGGTTAAGGTGCCGGCAAAGAATATCGTAGGCAAGCTGCACGGCGGTTGGGCACCGCTAGAAAGAGCGATAAACGTCGGCGCTGTGCTACTCAGCGCTCAGATGGTCGGCTCTGCGGAAAAGGCTATGGAGATGGCGGTGAACCACGCCAAGACAAGAATCCAGTTCGATATGCCCATCGGCATCCATAACTGGGTGCAGGAGTACTGCATCATGGCTTTTGCCGACGTGCAGGGCACCAGGAACCTGGTGTATGAGGCGGCGTGGATGCTTAGCGAGGGCATTCCTTGCGACCTCGAGGTTGCCATGACCAAGGCTAGGGCTAACGAGGCCTGCACCGATGCCCACTGGCAGGCCCATCAGGTACTGGCTGGGGTGGGCTTCACCACTCAGGACAGCGTCCTGCCCCTTCACACCAAGAGGGGCAAGGTGTGGCAGCTTTACCTGGGCGAGACCGACCACTGGATGGAGAAGGTCGCCCAGCAGATAGAAAAATGGCCAGCGCCGGAGAAGCCAAGAGGCAAGCCACTGGGCATCTTCAATGTGCCCGAGGACCTGCAGGTACCTAACTGGGATGTCTGGGCAAACCAGATAAAGAATAAGGGGAAACTCTGGTAGGCACTGCCTCTTAAGCGGTGGCTGCCTAAGAAGTAGCCCTCGACCTTCCCTCCACGGGAATCTCGGGGCTACTCTGCTTCTGCACTGGCAGCCTAGTCCGGTCGGCGCATCAGCTCGAATATGGCGCCGCCGACGCCTCCGGCATCTAGATAGGCAAACCTCCCCGGGTCATGGATGAGCAACTTTGCCCCCTGGGAGACAAGGTTCTGCGCCTCGGCATCGACATCGTCGACATAAAAGCCAATGTGGTGCACACCCTCTCCCCAGGTCTCGAGAAACCGGGACTGGAATATCCGCCCCTCGGTGCACTGGACAAGCTCGATCTGCACCGGCCCCACATAGGTGAATGCCATTCTTACTCTCCACGGTCTACCTTTAGCGTCGACACCACCGTTCTCGGTATATGTCCAGGGGCCAAAGCCGTACAGCCGTGACCAGGCTTCGATGGTCTTGTCAATGTCCTTAACCGCATAGCTAATGTGGTCAATTGACTTGACCTTAAACTGTCGCGCTACACTGCTCATGCGCCGGCCTCCTTTGCTTGTGTTGTGAAAAGATGTGACAAGTCTATGACCTGCGCTCAACGCATGTCAAGCTTCGCTCTGAGGCACGATAGCTGAAATCTTTCGGCGCTGTGGTATAATCTTCGCCACATGAGCGTCCTGGTCACCGGTGCCACCGGGCACCTCGGCTGTAACCTGGTGCGAGCCCTGCTGTCTAAAGGACGCAGAGTTCGCGTCCTCATCCATACCAGCCGTCTCGGCATTGAGGGACTGAACATCGAGACCATCACCGGGGACGTGCTCGACCTCGATTCTCTGGTTAGAGCCTTCGATGGGGTAGAAGTAGTGTACCATCTTGCCGGCTATATCTCGCTGTCTCCCCGTGACCGGCCCCTCATGGAGGCGGTGAACGTACAGGGTGTGAAGAATGTGGTCGAGGCTTGCCTGCGCACTGGTGTGCGCCGCCTTGTCCACTTTAGCTCCATCCATGCCATAAAGGATGTACCGGACCGCACCGTGGACGAGGCCTGCGAGCTGGTGGACTCACCTCATGCCCCACCGTACGACTGTTCCAAAGCCGCCGGAGAACGAGAGGTGCTTAAAGGCATCGAGAAAGGGCTTGACGCAGTCATCATCAGTCCCACCGGTGTCATCGGACCCCATGATTACCGCCCCTCGCACTTCGGTCAAGCACTGCTCTATATGGCACAGGGAAGACTGCCCGCCCTTATCGCTGGCGGCTTCAACTGGGTGGATGCCAGGGACGTGGTTGAAGGTGCAATAACCGCCGAGGAGAAGGCGCCATCAGGTGCCAAGTATCTCCTTGCCGGACACTGGGTGTCTGTCCCCCAGATTGCCGCCACGGTGGCGGACATAACTGGCGTGGCAGCACCTGGCCTCACCTGCCCCGCCTGGCTTGCCCTCTGCGGCGCCCCCTTCATCTCCACATTCGACCGCCTCCGCGGCAGGCAGCCACTGTACACCGCAATGTCCATCAAGTCACTCCAGTATCACCGACATGTCAGCTACCACAAGGCCAGCCGCGAGCTCGGCTACCAGCCACGTCCCTTCAGGAAGACCATTGAGGACACATTGCACTGGTTTGAGGAAGCAGGCATGCTCGCTTGCACAGCACCGAGAAAGGAGAGGCGATGACCGAGGCTACCGTTTTCAATTACCTGCTGACGGCCTGGTTCGTGCTGGCGGCGGTCGTCTTCATCGCCCTGTTCTTCATCGCGGCCCCGTACGGACGGCATGTCCGCCGCGGCTGGGGGCCGACATTCACCAACCGCACCGGCTGGCTGCTCATGGAGGCGCCAGCACCCCTGGCCTTCGCCGTCCTCTATTTCTGCGGAGAAAACAGGGGCAGCATCGTCGCCCTGGTCTTCCTGCTCCTCTGGGAAGCACATTACGTACATCGGGCATTTATCTATCCCCTCAGCCTGCACAACAGAGAGAAAAAGATGCCGCTTACCGTCGTCCTCTTCGGCGCCGTGTTCAACCTAGGAAATGCCTACCTCAACGGACGCTACCTGTTCACCTTCGCCTCCTACACCAGCCAGTGGCTCAGCGATTACCGCTTCGTCCTTGGCACTATCGTGTTCATCGCCGGCTTCATCATCAACCGCAATGCCGATGAGATATTGCACCATCTCCGCCAGGAGAATGATTCGGGATACCAGATACCCTTCGGCGGGATGTACCGCTGGATATCCTGCCCCAACTACTTCGGCGAGATACTGACCTGGCTGGGCTGGGCAATAGCCACCTGGTCGCTCCCCGGGCTGGCATTCGCCGCATGGACCATCGCCAATCTTGCGCCCAGGGCACGGACTCACCACCTATGGTACCGGCAGCACTTCCCCGATTATCCTAGAGAACGCAAGGCGCTTATTCCCGGTCTCTGGTAACCAGAGGCGGCAGGCGCCAATGTGTCACCTCATTATATCTGCTATAATGTAACCTCAACTGGAGGTGTATTTTGTACAAGGCGCCGCGGGGCACTGTGGATATCTTGCCCGAAGAGCAGGCTTACTGGAGGTACGTCGAGTCTAAAGCCGTGGAGCTCTGCCAGCTCTACGGATACCGACGCCTTGATACTCCGGTATTCGAAGAGGCTGCCCTGTTCACCCGTAGCATCGGCGAGGGCACCGATATAGTGACTAAGGAGATGTACATCTTCAAAGACCGCAGCGGTAAGGCGCTTGCTCTGCGGCCCGAGGGCACTGCCCCGGTGTGCCGTGCTTACATTGAGCACGGTATGGACAATCTGCCGCAGCCGGTAAAGCTGTACTATCTAGCCTCAATATTTCGCTATGAACGCCCCCAGGCAGGACGCTACCGCCAGCACTACCAGTTTGGCTGCGAAGCTATTGGCGATGCCGACCCTGCCCTCGATAGCGAGGTCATCCACCTGGCATACCAGTTCTTCACCTCCCTGGGGCTGAAGGAGATAACTGTTCAGCTAAACAGCATCGGCTGCAAGGCCTGCCGCCCGGGATACATACAGGCACTCAAAGGCCACTATCAGGGGAAAGCGGACCTGCTCTGTCCCGACTGCAGAACAAGGCTGGAAAAGAACCCGCTGCGGCTGCTGGACTGCAAACGCGCCCAGTGCCAGCAGTTGGCGAACACAGCACCAAAGACTACCGATTTTCTTTGCCGGGGATGCAGGTCTCACTTTGAGGCAGTGACCGAATACCTGAGGAGCCTGACATTGCCTTTCAGCCTCAATCACCGCCTGGTGCGCGGACTGGACTATTACACTAAGACGGTGTTTGAGGTGCAGCCACTCGATGGTGGTGCCCAGAGTGCATTGGGCGGTGGCGGCAGGTACGACGACCTCATCGAGCAGCTCGGCGGCAGACCCACACCAGCGGTTGGCTTCGCTGCCGGGATAGATAGGGTGGTGCTCAATTTAAAGAAGCAGGGAGTGCCGGTGCCACAGCTGCCGACACCGAGAGTGTTCATAGCTTACCTGGGCGATGAGGCGAAGACCGAGGCGGTTAAGCTGACAGCCAGCCTGCGGGCACAGGGGGTCGGCGTGGTGATGGCGGGCGGCGGCAGGAGCCTCAAATCCCAGCTACGACAGGCAGACAGCCTAGGCAGCACCTATACAATCATCCTCGGCGATGAGGAGATTAAGAACCACAGGGTGACGCTACGAAATATGGTCAGCGGTGAACAGCAATGTCTGACCGCCGCTGAATTAAGAGCCGTGCTGGAGAAGGCGGGCTAAATGCAAAGCGGCTGCTTCGGCTGCAGCCGGATGGCAGGAGGAAACCAATGGACGAAGTGACCATTTCGAAGGCAATACTCGAGAGCTACTTCAAGGAGCTTGTGTCCGCCACCGACGTGGACGTGGCTATAGCCGGCGCCGGACCTTCGGGTATGACCGCCGGCTACTATCTGGCAAAGGCGGGGGCGAAGGTGGTCATCTTCGAGAGGAGGCTCAGCGTCGGCGGCGGCATGTGGGGCGGCGGCATGATGTTCAATCGCATCGTCGTCCAGAGCGAGGCGAAGGGAATACTGGATGAGTTTGGCATCGGCAGCGAGGAGTACCAGCCCGGCTACTATGTAGCTGATGCCATTGAGGCAGCGGCAACCATGTGCTCACAAGCGATAAAGGCCGGTGCCCAGATATTCAACCTTATCAGCGTCGAGGACGTCATGGTGCGAGAGGATGACAGGATAGTGGGGTTGGTGCTAAACTGGACTGCGGTCTCGCTGGCAAACCTGCATGTTGACCCGCTTGGGGTGAAGGCAAAGGTGGTCATTGATGCCACCGGGCACGATGCCGAGGTGTGTCGCATCGTTGCCAGAAAAACCGGTGCCGGCGTGGAGATAGAGGGCGAAAAATCAATGTGGGCTGAAATCGGTGAGCGAACTATTGTGGAAAATACCAGGGTGGTCTGCCCCGGGCTCATAGTCGCTGGTATGGCAGCTAACGCCGTCTACGGGGCACCGCGAATGGGCGCTGTATTTGGCGGCATGCTTCTTTCGGGCAAAAAAGCCGCCGAGCTAGCCCTCAAAGGGCTGGAGAGAAGGTAACATATGGCAAAGACGATAGCCGAGATAAACGAGAAGATAAAGAAGGGGCAAGCGGTGGTGGTCACCGCCGAGGAGATAATCGACATCGCCAGAAAGAAGGGCATCAGCAGAACGGCTAAAGAGGTGGATGTGGTCACCACCGGCACTTTCGGTCCCATGTGTTCCTCCGGCGCCTTCTTGAACCTTGGCCACCCCAAGCCCAGAATCAAGCTCGGTGGCGGAAAGGTTTACCTGAACGACGTCCCCGCCTACACCGGACTGGCGGCGGTGGACATATTCATCGGCGCCTCCGCTTTGCCCGAGGATGACCCCAAGAACCGCATTTATCCCGGCGAGTTCCGCTACGGTGGCGGACATGTCATCGAGGAGCTGGTAGCGGGTAAGGACATAAGGCTAGTAGCCACTGCCTACGGCACCGACTGCTACCCGCGAAGGAAACTGGAGACTTTGATAAATATAAAGGACATCAACGAGGCGATATTGTTCAACGTCAGGAACGCCTATCAGAACTATAATGTGGCAGTAAACCTTGGCGACCGTATACTGTACACCTACATGGGCGTGCTTAAACCAAACCTAGGCAACGCCAACTATTCCACCTCGGGGCAGCTCTCGCCATTGCTCAACGACCCGCATTATAAGACCATTGGCATCGGTACGCGCATCTTCCTGGGGGGAGGTATTGGCTACGTCGCCTGGCATGGCACACAGCACAACCCCTGCGCTCCCCGCAATGAAAAGGGAGTGCCTACAAGGCCAGCGGGCACGCTGGCCGTCATCGGCGACCTCAAGCAAATGAGCCCGAGGTGGCTGGTGGGCACCAGCTTCCTCGGCTACGGCTGCACCATTACTGTGGGCATCGGCGTCCCCATACCGATACTCTCTGAGGAGATATTGGAGTACACCTTGGTCACCGATGCCGACATCCTTGCCCCAGTGGTCGACTATAGCCAGGCTTACCCCCAGAGAAAGCCCGATGTCCTGGGCGAGGTGAGCTACGCCGAGCTTAAAAGCGGCGTCATCAAGGTGCAGGGCAAGGAGGTGCCCACCGCCTCGCTTTCCAGCTACCCCAAGGCAGTTGAGATAGCGAATATTTTGAAGGACTGGATAAAGAAGGGTGAGTTCTTGCTCACCGAGCCGGTGGCGCCGCTGCCCGGTGCTGAGTCTGGAATTACCATCAAGCCGCTGGAGGAACGCCCCATACTGGAGGAGTAAGGAGAGAACATGGTCGTCTCGAGAAGGATAGTGCTGCATTTTCCCAAGCGCCTCACCAGCCAGCCAATCGTTTACAGGTTGGTTAAGGACTTCGACCTGGAGTTCAACATCCTTAAGGCATCGGTAACCCCCGGCGAGGAGGGGTTGCTGGTCATGGAGCTCACCGGCGAGCAGCGCAACTATGATAAGGGATTGAAATACCTTACCGATGCCGGGGTGAAAATACAGTCGCTCAGCCAGGACGTGGTGCGCAACGAGGCTAGATGCACCCACTGCGGTGCCTGCATCACCCTCTGCCCCAGCGGCGCCTTTTCGCTGGAGCCAGGGACGAGAAGGGTAATCTTCGATAACTCCAAATGCATCGTCTGCGAACTCTGCATCAAGGCCTGTCCGCCCCGCGCCATGGAGCTCTATTTTTGAATGTACCAGCCGAGGACGTACCGTCACTGGGTCAAGGATAAAAGCCTCATCGCCTTCACCGTAACGGTCAAAGAGACTGACCTCTATATCCGTGCCCGCCGTCATCTCGAGGCTGAGGCTCTAGCATCGGTGCTCAAGCACCGCACGCCCCTGGAGGAATATATCGCCGCTCACCCCGATTTCCTCCACACCCTGGAGCCAATAGCCGTTGAGGAGACTGCGCCAGATATAGTAAGGCAAATGGCCATAGCTGCGGAAAAAGTCGGCGTCGGCCCCATGGCAGCAGTAGCCGGTGCCGTCGCCGAGGCGGTGGGCAGGGACCTGCTCAACTTCACCTCTGAAGTCATCGTGGAGAACGGCGGCGATATTTTTCTCAAGATAGCAAGGACGAGGCTGGTGGGCATATATGCCGGAAGCTCCCCGCTGACCGGCAGGCTGGCTCTGAAGATATTCCCGGGCGATACCCCGCTGGGCGTCTGCACCTCATCGGGCACGGTGGGCCATTCCCTGAGCTTCGGCACCGCCGATGCCGCCATCGCTCTCGCCCCATCAGCAGCACTTGCCGATGCCGCCGCCACCGCCATCGGCAACCGCGTAAAAACCATCGAGGATATACCACCGGCACTGGAGTGGGCAAAGACCGTACCCGGACTTATCGGGGCGGTGATAATTAAAGGCGATAGGCTCGGTGTCTGGGGGAAAGTCAACCTTGTGCCGACGAACTCGGCGGCGAAAAACTGAGCCCAACCCGACTACTTACCACAGCAAGAAACGCTGAACCGTACCTGGGTGGTGTCGCTTCCACCCCTGCCATCGTTCACCGTTACCGTGACCACGTATTCGTCGGTCACCCCCGGTGCTGTCCAGCCCACCTCAGCCCCGCCGCCGGTAACCTTACCACCGGTGGCCACCCAGCTATATTGCAGCTCGTCGTCATCGGGGTCTTCAGCAAGGCACTTAATAGTATGGGTGATATAGGCGCGGGAGCTATTAACATCCCGTGGTGGCATGCCGTCAACGGTCACGCTGACTATCCTCGGTGGACTGTTCGGCCGCACAAACGCAGTTAGAGCTAAGGACTGCCTTGCCTCACCGCCGTTGCCATCCTTGACCACTACCCCCACCGTACAGGTGACAGGTGTTTCCGGTGCCACCCATACCACCTCACTGCCGCCGCCTTCGATGCTACCGCAGGTCGCCGACCATGAATAGCTCAGGCTATCCCCATCGCTGTCCACAGCGACACAGCTTAGTCTAGTGCTCTTACCTGCCGGCACCTCAAGCCGCTCGGCGGTCAGCGAGATTATCTGCGGCGCATGGTTCACCGGAGGGGGTGGCGGGGGCGGGGAAGAACATGAAGCTGACCACACCCCGACCAAAACCAGCAACGCAGCAAGCGACAAGACCGCAGCTTTGCCAGGAATCACCTTATTCCCCACAGCGACTATGTTTTTCTCTGACGACACTTCCACTCATAAAACGAAGACGGCAACTATAAGGATTATAGCTTAATACCGAACGGAAGTCTAATACTCGTACCCGTCCAGTGGATTGGTGACACTCATTCTGATTACTCCCCTCACCCAACCTTTGCAACAGGAGAGGTATGTTGCCCTCACTCTAAATCTCTCCCGAAGGGGAGAGAGGAGTCCAGTTTCTTCTCCCTTGAAGGGAGAGCTTCTTCCTTTTTCCTCTCCCTTGGTGGAAGGGTCTTTCCTCTCCCTTGAAGGGAGAGGACTAAGGTGAGGGTGAGACCTTATATCTTAACCGCAGTGGCAAAATACCCGGCGGCACCGTCCTCTACCTCGATGCCGCCAAAGCCTGCCGCCCGCAACAGTTGATACATTTCTACCCCATCGGGGAGTATGTCATGCTCCACGGCGGGGATACTCCTGTGGATACTGTTTATCTGCTCGCGGCTAGCGGTATGGCAGACGAACAGCCTGCCCTCTTTCTTCAACACCCGCCTCATCTCACCAAGCGCCCTGGGCTTGTCCTGAAAATGGGGGAAGCTTGAATAGCACACCACGGCATCAACAATCCCGTCGGGCAGCGGCAGATTTTGGACATCAGCATGGAGGTAGTCCACATTTGCCGGAAAGCGCTTCGCCCGCGCCCGCTTCAGCATCTCCTCAGCAATGTCTAGGCACAGTAGCCTGCCGCTGCCGATTAACTTCACAAGATAAGGCACAAACACTCCGGTGCCGGTGCCGACATCGAGGACGGTAGCACCCGGCGAAATGTCGAGACGGGCAGCCAGGGCACTTAGCCTGGCGCCGTCCTTCTCGGCGATAACCTCATCCCAGACAGCCGCCCTGCTATTAAAATACTCCCGTATGCTCATGACCATCACTCACCCACAGCCAGTGGCTTCCCTTGCCAGCGCTGGACCTTTCTCTTGGGCGAAAAGGCGACCGCTAGCGCGAAGATTACTGACGAGACTATCACTATTGAGGCACCGGAAGGTAGGTCGAAAAGGTAAGATGCCGCCAGCCCTGTCCAGCAGGACAGCACACCGAAGGCAGAGGCGATGAGCAGCATGCGCTTTAGACTGTAGGTAAGCTGATACGCAGCTGCCGCCGGGTTGAGTATCAGGCTGTAAACCAGTAACCCGCCGATGCTTTGCAGCGATGCAGTGACGGTGACACCGGTGGCAAACAGTATCCCGTAAAACACCAGCGATGCCGGGATGCCCACCGCCACCGCAACCTGCCGATGGCAGACCACCGCCAATATTTCCTTATAGAACGCAGCCACCAGTCCGATTATCGCCGCCGACACAATTACCAAGAAGACAAGGTCACGGTGGTTTACCGTGAGTATGCTGCCCCAGAACAAGTTCAGCGCCTCCGTCCTCGCCCCGGGCATCAGCCCCAGGAACAGGAACGCCAGCCCCAGCATCAACGAGAACACAATGCCGATGGAGGTGTCCGGGCTGAGCTCACCCCTGTCAGCCAGCGGCCCGATGGCAGCGGCAGCAATTAGGCTGAACAGCAGCGCGCCCAGCAGCGGGTCAAATCCCGCCCAGACCCCGAGCAGCGCGCCGGCAAAGGCAGCATGGGCGATGCATACCCCGATGAATGACAGGTGCATGGTGACCACAAATACGCCCACAATTGAGCAGGTGATGCCAGCGCACACCCCGGCAAGGACGGCGTTCTGCATGAACTGGTATTCCAGAAGGCTCATCCCAGAGACCTCCGCGAGCGGGCATCGTCTGGCTCAGTCGGGGCAGGGGTGCCATAAAGTTCGCCGAGCACCTCCTCTTTCAGCACTTCCTCTGGACTTCCGTCACGCCATATCCTGCCGCTCTTCATCATCACCACGCGCTGGCACACAGCAGGCAGTGTCTTCAGGTCGTGGGTCACATAAAGGGTGGTGATATGGTGACGGCTGTGGATAAGCTGCACGAGTCCAAGGATGTCCCGCTGTGCCGGAGGGTCAAGTGAGGCTGTGGGCTCATCCAGAAGCAGTATTTCGGGCTGCTGCACCAGTGCTCGAGCAATAGCTGCCCGCTGGTATTCACCGCCCGAAAGGTGACCAATGGGGCGCTCCGCTAGGTGGGTAATGCCCACCAGCTCCAGCACACGCTCCACCATCTCGTACTGCGCCCTAGCGGGGCGATGGAAGAGTCCCAGCTTGCCAAAGCAGCCCACCAGCACCGTCTCACGTACGCTGATGGGAAGCTTGGGGTCAATATTTTCCACTTGGGCTACATAGCCGATGCGCTTCCTTAACTTGATAGCGTTCCTGCCATTCACCCTCATCCCCAACACCCAGGCCTCACCATGCAGCAACCTCGCCAGTCCGTTGACAACGGTGAGCAGCGTGGTCTTGCCGGCACCATTCGGCCCGATGATGCCGATGAACTCTCCCCGTCGCACCTCCAGCGAGACGCCTTCCAGCGCCACATCCTCCCGGTAGGAGACCACAGCGTCCTTCAGCGTGATAACCGTTTCGTCCATCATTTTTTCGTCCTGGCTAAAGCCTCGAATAGCAGCTCTACATTCCTGTCCAGAGCCTTCTCCCAGGTCTCGGTGCCCTTGAGCCCGCCGGGGAAGTTGGAGATGGTCACCTGCACCGCGCCGATGTCCCTTGCCATAGCTTCGCTGGTCGCGGTGGCACCGCTCTGCAGGTTATCGATCACCAGCACCACACCCGCTTCTTTTGCCTGTTTTACCAGCCTCTCCACATCGCTCACGCTGAGCTCCTCGGGACGACCGTAACTGGCCACCACATTAAACCCTGCCCATTTTACAAAACCTGCCTGCATGTCTGCACATATCACCTTCACCTTGCTTAGGTTGGCCGCCTCCAGCCGTCTCTTCACCTCTTCACCCTTAGCCAGGATAGCCTTTTTCCTCTCCTCAGCCCGCTGTCGGTAGAAAGCAGCATTTTCCCTATCGAGCTCAGCCAGTACCTCGGCGATTTTCCCCACGCCCTCAGCCTGCACCGACGGCACCATCCAGTTGCCCTTAACTTCAATGACCTTGACAAGCAGACTTGGGTTCTTGGCTGCCTCGATGGCGGAGGTGACGTTCTTCATTTTCTGTTGGTAGTCGTGGATAATGAGTGCTTTACACTTGGTCAGCGCCTCAATATCGCCCGGCTTTATGTCGTAGTGACCGGGGCATGCGTCAGGCGGTATCAGCACCCGCGCTTTTAGCTTTCCCGCCGAGACATCGCTGATGATGTTGGCTATGTGCGAAGAGCCAGCCACAATATCCACTGAAGCACGGGCACACGAGGGCAGCAACAGTGACGCGATTAGAATGAGCGTCATTAACGTGGTGATGCGCAGTCTTAAGTCCATCCGTTACCTCCTTTGCTTCGTTTCCACTTCCAACTAGGCAATCCCGGGAATGAACCTCCAGGGTACCCTAGCGGCGTATTCCTCGTATCGCTTGCCGAAATGCCGCCTCAGAAGCTGTTCTTCCTTCAAAGCCATTATCACGGTGAGGGCGGTAAAAACCGCTGCTGGGAAGAGCATCCACACCGCGCCAAAAATGACCGCCAGCCCAAAATATATCAGCATCAGCCCCAGGTATCCCGGATGCCTGACCTTTGAATATATGCCAGATGTCACCAGCACCTCCGGCACGCCAGCGCTACCGTGGGGCCTGACGCCCAGCTTTTTGAACTCCCCGTGCGCATACCCCAGATGGATTACATAGCCAGCTACCAGCAACAGTAGCCCGACAATGTTCACCCAGGGGTAAAGAGGTAATTTCTGCCACGAAAACAGAATTCCAGCCACTCCACCGAGTATCAGCACGGGAAACTCCAGTACCCTCTTTTTCTCCTCCATCCTGGCATGATAGAAATCTAGTAGCATCTGCCCAAACTCCCTTACGCCCTCCAGGTCTGCGCACACCCGGAGTGGCCTTAAGCCACAAGCCGCCTCAATCCATATGGTCACCGCACCCGAACTCGGATTAACACTCAGCTGAAAGACGGTCACTCTTCCCCCTTTGCCGATCTCTGTCAGCGCTAGTGGTTGTTATTGCAAGCCATTGCATTAGCAACCCGCTGAAGTATAACAGCACGGGAAAGTCTTGTCAAGGTTTTGCCCCTGTTGGTTGTCACCGAGCAGACAAGCCTTTATACTAGAGGCGGCTGCAACGCTGGCTGAGATGACTGGCACAATAAAGGTAGGCGAATTCTTCGGCATCCCGGTGCGGCTACACTATACGTGGTTCGTGGCGCTGGTCCTTGTGATGCTGGCGCTTGCGGTGTACTTCTGGGGGATGTACTCAATATGGCACAATCTGGCTTTTGGCGCCGCCGCCAGCGTGCTATTTTTTGTCTCCATGTGTCTGCGCGAGCTGGTCTGTCTGGTTACCGCCAGCAGATTGCATGTTCCGGTGAGAGGTATAACCCTGTTCGTTTTTGCCGGCATGCCGCGCATCGCTGATGAGGATTTCAAGCCCCTACCCGAGCTTGGGCTCGCCATCGTGGCTGTCCTGGCCAACCTGGCCATCGCCGGGCTGTTCTACGCTATTTATGGCGCACTTATCAACGCTGGCGCCGTTGCCGCTGCCGAGCTCATGCAGTGGTTGTTCTATTTCAACGTCATGGCAGCGCTGTTCAATCTGCTGCCAGCACCGCCACTTGCCGCAGGCAGGGCACTGCAGGCAATCCTGCGGCTGGCGCTGAGGAACCATAGCAGGGCAGCCCGCATCACCACACTCCTCGGGCGCAGTATCGCCATCCTCCTTGTCGTCACCGGCATCGCTATCCTCTTCGTCAGCCGAGATATCTTCGCCGGCATCGCCATCGCCGTCGCGGGATGGTTTCTGGAAAATGCCGCCTCCGCCAGCCGCCGGCAGGCGCTGGTACGCGATGCCTTCCGCGGCATAACTGCCCACGACATGATGACCGAGGACTACACACCGATCAAGCAGCAGCTCACCTTCGGGCTGGTGCGAGATTATATCATCAATTCGGGGCAGAACTGTTTCTTCGTCATCGAAGATGGGAAGCTCGAGGGCATCGTGACGCTCACGGACATCCTTATCCCGCAGAAGCGCTGGAACTCAACAAAGATAAGCGACATCATGACACCGGCAAAAAAACTGAAGACTGCCCCGCCATCAGAGCCGGCAGTAAACCTGCTGGAACTTATGGACGATTATGGTATAAACCAGGTGCCCATAATTCGTGGCGAGACACCTATAGGCATGGTCACTAGAGAGCGGTTGCTGCGTTTTCTTAAAGCCCGGGCAGTACTGCGGGCTTTCTAGGGAGCAGGGCTACCTGACGCCGGGCGCTTGCGGCACGGCCGGCACTTCGTCTATGACCTTCCTCCAGCGGCTCTCTTTATAGTACACCCGCCAGTTAGCCTGAAACCAGCGGAAGGGCCTCTCGGCGCGGGAAAATGCCACCACCCTGACATCCCTGGGGTCGTCGCTCAGCCATGCCGCCCGATATACCTCGCTCAAAGGCGTTCCCGCAGTAACCTCGATTTCCCAGCGTTCACGCTCCAGGCCCGGGAGCAACAGCCCCTGATGATATATCTCCCAGTCTATCCGCACTGAGTTCCTTGGTGCAGCCGCCGTCTTAAAATAGAGTTGCAGGTCGGTCTCATTGTTCGGCTCCAGCCAGCGCGCCTCTTTGAAGTCGGTAAGCACCGCCGAGGAGTCCACCTTGGCTACGGTAAAGCGACTGCGCCTAGGCTCCTCGTAGCTTGCCAGCGGCGGGGCTACAATGTCCTCCCATCCCTGCCACCTGAGATAAGAGGGGTTCCAGTGCCACACGCTGCCCTTTCCGGCAAGGACATCGCCGAGGATGTCACTCCAGTTTTCCTTCCCTATTCCCGATGCCGCGCGGTGCCCGAAGCTGCCCTGCCGCAGCAGCACCGAGCATTGGATTCCACCGCCAAAAACGTACTTCAGGACCTGGTCAGCCATGAATTCGGCCACCTCCGTGGAGACACCGAAATCGCTGTGACCATGCTCACCGTAATAAACCACATCAGCGCCCTCACCGTACATCGCAGATATCGGCAGTGCACCATCGTCCATATCCTTGGGGTACATATCCACACCGCCGTAATTAAACTGACTGCTCAGGGGCGCGTCCTCCCCGGCGACGAACGCCAGCCAGTGCCGATTTCTGGCCACCCAATCACCGTCGGCGCTGCTATCATACGTTGCCACGGAATTGCATACACCCCTGTCAGAGCGCACCACCATCGCCGCCCGACAGAAGCCCTCAAACGTGGCACCGCCGTACATGAAGTATTTGTTCAGCGCCGGAACCGGGCTGTTGATGGTGACTACCAGCACCGTCCTGTCAGCCAGGCTGCCGATATTCTTCGCCACACTATAAAGAGCAGACTTGCCCCCCATACTGTGCCCGATGAGCACTATACTGCCCTCACGAGGCAGATAATGGTCAACGCTTTCCGCCAGATTTACCGCCCAGGTGTCCACATCGACGTCATTAGGATAGCAACGGTTGAGCACATTGAAATTTACCCTCACTCCAGGGTTGGCGCGCTCGTATTCCTCAATATAGACTTTAATCCGCTCAGCCAGGGTATCAGCTAGCAGTTGCTGCGTACATGAGTTGCCACCGGCGCCGTGGCTGAAGACGAAGTTCACCGTCTTCACCATCACCGGCGCCTGCGCCCCAGTCCTCGAGACGGAAAGGGTCAGCAGCAAACACAAGGGGAGACAGAGCAGTGAAAGCAGCTTTCGCATAACCCGCACCGACAGCATCACTAATATAGCACAAACAGCCTGAATTACCTAGTAGAGTGGCAGCCCAAGGTTCGGCATTGTTTGTCTACCTGCGGTAGACGCCGATGACCTCAAAGCCTTGGGGGATGGAGCGCTCGCTGGCTATCCGCTCGGCATCGAAACCGGTGATTTGCCAGCCGCCTTTCCAGCCCATCTCCCGCGCCACCAGAAAGAAATGACACATGGCGATGCCCACGTCCAGCCGGTAGTAATGCTTGCCCTCACGCACGCTAGCATAGCGACCGGCGGCGTCCGCCAGAGCCACCACCTCTTTATCAGAGACCAGAAAGCGCCACGGCTGGGTGTTTGCCCAGGAGGGCGCCAGCCGGGCACACTCCAGTGCCTCGAGCAGCACTTCGTCCTCCGTCTCAAGTGGCTCACCCCATAACCGTCCAAAGGCTATCTCCGCTAGTGGCTTGCGCCGGCCGAAATTCCGCGCACCGGCCTCAATGATGTTTCTGGCGAAACGACCGTAAAAAGACGTATCGGCGTAGCCCAGCGGCGTCAGCGCGATAACACGCTCCCCTGGCTTTAAGGCCACGAGCTCCGCGATGCTTCCCTCGGTGAACATGCCGCCTATCCAGCAGGTGCCCAGCCCCTTTTCGGTGGCGTATAGCACCATCTGCTCCATGCGGAAACCCATGTTGACCATAAAGTGCGGCTTTTCCTCCGAGGTGGCGACGATGAAGTGCGGCGCCGAGCCGAAGAGCCACCGTCCACCAGTGAACACCGTCATGCGCTCAGCTACCACCTTGCCTTCAGAGAAAAGGTGGAAACGGACAACGATGTCGGGTGCCAGCGCCACCGATTCCTCACCCGCCTTCACCACCGCCTCCAGCGTGTCTTCGGGCACCGGCCGGGGAAGGTAATGCCGTATGCTGATTCGGCGTCGGATGACCTCACGGATGCTGGCCATATTTGCCTACGACCTCGGATATGTGCCCACCGGCTCCGCCCCTTTTCGGGCGCAGAACTTTATCAACTCGGCGAAGCTGTTTATCTTCGCCAGGTTGTTAGTCTCGGGGAAGCCATCGTAGGTGAGGCTGATCCATGGCTTGTGGTAAATGGAGCTCAGCTTCTCCGCCATGGCCGCCACGATGCCGCCGGGCATACAGCCATGGGGCATCACCGAGATAACGCCGGCGAATTTGGGGTTCTCCAGCCACTCCACCCCGCTGCCGATGCTGAGCACCGCCTCGCTGCCGCACTTGGGTGATAGATAGCGTCCGGTGAATCCCAGTATCTCGGTTACTGCCGGCTCAACGATGTCCAGCACCTCGCGGCAATGACGAGCCAGCCGGTGCTCGTCCCTCTCCTGAATGCGCTTCTTGATATAGCTGACGATGGCTTTACCCCACTTCCTGTCCATCACGGCGTCCTCGAAGTGGCGGTGATAGATGTATTTCAACCATTCGCCTATGGGTGATACCACCACCTCCAAGCCTGCCGCCTCACAAGCCCTCACCAGGTCATTATTGCTGAAACGATTGGAGCGCAGGTATATCTCACCGTTTATGCCCACCAGCGGTCTCCTCGGTAGCGAGGTATCGACCAGTTCCTTAAACGCAGCGGTCGCCTCCTTGAGCACATTGTCAAACGGCTCCTTTTTGCGGATGCGTGCCACGATGCGCCCTTTGTATTCCTCGAAGAGATTGTCGGCACCGCCGGGCTGTTTCTCATAGGGGCGGGTGCGCCACAGCAGCTTCTCCAGCTGGTCAATGGCCACTATCCCCTGCCACGCCAACCGCTCAAAGTCGGCCCCCAGGTTTATGTCGCGGTAGGCGTTGTTGGAGACTGTGGTGTGGATGGGGAATTCAAAGCCGAGGTCTTTAAGCGCCCGCATGTGCTCTATGGCATATTTGCCGAAGCGACAGGGACCGTAGGAGCCGGCGGTAAAGCCCTCGTACTCGTCGAGTCTGTGGTGGTTGTCAAAGCAGAACTTGAGCAGGTCTCCCAGCGTCACTCTGTAGGGCAGACATTCCGTCCCTGAGGTGATTTGGTTTGCCAGAAGCAGGTTGCGGTCGTCCGGCTCGGGTAGCACCAGCACTCTGGCGCCACAGGCCTCCATGGCGGCGGCTATCGCCTCCACCTGGTGGCACATGCGGTGCACTACCAGCGTCTTCTGCTGCGTGCGTACCAAAGGCAGCGTACCACGGTAGATGTCCTCAGGACGCGGCCTGCGGCGTTCCCTGGTGGCCTTGGCATAGCCAGTGATAGTATCCACAAAAGCCTCGAGGCGGGTGACGATGCCTGCCTCAGCGGCGTGCTCATCTATCTCAAGCTGTCCCAGCGGCTTTTCCCCCATGATGTCCTCCACCAGCCTGAGGATAAACGAATTGGGCCCGCAGCCGAAATTGGTCACCACCAGACCAAAGAGCTGCGGGTCAGCCTCGACAATGGCGGCAGCGGCAATTTGCTTGCTCTCCCACGCCCAATACGGACGGTCGCTATACTTCTTCACGTCCACGGAATCAAGGGGCAAAAAGTCGAGCGGTATAGGCGCCACACCAAGGTGCGCCAGCGTCTCGGCGATGCCCAGGTTGGCGCCGGAGTCCTGCGACATATACGACCGCGCCAGGATGACCACGCCCAGTTTGCCGCTCTGATGCAGTTCATCGAGCAATTTCTTTCCTAGAGCCGCCTTCCCAGTCTCAAACTGGCGCTGAGCTTCGATGCCAGCAGCGGCCGCCCTCCTGCCCAGGCCGCGGTTGAAGCCCATCCTCGCGGCAACATCAGCCAGGCTCTCTATGGTGTTATCATAGCCATGACTGAAGTCAATGAACGGGATGAGCAGCCGCTCCCCGAGGTCCAGCGCCTCTCTAACGATGAACGGGGCAGCCTGCACCAGCGGGCAGGCATATTTCTGGTTCTCAGCACCTTCCTTTTCTCCGAGGCGGATGGCACAGGGGTAGAGGATGAAGTCCACCTTGTCCTTCAGGCTGTCCATATGCCCGTAGACGAGCTTCAAGGGGAAACAGCTATCTGTGTAGCTCAGCTCCACCGACCTCTCTATTATCTCCTTGTTCGTCTTCGGCGATAGCACCA
>Ga0123519_10005160_pt1 | contig 20942 bp, 23 predicted proteins | sample YelNatPaOPRAMG02_FD_87396 | JGI IMG/M metagenome (GOLD analysis project Ga0123519, IMG submission 87396) | Hot spring microbial communities from Yellowstone National Park - Yellowstone National Park OP-RAMG-02 (version 2) | ecosystem: Environmental > Aquatic > Thermal springs > Hot (42-90C) ...
GCCCTTCGCCCTTTGCCTTTCACCCTTTGCCATTTCATTTTGATTTTTGCTTTTGTTTCGTGCTTCGTATTTCGGATTTTCCATTTTTGATATTTGATTTAATACCTCTTTCGCCCTTTGCCCTTCGTCAATTAGGGAGATACTGTCATAAGGAGTTTTGTTTCTTCCGGATGCTGGGCTATAAAAATTAGTTCATCTTCAGTGACTGGTTTTTGTTTATGTACATTTGCATATCTTGCAAGTTCAAGAATTTTTCTTGCTTCAATATCATCTTTAAATTTCACTTCAAGTTTTCCATAAATATTTCTTAAACCTTTAATTCCACTGTATTCACCAAGTATTATCATTCTTCCTGTTTCTACAATTTCAGGTTCTCCTCTACCCAATTCTTCAAAGTCATATAATTCGTAATTTCTTCTGTCTTTTAAAGCACCATCAACATGAATTCCTGAAGAATGAGCAAAAGCATTTTTGCCTACTCCAACTTGATTTATTGGTATTGGAACTTTAAAAGCATAAGAAGCATAATGAGAAATTTTCCACGCCATTTTTAAATTTATATTCTCATCTAATTTATATTTACCAGAAAAACCTGAAGCATATTTAATTGCAAGTATTACTGAAACAAGGTCTGCATTTCCTGTTCTTTCACCCATTCCATTTACTGTTGTGTTTATATATGCATCTACACCTGCATCTATAGCAGCTTTTGCACCTGCAATTGAACAGGCAACAGCACAACCAAGGTCATTATGACAGTGTAGTTCTACAGGCATTTTTGTTTCTTTTGCTAATTTATAAATTCTCTCATATATTGAAAATGGACTATCATATCCTAATGTATCACAATATCTTATTCTATCTGCACCATTTTCTTTACCAGCAAGAGCAAATTCTATCAAATTATTTATATCAGTTCTTGAAGCATCCTCTGCATTTATACCAACAGTTTTTGCTCCTTTATCTTTTGCTAATTTAACAGCATCTACCATCATTTTTGTAATATCTGAAAAACTTTTTTTGCCTTGCCATTTACCCATAATCATTTGTTTTGAAGTTGAGACAGAAAGATTTACATGTTTAAGTTTAGGTACATTTTTAAATCCTTCTTTTACATCTTCAGTAATTGCCCTCATCCATCCAGATAATCTTATAGGATAGAAAACTTTTTTTTCAGCCAAAGCAATGTTTGCATTCAAATAATTAATTTCATGTTTTGTAACAGGAAATCCAATTTCACTTTGAAAAATTCCCATTTTGTTTAAGTAATAATTAATCATTGTTTTTTCAAGTTTAGATAAACCTAAGTGTGCTGTTTGAACTCCATCTCTATTTGTTACATCTATAATATATATTTTTTTCATTTAATTCACCTCCAATAAAATTGGATTTTGTGATGCATGTGGATGTTTTTCTCCTTTATATACTTTCAATTTTTTTATCATCTTCCTACCTAATTTATTTTTTGGTAACATCCCTTTAACAGCAAGTTTAATAACAGTTTCAGGACTTTTATTTAAAAGAGAAGATAAAGGCACTTCTTTTAAACTACCAATATATCCTGAATGTTTATAATATTTTTTGTCAGATAATTTTTTACCAGTTACTTTTATTTTTTCAGCATTTATAACAATTACAAAATCACCTGTATCAATATTCGGGGACCAAATAGGCTTGTTTTTCCCTATTAAAATTGTAGCAATTTTTGTAGCGATTCTTCCTAAAATTTTATCTTTTGCATCTATAAGATACCATTTCCTTTCTATTTTATTCCCTTTAATAGTTGATGTTGCCATTTTCCCTCCAAATTTAGTAAATGCTCATTCAATCGTACATATTTCTTGTTAAAAACATAAAACATTTTTCGTGCTTCGTCTTTCCCATTTTGCATTTTGATATTTGATTTTTGATTTTGTTTCGTACTTCGAATTTCGGATTTAGGATTCCCCATTTTAAATTTTGCATTGTCATTTTGATATTTGAATTTTGCATTTTGCTTTACTCCCCTGCTGTTCCCAACTATGTACTATGTACTAACCCCTATGTACTCTCTTACCAGTACCTTGCTTAAGTTTTATATTATATCTTTAATAAAACAATATAGTCAAAAATTTATTTCAGTCCATAAGAACAATCACTTTCTTTTCTTTTGCTGATTTGTATGCTGCTTCTATTATTTTCTGATTCCATAAACCATCTTCTCCTGATACCAAGACCTTTTTGTTTTTCAAAACTGCATCTGAAAATGATTCAATCTGAGATAAATATATATTTTTAGGAGAAAATTTTATTTCTTCTTTATAAGATACTTCTCTTATTTGTTTTGCATCATAAATTTTCTGCTTTTTCTCTAAATATGCAATTGCTTCTCCTTTTGAACTCTGGCCAATAGTTCCTTTTGCTAAAACACTTCCTTTACTTCCATAAATTTCTAAAACATTAAGAGAAGAATTATCAGGGATACTAAAACATGCATCTACAATCCCGATTGCTCCATTTTTAAGTTTTACTGTCATAATAGCAGTATCTTCTACACTATATTTCTGCACAACTGTTTCAGCAAAACAAAAAACTTCTTTTACCTTACTTCCAAATATAAACTCTATTATATCTATACAATGAGAGCCCATATCTATAAGAGAACCTCCACCCCCAAATTTTGGTATTTGCCTCCATGCTCCTTTAATTTTTGGGTACCAGCATGAAAGTTGTGCTCTTGCCATTACAGGTCTACCTAATTTCCCTTCTTTTATCATTTCTTTTATTTTTTCATGCACTCCATGGAACCTCATCATAAAATCTACTCCTATTTTTAAATTTCTATATTTACCTAATTGTATAATTTTATGACACTGGTCTATTTTTAAAGCCATTGGTTTTTCTATAAGAACATGTTTATTTGCTTTAAGGCATTCTATTGCTTGAGAAAAATGTAGATATGCTGGAGTTGCAATATAAACTGCTTCAATATCTGGCTCTTTTATCAAATCTTTTTCTTTTGTATACCATTTTACACCAAATTCTTCTCCGACTTTTTTTGCTACTTCTTTGTTAACATCCATTACTGCTATAAGAGTCGCATTTCTTGCAGGGATAATTCCTTCTGGGATTGTTCTTCTGTATGCAATACCTCCTGCTCCAATTACTCCCCATTTCAGTTTTTTATTCATAATATCCTCCTTGTAAATACATACCGGATCGTTCGTTTTTCTTATGTTATGTTGTTTTAAGACATTAAACATTTCACATTTAACATTTCACAACTATACTGCCCAGCTTCCCTGCATGAATTTGTTTCGGATTTCGTGCTTCGTGTTTAGTATTTTTCATTTTGGATTTTGCATTGTCATTTTGATTTTTGCTTTTTGAATTTTGATTTAGTTTCGTGCTTCGTATTTTTCATTTTGATTTTTGATATTTGAATTTTGCATTTTGCTTTACTCCCCTGCTGTTCCCAACTATGTACTATGTACTACCGACTATGTACTATCCCCTATGTACTATCTACTATGTACTGTAAACAGTAAACTGTTAACTGTACACTTCCATAACGGGCTTCACCAAGGATTTACAATTTTACCATTTTTATTTAAAATTGAATAATTTATAAGAAAAGATTAGAATAAAAATATGATACGAATAATAAGAAATTTAATTATCCTTGCTATTGTTTTTGGGATTGGATATTTATGTGGGAATAAAGAAGTTAGGTTTTATACAATAACTTCTTCTGGAATGGAACCTACTTTTGAATTAGGAGATAAAGTAATTGCTATAAAATCTGACTTAATAAAAAGAAAAGATATAGTGCTTATAAAACATCCAAACAACAATAAAGAAATTATTATAAGGAGAATAATTGGATTACCTGGTGAGAAAATTAAAATGAAAAAAGGGGATGTTTATATAAATAATGAAAAATTAGATGAAAACTACATTGAAAAAGATAATTCTTCATATACTAAAACTATTCCTTATTTTTCTTATTTCGTTTTGAGTGATAATAGAAAAATGCAAGACGATAGTTCTGTTTTTGGTCCGATTGAAAATTCTCTTATTTTAAAAAAAGTGATTGTGAGATACTGGCCAATTAAAAAGTTTAAAATTTTTATTAATTATCAATGAATACATTTATATATTATTGTGCAAAAATTTTAGGGATATTTCTTTTTAAGATATTTTTTTTATTAGAGGTTATTGGGAAAGAAAATATCCCTGTTAAAGGTGGTTTCATTATTGCTTCTAACCATTCAAGTGGTCTTGACCCAGTAGTTTTAGGTGTTTCTATCCCAAGACCTCTTTATTATTTTGCAAAAAGTACACTTTTTAAAAAAAATATTTTTTTCCGATTTCTTATTACTTCCTTAGGAGCAATTTCAGTAGAAAGAGAAGAAGCACCTTTTTCATTAAGAGAAGGACTTAAAGTTTTAAAAGAAAAAAAAGGGATTGTAATTTTCCCTGAAGGGACAAGAAGTAAAAATGGAAGTATAGGGATGGGTAAACCAGGTATTGGGTTTCTTGCAATTAAAAGTAAATGTCCTATAATTCCTGTTTTTATCTCAGGTACATATAAGTCCTTACCTTATAACAAAAGAATTATGAAACCACAAAAAATAAAAGTTATAATTGGTAAACCTATTTTTTTCTCCTATGGAAATTATGATTCTATAAGTTATAAAATTATAGAATTAATAAAATGTTTGAAAAAATAAAAAATATGTTTTAAAATACTTTCTTATTAAAATTGAAAAAAGGAGGTATCATTAAAATGGGGAAAGAAAAAGTAGGAGAATTGTTAGAAGAAAAACTACATTCATTTAAACCAGGTTCTGTTATAAAAGGTAAAGTTGTAAAAGTTAATAAAGGAGAAGTAATAGTTGATATAGGATATAAATGTGAAGGAGTTGTTTCATTGGAAGAATTTAAAAAAGATAAAAAGAAAATTGAGCCTGGTGTAGAAGTTTCTGTTGTAGTAGAATCATTAGAACCAAATCCAAATGGTCTTATCTCTCTTTCAAAAGAAAAAGCAGATACACAATTAAACTGGGAAAGAATTGAAAACCATTATCAACAGGATGTTCCGATAGAAGGATATATTTTCCAAAGAGTAAAAGGTGGGTTTAAAGTTGATATCGGTACTATAGCCTTTCTTCCTAATTCCCAAACAGATATTAAACCTCTTACGCATCCAAATAAGTTTGTTGGTACTACATCTTTATTTAAGATTATAAAAATAGATTCTTTAAGAAAAAATATTGTAGTTTCAAGAAGAAAATATTTAGAAGAGAGAGAAGAAATAAAAAAGAAGGAATATTTTACCAATCTACAAAAAGGTATGCTTGTTAAAGGAGTTGTAAAAAATATAACTGACTATGGTGCTTTTATAGAAATTGAACATGACATTGTAGGATTACTTCATCTTAATGATATGAGTTGGGGTAGAGTAAGTCATCCTTCTCAAATTTTGAGCGTAGGGGATGAAGTTGAAGTAGTTATACTTGATATAAATTCTGAGAAACAAACAGTTTCTTTTGGTTTGAAACAGAAAACAGCAAATCCTTGGGAAAACATTGAAGAAAAGTATCCTATTGGCTCAATTGTTGAAGGGAAAGTTGTCAATATAACAGATTATGGAGCATTTGTAAAACTTGAAGAAGGAGTTGAAGGGCTCCTTCATATTTCAGAACTTTCCTGGACAAGCAGGATTAAACATCCTTCTGAAGTAGTTGCTATGGGAGATACTTTACAACTGCAGGTGATTGACATAAAAAAAGAAGAACAGAAAATATCTTTCAGTTTGAAAGCCCTTGAACCTAATCCATGGCCTGAAATTGCTAAAAAATATCCTGTAGGTAGTATTGTAAAAGGGAAAGTATATAACCTGACAGAGTTTGGGGCTTTCATAGAGATTGAAAAAGGGATAGATGGGCTTCTTCATATATCAAATATTTCAAATAATTCTATAAAACATCCATCAGAAGTTTTAAGGAAAGGCCAGAAATTGGATTTAATAGTTCTTGAAGTAGACCCTGAAGCAAGAAGAATTTCTCTCGGATTGAAACAATTAAATGAAGGTTATATTTCAGAACCAGAAAAAGAAGAGAAGAATAAAGAAGAAAAAAAAGAGAAAATTAACCATGAAAGCAAGGAGGAAAAATGAAAGTATTAATTAGAAAGGATTATGAAGAGATGTCTAAGGCAGCAGCAGAGATTGTCGCTGCTCTTATTAAAAAGAAACCAAATTGTGTTTTAGGCCTTGCTACTGGAAGTACTCCAGTTGGTCTTTATAAAGAATTGGCAAGGATGTGTAAAAATGGAGGGCTGGATTTTTCAAAGGTTAAAACTTTCAATTTAGATGAATATTATGGTCTCAGCCCAGACCACCCACAGAGTTATAGGTATTTTATGGATGAGAATCTTTTTAATCATATAAATATAAAAAAAGAAAATACAAATGTGCCTGATGGGTTGGTAAAAATTGAAAAAGTAGATGAATATTGTAAGAAATATGAAGAAAAAATAAAAAAAGCAGGAGGGATTGATTTACAAGTTCTTGGTATTGGTGGAGATGGCCATATTGGTTTTAATGAACCTGGGTCTTCTCTTGCTTCAAGAACAAGATTGATTGCTTTGGATGAACAGACAAGAATTGATAATTCAAGATTTTTCAAATCTATAGACGAAGTTCCACGTGCTGCACTTACTATGGGAGTAGGAACTGTCCTTGAAGCAAAATGTTGCCTTCTACTTGCTAATGGTAAAAAAAAAGCAGAAGTAGTAGCAAAAACAGTTGAAGGTCCTATTACAAATCAAATTACTGCATCTGCTTTACAACTTCATCCTAATACAATAGCAATTTTTGATGAGGAAGCAGCAAGTCAACTTAAAAGAAAAGATTTTTATATTTATGCAGAGAAAATGATGAAGGAATTAGGCAAAAGTATAATATAAATATAGAAGTTTTAAAGAATAGGAGTAAAAATGGATTTTTTAGATAGGTTCATTGAAAAAGCCAAAAACTCTTATAAAAAGGTTGTATTCCCCGAAGGAGAAGAAGAAAGGATTATTCAGGCATCTTTTCAAATTCAAAAAGAAGGAATAGCAAATCCTGTTTTACTCGGGAAAAGAGAAGTTATTTTGTCAAAAGCAAAAAATATAAACATTGATATTTCCGGGGTAGAAATAATTGAACCTGAATCTTCTTCTTATACTGACGAACTTGCAGAACTTTATATAAAAAAAAGAGACAATGTTTCTATTTCAATTGCAAGACATCTTTTAAAGAAGGAACTCGTTTTTGGTGGTATGCTTGTTTCTTCTGGAAAAGTTGATGCTATGGTTGCAGGTGCAATAAATACTACAGCAAATGTTATTCGGGCAGCAAGTTTAACTGTTGGGTTTCAACCAGGTATTTCAACTATATCAAGTTTTTTTATAATGGTTCTTCCTGATGGAAAAATTTTGTTTTATGCGGATTGTGCTGTGAATATAGACCCTACTTCAGAACAATTGGCGGATATAGGCATTGTTACTGCTAAAAATTTTAAAAAGATTATTGGTGAAGAACCTAAAGTTGCATTTCTATCTTTCTCTACAAAAGGTAGTGCTTCTCATCCTTTTGTTGAGAAAGTCACGCGTGCTGTAAAAATAGCGAAAGAAAAAGCGTCTGAGTTTTTAATTGACGGAGAATTTCAGGCGGATACAGCCCTTGTAGAAGGAGTTGCTGCTAAAAAAGTTAAAGAACCTTCTTCTGTCGCAGGGAAAGCGAATGTGCTTATTTTTCCTGACCTTAATTCAGGTAATATTTCCTATAAACTTACTCAATATCTTGCAAATGCACAAGCGTATGGTCCTATATTACAAGGATTTGCAAAACCAGTAAGTGATCTTTCAAGAGGCGCAAAAGTAAAAGATATTATTGGGGTTACTGCAATTTTATGTAATCAATAAGAAGGGAGGGACATGAAAGTTTTAATTTTTGAAGATTCTAATTGGATAAATCTTACTCCTTTATCATATATAAAACCTGTTTTTGAACTTAGATGTGGTTTTAGTACTCTTTTTGATAAAATTAGATGTAAAGTAGAAAAAATGGAAATAGGGTTGTGGGTGCGTGAGTATCTTATAAATCTAATAAAGGCAAAATATAATTATCCTGTTAATGATGAATCTTTTTTTATGGATGACCTATTACTTATAAATAGTAGATGGTTAGTGACTTCAAAAGATAAAATTGAAATAATAGATGAAGGTATTTACCAGAGCGAGGGTGATTTTGTATATGCTGTTTTAAAACAGGGGACAGTAAAAAAAATATGGGATGGAGATATTGATAGATTTATTTCAGAGATTAAAAATCATGTTAAAAAAGAGGAAAAAAATGTTAGAATAATAAAATATCCATGGCACTTTATACATTTTAATTCGGAAATACTTCAAGATGATTTTGAATTTATAGGGAAAAGTGGAATTAAAGGTAAATTTCATTCTAATGCAATAATTTATGGGGATGAAAAAAGAGTTTATACAGAAAAAGATTCAGAAGTTCATCCGTTTGTAGTTCTTGATACACATGCAGGCCCTATTTATATAGATAAAAAAGCAAAAATTTTCCCAAATGCAAGGATAGAGGGCCCATGTTATATAGGAGAAGATACTCAAATTATGCCTGGAGCAAATATAAGAGAAGGGAATAGTTTCGGACCTGTGTGCAGAATAGGTGGAGAGGTTGAAGAAAGTATTTTCCATTCATATTCCAATAAGTACCATGACGGATTTATAGGGCATAGTTATATAGGTGAGTTTGTCAATCTTGGTGCTTTAACTACAAATAGCGATTTGAAGAATGATTATAGTTCAGTTGTAGTTTATGTTAATGGCAAACCTGTTGATACAGGAGAACTTAAAGTAGGTTCTTTTATTGGAGACCATACGAAAACAAGTATAGGAGTATTTTTCAATACAGGCAGTTCTGTAGGTATGATGTGCAATGTTACTTCTGGTGGTATTCTACCGAAATTTTTTCCTTCATTTATTTGGTATATAAATGGGAGATACATGAAAGGACTTGGGATTGAGATGATGCTTAAAACAGCAAAAATAGCAATGGAAAGAAGAGGCAGAACTCTTTCTTTAGAAGAAGAAGAAGTGATAAGAAAAGTATATGAAATTACAGAGGAACAAAGGAAAGAATATATAAGTAAAAGTAGAAAAATAACATAGAAGAAAGGAGCAAAGAATGGAGAAACAAGAAATTGAAGCAAGAGTAAAAAAAATTATCTCTAAAATTCTTGGTGTAGATGAGGGAAAAATAACTTCAGAAAGCAGATTTGTTGAGGACCTTGGTACAGAAAGTGTGCAGAGTTTAGAACTTGTGGCTGCTTTTGAAGAGGAATTTGGGATAGAAATGGAAGAAGATGCTGCTTTAGAAGTTAAAACTGTTGATAAAGCCATTGAGTTTATAAAAAAACATCTTGAAAACAAATGAAAATACTTGTTATAAATTGCGGTAGCTCCTCTATAAAATATAAAGTATTTGAAATGCCTGAAGAGAAACTTCTTGTGAAAGGTAATATTGAAAAAATTGGGGAGGAAATTTCTTATCTTACACATCAACTCAAGGATAAAGTTTTTAAAATTGAACTTAAAATAAAAAACCATGAAGAAGGATTAGAAATTATTTCAAAGTATTTAATTGATAAAGAAAAAGGTATAATTGAAAATGTAGAAGAAATAAAAGGTGTGGGTCATCGCGTAGTTCACGGTGGAGAAGGATTTGAAAAAAGTACAGTAATTGATGATAAAGTTCTGAGGAAAATAGAAGAATATAAAGAACTTGCTCCTCTTCACAATCCCCATAATCTTGCTGGAATAAGAGCAGCCAGGAAATTCTTTCCAACCAGTATTCAGGTAGCTGCATTTGATACAGCGTTTCATGCAACAATTCCAGAAACTGCTTATCTTTATGCATTACCATACGAGTTTTACAGAAAATACAGAATCAGAAGGTACGGTTTCCATGGCACATCCCACAGGTTTGTAGCAAGAAGGGCTGCTGAGATTATGGGAAGAGGGAAATATGAAATAAATGCAATTACCTGTCATCTTGGAAATGGATGCAGTGTTACAGCCATAAAAGATGGACATTCAATTGATACAAGTATGGGTTTCACTCCTCTTGAAGGACTTGTTATGGGCACAAGATGCGGAGATATAGACCCTGGAGTAATTTTTTATTTAGGTGAATACCTGGGTATTGATTTTAAAAAAATTAACGAAATTTTGAACAAAAAAAGTGGACTTCTTGGAGTTTCAGAAATCTCAAACGATTTCAGAAATTTAATGGAGCAGATTAATAAAGATAAAAAAGTAGCACTTGCAATAGATATTTTCTGTTATAGATTGAAAAAATATATAGGTGCGTACATGGTAGTGCTCGGGAGAGTTGATGCTGTGGTATTTACTGCAGGCATTGGAGAAAATGTTCCTTATGTAAGAGAAAAAACTTTGGAAAATATGGAGAATTTCGGGATAATAATTGATAAAAATAAAAATTATGAAACAGTTTCTAAAGAGGGAGAAATAAGCAGTTCAAATTCTCTGGTTAAAGTATTTGTAATACCAACTGATGAGGAGTTAAGAATAGCATTTGATACTTATCAGTTAAGTAAATAAAAAATGGAAGAAAAAGGGCAAGTTATAGGAGATAAAAAAGGTAAATGGGTTACATACAGACCTGATATAAAAGTTCTTGATTGTACTATCAGGGATGGTGGGTTAATGAATGACCATAAGTTTGATGACGCTTTTGTAAAAGCAGTTTACCAAGCATGTACTGAAGCAGGTGTAGATTATATGGAAATAGGATATAAAGCATCAAAAAAAATATTTATACCAACCCAATTTGGTCCCTGGAAATACTGTGATGAAGACGATATCCGGAGAATTGTTGGAGAAAATAAGACATCTCTTAAACTGGCAGTAATGGCAGATGCAGAGAGAACTGATTACCATGAAGATATACTTCCTAAAAAAGAGAGTGTTTTAGATATGGTTAGAGTTGCAACTTATATCCATCAGATACCAACTGCAATTGATATGATTAAAGATGCTCATGATAAAGGGTATGAAACAACTCTTAATTTAATGGCTATTTCCACAGTTTTAGAAAATGAACTTAATGATGCTCTTGAAGCAATAGCAAATTCTGAAGTAGGCACCATTTATTTAGTTGATAGTTTTGGAGCACTTTATAGTGAGCAAATTAAATATTTGACAAAGAAATATCTTCAATATGCTGAACCTAAAGGTAAAGAAGTTGGGATTCACACACATAATAATCAACAACTTGCTTATGCTAATACTATTGAAGCACTTATTTTAGGTGCAAGCCGTCTTGATGCAAGTATGGCTGGATTAGGAAGAGGAGCAGGTAATTGTCAATTGGAACTTCTTTTAAGTTTTCTTCACAACCCAAAATTTAGAATAAGACCAATATTAAAATGTATCCAACAATATATTGAACCATTAAGAGAACATCTACGTTGGGGATATGATATTCCTTATATGTTGACAGCATACCTTAACCAGCATCCAAGAGCAGCAATGAAGTTCATAGCAAGTGAAGAAAGAAAAGATATAGTGAAGTTTTTTGATTCAATTATTGAAGAAGAATGAGATAGATGAAAAAGAAAAACATAGAAAAAAACAAAAATTTTATTGTCCTCTCCACTGATTTTACAAGTATGGAATTTATCAGTGATTTTATTCAACAGAAAGCACAGGAATCAAATTTAAGTTTTAAAAAAGCATGGGAATTGATTCTTGCTATTGATGAACTTTGTTTTAATACAATTGTGCATACTCCTTCAGAAGAAGATAATAAGATAAAAATTATATGGAAAGATTACAAAAAATATGTAGTTATTCATCTACTGGATAATGGTCATCCTTTTAATCCATTAAGTATACCTCCAGGAGAAATTAGAATTTTAGAAGAAGGGAAAAGGTTAGGTGGGATGGGTCCATATCTTATTGAAAAAATGGTAGATGAAGTTAGTTACAAAAGAGAAAATGGATATAATTGTTTAATTATAAAAAAATACAAAAAGAAAACAAAACTTAATCAACATTAGTAAATCCTTGGTGTAGCCGGGTATGGAAGTGTACAGTTAACAGTTTACTGTTTACAGTTGATAGTTTGTAGTTTGCTGTAAACTGTACACTGTTCACTGTAAACTGTAAATACGAATGAAGTGAGTATTTACCATAGGGGTTAGTACATAGTACATAGTTTGGAACAGCAGGGGGGAGTAAAGCAAAATGCAAAATTCAAATATCAAAAATCAAAATGCAAAATCCAAAATGGGAAATCCGAAATACGAAGCACGAAATACAAAATACAAAGCACGAAGCACGAAATCCGAAACAAATTAATAATCAGGGAAGCCGGGTATGTCAGTTGTTTAATGTTAAATGTGAAATGTTTTATGTTTTTTTTCAACATGACACATTACACATAAAACATTACACAAAGTTAACACATAAAACATAACACAAGAAATCTGGCGGCCTGAGAGAGTACTTACGAAAGGAGGAAAAATGTTATCTGATCTTGAAATTGCCCAAAAGGCGAAAATAAAACCAATTATTGAAATTGCAGAGAAAGCAGGTATTGATAAAGAATTTTTGGAATTATATGGAAATTACAAAGCAAAAGTTTCTCTTGATATAATGGAAAAAATAAAAGATTATCCAGATGGTAAATATATAGATGTAACTGCAATTACTCCTACACCATTAGGTGAAGGAAAAACAGTTACAACAATTGGACTTTCACAGGGGATTGGAAAATTGGGCAAAAAAGTTTTCACCTGTATAAGACAACCTTCACTAGGACCTGTTTTCGGGATAAAAGGAGGTGCTGCTGGTGGAGGATATTCTCAAGTAATTCCAATGGAAGATTTCAACTTACATCTAACAGGAGATGTACATGCTGTAGGGCTTGCTCATAATCTTTTATCTGCTTTTGTTGACAATTCTTATTATAAAGGTAACCCATTAAACATTGATTTTCATTCTATCACATGGAGAAGAGTAGTAGATGTAAGTGATAGATTTTTAAGAAATATTATAATTGGTCTTGGAGGGAAAGAAGATGGTATACCAAGACAAACTGGTTTTGATATTACTGTTGCTTCAGAAGTCATGGCTATATTAGCATTAACTACTGGATTATTTGATTTAAGGAAAAGGTTAGGGAAAATAATTGTAGCAACAAATAAAAAAGGCAATCCTGTTACTGCAGAAGATGTTAAAGCAGCAGGAGCAATGACAGTTCTTATGAAAGATGCAATAAAACCAAATTTGATGCAGACATTAGAACATACTCCTGTTTTTGTTCATGCAGGACCTTTTGCCAATATTGCCCATGGAAATAGTTCAATCATAGCAGATATGATTGGAATAAAACTTTCTGAATATCTTGTTACTGAAAGTGGTTTTGGTGCTGATTGTGGTATGGAGAAATTTATGAATATTAAATGTAGAATGAGTGGATTGAGGCCAGATTGTGTAGTTATAGTTTGTTCAATCAGAGCTTTAAAGATGCACAGTGGTAAATTTAAAGTAGTACCGGGTAAACCATTAGATAAAGGACTTATTGAAGAAAATGTTTCTGCTGTTAAAGAAGGCAGTTGTAATTTAATAAAACATATTGAAAATGCTAAATTATTTGGAATTCCTGTAGTTGTTGCTATAAATAAATTTACAACAGATACAAAAAAAGAAATAGATGTAGTAAAAGAAATTGCTATTGAAAATGGTGCAGATGATGTGGCGATAAGTGAAGTTTGGGCAAAAGGAGGAGAAGGAGGGATAGAACTTGCTGAAAAAGTTATAAAAGCATGTGATAAAAAGAAAAATTTCCAATTTCTTTATTCTGATAATGAGCCAATTAAAAAGAAAATAGAGATTATAGCAACAAAAGTTTATGGCGCTGGTAGAGTAGATTATGCACCTTTAGCAGAAGAGAAAATTGCTTTATATACAAAATGGGGATTTGGGAATCTTCCAATATGTATGGCAAAGACGCATCTTTCTCTTTCTCATGACCCAAATTTAAAAGGAAGACCAACTGGTTTTACTCTTCCAGTAAGAGATATAAGAATTTCAGCAGGTGCAGGATTTTTATATCCATTATGTGGAGAGATGAGAACAATGCCAGGATTACCAACTGAACCAGCAGGAACAAAAGTTGATATTGATGAAAATGGTAAAATAGTTGGGCTGTTTTGAGATTAAATCAAAAATCAAAATGGAAAATTCTAAATACGAAATACGAAGCACGAAACAAATTAATAATCAGAGAAGCTGGGTATGGTAAGATAGTACATAGTACATAGTTTGTAATGTGCTGTAAACTGTACACTGTTCACTGTAAACTGTAAATACGAACAGTGTTTAGTGAGTATTTACATTAGTTTTTCTACAATTTCTTCACACATAATAACAATATCTTCTATCTCAAAAATTTCTCTTATCTCTGAATTGAAAAGTACCTGACAGGAAGAAGGGAACTCTTCATCAGAAGGATAAAGTACAAAAACTGTAGAAACTTCAGGGAATATCTGAAATTTAACTGAAAATTTAGAAAAGTCAGATATTTCTCCTCCAATTTTTATAGATTTTGTTAAAAATTCTTCTGGCTCATTTCCAAATTTTTCTATAATTGGTTTATAAACTCTTGTTTCAATTGAAGGGAAATAAATCTCTCCTGTTTCAATTTCTTTAAAACTTATAAGTTTAGTTTCTTCTTTAATTTTTGATTTTTGGAATTCTGCACTACTTCCTATAAGATAATGAAGAATAAGTATTTTTTCTTTATCATTTAATTCTTCTTCATTAATAAATTTAATTTCTGGATATTTTATTGAACAAGTTTTGTTAAAATAAGGAATTGAAAAAATTTGTTTATCTTTGTTCCATTTTATCCCAGATTTTCTAACAAGTTCTTCTGGATGAATTTTTTTTAGTTTATCAACTGCAATTTTTAATGCATCTTGATACATTTTCCCCATTTTATAGTTTTAACCAAGAATGTGAATATATTGATTTCCCCTGTAAAACATTTATAGTTTTTACATAATTTGCTTCTTCTTCATTTAAACTTTTTAAATCAATCTCTTCTTCCATACCTCTCCATATTAAATTTTTGATATTTTCTTTTTCTCCTCTTGCAATTTTTATTAATTCAGTATCACAACCATCTACAATAGCACTTGTAATTCCATATTTCAAAAGCATTGTGAAATAAGTTCTATTTAATAAAGGTCTTAAATTTTCTGGAGCACCATTTGAAACATTTGAAAGTCCACATGTTGAATTGAAATCAGGTAATATTTCCTTAAACATCTTCATAAACTCTAAAGTTGCTACTGTTTGGTCCTGTTGAAAAGCAACTGTTAAAACAATTGGGTCAAAAAATACATTCTGATGAGGGATTTCAAATTCATCTACTTTTGCTGCAAATTCTGCTGCTAATGCTCCTCTTTCATTTGCATCTCTTGGCATTCCTTCTTTACTAATCAAAAGAGCAATACATTTACAGTTATATTTCTTTACCAGAGGAAGAAGTTGTTCCATTTTGTCTTCAACTACTTCAATTGAATTTATCATCGCTTTTTCTCTTTCCATTTCAAGCCCAATTTTCATTGCTTCAATGTTTTTTGTATCAAGACAAAGTGGAAGAGCAGTAACTTCTCTTATTATTTTTATTATCCATTCCATTAAAGAAGGACCATCTTTTCTTGCAGGCCCTATATTTATATCAAGCATATCTATTCTATTTTTCTCAATTTCTAATGCTATTTTTTGAATTGGTTCTTTTTTTCTTTCCTTCATTGCCTGTTGCAATACTTTATTCATAACATTTATATTTTCTCCAATTAACCACATTTTCCCTCCCCTTTAATTAATTCTAATATTTTATCAACAACTTGTTCAACAGTAAAATCAGAAGTATCAATAGTGTAATCTGCTTTGGAATAATATGGTTGTTTTTCTTTTAATGTTTCCCTTATTATTTTAATTGCATCTTTTGATTTTAAAAGAACACTACTATGTTTAGTTGGAGTAGACCTTAAAATAATTATTGAGGGTTCTGCAGTTAGACATATAATTAGCCCATTTCTTTTTAAATTTTTATAATTTTTATCACTTAAAACAGTATTAACTCTGGTTGCAATAATACAATCATTTTCTTGTGAAATTTTTCCAATTATTCTTTCTTCAATTTCTTGTAAATATTTTTCTCCTTTTATCTGAGAAACCCTTACAATTTTATCTTTTTCTTTTTTTTCTATAATTTCATTTATATCAAAAAATCTTCTACCAAGTTTTTTAGATAAAATTCTACCAACCTCTGTTTTTCCTGTCCCTGTAAATCCAATTAACACTATATTCACTTTCTCTTTTTTAAAACAAATTTAGTAAATCCTTCGTGAAACCCGTGTAGTTGTTTTATGTTAAGTGTTTTTAAAACATAACACATTACACATTTAATACTAACACGTTGCGTGAGTATTTACTTTATTGATTTTTTCATTATTTCTATAGGTGCTTTTTCACCTGTCCAGATTTCAAATGATATAGAGCCCTGATAAATAAGCATAGAAAGCCCATCAAGACAGGAAATTTTTAATTCCTTTGCCATTTTTAAAAGTTCTGTTTCTCTATTATATATAATATCATAAACAAAAATTCCATAATGTAAATTTTCTTTTTCTATAAGACAAATGTCTCCTTCTTTCATACCGACTGAAGTAGTATTAACAACCAAATCTATATCTTTCCATAAAAATTTTTCATTTCTTTCTGAAAACTTTACCACTTCAACATTCTCAAATCTAAAATTTTCCTTTAAGTGCTTCTTCAATAAAATAGATTTTTCTTCTGTTCTATTACATATAAAAATTTTCTTTATCTTTTCTTTAATTAAAGCACCTGTTATTGCATAAGAAGAACCACCTGCTCCCAATATCAAAACAGTTTTATTTTCAGGTAAAAATTTCCCATCTTCCTTTAAAGAACGAATAAATCCTTTTCCATCTGTTGAATATCCTTTTAATTTTCCATTTTTATTATGAATTGTATTGACAACACCTAATAGTTTTGCTTCTTCATCAAGTTCATCAAGAAAAGAAACTATATTTTTTTTATGAGGAATTGTAACATTTACTCCGACAAAATTAAAAATCCTTAAAGATTCAACTGCTTTCTCTAAATTTTTTGGCTCTACTTCAAGAGGAATATAAATATAATCAAGTTTTAAATATTGATATCCTGCATTTTGAAAAACAGGAGAAAGAGAATGTTTTACAGGGTATCCAAACACTCCTGTAAGTTTTGTTGTCCCTTTTATAATCATACATAAATTTAAACATTTAAAAAATTTTTTTACAACAAAATGTAAAAACTATATTTTTGCATTTAGAAAAATGTGGTAAAATATTTGTAAGTTTTCAGGGAAGCTGGTAAGACAGTACATAGGGGATAGTACATAGTTGATAGTACATAGTACATAGTTTAAAGCAAGAGAGTAGTAAATCAAAATGCAAAAATCAAAAATCAAAATGACAATGCAAAATCCAAAATGAGAAATACGAAGCACGAAACAAATTCATACATCATCAAGGAAGATAGGTATGTTTGTTTAATGTTAAATGTGAAATGTTTAATGTTTTTCAACATTACACATAACACATAAAACATTACACATAACACAAAGAAGAGAGGAGACACAAAATGAAAAAATTTTTGGGTTTCAGGATGCAAAACATCCTTACTATTTTCAGTTTAGCAATTCTAGTAAATTTTATTTATGGAGAAGGGAAGAAAGAAGAAGTTTTAGGAAAGATAATAGAAAAGTATAGAAATATAGATACAGTTTCGGGAGAAATGGAAATAGGTATGTTTATGTTAGGAAATGAAATGAAAATTTCCTCTACCTTTTGGAAAAAAGAAAAAAAGTTTAGAATGGAAGGGACTATTATGAAACCAGGTATGGATTCACCAATGGAACAATTGATAATATGTGATGGTAAAAAAATGTGGCAGTACATTAAGGGAGCAAATACAGTTACCACAATTGATTTTTCTCAATTCCCTGATGAGGTTAAAAATAAGATTGAAAAACAACAAGCATTCGGTGGAATAGATAAAAACTTACCAGAAGAAATTTTAAAAACAATTGATAAAATTAATTTCACTGAAAAAACAGAAAATGAGAAAAATTTTTATGTTTTAGAAATAAAAGATTTTGGTGAAATTGTAAAAAATCTACCAGTGGAGGTAAAACATAAAATCCAGATTTTTAAAAAATTGGTTATTCTGGTTGATCCATCTACTTATTATATAACTAAAATTGAATTATATGGAGAAGCAGAAAAACCAGGTGTATGGATAGAATTTAAAAATTTAAAATTTGGTCAAATACCAGATAATTTGTTTTCTTTTGAAGTACCTAAGGATGCTTATGTAATTGATATAACAGATATGATGATAAAGATGACAGAAACTATGGCAAAATCTTCTGAAGTCATTCAGAAAGATACTGAAATAAAAAAGAAAGAATAAATTGTGTGATATGTAATGTGAATGGCAAAAGGCAAAGGGCTAAAGGTGATAGGCAAATAACGTAGCACCGCGCTCGGCGCACATATACACAGGTTTACAAGCAGGGATTTATCCCACAATTGCCTTGGAGGAGAATATACAAATGACAAAACAGGATTTTATAGAAAAAATTGCAGAAACTACAGGACTTGACAAAACTATTATAAAAAAAGTAATAGATGAATTTTTAGAAAATTTTAAAAGTGCACTTTTTGAAGGAGAAAGAGTAGAGTTAAGAAGTGTAGGCGTTTTTACAGTCAAAAAAATGAAAGAAAAAATAGGAAGAAATCTAAAAACAGGAGAAAAAGTTCTTATATCTGAAAGATATAAAATTAAATTTAAACCATCCAAAATCTTTAAAAAAATCAAATTGTCCGAGTAATTTTGACCTCAATTTTCCATTTTTTAGGCATATTAGTTTAACATAGACATAAAAAAATTCAAAATTTCTCATATTTTCCGACGATTTCTAAAAAAATTTGACATTTTTTTTATTTTATGCCTAAATAGGCATAAAGGAGGGAAGATGTATAAGAGTTTTATAAGACATAAAGTATTCGGTGAAAATGAGTATGCGTATGAAGTAGTTCATTATTATGATGCACGGAAAAAAAGAGTAAGGCAAAGAGTGAAATATTTGGGTAAAGTTACAGAAAGAGGAATAGAAAGGATAAGAGGGTTAATAGTAGAAAAACCAAGATGTGCATTGGACTGGGGAGATGTTTATGTTATAGAGCAGATACTGGTAGAATTAAAGTTAAAAGAAATATTGAATCAAATATTTAGAAAAGAAAAAAATTTACTGTTATCTTTAGCAATAAATCGGGTTATTGGAGGAGTATCTTTAAGCAATTTTCAATCATGGTATGATTCCACATATCTTAAAGTTCTTTATCCGATAAAGGATGGATTATCAAGTCAAAGTTTGAGTAGGTCTTTAGAAAGACTCGGGAGAGAAGACAGGAAAGTATTAGAATTTTTTCTATCTTGGTGGGAAGAAAGGAAGGAAACTGAAAGGACACTTTTCTATGATATAACTTCTCTTTCTTCTTATTCCAATTCTATAAATCTTTTAGAATATGGATATAACAGGGATAATGAAAGACTTCCTCAAATAAATGTAGGACTAGTAGCGGTTTCTGAAAGTAATTTGCCCCTTTACTACAAAATATTTCCTGGCAGTATTCCTGATGTAAAGACTCTGAAGAATCTAACGACTGAGATAAAGATTTTAGGTAAAGGGAAACCGCTTTTGATTTTAGACAAAGGGTTTTATAGTATAGGTAATCTTGAAGAATTAAAACAACAAGGATGGAAATTTATTATGCCATTACCTTTTTCTAGGAAAATTGCTCGTTCTCTTATAAGGAAAGAAAGGAAAAATTTAGATTCCCCCAAAAATTTAAAGAAATATCAAGATGGATTTATTCAGGTAATGAAAGGACAAATACAAATAGGAAAGGAAAAATTTTATTATTATCTTTATCATGATTTGGAAAGAGAAACAAGAGAAAAGATAAAATTTTATAAGAAACTTTCTGAGATAGAAGAAATGCTTGAAGAAAGACAAATTAAAAAAGGAGACAATCCGAAACAACTATTTAAAGACATAGCAAGGACTTTTTCAGTGTATCTTTCTTATACTGTAAAAGAGAACTATTTCCAGATTAAAAGAAAAGAGAGAATTATTGGTGATTTACTTACTCGGCTTGGTAAAGAAATCCTTCTTTCTTCTCAAGATTTACCATGGGATTTACCTATTTCTCTTTACCGTGGGAAAGAAAAGATAGAAAAAATGTTTAGAACAATAAAAAATGAACTATCTGGATTACCTTTAAGAGTACATAAAGAAGAAACACTTAAAGGGTATCTCTTTGTAACTTTTCTTTCTCTTATCATATATTTTTCTCTTCTTAATAGAATGAGAGAAACAAAATTACTGAAGAAAATATCTATGGAAAATTTATTTCTGGAATTACGGAAACTTCGCTGGGTAGAATTTAAAAAAACAGGGTATCTTACAGAAATTTCTAAAACTCAAACTGAAATTTTTCAGCAACTTGGTATCCTTATGCCTAAAAATTGAGGAATTCAGGTATAGTCTTAAAACAGAAGAAGAACAGGATTATTTAGGTAGGATAGAAACTCATCCTGAAGAAGGTTATACAATAAAAAATTTTCATCAAAAAGAACATACTTTTGGGACAATTGCTCTGATAACAAATTTAAAAGAACTACCTGCTTCAAAAATCTTTCAATATTTCAAAAGC
>Ga0123519_10005161_pt1 | contig 20935 bp, 21 predicted proteins | sample YelNatPaOPRAMG02_FD_87396 | JGI IMG/M metagenome (GOLD analysis project Ga0123519, IMG submission 87396) | Hot spring microbial communities from Yellowstone National Park - Yellowstone National Park OP-RAMG-02 (version 2) | ecosystem: Environmental > Aquatic > Thermal springs > Hot (42-90C) ...
CCACGCCAACCTCGTCCAGGACCACCGCTTTGACCACCTTTTCTGGCAATTTCGATCTGTTTTTGGGGATCCATAGAAGCAAACCCTCTTTTTGATTTACCTGCCATATACAATCACCTCCTTCTTTATTGATTAGAAGATTATGTCAATAAATAAGAGAAAACAACAATTTTTAAGAGTAATTTTCTATGTTAAGAAAATAGTAAGAAAGATGTAAGAAAAATGTAAGAGAAAATAAAAGATCTAATCAGTTGGATTTATAGGATTTTAGAAGTTCCTCTAAATCTTCAAAATTATCAATAATTTCTACATAATAATATGTTTTTCTTTTGTCTTTTGATGAGATTTTCTTTTTTTCTTCTTGTCTTTTTGATTTGTTAGTTTTCATTAATCAGCCACCTCCAAACTATAAGGCAATTTATATTTAAGATAAAATCTTAATTCAGGCATATTAAGATAACAAGAAGAAAATGGTAAGAATTATGTAAGAGTAAAAGCATCCGACTAAGCCTTTATTACTGATTTCTTACTTTTTTCTTATTGTATTTTTATTCAAAGAGAGTAATTTATATTCAAAATAATAGTGAAAAGGTGTTTTATAAGATAGATTAGTGGATTTTATTATCATTTTGATAATATCTCTTAAAGGAGGTGAAGGATATGAATTTATTATTGTGGATAATATTGGGTGCTTTGGCAGGTTGGCTCGCGTCTTCTATTACCGGAAGAGGCAGGCAAAATATAACTACGGATATTATTTTAGGAATATTAGGTGCTTTAATAGGTGGCTTTATTCTTAGCCTTTTTGGCGTGACAAACATTACCGGATTCAGTTTCACCAGTCTTATCGTTGCCGTTATCGGAGCCGTTATTTTAATCTGGATTGGAAGAAGCTTCCGTCAAGTATAAATCAATTAGCGCCAACGACCTTTGAAAAGAGGTTCTACTGGATGAATATCTTTCTCCAAATGAAGATCTTCGTAAATTTCCGCTGTTTGTTCTGTTTCTTTTTGCGGATAAAGCCTAATTCCCAACTCCTTATACACATCCTCAGCAGCTCCAATTAAAAGTATTTGCGTTCCTTGATAGTTAAGGAAATTTGTTAGATCAACGCTAGCAAAACGACGATTGTGAAAAAGATCTTGCAATTCTTTCGGGTATTTAGCTTCTTGTTTTTCCTTTAACCCAACACTTGGAGGGGAAGGTTTTTCGGGATTTTTAACGCTGACTACATAACTTGCTTGTGGTTTGATATTAAGCGCTTGCTGCACCTCTTTCGTTTGAATCGGCAATTCGAGAACATAAACCAAATGACTATGATCGTCATGATTAACTAATTCGTAAATTCCTTCTCCTGCCGGACGAGCAGGCTCAATAAAGCGTTTCCCTCTGGTTTTGGTTTCATATTCTTTTCTTTCCAACTCATCCTCAACTCCTTCTGGTTTCTGACTCACTTTTTCGACAAATCCCCAAGTTATCCTGCTTTTGTCGTCGATATCGGGCAGTTTTTTCTCTCCAACCAAGATCAACCGGTAAATTTTGGAATCAATAGCATGCATCACTATATAAAAATGCTCGATGTCGGCAAAAGACTTAACCTCGGTTTTTTCCACCCGAGGCCGATAAAAAAAATAAATATCACCTTTCTCTAAAATATCTGTCTTTCCTTGTTTTGTCATAATTTCAATCGAACTGACAGTTGAAAAGGAGAATACGATATTCTTTTAAAAATAAAATGAAAAGAAAGTAAGAAGTATGTAAGTTTGATTGCTTCATTGTCGGTCAATTTTTAAAGAATCGTTTATCACTTTTAAAACAGACATAAAAGGGACAGCCAGCAGAATACCCACAATTCCGAAAAAATGACCAGTAACTATAATACCAAGGATGATGATTACAGGATCAATATCAACCACATTGGCCATGATTCGAGGCGACAGAAAATCAGATTCTATCTCTTGTATGGCGATATATATGAGTATGACTATTACTGTTTTCTGAGGAGAAGTATTTAAGGCAACAAAAATTGCCGGAAGAGAAGCTAAAATCGGTCCTAAAGTAGGCACAATTTCCAGCAAAGCGGCAATCAGACCAAGCCCGCCGGCAAAATCAAGGCCGATCATCATCAAAACTAACCAAGTAAGCAAACCCACTAAAGCGGAAATCAACATCTGCCCTCTTACCCAACTCCCAAGTTTGATATCAATCTTGCTAATAACATGCATTACCTCCTCTTTTTTATCTTGAGGAAAAAAAGAAACAATTACCCTCCTTATTTTTTCTCTCTCAACTGAAAAATAAAAACTAATAACTAATGTGGTAATGACAGCAATTACCCCGCCTAATATCATCCCAGTGACAGCAAAAATATTTCTGCTAAGATTGCCGAATTCAGAGGTTAAAAATGTTTTTATCTCCGCATCACCAATTCCAATGAGCCGAAAAAATCGGTCTATGTATTCTGGAAGATTGATCAAGAGTAAATTAACTTGAGAAATTAAAAACGGCAATATAGGTAATACTAAAAGGACAATCATTGCTAGAAATAAAAGATAGGTTAAGACAACTGCAGTCAGACGGGGAATTTTCCTTTTTTCGATGAATTTGATTAAGGGTAAAAAACTAACGGCAATTATGTATGAGGCAAAAACAATGAGTATAACCCCTTTTATTTGTACCAAAAACCACCCCAGAGCAATAAGCAACAAGGCAAAAATTATTTCATGGTCAAGAAGATATTTTTTAAACAAATTCATAATTTGGTTAATAATTTGTAGCTGGCGAGACAGATATATAAATTTTCACTGAAGCAACAAGAAGAAAGCGGTATGAAAACATTATAAAAAAACTTCCAATTGGATTCAACAAACGAATAAAGTTTCTCTTGTTCTCACCGTATTCTTACGGATTTTTAACGTTAATTTAAACTTGAAAAGGTAATATGGATTTTGCATATTAAACCATTTTTAATGAAAATGAATTAGCAGTTAAAATTAATACGAGAGGAGGTGAACGATATGTATCCATATGGTTATTGGCGAGGAGGAGGTCCGGGTATGGGAGGAGGGCCGTGGGGTCCTCCTGGATATTATAATTATCCTTACGGCTACTATCCGTGGGACTATTGGGACTACACCGACTTTTATGATTACAATGCTGATTTAGTCCTTGAAGATAACGAAATCCAGGATTTGGTTTCCGACACTATTGCCGCCGACCCATATATTCCTCAAAGCGATATCAATAATATCACCGTCAGCGTCAACAACGGTGTTGTCACTCTTTCAGGAACAGTAAGAAATAAAAGAAGCAAACCTTTAGCCTACGCTGATGCTTTTTGGAGCCGGGGCGTAGTTGATGTGATTAATAATGTCAAAGTGGAGGAGCCAGGAAGAAAGGGAGCAAGAGGAAAACAAGGCGAAGAGGAAGAGGAGTAAACTTCAAACCTTCAATTTCTCTCCATTTGGCCCAAGAGCATTTCTTGGGCCAAATGCGCTGTATTAAGTTGGTAGACCAACTAGGCTCCAAACTCTTTTTCTCTATCATCTCCCTAATTATCAGATAAAAGCTTGGGGTATTTTACTACTTGATATAAAAAATATATACTATGTAGATATTTATGCTTGGGAAAAAATACAGTCTTATTAATCTGCTTGTTTTTTTCCTCATCTGGAGAGCGTTCTTGTTTATTCCTCTTTATTTCGGCCAAATAGCTCTCGCTTACAGACAACACCAAGAATACACTAATCTCTGGTACTATACCAAGCCCTATCCTCCTGTTAACCATTTTTTTCTTTACCCACTTGCCAACTTTGATGGCGTTCATTATTTAAACATTGCCGGCAACGGTTATAACGATAACGGTCGTTTCCTACCTTTATATCCCTTTCTAATCCGCCTAACCTCACAAATTTTTGGCCAAGGAGAAGCTTTTGGCTGGCAACTATTTTTTGCCGGCGTATTCCTTAGTCATTTATTTCTTGTTCTTAGTTTAATTGTCTTTTACAAACTGGTGCGTTTGGATTTTTCACCTCAAATCTCATTTTGGAGCGGAGTATTTCTTTTACTTTTCCCAACCGCCTTCTTTTTTACGGCTATTTACAGCGAAAGCCTTTTCCTATTTCTATCTTTGTTATCTTTTTATCTGGCCAGAAAAAAACATTGGTTTGGCGCCAGCATCTGTGGTATGCTCCTAACTGTCACCAGACTTCCTGGAATCAGTATTTTTTTTGCTTTATTAATTGAGCTATTTACGCAAAAGAAAGAAAAATCGTTAAAAATCATCTATCTTTTTTTCATCCCTTTGGGCATCTTATCATATGCTTGGTATAACTGGAAAAAATGGGCTGATCCTTTGTATTTTATCCATGCTCATGCGCAATTGGGCAACAGTCGCGCGGTTACCAACTTAGTCTTTATCCCCCAAACTCTTTACCGCTATGCCAAAATGCTCCTTTCTGTGCCAACTAACCAATTTGAGTGGTGGACAGCTTTTCTTGAAGTAACGTTTTTCTTTATCGTTGTCCTACTTCTTTTTGAAGCTTGGAGAAAAAAAATCCGCCTTGCTTATATAGTTTTTTCTCTATTATGTTTTCTTCTTCCTGCTTTCTCAGGCACGTTTAGCGGTTTACCTAGATATGCAATCATCCTTTTTCCTATTTTTATCGCTCTTGCTCTTTTTAAATCGAGCAAAATCAAAATTGCTTTGGTATTAGTTTTTTCCTTTCTTTCTTTTCTTCTTTTAATGTTTTTTTCACGGGGATATTTTATAGCTTAAAGCTTTTCTCGTTACTAATCAAATTTAAAACGCGGTAAATAAAATCCCGTCTCTCCCATCCACCATCCCCCACTCCATCGTTTCTCTGTTTTTATTAAGTTAAGAAGAAAACTATGAGTTTTTTGCCGGAGTAGCCATACCTAAACCAACTCCCATTAGTCCGTAGAATAAAAAAATGTTTGCCGCGGAACGGGAGAAGGCAAAACCAAGATACGCGCTACTCATCACCAGCATACCCGTAATCGTAATAACAAATTTCCTTAATTCGCCCGAATTGGTTAGATATCGGCCGCTTATTAATTCAAAAACTACCCTCACAACAAGATAAGTACTGAAAGCGGAGGCGGCTATTTCGACGCTGCCGCCGGGAATATTATTGGCAAAGATCGCAAAAATAGGCGTGAATAAATTCCAGGCAGACCAAAGAAGCATTTCGGCAGCAATGAAGGCTTTGATGATTGGATTATCTTGGAAATGTGAAGGTATTTTCCCGATAAACGTTTCTTTAAGTATAAATTGCTTGTGGCAAAATTTTTTGTAGCTGCGGCAGTTGTTTAATAAACTTAATTATTGTTTAGTCCGCCTTGGCTTGAGTTTTCGTTTCTTTTTTTTCAGCCTCTTTTCTGGATGTTTCCTTTTTCACTTGCCGATGACGGGTTTGTGTCTTCGCCAAATTTTCCCATCTCTCCCAAGCTATTTCAACAATCCGATTGATAAGATTGGAATAACCCATTCCCGCCTGAAGAGCGGCCACAGAAAACTCAGCCGTTCGCTCCAAATAAGGATTGGCGTTAACCTCAACAACATAAGGAATACCGTCTTGAGCAAGACGAATATCAACCCGCGCGTAATCGTAAACTTGTAAAGCGTTGGCTGCCTTAATACCAACCATTGTAATTCGGTTGCGAAGCTCCGGAGTAAGATCGGTGGCCACACCGTAATTAATCATATTAAATTCTTTGCTATCCTCATCAAACTTGGCTTTTTCACTGTAAATCTTTGGGTATCCCTCAGGCAGTTTGGAAAAATCAAGCTCGATTAAAGGCAAAGCTTCTGCTGGCCGATTGCCAAGAACGCTGACATAAAACTCTCTTCCCTCAATATACTCTTCAACCAAAGCTGTATCATGAAGTTCTTTTTGGATATAATCAATCCGTTTCATCAAACTACTGTAATCATTGACCAAAGATGAAGTGTCTACCCCTGCTGAAGCATCGTGGCGAAGTGGCTTGACGAATAATGGGAACCTCATCTTCCCTGCAAACTCGAGTTTATCGGAGGCAAAAGTAGCGTAATTGGGACAAGGAACATCGTGAAAGGCAAGAAGTTTTTTAGTGACTGCTTTGTCTTGTCGGAAAGCCATGCCTGCCGGCCCGGTGCCGGTAAACCGCAGACCCATCATGTTTAAAACGGCCGCCACATACATTTCGCCATAATAGTTGTCAGCAAAGGTTTCACAAAGATTAAAAACCAAATCGGGTTTCTGCTCCTCCAATTTATCAACCAGTTCGTGGATGTCGTCGTGGATGCCGAGAAGCGATACTTTATGTTCATATTCCGTCAAAGCATTAGCTACTTCATCAACCACTTCGTCATGGGTCGACTCATGATTACTTCTGTCTTCGTCAAATAAAACTGTGATTTTCAAACTATTCATATTGCAAATTTAAAAAATTATAACATGACAAAATTATCGGTGTAAAGGTAATTCATCACCAAAGTGGTTATAAAAGAAGATAAGTCAATAAATGCTTCCCCAGTTTTTGAGGGATCGATTTGTAAATCAAGCATTTTTAACCTTTTAATAAGCTCATCAATCAAATTCTCAATTAATTCCCGATCAATGCCAGTCCAACGATTAATATCCTGACTGATTCGGCGACGGTTGGCTGACAAAAAAAGGTAGGCGCTCTGGCCGGAAGAAACGGGAGGAAAAAGAGCTAGCAGATCTTCGTTAAGAATCTTGGGAAGGTTAATTTCAAATTTGACTCCTTCATCAGAATACCAAGCATCAAGAGTATCGGTTAACTCCTCAACCGGTGCATCCAAAGTTTCATCGGTCACAATCGGTGTTTTGTCACCATGCTCTTTTACCACTCTCTCAACATATAAAAGTTTTGATAATGCAGGCGTGTCGGCGTAAACCGTCCTCCAGTTGGAATCAGGCTTAAGCCAAACAGCAAAGGTTTCGGCAAAATCTTCATCAGGATGCTTTTGGGCGTACCAGCCAGGGATGTGGCGAACAAATCCGGGACTGAAAGGTCTGGGCTTGTAGTTTTCCCGATAAGGATTGGAAAAAAGGCCAAAAAGACTGCGCCATTCTGGATGAAGATAAAGTTTATAAGCATAGTTAAAAGCGTGGCCTGCTTCATGACGAAGATACATCAAAATTTCGTCTTCGCTTTCCGCTTCAATTCCAGTCAATTCACCCTCAAGCCGACTTAGTTCCGGATCGGCCAGGTAAAAGGGGATGCCAATAACCGGAATTCCATGCGGACAGCCCCATTCGTCGGAAAGATAACATTTCGGCTTAAAAGTAATCCCGTGGCTCTCCAGTTCTAGATACAATTTGTTGATCAATGCTTCCAACTTTGTCCCTTGGATTTTAAGAGATAACTCATTAATGCGCCGTGACAGAATTTGTTTTCGGCTGGAATCAAGTATTTTCGCACTGGTTTCTTTAAATTCGGTCTTGCTCGACGTATCTTGCATATTCTTTATAATAACATATTGCTCCCAGCAAAATAAAATTTGTCAAAAAAAGATGGGCACAGATATGTGTGCCCATCTACTTTTTAATTGTGGGTTAAATCACTTGACAAAAAGGTTGAAAAACCAGCCTAATAGGCTGAAAGACCCCCGCTCGTTAGCCAACTGTTCTTTCAAGGCGGTTGTTTCCTTGTTAAGAGCTTCGATTGTTTCCTTAATTAAATTTTGGTCGGAGAAATTGTAAACTTTGTTTTTTAGCTCCTCAAACTGTCTGATCCTCAATTGATTTTCTTCTATCTGTTTTTCCAGATTTTTAATAGCTTGATAATCCGGCCCAATCAATCTTTTCAACCACCCCGGCCTTAAGTTTATTTTCTCCAAAGAATTTTTTATTTGCTCCTGAATCCTGTTTTGCTCTCTGGCTATCTCTTTTACCTGTTCGCCTATTCCTCCCATCGTCTTTGTCTCCAAAAGTTCCTCAACCTTTTGGGCCACATCACTCATATGCTGTCTGGCAACATCGCTTCTTGGATTTGGCTTTTTTCCTGCTTGATCGGTGGAAATGTTTTCCTGCTCTTGGTTGGTTACCCGAAGTTTTTGATCCTCACCTTCATTTTGTGTCCGGATTTGATTTTTGTTTGACACGCTTTGAGTTATAGTTACAGTTGAGTTTTGAATTTTTGACTGGGTTCTTTGTTGGTCGGCGGCATAAACTAAAGATAAACCCGCTGTTAGAATAAAGACTGCCGATAAAAGAATTACTTTCTTCATATCATCACCCCCTTCTAGAATAAATTTAGTATAGCATAAACAAAAAAACTCTAATTTGAATAACTAATCATTGAGGCAAACTAAAAATTTTGGCCCAAAGAGAAAGAGTAAATCGGTCAGCTTCTTCTATAAGGTTGAAAGAGGCTTTTATAATGTTGATATTTTTTTCTTGCTCGATTTCCTTTTTCGTCTCGCTGGTTTGAATTCCCAAAACTTCTTTTTCATCATAAAATTTCAACTGCGCCCCGCTTGTTGTCTTGCTTAAAAACAGCTTCTTGACCTCATTTTCCTGCTTTAAACGCTCTTCCTTAGTCACCCTTTCCGATAAAATCAGGTAAGAAGTTTTGGCGAATTCTTTTAAAATATTCGTTCCTCGGCCATCATTGGCTAAAACCATTGATGAAGGTAAAAATTCCACCTGGGCAATTCCGGCGTTTTTTGCCTCGAAAATAATCGTTCCAAAAATTCCTCTGTTTGAAAAAAAACCGGGATTTGGCAAACCGCCCGTTAGCCGAACATAACCTATGTCGTTGTTGATTTCTTTTTGGATGAAAATATTGGCAAAAGAGTTTTTTGTCGATACATCAACAACTTTGATTTTTTCGGCGTTAAAAGCCACATCTGCCTGAACGGCGTTGATCGGTGTGGTTATCCCTAAAATTTCAATTTCCATCGGAAATATTTCTCCCAACCGATATTGACGTTTTGACGGAATAATAAAAGAGGCGGTTTTTGGTGTAGGCGGAAAACCCAATTTGAATAAAACCTTGCTTTCAATAAAAACCATGACAAAAGAAATGAAAACAAACGTTAATATAACTAATGAATTAAGGATTGCTGAAGAAAAGGATTTTGGATAATGATCCTCTTGACTATCAATTGCTTGACGGCATAAAGGACAATATTCGTTTTGTTTTTTAATTGAAGCGAAAAGACAGGAAATTTCCTGCGGTGAAAATAACCAGAAAATAGGATAGGCAATCACAAAAAAAATACCGAAAATAGCAAAAACATGCACCAAAACCCATGCGGCGAGGATAAAGGAAGCGATTTTTAGAGCGGTTGACAAATTAGGAAAAGTCATTATATCTCCACGTAATATAATAATATTGAAATGTCAACTAAATTGCAATCTCTATCGAGATTGATGTCACAACTTGCTTTTTCGGTTGTTTCTTTTCTCCATGCCTCCACCCAAAAACTTATCGCTTCGTAAACTTCATCCATTTCAATCTTGCCATTATTGTTAACATCAAACAAACTGATGATTGGAAATAAGGTAAAAGGTGATTTGATAGTCGGGGTAGAGGTAGGCGTTAACGGTTTAGCAGTTGGAGTGATGCTTGAAACGGAAGATGTAATAGGAGTGGTTGTTGGAGTACAGGTGGGAGTAGGAGTAGGTGTTGGAATTAAGATGCAATTTGAAGTATCAAAATTGCAAGATTTGTCACATTCCAAGTCGCCAATAGTGAAACCAACAGTCGCACATGATTGACCATTAAGATCTTCTAGGTCGCAGTCTTCACCTCCTTCTGCAATGCCATTGCCGCAAACACTAATCTTTACGGTAGCGTCAACCGAATCGGAAGAGCTAGTTTGAGCTAGAGCATAAAAAGATCGAAGAAAATAAAAAAAAAAGGAAAAATAAATATTAAAAGGTAAACATATCTTCTGTTCATCGTTGCCTATCCCCTTGTTTATTTAAAGAAATGTTAATCTTGAAAAATCTCGTAAAGATAAAGACGATTAAGAAAAAACTTAAAATAGCAGCAATAATATTGGTCCATGGCTGATACATTTTCCAAAGGGAAACAGCTCGGTAATAAACTCCTGTAATAAAGTTAGCCGGAAGAACGGTAAAATAAAGTTTTGCGGCAGCCGCCACTCCAATTGTAGTTGCTCCTGCTTGTGAAGATTTGATCGGATGACCTTCAAGGTAAGCAAAATAATTGCCCGGAATTGTTTTTATAGGCAAATCAACTCTTATGGCAACAACTTGAGCTTCGCCAGGTTCAAGATTAAAACGCCGGGGAGAGAATTTAAACCATTCCTCGGCTGGAGCCATCTCCGGCTGATTTTGATGATAGGTGACCGACACTTCGTAGTCTGATGCTTCATCGCCGGTATTGATCACTGTTAAGGGAGGAAGTTCATACATGATGCCTGGTTTGAGTTTAGTTTCAACTTTGATTTTGCCTGAACCAATACCAACGCCTATTCTAGCAGAAACCAATTTAGGAATAAAAAGTGGTAAAAGAAACAAAAAGAAAATTGTTTTTTTCACTATTGTAATAGTATCATAATCCCTAAACATTGACAAGTAGTAGTCAGGGGGCAACTGCTTGCACCACCACGTTAACCGATTGTTGAGTGAAGTTTGTAGTTGAAGTCGGTGTGTTTATTTTTAGATCAAAAACAACGTTGCCACTCGGAGTAACACCTGTCCCCAAAGTCTGATAGTTGGTTGTTAGAGGAGTCCACGTGGGAGAAGAATCGCAGTTGCTGGTACAAAATGAATGAACATACTGATCCGGCCCGGCTGTGGCCGCCAGAGTCCAGTTGGCGCTGTCTTGACCTTTGATATTAAAGTTTTCAGTGACATTGCCGTTATTGGTGGCTGTTTGAGAATCGTTTGTTCCACTAGTGGTTGTATCTTTACTGGAAGAAAGACTTATTGTTCCGTAGGCTACTGTTCCGTCGTTAACGGTGACGGAAATGTTTTGGGCGGTGACAGTCGCGGTAACGCTTGCTGTATCGGCAGCTTTAACGCTTATTCCGGCAACAAATCCTAAGACAAATAGGATAACAATAAGAAACTTAAGGAGTCTTTTTATCTCTGAAGACATGATTAGATGATAGTTTAATCTTTAGTAATTGTCAAGAAGATAATTGGGGCCTCATAAAGCCTCATTTAAGGAGCCGAGGCTACGATGGTCACCGTTGAACCGAACTGATTGTACGAACTGGTGCTCGTCGGCATTGTCAGACGAAAATAAATGTTTCTCGTTTCGCTTGAGGGAACATTGGTATCAAGGGTGTATAAATTATTGGCTATAGCAAAGGTCGTCCAGTTTGTGCCATCTTTGGAAAACTCCCATTTGACTTGATTGGCGCCGTTGGTGGTATTTAAAGTCCAGGTATTGGCTCCTTCGGAGAAATTGGTGCTTCTAATATTAAGATCGGCCGGGCCAGAATCAACCCTCACTGTTTGGATATCGGCAGAACTATCTGCTGAGGCGCCTATACCGAGATGACCAAAAGCCACCGTACCATCAGTAGTAATACTGATGGAAATAGGTAATTGGGGTGTAAAAGGCGAACCGGTGAAAACTGTCCCAGCATCATAGTTTCCCCAGACATCCTTGGTAAAAATTTTATAATGATAAGGAACGCCGTTATTAAGACCGGTATCGGTACAACTGGTTGATGAAGAATCTTCCACACAAGCAACGGTGCTTGAACCAATGGTATTGCCAACTGAGTAACTGACTCCTTCAGTTGGATTATCACCAACAACACTAGACGCCCGTCTTAAAACCACCACCCCCGCAAAATCACCATCGCCTGGATTAGTCCAATTAAGCTGAACCTGCTGATTGCTCGGTGTTCCGCTAGTTCCCGAAACTGCTCCTGGCGAGGCATTATCTACGGTCACAGTTGCACTTCCGGTATCATTCAATAATTTGTTAGTGGTGTATGTAATATCTGTTACTGTCCCTGTCGTCGCATAACTGGCGCCGGGAACTGCTGGCATATCAGCATGGGTTTTGGGAGTAATCCTGATTTTATAAGTAGTTTCGCTTGTTGTAACCGGAATATTACAAACAGTAAATGTCACAATATTGCTGGCAGGATTGGTCACCGAAGCACATTTGGCTGTATTAGAAGTATCGGTGATATCAACTTGGGCAATGTTGTTGTAAGCTCCAGCAGGACTAAGAGTCACTGTCGCCCCTGTCACAGTATCTGTTCCGCTATTGGTTACCAAAGTAAAATTATCAAGATCAGTAATTGATCCGTCCGGTCCAATTGTGGTATTACTCGGCTCTGCTGCCCCATTGCCAACAGTAATGACCGAAGCTGGCTTAAGAGCAATAATACTTCTTATCCCGGCGTCAGGACCTACTGAGGTTTGCCGGTTAGTCACCGCGCTGTTGCCGCCAGCAACTGCTTGTTCTTGATAAGCTATGGATACAGACGAATCACTGCCGCCAGAACTTTGCCAGTAAGCTTGTCCGTTGGGGTTGTTCCACCCGCCGCTCTGCAAGGCCCAGGAATTGTTGTCGGGAGTAGCCCACATTGCCACCACAACTGCTCCATTTGTTTGGGTGGTAATGGTGCTAGCGCCGATCGTAACATCATAAGGATTTGTTGGAGAAGCAAAATTAGCAATGTTTTCTGCTGCATCAATTGGGCTCGACTGATTTACGCCCCGGAAAACAAGCATCCAGAGTATGTAAGGGTAAGGGGTTGACCCCCATGACCAGGCAGGATTAGCACTCCAATTACCATTATATACAGCATAAAAGGAACGATAAGACACACTATTTCCTTCGGAGTCTATCCCAGCCGTCCAACTCTGTCCACCGGTATTTGAATTTGTAATAGTCACTCCTGTTGCTCTTATTGCTACATAAACAAGGATGAAGTCACCCGCTGCCATACTAGAAGGCGGAGTAATCGCGGCATTTGTGGCAGTGATATTTTGGTTATTTGTTACGGGCAGCCGGGCGTCGTTAATGAAAGTAATTGCCGCCTGGGCTTCTTTAATTTTAGGAGGGAATCTGGGGGTTTTCCAAATCACCGGCCAGCCGGAAAAAAACCACATGAAGACAATTAAAACTGCCAGAATTTTTTGTAAAAACTTTCTCTTCATTATTTTTTCTAACGATTGAAGCAAAAATATCTATTTGCTGTCATTTTTCATTTTCTATTTCTTATAGTAGCAAATTTTTCTTTATCTGTAGTGAAGATTTTGGAGAGTTTAAAATATTAACACTTTTGTTCCGACCGGAGTAAAGTTGTAAAGCCATTCGGCTTTATCAAGAGGAAGGTTGATGCAGCCGTTGCTCATCGGGTGACCAAAATTGCTGTGCCAGTAGGCGCCGTGGATGGCATAATCACGGTAGAAATACATCACATGAGTGACATTGGGGTGATAATACCAACCGTTAACCAGAGAGTAACCTCGCATATTTTGGCTGGACAGCTTCCAATAGATCCGAAAATTGCCTTTAACTGTCGGCGTCTGCCAAAGGCCGGTTGAAACCGAGAATTGATCAATGATTTTCCCGCCTTCCCAGGCGTAAAGCATCTGTTTTTGCGTGTCAACGGTAATCAGCTTATTCGTTGTTGATGCTAAAACAGCGTCGGCTATAATAAGAAAAACAGCTGTAGTAATAAGAACAAGAAGATATTTCATATCTATCAAAAATAAGGGTCTTTTTTAAAACTGTTATAAGAAAACAGTAAGAGTTCGGTAAGAATAAAGAAAATATTTCGCTCTCAATCACCTCTTCTTTAAAATAACTTGATGAATTAGTCTACTTACTTCAATTATTGTCCGCCCAACTCTTTTTGTAGTAATTTTTGTCTTGGTTAGCGCATGAATAGTTTAAAGACAGGAGAGAGGTTGTGAAAGAGATAACCGCCGGGAAAGCCTACCTGAAAAAGGCGGCGATTAGTTTGCCGACAATATTGGTGATGATGATAACTAACAACGAAATAAAAAGATGTTCGCCAACCACCGCTTTTACTTTAGTTTTATTTCTTACCGCAATCATCCAACTCATCAAGCTTAAAAGCAAAAGCCCATAAATAATATTGACAATAATGGCTGTGCTTAAAGAAAAAATCAGCAGGGCGACAATAAAAGTCAGAGCAAGGAAAAATTTAGCCAGAAAAGTGGCAATTGTTGATTCCCAGATCTGTTTGGTTGATTTCCCTTTTTGCGCCTCCTGGGAAACATGGATGCCTAAAGCATCGGAAAAAGCATCGGCAATGGCAATTGTCAAAATTCCGCCGATGACAGCCAGCTTTGAGTTTGTTGAAGAATAAAGGCCGATCATCAGACCTAAAGTGGTGATGATGGCCGAGGTAAAACCAAAACCTATCCCAACAATTAACGATTTTTTGACTTTTATCATTTAATAATAAATTATAGTGCTTTTCGCTCTAAAGACAAGTCAACTTATTCGCTCCCTGCAGTTATTTAATCTTTGCAATATGCTCCTCAATTGAAGTAAATTCCACTGCTTTACTCATTTAAAGCAATCTTTAAAGCTTGATCCATGTGGCTAATAAATTGAAACCGAAGATCTTTTTTGACGTCATCGGGAATATCAACCAAATTTTTTTCGTTGTCTTTCGGCATGATGATCGTTTTCACATCGGCCCGATGAGCAGCCAATACTTTTTCCTTAATCCCGCCTACCTCAAGCACTTTTCCACCCAAAGTAATCTCACCGGTCAAAGCAACGTCTTTTTTGACTTTTTTTTTGGTAAGCATTGAAATCAAGGCGGTGGCGATGGCTATTCCGGCCGAAGGACCATCTTTAGGAATAGCACCCGAAGGCACATGAATATGAATATCTGATTGATAATAAAAATCTTCAGGAAATTTTAACTCTTTTGATTTGGAGCGAACATAGGAAAGGGCGGCTTTGGCTGATTCCTGCATTGTCTCGCCCAGTTGTCCTGTCAATGTCAGGTTGCCTTTGCCGGGAACACAAGCCGCTTCAACAAAAATAATCTCTCCGCCAACCGGCGTCCAGGCCAAACCGGTGGCAACACCAACCTCATCCTCCTCCTCCCTCATTGTCACCGAATATTCTTCTGGTCCCAGATAATCAGCAAGATTTGACTCGGTGATCACTTCTTTTTTCTTTACTTCCCCTTCCGCCACCCGTTTGGCAATCTTTCGGGCAACATCGGCAATTTTTCTCTCCAGTTCCCTCACTCCAGCCTCCTGCGTGTAGCGATTGATTATTTTGCGGATCGCCTCGTCGGTAAATTCAAGCTGTTCGGGTTTTAATCCTGTTGTTTTGATGATGCGGGGCAGGAGAAATTTTCTTGCAATGTTAAACTTCTCCTCCTCGATATATCCGGGAAAATCAATGACCTCCATCCTGTCCTGAAGCGCTGGAGGAATAGTGTCCAAGATGTTGGCGGTAGTAATAAAAAGAACATCGGAAAGATCAAAAGGAATTTCGATGTAATGATCGGAAAAAGTGTTGTTTTGGGCTGGATCAAGAACTTCCAAAAGGGCGGCGGCTGGATCGCCATGGAAATCGGTTGACATCTTGTCAATCTCGTCCATCATAAAAACTGGATTTTTTGTGCCGGCATTTCTTATCCCTTGAATAATTCTTCCCGGAAGAGCGCCGACGTAAGTACGCCGATGACCTCTTATTTCTGCTTCGTCGCGGATCCCTCCCAAAGAAATCCTGACAAACTTTCTCCCCAAAGCCCGGGCGATCGATTGACCAACCGAAGTTTTACCCGTTCCCGGCGGGCCGACAAAACTAAGGATGGTCGCCCTGCTTTTCCCGCCTGTTAATTTCTGGACAGCTAAATATTCAAGAATTCTTTCTTTGGGTTTTTCCAATCCATAATGGTCTTCGTCTAAAACTTCCCTTGCCCGCTTAATATCAACTGTAGTTTCACTTTCTTTATTCCAAGGCAAATCAGCAATCCATTCAAGATAAGTCCGGACATAAGGTATCTCGGCGCTTCCTTGAGGCATTCTCTTCAGCCGGTAAAATTCTCCCATCACTCGTCCTTTGACATCATCAGGCAAACCGGCGGCAAGCAGTCTTTTTTCCAAATCCTCATATTCTTTCTGCTCCTCATAAATCCCCAGCTCCTGCTCGATCGCTTTTAACCTTTCACGCAAAATGTACTCTTTTTGGGTATCTTCAACTTCTTTTTCCACCCGTTCAGTAATCTTTTTTTCAGTTTGGGCAATATTAAATTCATTGACCAATTTTTTGCTCAATATCTCAAGCCGCTTTTTAACATCAACTGTTTCTATCAGCTCAAGTTTTTGGGGAAAATCAAGTTTTAGAACTGAAGCGATAAGATCGCTTGTTTGACCAGGTGGCAAATATTCTTTTTGCAGACTGTCAATAATCGTTACCGGCGCCAATCCTTCGGTCTGAATAATTTTCTTAAATTGCTCCATGGCACTTCTTGAGAGCGCTTCCATTTCGTCTTTATTTTTTTCCTCACCTGTCTCGTCGGCTGTTATCTCGCTCACCTCAACCATCCTAATATCATCTTCAAAAAATTCCCGCTTCACCCTCACCCGTCTTTCGCCCTCAACAATAAGGCCGGTTACCGTTTCCGTCAAATCCCAATGCTCGGGAATTTTTGCCAAAACGCCAATCTCGCTTTTTTCTCCGTCTTTTTGAAACAACAAAACCGCCTCATGTTGATTTTCATGCGCCCGTTTGACTGAATCGGTGATATCTTTTCCTTCAAGAAGAAGCGAGGCTTTTTCCGACGGAAAAACAACCGCTTTTTTTAAAACAATGGCCGGATACGTATTATTGTCTCTTTTTCCTTCCATCAATTCGCCGACTAAATTTTGTAAGGGATTGATCTTTACCATTGCTATTTAAGATAGCCTCTTCTTATGTGAAGTATTTAAGAATGAGGTAAGAAAGAAGTGAGAGACAAAGGTTATTTTTTTAGGTAAAAAACCGAAGGCAGTTTTTTCAAACTCCTTTCAAGTTTTTCCCGGTGGATTTTTTCAAACTCCTGTAACGTCACTCCCAAAAACAGGCAGATTTGTTCAGAGGTTGGTTTGGTGTCAAGAAATTTAGCCAGTTTATCTCTCTGGCTGACTGTCAGTTTCCCAACCAACTCATTGGTGGTTTCCAAAATCAAAGCCGCATCTATTATCGCCAGATTATCATGGGCTTTCCAATAATCCATTCCCTGACTGATAAAAAAATTCCTGATTTTGTCGTATAGCTCAATTGTTTGTGAATAATCTCTATCCATATCTTTACAGCTTGAAAGGAATAACTATTCCTGTTGACTTGGGGCCGCTTTCACGATAACCTATTTCCTCTTCTAGAAATTTTGTTGTTTTTTTGGCATCATTCCATTCTTCCTCTGTTAATGGCCGGTTGGTGTCAAGATTTTTCCACATTGGATCATCCGGATTTTCTATTGCCAGCCTAGCTAATCTTTGCATATCTCTTTTATTAGGAAGATCCTTCAATTGGTCTCCCGGCTGGATAAGATGGGGCCCAACCAAATTAAATTCCCCCTCGGTAAAACCTTTGTCCAATCCGTTCTCTACTCCGATTATATTGCGCGCTCCCAAAGTAATTTTATTAATTGCCTGTTGATAAGCCTCGGTTCCCTTGGTCAATCCATTTGTCTTTAATATCTCATCAACATTTGCCCATTCCATAAGTCTGTCAACGAAATGATCAACACAATCTTCCTGCAGATCAACTGTTTCAATAGCTTCCGGTCGCTGCCGAGGGATTTCTCGACCGTTCGGTGGCAAATTAATCTCTACTGGCGGCGGTTGCCGCGGCACTTCCAATACAACGGGAGGTGGTTGAACGGGATGAGCCTCTGTTGGTTTAGGCGGTAATCCTTTTTGTAGAAAAAGTGTCCCCGGGAGTATTGCCAAATCAATGAGATATTTCGGCAAATTTTCCAAATTTTCTCTTACTTCGCCTATCACCTTCTTCACTCTGGGAGCTATTTCTTCTGCTATCTCTTGTATTAAATTAGGTTGAGGAGGAGTTTCTGGTGAGGAAGGTAATGGTTCTTTTGGTGGAGGATACGGCGGTCGGTTTTGATATGGTCTTTCTGGTTTGGGATAAGGAGGCGGAGTTATTGATTCTTCTGAGATTGACGGTTGTTTAATACCTAATGGGTCATTAAAATTAGGCGGAAGATGAGTTTCTGGAGTTTGCGACTCAACCGGCGGTATTACGGGTGGCAAAGAAACATCAGTAGTATCTCTATACACTTCAATTGTCCGGGTATCAGGATTAAACCTGGTAACCGCTAACACAGTTTCACCTATCTTAAACTGAATTTTACCTTCCTCTAATTGTTCCCGGGAAAACCGACCGTAAATTCTTCCGCGGTGCGAAACCTCTAATGTTCCATCTCTCATCTGTCTCAACACTAAAGCTTCGGCGGTCGCTTCTGTATCTCTTATATCTTTCGGAATTGTGATTCTGCCTGTTTTTTCATTTATTACAAACGACAAGCTTCCTACTTCACCGGTACTTTGACTACCCGTTCTTAACTGATAAGGAACAGTGTAGGAATCTTTTGAGTCAGAGTAGTTTAAAAAGTTTGTTTTCTTTTCTTTCTGGGTTGTGGCAGGAGGAATACTTTCTCCAGGTTTAAGAACAACATAGTTTACTGGAGAGTTAAAATTATCAACCGCTCTAACTGACGCCAAAGGATTAATTTCCATTATTATTATTAACATAGTATTATCACAATTACTTATTGTCAAGATATAAAAAAGGTACTTTTATTTTTCAACAAGGATTACTTTCTTTAAGAGATTTTCCTATTTTGCTTTTGGGGTGTTAATATTTGCTATTTTATCCTTTTACCAAAACAGTTTTGTTTCATACTCTTTTGTTTTTCAGGCATATCTTCATTTAAAATAACTGAAATATTGATTTAAAAATGATATAATATTTATTGTTGTCGCTTTCCCCTGTAGCTCAATTGGTAGAGCAGGTCGCTGTTAACGACAAGGTTGCAGGTTCGAGACCTGCCGGGGGAGCTCGGTTGGTCTTAATCGGACCATGTTGGCAGTCTTTAAGGCATTAAGAATTGGTGTGGGTTTTGCTTCAAACAAACCTCTTGCTTTATATTAGTTTCTGAAATATCGCTTGTTAAATCGCGTTGTAGAGCTTTAAATAAGACTTCTATGTTATTGAATAAATGATGTAAAATAGCTTTATGATGATAAAATTTTACGATAAGGTGGCTAAGAAATTTGGAAACTATCACACCGATGCAAAATATACTAAAGAATATTCAACTGAAGACCCTGAACAAGTCTTTAAGGAGAAACTTTTAGATTTAAGCGGTAAAGATGAAACAGTTTTAGACGTTGGTTGTGCTGACGGCCGCTTTACCCTTTCTATCGCTCCTTACTTTCAACGAATTATAGCCATTGATTTATCCATTGGCATGCTCGATGCGGCACGAAAACTGCAGAAGGGAAAAAACATTGAAAATGTCAGTTTTGAGGAGCAAGATGCAGAGAAAACAACCTATACAAACGAATCTTTTGACATAATTTACAGTCGCCGGGGTCCAACCCCTTTTCCTGAATTTTATAGATTGTTGAAATCAGGCGGGCATTTCGTAGGTATAAATATCGGAGAAAAAGACTGTCAGGCAATTAAAGAAATCTTTGGTCGCGGCCAGGGATTTGGTGAGTGGAATATTTCAAGATTAGAAAAGGATAAGCAAGAACTGGAAACTACAGATTTTGAAATTATCTTTGTTCAAGATTATTTTTATGACGAATATTATGCCTCCCATGAAGACTTGGACTTGTTTTTGCAAGGCGTGCCCATCTTTGAAGACTTTGACTCGGAAAAAGATAGAAAATATCTAGAGAACTATGTTGTAAAATTTAAAACTGATAAAGGAATTAAGCTGCCAAGACATAGAGTAGTTATTGTCGCAAGGAAATCTTAAATTATTTTAAAACTATGACCAATATCCGAATCAGACAGGTAGAAGAGGTTGATAAAGGGTGGATAAGTTCACTTTTAGAGAAACAGTGGGGTTCGACTAAAATTGTTACTAGGGGCAAAGTCTATCAGGCAAACAAGCTCCCTGGCTATATTGCCCTTCTAGACGATAAAAGGACAGGGCTTATTACTTATTTTATAGAGGATGATTGTGAAATTATAACTTGTGATAGTCTTATTGAGGGTAAAGGCATAGGAACAGCACTTGTTAACAAAGTCAAAGAAACGGCAAAAAAGCAAGGCTGTAAAAGAGTATGGCTGATTGCTACCAATGACAATATGAAAGCGTTACGATTTTATCAGAAAAGAGGATTTGTTCTAAAGGCTTTATATCCAAATGCACTGGAGCAATCTCGAAAATTAAAACCTGAGATTCCCCAAATAGGCATTGATAATATTCCCTTAAGAGATGAAATAGAGCTTGAATTTAAACTGTAAGTAAGGATTTTGCTAATCAATTAGGAAACTCTAAGCGACTGTTGCCCTTGTTAATAACCTTATCTGTTTCAGTCTTTCTCTCGTTTGTTCAGCCCACACCGGATTCTGAAAAGCCTTTATAATTTGTGTTAAACTATCAGTCAGATTAATACTAGGATTACGAAGCCAGGTGGGACAGGATGGTGACAAATTGCCCTTTTATCCCGAGAAGCGTCCACAGGATGACAGTTAGTGTTTAGAATAAGGCCGGTATATCAACCCGGTCTTTTTTTGTCATCTCTACCCCCGTTTTACCTCTAAGATAGCGGAATCTAAGACGACAACAGGTATATCATGACGAAGATAATCAATTCCCCAAAGTAATACCCAGTCATGAGAACGATCAGCTACATTAAAGTATTAACCATCAAAAAGAAATATATGGGAAAATCTGCTACAGTAGTTGAAAGTAAATTGGTTATTATTGGGCAACTTTTTA
>Ga0123519_10005162_pt1 | contig 20934 bp, 21 predicted proteins | sample YelNatPaOPRAMG02_FD_87396 | JGI IMG/M metagenome (GOLD analysis project Ga0123519, IMG submission 87396) | Hot spring microbial communities from Yellowstone National Park - Yellowstone National Park OP-RAMG-02 (version 2) | ecosystem: Environmental > Aquatic > Thermal springs > Hot (42-90C) ...
CTTCTCCTTGCTTCCCGAGACAGATTAAAGTTCAATTTGGCTAATTTTAAGGCTCCAGGGACTAATCCACTTATTATTTTCATAACACTATTATAGTGTCACCATTCTATCTGAACTAGATCAAAAATATTATAAACAATCGAATTTGATATCCACCAACTTGACAGCCCGAATAATAGTTCATATGCTGTTAGCATAGCCGTTGCAGTTTTAGAATATTCAAGCGGTGAATATGTATTGTCAGGTGAAGGATAAATCATGATTTTATCGCGGAGGATTTATGGCGGAAAGGTATGAAATTAACGAACTGGCAAAAGAAGAATCCTGGCGATTATTTCGGATTATCGGTGAACTAGTAGAAGGATTTGACAAATTATCTGGCGTCGAACCAGCAGTAACCGTTTATGGTTCTTCGAAGTTGAAAGCAGGTACTTATGACTATGAAAAAACCAGAAAAATAGCCTACCTGCTTGGGAAAGAGGGATTTACCATTATCACCGGTGGAGGACCCGGAGCGATGGAGGCAGCCAATCTTGGGGCTCAGGAAGCCGGCGTAAAATCGGTCGGCTTGAATATTGAATTGCCTTCAGAGCAGGTTTGCAACGCCTTTGCCAATATCACTGTAACCTTCAACCATTTTTTCGCCCGTAAAATCATGCTTGTGAAATATTCAACAGCTTTTGTGATTATTCCTGGAGGAATGGGTACCCTTGATGAGTTGACTGAAGTGCTAACTCTGATTCAAACACGCAAAATCAAACCTTTTCCAGTGGTTCTTTTCAATTCTTCTTACTGGCAGGGATTTCTGGACTGGCTAACCAGCAAATCGCTAGCGAACGGTTATATCAGCGAGGAAGATCTAAAGCTACTCAGGTTAAGCGATGATCCCAAAGAGGTAGCCGATATTATCAGAAGCTGGTATTTAAGACAGATTATCATCGGGCGGCAAGCGATAGTATGATAAAAATAACCTTTACTGGTGCGGTGCGTGATGTTACAGGATCACGTCATCTGATTGAATTCAACAATCATCGTATCCTTCTCGATTGTGGTCTCTACCAGGGCAGGAGAAAAGATACCTATGAACGTAACTTGAATTTCCCCTTTAATCCGGCAGAGATAGAAGCCCTGATTCTATCCCATGCACACATTGATCATATTGGTAATGTCCCCAATCTGGTAAAGAACGGTTTTAACGGAGATATTCACTGTACCCTGGCCACTGCCGATCTCGCAGGTATAATGCTGATGGATTCCGCCAGAATTCAGGAAAGTGACGCTGTATTCGCCACCAAAATTCGGAGGAAACATAATGAACCGCCGATTGAACCACTATATACGTCATCTGATGTGCCACCGGTTTTACAATTATTTAATACGCATGGATATAATCGGTGGTTTAAAATTGCTGATAATCTGGAAATTATTTTCAGGGATGCGGGTCATGTTCTTGGTTCAGCTTTGACTGTAATCAGGTTCAATGATAACGGACGAAAAATAGCACTGTGTTACACCGGTGATATTGGTCGTAAAAATTTACCGATAATCAGAGATCCAGATCTGGTCAAGGATGCGGAGGTGTTGATCACAGAAAGTACTTATGGAAACCGGTTGCATCCCGACATAAAAGCGGGGGAGGAAAAACTGGCTGTAGTTATTAATGAGACTATCAGCAGACGGGGTAAAATCATTGTCCCATCTTTCGCTCTTGAACGAACTCAGGAACTGATTTATATTTTACATAAGCTTAAGTTAAATAATCAGATACCTGACTTCCCGATCTATGTCGATAGTCCGCTAGCATCTGATGCCACTGAAATATTCCGTTTACATCCCGAGTGTTTTGATGATGATACAAGAGAATTCATGCTGAGCGTTGAAGATCCTTTTGGCTTCCGCCATTTGCATTACACCAGATCTGTCGAAGAGTCAAAAATGCTCAACAGTATTGATGGACCTTTGATGATAATAGCTGGCTCTGGAATGGCAGAAAACGGCAGGGTTTTGCACCACTTAAAAAACAACATTGATAATCCGCAAAATACCATATTAATTGTGGGATGGCAGGCAGAGAATACACTTGGGAGGAAAATTCAGGAGAAATTACCCAGAGTGCCTATATTTGGCGAACTTTATGATTTAAATGCCAGGGTTGAAGTATTTGATGAATTTAGCGCCCATGCCGATTTAAATGATTTGCTCTCTTGGATCAAGCAGGGCATATGGCAAAAAATATTTATTGTACATGGTGAAGAATCAGCGTCTCTTAATCTGGCTGATTCCTTAAAGTCTGCTGGTTTTAACGAAGTAATTGTTCCTGAACTGGGTCAAACGGTTGAGATATAAACCCTCCGCAAACTTATGGCCTGAAAAAGCCGGAGGGATGGTCTGCATTATTCAATAAGTTGCTTTCTGCTCCTGCTCCCGATCGAGAATTGCTGAAGCAGGTGGGAGACGCTTTCTTAAATGAAGCAATTTTCATCCCGCTGGTTTACGGTACATTTGTTTATATTCTAACTCCCAATGTACAGGATTCTGGATTAACCAAATTTGGTACATCCAATGCCTGGGATTATGCAAACATCTGGTTGAGCAAGTAAAAACAAAAAGCAAAAAATATAGCCGGGTTTAAAAGCCCGGCTATATTTTTCAGGCGATCCAGCCAGATTGTTCGCTAACCCATCCTGAAGCCGCATTCTGGAAGTAAAGTACCATCCAGATAGATATTTCTCCCTTCCACTGCCACCCGTCCTTTTGCAATCAGATCATGCACCGCATAAGGGTAGATCTGCCAGTCACCTTTTACCTTGAGGTGATCCTGCAACACTGAACAAATTTTTTCCAGCGATTTCAGCATACCTTCACTGGATTTTAATTTAAATTCGGAGAATGTTTTGATGCTGTTTATTTGAATAAAATCCAGTATTTGAAAATATTCACTTTTAAGATCTGCTCCTGCATCCGAGATGGTTGATTCAATCCTGAGAGGCGCCGATTGAACCAGAACCGGGCCAGTATCTCCTCCTTTGTCCACGAAAAAAAGGGTTGATCTCAGGCTAGCTTCTCCTGCGATTATGGCTTTTGCGGCAGGTATCCAGTGCAACCCTGTATATCCACGAGTAGTATCTCCCGGATGCACATTCAGGATTTTGGGATAGTATCGATCTACCAGCCAATCAGTGCTCCAGAGATCATAGCCTGCCAGGCAGATGAGATCAGCCTGGCTGCCTATTTTTTCTTCTATCATTTTGATAGCCTGCTGTTCGAAAGCCAGTCGCTCCGGGCAATTCCGGGGAATGTTGCCGGTGCCATACTTTTTACAGGCTTCTTCGAAATATGGCAGATGGCTGAGCCGGACAATCTCGTGTCCAAATTCACGGGCAATTGCTTCTCCACCACAACCGGGTCTGTTGGTAAAGACAAGGTATTTGTGGGCAGGGTTTCGGCGAACTATTTCACGATAGTTGGTACCTGATCCGGAAATAAAACAAACAATTTTCATAACGGTGCCTGATTTTACAGGGTCAAAAACAGGTTGTCTCATACCAATATAATAGCATTATATTAAGGCAGGTGAAAACCTGCTTCTGGTAAAATTCCGCTCTATCAGACATTCGCATGACGTGTTTGTAACAAACACCGAAGCGCATGTTATAATTGGAAAGCCGCGATTAACTGTTTACTTGATTCTGAAAAAATTAAAATCTGTCTTAAAATTGAGCAATAAACTCATTTGAGGAAAAAGGAGAAGAATGAAAAAATCGCCAGAGGAACTTTATCAGGAAAGAGCAAAGAGAATCGCCGATGTCCTTCAGATGAAGGTCCCGGATCGGATTCCTATCGAAATTGCCTTTGGTTATTTCCCCGCAAAATACTGCGGGATAACCTGCGAGGCTGCATATTATGATTATGATACCTGGCTGGCTGCCTGTAAAAAGACACTGGTGGATTACGGCGTAGATATCAGCAGTGTACAGAATTTCATGCCCGGAAAGGTTCTGGAAATCATTGATCCGAAATCTCTTGCCTGGCCCGGACACGGTACCTCTCCTTACCATTCGCACCAGATTATCGAGCAAGAGTGGATGAAACAGGATGAGTACGATCTGTTCTTCAATGATCCGACTGATTTTAATCTAAGATATTATTTGCCAAGGGTAACCGGAGTAATGGAGCCCTTTAAACTATTACCAGCACTCGCCTCGCCTTCAGGCGGATATTATGGAGTAATGGCTTTTGCCAGTGCACTCAGCACGCCCGAGATTGCCAGCGCAATTTCAAAACTGCAGGAAGCAGGCAGGCTGTTGCGTGAATGGCAACCCAAAATAATGGAATTCGCTGAAGAAATACGTAAACTCGGTTTTCCGCCTTTTGTTGGTGGCATGGCACTGGCTCCTTTTGATGCGATATCTGATAACCTCCGAGGTATGAAGGGTTCAATGTTGGATCTTTACCGACAACCTGATAAAGTGCTGGAAGCTGTCCAGATCATCCTGAAAAGAATGATTGAGAGAATTCCTCCGGCTGTACCCGGTGGAGTGAATACCATCATGATTCCCACTCACAGGGGGTCAGAAGGTTTTATGTCACTTAAACAATTCGAAAAATTCTACTGGCCAACTTTACGTGATCTGATTAAAGCCATTATTGACAAGGGGCATACACCGCTGGTGTTTTTTGAAGGTGATTATACCTCAAGATTGGAATATTTGCTTGAAGTGCCGAAAGGTAAAATTTTTGCCCATATGGATTCAACCGATATCTTCAAAGCGGCTGCTGTTTTGAAAGGACACATGGTGATTTCCGGGAATGTTCCGTGTTCTTTGTTGCAGGCCGGTACACCTGATGACGTACGAGAGTACTGCAGGAAGATGATAGATGTATGTGCCAGAGATGGCGGTTTCATCATGTCCACTCGCAGTCCGGTTGATGATGCCAGACCGGATACTTTGAAAGCCATGATAGACTTCACCGTAGAATACGGAAGATATAAATAATAACATTTAACTTTCGGGAGTTGACCGGGGACAACCTGAACAAACGCTCGGGTTGTCCCCAGCTTTTTAAAACAGATTTACCAGCAGCCAGATACAGACTTGAAAATATTCCTGAAATATTTAGGTTAATTTTCTTTAGCTCAAGAAGTTAGCCTTATAGAACTATCTTCTAGAATTACTTTACTTCCCAAATCCATATTAAATCGTTATTCTTTATTTATCTATTATTTAGTCAAACAAAGAGGAAAATAAAAAAACAAATGGATGCTAAAGAAACCCTTTTAACTCCCGAACAGGTAGCAAATATATTAAACCTCCACATATTAACCGTTTACAATTATATCCGAAAAGGGCGGCTCGGCGCCGTCAGGCTGGGCAGGACGTATCGAATATTACCTTCTGACCTTGAGCTTTTCGTGGAAATGAACCGCGTAAAAAGTATTCTCTGCATGAAAAGGGACGACGATTGAATTTTTTAAAGATCACCGGATATTTCAAAGAATGCGGATATGGTTCAAGTTTTGCCAGTGGTTGTCCGAATAATTGTATAAGGGTACCAAAACTAAATAATATGATACAGGACAGGGGACTATTTGATGAAAAAAATCAGTATTTTTGTGGTTGATGATCATCAATTGTTCAGGAAAGGACTCGTGAATGTTTTAAATCAATTTCCTGATTTAGAAGTAATCGGTGAAGCAGCAACCATCAGGGAAGCGCTGGACAACATACAGAAACTGCAGCCGAAAATAGTCATCATGGATGTGTTCCTGCCTGACGGTGATGGTGTTGAAGCAGCTTCGGAAGTCAGGAGAAGATTTCCCGAAGTGGAGGTGGTTATCCTGACGATTTCAGATGATATAGAAATTCTAAACCGCACAATCAAGGCTGGCGCTAAGGGCTATCTCGTGAAGGGTAATGGATTAAGAGAAATTGTGGAGACCATCCGGCTGGTAGCAAAAGGTAATCTGGTAATTCCCCCTTTTTCTGGTGACATAAGATTTTCCCAAAACGAAGAAAGGTGAAACGGCGGGTACTAAAGAATAGCCCAGTCCCCGATAGCCGGAATAATGGCCTTAACCATAAAAATGTCTTTCCAGATAAAGTATCTCAAGCTAACCTCAAACTGACATCTCCGGCTAAAATTCTGATTAATTTCCCTTCCTGGTTGCGCATTATGAGACTACCGTCTTTGCCTACAGATTCGGCTCTCCCCGGAATAACTTGATCTCCCTGGTAAAGGTAGATGTTTTGTCCGAGGATGTACATGCGACTTTTCCATTGATGATAAAGGTAATCCCGCTCCGGTAATTTTTCATAAAGTGTCTCTATCTCTGTTAACAGATGACAGATCACCTCTGTCAGAGATAATTCTTTGCCCAGCTCGTCGGAAAGGCTGGTAGCAAGTGGGGCAATTTCTGGATAATCTTTCACATGGAGATTCACGTTGATGCCTATACCGATAATGGAATATTTCAGATTAGATCGAAAAATCTCATTCTGGATCAGAATCCCACTTACCTTTTTGTCCTTAATTAAAACATCATTTGGCCATTTGATCTGTGTTTTTAAACCGGTGAGTTTTTCGATTGTACTGGCAACTGCTAATGAAGCCATCATGATCAGGCCGGGAACCAGATCTATATTGGGACGCAAAATCAAAGAAAAAGACAGGTTGCCTCTGGGTGATATCCATTTCCGCTGAAGCCGCCCCTTACCTTCGGTTTGCTCACCGGCGAGAATTATTGTACCTGCGACAGATCCCCATTGAGCTTCAGTGCGGGCGGCATCCATAGTCGAACTGATCACAGGATAGTAGATGATTTTTTGACCGATAAAACGTGTTTTCAAATTCTGCAGAATTAAGCGCGGTGACAATTCATTTTGCTCCATACCTAGTCTCCCTCAATCTGAATCTACCAGGAAGCGCGGTGCAGAAGGACAAACAGACTGTAAAACGCAGGTTCGGCATGCTGGATGCCTGGCTTTGCAGACTTTCCTTCCGTGTGAAATCAACAAAACATGGAATTCATGAACTTTTTCAGAAGGAACGATTGATTCCAAAAGTCTGGAAGCCTGATCTGGTCGGATAGCTGGCTCAAGTAACCCTAATCTGTTTGAAAGGCGGTAGACGTGCGTATCCACTGGCAAAGCCGGCTTACCAAAAGCAAACAGCAAAATACAACTGGCGGTTTTTTCTCCGACACCCGGTAAATCCTTTAACCAATCTCTGGCTTTATCCAAAGGCATTTCAGCCAGAAAATCAAGAGAAAGATTGTCTCTTTTTTGCTTAATCGCACTCAAAGCCTGTTGAATCCGTCGGGCTTTCACCTTTCCGAGTCCACCTTGTTTGATAATCATTGCCAATTCATCGGTTTCGATTTTGAGTAAATCATCCCATGATTTTAAATGGACTGCTAGGGAGCTAAAAGCGGGCTTTGAATTCTTATCGGACGTGTTTTGTGAAAGAATAGTCCGGACTAATTCCGCAAGAGGATCCCTGCTGGGATTTAAAATGGATTTTCCGTATTCTTTTTCAAGAGCAGATAAAATAGCCTCTATTTTGTTCATACATACAATCATTTTTCTCCCTGAATATACGCCCATGCCCAGCCTTTTTCAACCTTCCACTTTCCAAACAATACGGATGCCGGAAAATGAGCCATCTCGTCAGGCTTATAGCTGGACCATATTGAGCCAATGCCCCCGTTTACTTTACGGATTGGATTAGGTGAAAGGAAGTTCTGTATGAAATGACCCAGATAATAAACCAGCAGAGGCTCATCCCTGCGCAAATCAAAGATGAGCATTTTGCCTCCCGGCTTGAGTATCCTGTGAAATTCTGCGATGGCTTTATCTCTTTCTGACCAGTGGTGAAGTGAAAGGGTGCTGAAAATCAAATCAACCGACCCACTGGAGACAGGTAAGCGGGATACATCCGCTTTGATGAATTGCACATTGTAAGTTTTATAAATGGATCTGTTATGAAGTGCAATCTTCAAGATTTCTTCAGAGATATCCACCCCGATTACCTTGGATTCAATGTATTTTTTGCCGATCCTGAATGCGAGATATCCTGGTCCGCAACCGGCATCTAATACAATACCTCCCTGATACATGACTTTCAGTTTTCTGAGGACAATGTACCTGAAATATTTGAATAGGAGCCAGTGATTTACATTATCATAAGCAATTTTGGCTTCCAGGTCTTCGGAGCCTTCTTTCCCCGGATCACGCGGAATATTAATGCGGTAGAATCCAAGTACAATTAGTATCAGAGATAGAACTCCGATAAATATCCAGATGTACATAAATTAATATCAATCCCTCAGTTATCTTGTATTGAAGTCACTGAGCCTTCAACTCTTTTCACCGAATCTCAGCAGAATGCTTCCACCAGTCATACCCGGTCCGATACTTGATACTAACACATAGTCTCCTGGCTGGATATCCTCCTGCATCAGCTTTTTTCCGCTAATTCCTATGCTGGTGGAGGATGTATTACCATATTCCTGCAAAGTTTTGGTTGATAATTGCATCCTGTCATCCGGGATGTTTAGCAATTCCTGAAGTTTTGTAAATACTGAAAGTCCGGCAGCATGAATCACGAACCAGCGAATATCATCAATGGCCAGCGAGTTCCTCTTCATGATCAATCTTGCGGCCTTAGACATCAACCGAGCTGCCAGAATGGGAACATCTCTACTGAGTCTTACGCGGAGCCGTCCGGATTGCCAGATAAATCCCAGTCTTGAGATATATCGAATGTCCGTATAAGTGGCTGTGTCAATTATTTCAGGATGGCGCCAATCCTGATCATAGCCGACCAGAACGGCTGTAGCAGCATCTCCAAAAATAGCGTTTGCCCTCATTAATTCCATATCATTGGTGATATCCGGCTCACCATTCGTTTCGGGGAAGAAAGAACAGCTTGAAAGTTCACAGCTAATCACCAGTGACTGTCTACCGGATAGAGAGGTAAAATCGAAGGCTCTCTTTAAGCCGGGAAAACCGCCTTCACAGCCCATGCTGCTGATATTACAGAAATAAGTCTGCTCCGGGAAATGAAATATTCTCGATAAGTGGTGAGCTATCGTAGGTCCGGGAACAAATCCAGTACAACTGCAGTAGATGACACATGAGATCATGTCGACCGGACGACCATCCAGGCATTTTGAAAATGCTTCTTTTGATAAATTTAAAGCACCTTTCTCATACTCCTCTTGCTGTTCCTGAAAGCTGAGAATTGGTATTCTTTCCAGATCCACCCAGAAATAACGTGAACCGATGCCACTTTTGGTAAACAACAGACGGTACGGATCGGGATAACCGAGCTTCTGGAAAATTTCCTCTTGAGAATACCTGTTTGCCGGAACCGTAAAACCAATGCTGATAATTTTTGGATGCGGAAGTAAATAATCAGCCATATAATTGACCCACAGCCATGAGAATCATATAAATTGCTGCCAGAATGACAATAAAATAGGCAGTCCTTTGCAGGTTATTCTTCAAAAACAGCATCGAGCCCATGATGGGAAAAAATACCAGGAAGCTAAGCCCAGTTAAAGGCTTCAAAGTTCCGATGATAATTAAAAATAGCTGGTAAATATAGAGGAAGATTATCCAGCTAATAAGATATAGTTCCAGGCTAAAACCGTTCTCCCAGACCTTATAGGCAAGGCTTTTAACACCTTTTTTAAGATTTGCCTCAGCGTCCGGATATTCATCCAGAGCCAGGCCGGCAAATGCTAGAATGATTGCCGCAGGGATGCCGATAAGTATTCCTTGAATCCAGTCCGGATTGGCGCTGGTAGCATACATTCCTACCAGAGAAGAGAGTGGACCCAATCCGATTCCCAGAGATAGTTCGTGGGTCCAGTTAAATTTAGCCCAGGAATACCAGAATGTAATTAACATTCCTGCCAGCCCAATTATTAATACATACCATCCAGTATTGATAGTCAAATATATAAGAGGAACTAAAGCCATAATATACCAGGCCAAAGCGTTAAATAAAACAGCTATCGGCGATATCAGGCCAGCAGCAATCAAATTCTGGGCGCTGGTGTAGCTCTTGGTAGCGCTTCTTTCTGTTGCTTCGCCTTTATCCAGCCCGGTCCAGGCAAAATCCAGGTAGCTGTTAAAAGCATGTCCACCGGCCATTATCAGGAGACCGGCAATCACCCCGATCCATGAATTAACCGATGGACCGCCAGCCAGTGATGCTCCCAGCAGTACGTTTGAAACAATAAAAGGAGTTACAAACCAGCGGGGAAGCGTCCAGAGATGAATTATCAGAGGATTGACTTTGATCGTTGTCTCAGCCATAAACTACTCTCCGATTAAAGATTTCCACTCGCTGCTAATAGCCCAAGCATTGAGATAAGGCTGATTGATGGTACCGCCCAGTTATCATCAGCCCATTTGATGATGCCAACATCACCGAAAGCCCATTCCGTGATGGTTGCAATTAGAGAGCCAGCAATACCGACCCAGAAAGGTTTAATAAAAGCCCAGGAGATAATCAGACAGATAATAAGCATAGCTAGAGAGCCCCATAAACCCTTTACTGGTTTTCCATACAAATCAGCCCTGACGAGCCCGGTTACACAATCGCCCCACGCCATAAACAGGAGGCAGGAAACAGCCAGAAAAGGTTGATTCAACCAGAGCCAGCCGATGGCAAATACCGGCACTCCGATAAAGGCGAACCAGACTTCTGCCATTACTCCGGGATTTCGTCCGCTTCCTCCTACTCCACGGAAAGTATGCGGACGAATAATCCTGGCTAACCAGAGCATCAGGCAGAATGAAAAGGTCAGGATTAATGGCCATAACGCAGACGAAAAGAGCAGGGCTGCAATCAGGAAGGCTAATCCGCCCGCACTGTGCCCGATTTTTCTTGAAATATAATGCGGTACCTTAAGATCGAACAGGGTATTTGAAACCCACAGCCCTACCAAAGCGATTCCGGCAACAATAAAAACATATGGAAGTTCTGCCATCATCTTTCTTTTAAAATGGTTCCTAAATACAGTTTATTATGGATAAATGAAATCCTGTGTTTACTGGGAAGAAAAATTTCCTAATCTTAACTGACTATATATGAGTCAGTGTATTTTGTATATTTCAAACCTGATTCACGTATCCGCAGTGAGGACAGCGGATCAGGGGAGCTTTATATGTAGGTGGTAAACGCATCCGCGTACCGCAGTTCTCACAGGTTATTGTGCGGTAGTTATTCAACCGCCACATCAAGTCGGAAGTCTCTCTTGTGCGTTCAACTTTATCTTCAATATCGGAGATTTCTTTTTCCCCGGTTTCCATTACTGTTTCAGGTGCAGATGACTTGCGGATTTCCACTTTTTCAGAAGTCTTCAGTGCTGAGGCAGGTATCACACTGGAACCCTTGATTTTGCGGTAAGCATTCTCATAGTCCGTATATGAAGCTCCTCCCATTGCTTTGAGAATGCGTATCCTGTCAGTGAGAGGAGGGTGTGTGGCAAATAAATCGTTGATCGCCATCCCTTTCTTATAAAAAGGATTGCTGATGTACATGGGTGCGGTAGCTTTGTTGGCGCTTTTTACCTGAGTATTGCTGTTTAATAATTTTTCGAGAGCCGAGGCAAGGCCTTCCGGGTATCTGGTATACAGAGCTCCGGAAGCATCCGCGAGGTATTCTCTTCTCCTGGAGATGGCGAAATATATGATCTGGGCGATTATCGGTGCCAGTATCATCAGAATAATGCCGACGGCAAGAATAATAATTTGAAATCCGCCGCCACCCGATGAAGAACTTCTCCTCCTGCCACCTGTCATACCACTGAAAAACAAAATTCTGGAAGCATACCAGGCAAGAATCACAATGCTACCGAGTAAAATGCTCGCCATCAACATCAGCAGGATATCGCGATTTTTTATATGGGCGATTTCATGAGCGATCACTCCCTGCAATTCATCACGGTTGAGCTTTTCCAGGAGCCCGGAAGTAATTGCTACCGCGGCATGCTGGGGGTCACGCCCGGTGGCAAATGCATTGAGAGCCGGATCATCAATTATATATATGTCCGGCATTTTTTCCAGCCCGGATGCGATTTTCATCTCCTCAACAACGTTATACAATCTCGGATGATCCTGGGGACCGATTTTTCTGGCCCCCGACATATTCAGTATGATACTGTCACCCTGGAAATAAGCGACCATGTTCATGATTCCCCAGACAATCAGGGCAATAATCAAACCCGCAATCGCACTATCGAAAAAATAAATGCCGATGATATATCCGATGGCAAGCAATAAAGCACCCATCAGGATAACCAGGATCATTGACCTGATCTGATTGGATCTTATCTGTTCCCACATAAGCTTTTAACTGCCTGGTTTGGTAGTAGGGGTGGTGAAGCTAACCTTTGGTGCCTCACGCTCTTCGGCAGTTTTAACCTCGAAAAACTCTCCTGGTTTAAAACCTGCCATGCTGGCAATGATATTTGAAGGAAACATCTGGGTTTTATTGTTGTATCTCAGGACTGAATCGTTGTAATACTGACGAGAAAAGCTGATCTTATTTTCTGTGGAAGTCAATTCTTCCTGAAGTGCCAGAAAGTTCTGATTAGCTTTCAGGTTAGGGTAATTTTCCACTACTGCCAGTAAACGTGCCAGAGCACTGCTGAGTTCTCCTTCAGCTTTGGCTCTTTCGGCAACGCTACCGCCTCCTGCGATCGACTGTGCCAGATTACGGGCATTGGTAACTGCTTCCAGAGTCTGCCTCTCATGCGCTGCATATCCTTTAACAGTCTCGACCAGATTGGGGATTAAATCGTAGCGCCTTTTTAGCTGTACATCAATTTGTGCCCAAGCATTTTTGACCTGATTGCGCAGGCCAACTAGACCGTTGTAAATGCCAATAAAAATAAAAGCCAGAATCAGAATGAGAACCCCGATAATGATTCCTATAATTGCGCCGGCTCCCATGAACACCTCCTTAATTATTCAGATCGAAAAATTGGATATATGAAATACTGTTTATATTATGGCACGCACTTCCGGTGATTATTCAAGATGTACTTATTAATATAATGCTAAGTATATTCTCCTGAAAATATTCTGCAGGTTATTCCTGTCGCGCAGGACGATGAGCCTGAAAAGTCTCTCCCAGAAAATGCAAGACATCCCGGCTCTTTTCCTGATCAAGATTTTCCATCTGGGTAAGTACCTGTTGCAGTTCACCTCCATCAAACCAGAGACCATCTCCAACCGGGCAGCTGTCAATCAGAATTCCTTGTTTCTGCCCTATCCAGACCTTTTCCATCTTTCGCCCGCAAACAGGACATCTCCTTTTTGCTTCAGCAACTCCAGTATGAGTCTTCTGAACAATTGTCTGACAGGTTTGCCCTTTGCTGGCATTCATTTCCAGTAACAGTTCCAGTTCCCCACAATCAAACCATACACCCGCACACTGCAGACAGTGGTCAAGTTCAATTTTTTGATATTCGACCACGATCATATCTGATTTATCCACCGGGCACTTCATATTATTTTTCCTGCAAATGATATTTAAAGTTTATGAATATAAAGTGATAAAGTCAATCTTACATGTGATTATTCAAATCTATTCTCAAACCTGAGCATCAGTCATCTTTTAAGAATTATTGTTTCCCGATTATTTCACATTTAACATATGGCTGTAATACTTCAGGTACACGGATTGATCCGTCCTCTGTTTGATAGTTTTCCATGACCGAAATCAAAACTCTGGGCAAAGCCAGTCCCGATCCATTCAGAGTATGCACGAATTCAGGTTTGGAATCCGTTGATGGACGATAGCGGATGTTAGCCCGACGGGCTTGAAAATCCTTGCAGTTTGAACAGGAACTGACTTCAAGCCATTCTCCCAGACCGGGCGCCCACATTTCGATATCATATGTTTTTGCCGAAGAAAAACCCATATCTGAAGTGTTCAGCAATTTCACCCGGTACGGGAGCTTCAACCTCTGGCAGAGATCCTCCGCATCTTGCACAAGCTTCTCCAGTTCATCCATCGAGGTAGACGGTTCGGTGAGCTTGTACATTTCAACTTTATCGAATTGATGTCCTCTCTTAATTCCACGAGTATCCTTGCCAGCAGACATCTTTTCTCTCCGGAAACAGGCTGTATAGGCTACATAATACAATGGCAACGTGTTCGGAGGCAGAATTTCACCGGAGTGCAGCCCGGTAATCGGCACTTCAGCAGTGGGTACAAACCACATTTCACCTTCAATGTCCCTGTAAAGATTGTCAGCGAATTTTGGCAGGTTACCTGAAGCTATCATAGTTTCTTCTTTGACCATGTACGGCAGGTAAACTTCTTTATACCCGTGCTCCCGGGTATGAACATCAAGAAAGAAACTTATCAAAGCTCTCTGCAGCCTGGCTCCAAGTCCATTCAATATATAGAACCGTGTTCCGGAAAGTTTGACACCTCTCTCAAAGTCGATGATATTGAGTCTTTCTCCAAGATCCCAATGAGGCAGGGGTTTAAAAGAAAATTGCGGTATTTCTCCCCAGGAGCGTACAACAACATTGTCCTCTTCACTGTTGCCAACCGGTACAGAAGGATCAGGAATATTGGGAACTCTGAGTAAAAGGTCCCTCAATTGAGCTTCAACTTGGCTGGCTTCAGCTTCCAGTGTGTTGATACGGTCTCTGAGTTTCCTTCCTTCTTCTGGAGATATTTTACCTCCCTTACGAGCATGTCGGAGGTTTTCCAGCTCCGTCAATTTTTGCCGTCTTTCAAGGTCGAGCTTGAGAATATCGTCAATCGGCGCCGTATCTTTACGATGAGAAATTGCCTCTTTTACCAGTTCTGCATTATCACGGATAAACTTCAGATCTAACATGATCTCTTCCTTCTCAAATGTTATTCTTTGCTTCTTAAGGCAGGGAATAAAATCACTTCCCGAATTGATTGTTGATTGGTAAGCAGCATCACCAGACGGTCGATTCCAATTCCCAGGCCGCCTGTAGGTGGCATACCATATTCCATTGCGAGTATGAAATCTTCATCCATTTTTTGAGCTTCTTCATCTCCTCTGGCGCGCTGTTCCATTTGCTTGATAAACCGTTCCCGCTGATCAACCGGATCATTTAGCTCTGTAAAAGCGTTTCCTATTTCCATGCCACCGGCATATGGCTCAAATCTTTCTACCAGGCGGTCATTGCCAGGTTTCTTTTTCGCCAGCGGAGAAAGTTCGATGGGATAATCATAGAGAAAAGTAGGCTGGATCAAATTTGGATCAACAAAGGTTGAGACCAGCTCATCGATCAACTTACCGTGCTCTTTGGATGGATCGAATTGAATTCCGCGTCTGATCATCTCTGCTCTTAAAGACTCAGTGTCAGGGAATTTCTCAATATCTATTCCTGCGTACTGTAAAACGGCTTCCCGCATTTCCAGTCTTTTCCAGGGAGGAGTAAAATCGAGTAAATGCCCGTTGTATTCGACTTTTAATGTTCCCAGCACCTGAAGACAAACGGTCGAGATCATTTCTTCGACCATTTTCATCACATCCTGATAATCGGCATAAGCCTCATAAGTCTCAAGTAACGTGTATTCGGGGTTGTGCTTGTAATCTATGCCCTCATTGCGAAAGACTCGACCGAGCTCATAAACCTTGTCAAACCCACCGATGATCAACCGCTTGAGATGTAATTCAAGCGCTATTCTGAGATAGAAATCCCGATCGAGTGCATTATGATGAGTTATGAAGGGACGCGCAGAAGCACCTCCTGCCTCGGGTTGGAGGATGGGAGTTTCAACTTCCAAGAATCCCCGCTTATCCAGGAATTCCCGTATGGCAGAGATCACCCTACTGCGAATCTCAAATATTCTTCTGGTCTCTGGATTGGAAATCAAATCCAGGTAACGCTGGCGGTAACGCTTCTCAACGTCTACCAATCCGTGCCATTTCTCAGGTAAAGGTTGCAAAGCTTTGGCCAGAAGAATAAAATCTTCTACTTCTATTGTAGGCTCTCCTGTCCGGGTCAGAAAAAGTTTTCCTTTAGCCCCGATGATATCACCTGTATCCACTTGCTTTGATAAATTATATTTTTCTTCACCAAGGGTGTTGATACGCAGGAAAAGTTGAATTTTCCCGGATCCGTCTCTCAAGTCCATAAAGGTGCTTTTGCCCATGTTTCGTTTCGACATGATACGCCCGGCAACATTAACCTTGATTTCAAGATTCTGCAGAGAAGCCTTATTTTGCTCAATAAGTTCAACCGCCTGCCTGGCTGTGTGGCTACGGTGGTAACCGTATGGGTACGGTTCGATACCTGCAGCTCTCAATGCTGCCAGTTTTTCCATCTTTGCGCGTGTGATGTTATCTATCGAAGGGGACATCTGGATACAACCTCTCAATTCTATACATAATAATTCTTTTTAATGACATTTTCTCCGATACGACAGTTAATTTTATCTGGTCATAGTATAACACATCACGATTGTTGCTTGTAGTAATACGTATGGCATTCAATCACCGGAATTGACCATATATTGAAGTGAGTACAATTGGAGTGACATAATTCAGATAATTATTAGCGAATGTCAAAAAACTAGAGTGATTGGATCTGTAGAAGCAGATTGAATCTGAAAATGATGCGAGTTGTTTAAAAAGGCAGGGAATAGAGCTTCCAGGTTATCAGTTCCCTGCCTCAGTAACTTTTTTATACTCCCTTTTTCGCAATAAAAGCCGTCAGATCAGCCAGCCTGCAGCTATATCCCCATTCATTGTCGTACCAGGCGATGACTTTCACCATGTTACCACCGATGACCATTGTACTCGGCGCGTCAACGATAGAGCTGGCACTATTCCCTTTGAAGTCAACGCTGACCAGTTCCTCATCGCAGTATTCCATGATGCCTTTCAGTGTAACTTCGGCGGCATTTTTAAATGCCGCGTTAACCTGTTCAACGGTTACTTCTTTGTTTAAATCGGCAACCAGATCCACTACAGATACGGTGGGCGTTGGGACTCTGATGGCAAAACCATGTAGCTTACCTTTGAGCTCAGGCAAAACCTGCGAAACTGCCTTAGCTGCACCTGTTGTGGTGGGAATCATACTTAAGGCCGCTGACCGTGCTCTCCGCAGGTCTTTATGTTGCTGATCAAGAATTCTCTGGTCATTAGTATATGCATGGATTGTGGTCATCAGACCTTTAATAATACCGAAATTTTGATGCAGGACTTTTGCCACCGGGGCGATGCAATTGGTGGTACAGGAGGCGTTGGAGATGATTTTGTGTTTCTGAGGATCATATTTGTCCTGATTAACTCCCAGCACGATCGTAATATCTTCATCTTTAGCCGGTGCTGAGATGATTACCTTCTGTGCTCCCCCTTTTAAATGAGCTGAAGCCCTAGAAGCATCGGTAAAAAGACCTGTAGATTCGATCACAATTTTAACTTCCAGATCCTGCCATTTAATATTGGCTGGATCCCGTTCACTCAGCACTCTAATTTCTTGCCCATCAACTATAATTGAATTCTGCGTAAAACTCACTTCTCCGGCATATCGTCCATAACTGGAGTCCCATTTAAACAAATGGGCATTGGTTCTTGTATCAGTGAGATCGTTTATGGCAACAACCTCGATTTCACCACGGTGATATTGATTAATTGCCCGGAGTGTCAATCTGCCTACTCTGCCAAAACCGTTTATACCAACCTTAATTGCCATGGTCACCTCCTAAACATTGATTTTCAAGATATTGAATAAGTCGCTTTTACTGGAAAGATAAACGATATCAAATGAGTAAAATATCAAGAAGTAGCTATCAATGGGGCAACATGACATTAGAGATGTTATCTCCAAAGATATCATATTTTACCCGGTTAAGATTGCTTTATTATTGCATTAATTGACTCATACCTTCAAGTTAGACTCAATTCCTCTTCTGCAATAATAATATTTATCATCGCGATAAAACTTCTCAACTATCCCAGCGGTATTCATCTCCTCAAGATGAGCAATGGTCTGTAAGACTGCAAATCGCTTATCCCAGCCAGAGAGATTATCCCAGGAGATTGCTTTTGTTCTTGGAGACCATGAAAGCATTCTGGCAACTTCAAAAGCTGTCCTGGATTGTCTGTCGCTCAAAGTTCTTAAGATTTCAGTAGCTTTTTGATAATGGTGTGCGATCAACTCATCGATGCGTTTGCGGTGATTGTTAAAGATATACTCATGTCCCGGCAAAACCCAGTCAATCTCCAGCTCTCTCAAAAGTCGAAGTGAACTAAGATACCGGCTGAGAGGATTGGGAAAATGCTGCACATGTAGAGCGGCGTTCGTGGCAATGGTTGGCAGCAAAACATCACCTGAAAACAAAAATCTTTTTGCTTCCTCGTAAAGTGAGATATGCCCCGGGGTGTGCCCTGGAGTATGCAAGACTTTTAAACGGTAATCCCCGATTGTAATTTCTTCTCCACCTTTTAACAGTATATCGGGATCGGTTAGATTAATTATTTCGGGGATTTTAATTTCAGGGGGAGTGAGCTCATATTCGGGCACTCCGTGTTTTTGCAAGAATCGGTCTGTTAATGGAATGAACTGGTCACCATTAGAAAAACGGACTTTGATCAGTTCCATTTCTCTTTCATGAAGATAAATTGTTGCTCGATGAGATTTTTTAAAACGACTGATCATACCAAGATGATCCAGGTGGCAGTGGGTTATAATCACCCTGTTAATATCTTGGAAACATACATTTAGCTCAGCAAGCTGCTCCTGTAGTGATTTTACGGATGGCGGGGTATCCCAGCCAGTGTCAATTAAGCAATAACCGGAGGAATCCCTGATCAGGTAAACGTTAACAGAACCTGGACTGAAACCTGAGAGAGTTAAAGTGATCTGATATATGCCTGGTAAGAATTCTTTCATTGTGATTCTAACGTTTTAGATTGTAAAAAGCCTGCATACCGGCATATTTTGCGTTGCTTCCTAGCTCCTGTTCGATTTTTAGCAAGCGATTATACTTGGCTACCCGTTCTGTTCGGCAGGGTGCTCCGGTTTTGATGAACCCGGTATTGAAAGCTACTGCCAGATCCGCGATGGTGGTATCTTCCGTTTCTCCCGAGCGGTGGCTGACGATTGCTGTCCAGTTGTTTTCCTGAGCCATTCTAATTGCTGATAAAGTTTCTGTGAGAGTGCCAACCTGATTTAGTTTGATCAGTATCGAATTGGAGGCTTTTTCACGTATTCCCTTTTCCAGTCTGCTAACGCTGGTTACATAAAGGTCGTCACCCACAAGTTGTATCTTATCACCCAGTTTTCGGTTAAGCATTTTCCAGCCTTCCCAATCATCTTCAGCCATCCCGTCTTCAATGCTTATGATAGGATAAGTGGCAACCCAGCTTGAATAAAATTCCACCATTTCCTCACTGTTAAACGTTTTTCCTTCTCGAGTAAGTTTATACCATCCATTGTCATAAAATTCTGAGGCAGCGGGGTCCAGCGCAATAAAACAGTCCTTCCCCGGACGGTAGTTGGCTTTTTCAATCGCCATCAGAATTGCTTCAACTGCCTCCCGGTTTGATTGCAGCGAAGGAGCAAATCCGCCTTCATCTCCCACGTTTGTATTGTACCCGGCATTTTTTAATACCTTTTTTAGCTGATGGTAGATCTCGACTCCCATCTGCAGTGCGTGTGAGAAACTGTCAGCACCCACCGGCGCAATCATAAACTCCTGCAGGTCGGTTGAATCTGCGGCATGTTTACCACCGTTTAAAATATTCATCAGCGGAACAGGCAATATGCGGGCCCCGACTCCTCCAAGATAACGGTATAGTGGCACGCCAATGTAATTAGCTGCTGCTCGGGCTACTGCAAGCGATACGCCCAGAATCGCATTGGCACCTAGATTGGATTTGTTGGGACTGCCATCCAGATTAATCATGGCATTGTCAATGGCAATCTGGTTTGTCGCATCCATGCCAGTGATCAAAGGAGCAATATGCTGGCAGATATTGTTGATGGCGTTCTGTACTCCCATGCCGTTATACCTGTTCGGATCAGCGTCCCTCAGCTCAAGGGCTTCATGTTTCCCTGTACTGGCGCCGGATGGCACAGAAGCATGACCCCGGGTGCCATCAATCAATTCTATTTCAACTTCCAGAGTAGGATTTCCCCTGGAATCCAGAATTTCTCTTGCACGTATACATTTTATAGCAGACATTTTCTCCTCCAAATCATACGAAAATTTGCTTTTCGTTATCCAGGAAACGCTTATTTCGTATTGCTTGATACTGAAGCCAGATCAATGGCAAGCCTGGCAGCCTCTTCAGGATTATCCATGACAATAATCGAACTATCCACCTGGTTATTTCTGGATATAGCCCAGGTGTTTAAACCGATCACCGGGATACCGTTTTTTAAAGCGAAACTAATTTCTGATAAAGTACCGTATCCTCCTCCAATGGCGATCACAGCCTGAGCAGATTTAACCACAATGATATTCCGTCCGGACCCCATACCGGTTACAATAGGAATTGTTACATAAGGATTGGCTTTGTCCCGTGAATCTCCAGGAAGGATTCCGACAGTGATACCGCCTGCTGATTGAGCTCCTTTACAGGCAGCTTCCATAACTCCGCCTTCTCCTCCGCAGATCAGGATGGCACCGGCTTTAGCCAGTTCCCTGCCTGCAGCCTCTGCCATGCTGGCCTCCTCAGCGGAACAGGGGAAACCTCCGATTATTGCGATTAATATTTTGCCCTTCATTTTTGTTGCAGGAGCACCTTTCCTTTTTGGATTATAACACCCGCTAGAAGATTAGCAAAGAAATAGCATGCCGTTTCAGGACATTGAGGTATTAATGTAATTCTGGATAATTCCTTTTCAGGCGATAATCAGGTTCTCCGCACAGCGAAAAAGAGCATTATACCGCCTGCTATCAGGAGAA
>Ga0123519_10005166_pt1 | contig 20931 bp, 16 predicted proteins | sample YelNatPaOPRAMG02_FD_87396 | JGI IMG/M metagenome (GOLD analysis project Ga0123519, IMG submission 87396) | Hot spring microbial communities from Yellowstone National Park - Yellowstone National Park OP-RAMG-02 (version 2) | ecosystem: Environmental > Aquatic > Thermal springs > Hot (42-90C) ...
CGAATGGCGTAACGATTGCCACACTGTCTCAACCGGAGGCTCAGTGAAATTGTAATGGCCGTGCAGATGCGGCCTACCCACGGCAAGACGGAAAGACCCTGTGCACCTTTACTACAACTTGGCAGTGAACTTCGGGGTGTTTTGTGTAGGATAGGTGGGAGGCGTTGAAGCGGGGGCGCCAGCTTCCGCAGAGCCGTCCTTGAAATACCACCCTGAATATTCTGAAGTTCTAACTCAGCCCCGTGATCCGGGGCGAGGACACTGTCTGGTGGGTAGTTTGTCTGGGGCGGATGCCTCCTAAAGAGTAACGGAGGCGCGCGAAGGTACCCTCAGGTTGATTGGAAACCAACCGTTGAGCGCAAGGGCATAAGGGTGCCTAACTGCGAGACCTACAAGTCAAGCAGGTGCGAAAGCAGGTCCTAGTGATCCGGTGGTTCTGTATGGAAGGGCCATCGCTCATCGGACAAAAGGTACGCCGGGGATAACAGGCTGATCGCGCCCAAGAGTTCACATCGACGGCGCGGTTTGGCACCTCGATGTCGGCTCATCGCATCCTGGGGCTGAAGTCGGTCCCAAGGGTTTGGCTGTTCGCCAATTAAAGCGGTACGTGAGCTGGGTTCAGAACGTCGTGAGACAGTTCGGTCCCTATCTGTCGTGGGCGTAGGAGATTTGAGGGGAGCTGTCCCTAGTACGAGAGGACCGGGATGGACGCACCTCTGGTGTTCCTGTTGTCGCGCCAGCGGCAAAAGCAGGGTAGCCATGTGCGGAATGGATAACCGCTGAAAGCATCTAAGCGGGAAGCCAACCCCAAGATAAGATCTCCCAATCCCAAAGGGATTTAGAAGGCCACTCGGAGACTACGAGTTTGATAGGCCGGAGGTGTAAGCGCTGCGAGGCGTTTAGCTTACCGGTACTAATAGGCCGTTCGGCTTGACCATAATATTTGCCGCCTGTGTTTACAGGCGGCAAATTGAGACCCAGCCCTACATTACATTGCCTGAATATATTAGATTTGCCGGTGACCATGGAGAGGGGGAAACACCCGTTCCCATTCCGAACACGGAAGTTAAGCCCCTCATCGCCGATGGTACTGCCGGGCGTCCCCGGTGGGAGAGTAGGTCGTCGCCGGCTTTTTTATTTTTTGTCCATCCGTGATTCTCTCGCACCTCAAGGTTATTCGGATAAGTAGCATTATTTACTTGACTCCCCTGAAGATATTTGTAGGTTATGCACATTATTTGACTATATTTTATCTATTAGGAGTAGGGGCGTATGACAAAAGGGATTACAAATCAGGTTTCCACCTTCACGGGTCCTCATCTACATAACTTACATATAGCATGGGGAGACAAAGAGAAGGCTGGACCCAGAGCAGGCATGCTCTTTGCGGACAATAGCTATCTACCACCTGCATCAAGACCGGAAGAGGTACCCACATGGGATGTAAGGGATGCCTTGGGATTTCTTGAGAAAGGCGAGATAGGTGTGAGGAGTTATAATAGTGAAGCTGCGGCAGTAAGATATTTTGATGTAGGTTTTCCGGTCTATATCCAGAAAGGCACGTATATTACAAAAGAGGTGGCAGTTGAAGAGAGGAGGTATGGAAAGCGTGCCCCAAAGAAGGCGATGGTGGTGAGATGGCGCCTCTCTCATCACGCACTCGGTTCTTATCTATTCCATGCCTCTTTCAAGATAGGCGATTCAAAGAATATAGAATATAAGGTATATAGGTCAGATGGTATCCCAAGCGGGAATTTTTGGCGGGTGGACTTTCGCATCCCAGCGGCGATTGCGTTTGATATAGTAGAGCTGGTTCAGTTTGAAGATGAGGCAAGACCCTTCTTTGTGATTCGCTCATCTAATAAGAATGGGAATAGGGCGATATGGGAACGCTTCAGCAGGGATGAATTCACGATACTTGGGTCCTACAAGGGCAAAGACCTCTGTTTGTCTCATCATGGTGTATTTTTAGAAGAGACGAGGTTAGGTGACGGTTGGTGCAGGTATTGGAAGTCCGAAGATACAATAGATACACTCCTTACAAAACACTTCAGAGAGAGGTTTGGATGGAGGTACCTTGACGCCATTCGCGAAGGTAGTCCTGCCCGGAAACTACTCAAGACCTCTGAACTTGTAGATGAGATGCTACGTACGCCATATGCGGTAGAGTGCCGTGGCAAAGAGAAGGAGAGTGGCGCATGCTTTGATCGCTCTAACCTCGAGAAGATGGAGGAAGAGGCCAAGACATATCAGGATATTCTTTATCAAGATTTGATAGATAAGTAATTTTTACAAAGTAATACTTTATATTTATTAAATTTCAATCAGATTTGTAAGAATTTTTCTATTCTTAATTTCAAATTATTCTAGCTGCAATAATTGCGGGATTAAAAAAAGTTTTGCCATCTTGACAATATAGGGGTGGATTGTTATCCTCCACTCCCTAAGTCTTCTTGAAGGAGGTACGGATGGGAGAATATAGAAAAGGCGGGGATTTCCTGGGTAGGCATAGGGTAATTGAGCCAAGCGGAGCACTTCCACAGGCAGCCCTTAGACTGGACAATTCCCTACCGATATATGAGAATGAGCTCCTCATCGATGTTGAGACGCTAAACATAGATTCTGCAAGCTTCCGCCAGATGAAGGAGGCGGTGGGAGGTGACCTTAGGGAGGTGGGGGAGAAGGTGAGGAGAAACATTTTGGAGATGGGGAAACAGCACAACCGAGTAACCGGTTCGGGCGGGATGCTCCTTGGAAGGGTGCTTGACATTGGACCTGAGTGGCCAAATCGATTCGGTGTCAAACCGGGTGATCATGTGTGTACGCTTGTTTCGCTTACACTTACTCCGCTCATCTTAGAAGAGATAGTTGGTGTTAGGCCAACGGAGCAGATAGATGTAAAGGGGAAGGCGATTCTCTTTGCCTCCGGCGTCATTGCAAAGATCCCGGAGGATATAAATTTGAATGTAGCGCTTTCGCTCTTGGATGTTGCAGGCGCAGCCCCTCAGGTGAGCCGCCTTGTGCATGATGGCATGGATGTCTTGATAATAGGCGCTGGAAAGTCCGGCATCTTGTCTGCCGCTGCCGCCCGTGCAAAGCTTGGGAACCGAGGACGCATATTTGGATGCGCAACAAGCCAAACCTCAGTAAATGCGTTTATGGCGCTCGATATATTAGATGATTGCTTTCAAGCCGATGCGCTCATCGCCGGCGACTTCATGGAAAAGGTAAAACAGGTTACTAATGGGAAGATGGTAGATCTGGTGGTGAATACCGCAAATGTGGAAGGGACGGAGATGGCATCTGTCTTGGCGTGTAAGCAAGGCGGAGTAGTTTATTTCTTCAACATGGCGACAAACTTCCAGAAGGCGGCCCTTGGCGCAGAGGGAGTTGGTTATGATGTAACAATGATAATTGGGAACGGATATGCTCCAAACCATGCTGAGTTTACGTTAGATCTTTATAGAAAAAATCGAAAGGTTAAAGAGTGGTTTGATGAGAGATTTTTGCGCTGATTTTTTTTGGAGGGAATTATGAGAGTAGATACCTCTAAGCGCGACTATTATAAACATGTTCCGATATGGAGAGATGTTCCTGAAAAGGATTGGTATGATTGGAAGTGGCAGCTTAAAAATGTTGTTACGACTCTGGAGCAGCTTGAGAAGGTTCTTAAGCTTTCAGACGAAGAACGCGATGGTGTAAGGCGAGCCATTTCGGCCTCCAAGTTTCAGGTGACACCTTATTACCTTTCGCTCATCGACAAGGAGGATCCATCTTGTCCTATTAAACTCCAGTGTATCCCGCGGGCAGAGGAACTTTCAAAGGGCAGGGCTGATATCCATGACCCACTTGCAGAGGATGCAGATTCACCAGTACCCCGCCTTGTGCACCGCTATCCTGATCGCGTACTCTTCCTGGCGAGCGAGGTCTGCAGCATGTATTGCCGCTTTTGCACGCGGAGGAGACTTGTATTAGACAAGACGAGAACCGAACTTGCCCGCGAGCATGATCGGGCGATAGAGTACATAAAAAAACATAGAGAGGTCAGGGATGTTATAGTCTCCGGCGGAGATGCGCTCATGCTGGATGTTAGGCAATTAGAGCATATCGTAAAAAGCCTGAGAGAGATAGCGCATGTTGAGATCATAAGAATAGCATCACGCACCCCATGTGTGCTTCCTATGAAGGTGACAGATGAATATCTATCTATGCTAAAGAGGTATCAGCCCATATACTTTATGACGCACTTTAACCACCCTTATGAGCTCACGCCATACGCTGTAGAGGCCTGTGCCAAGATAGTAGACGCCGGAATACCTGTTATGAATCAGTCTGTGTTGCTTCGGAATATAAACAGTTCTCCATATATCATGAGGAAGTTGGTTCATGAACTCTTGAAGGCGCGTGTGAAACCCTACTACATCTATCAGTGTGATCTCTCGGAGGGGATAGAGCACTTCAGGACTCCCGTGGGAAAGGGGATAGAGATCATGGAATATTTGAGGGGGCACACTTCTGGACTTGCGCTTCCTACACTTGTTGTAGATGCGCCCGGAGGAGGGGGCAAGATACCAATTATGCCAAACTATGTGCTTACTACTACAGACAAACGGGTAGTGATGAGGAATTATAGAGGTATGATGAGTGTGTATACGGAGCCTGAGGATAGGGACTGCAGTTGCTCCACTGAGGATGATATAAAGGCTTCGTTTCCCGATCCAACACCCAAGAATCGCGTCTTTCTGGACCTTGTTCAGGGGAATAAAATAAAGTTGGAACCGCAGGTATAGTATAAGGGGTGACCAATGAAGAGAGCTACGGTGTTAAATAAGCTTGCGATAGATTGGGATGTTGTGGCGCGTTGCAGAGAACTTGCCCGCGAAATTACCAATCCTATTCAAAGATACATAGATGCTCACTCAACGGTTTCGATTGAGCGGGCGGTGTTGCGCGCATATGGTATCGAAGATGCGTATGAGGGAATGCCGCTTGTAAACCTGATCGTAGACAGTCTCCCAAAGGAGGCCTTGTCCCGCGGCATATCATATTGGTTTGGAAGGGCGCTTGTAGCGACACAGATGGAGCCAGAGGAGCTCGCCTTTGCTATAGCAAGCGGAAAGGTTTCGTTTGATAAACTGCCGCACGTTCCGTTTTCCGCTATAAGGCGTAGGATAATGCCGCTTGCAAAGAGGGCAATATCTAAGATTGAAGCCGCAAGGAGAAGGAGAGAGCACCTCATAGAAAAGTATGGTCAGTCGGAAAAGTATCCTCTTAAATATCTGATAGTAGCAACCGGAAATATATATGAAGATGTGGAGCAGGCGAAGGCGGCTGTCCTTGCAGGCGCTGATATTATAGCAGTGATAAGGCATACTGCGCAGTCGCTTTTAGATTATGTTCCTCACGGCATTACAACGGAGGGGTTCGGGGGGACGTATGCCACCCAAGCAAACTTCCGCATAATGAGGAAGGCGTTGGATGAGCTTGGCAAAAAAGTTGGACGTTATATCCGCCTTACCAATTATGCCTCGGGTCTCTGTATGTCAGAGATTGCGATCATGGGCGCGTATGAGAATTTGGACATCCTACTGAACGATGCGATGTATGGAATTCTGTTTAGAGACATCAATATGAAGCGTACCTTTATAGATCAATTCTTTTCGCGGATGATTATGGCCCGTGCCGGTATGATTATAAATACGGGTGAAGACAACTATCTCACAACAGCGGACGCATACGAGAAGGCGCATACTGTTATCGTAAGCCAATTTATAAATGAGCGCCTTGCCTTAAATGCCGGTTTGGCACCGGAGCAGATAGGCCTTGGTCATGCCTTTGAGATGAATCCAAAGATAGAAGATGGCTTTTTGTATGAACTTGCGCAGGCTGAACTTGTAAGGGAGTTGTTTCCGAAATCTCCTGTAAAATACATGCCTCCAACTAAATACATGACAGGTGATATATTCTTTGGCAATGTTCAGGATGCGATGTTTAATATGGTCGGTATCATGACAAATCAATCCATCCAGCTATTAGGTATTCCTACCGAGGCAATACACAATCCATTTCTTCAGGACAGGCACTTTGCACTGAAGAATGCAAACTACATCTTCAACAATGCAAGGCACCTAAGCGAAGAGATTATGTTTGTTCCAAATGGTAAGATTGTGAGAAGGGCAAGACAGGTTTTAAGCGAGGTTTTGAAGACACTTGAAAAGGTAAAGAGGGATGGCTTGATGAAGAGCATAGAGAAGGGTGTCTTTGCGGATGTTTCACGCGGCGAAAATGATGGAAGGGGCCTTTCTGGGGTATTTGAGAAGGGTAGGGACTATTTTAACCCAATTGAAGATATGTTGAGGTAGAGATGGAGAAGGTAGATCTATCTAATATAAGGCCGTATGGCGATAGGTTGAACGATGGAATGGTGGAGCTTTCATTCACCTTTCCTATTCCCCCGTCTGCAGAGGCAAAAGAGGCGGCAAGGAAGTATGTGGAGCAGCTTGGGTTCAAAGAGGCAAATGTTGTTTGGATGGAGGGAATGGGGGAGGCCTTTACCTTCTTTGTGGTCTATGCGAAGTCAGAAAAGGCAATAGACATGAGGACGGTTCGGGTTCCGAAGATAAAATATCCGATAATGGACTACAAGACACTCACTGCCTTTATGGAGCGGGTACTGACAAGACCACTCGTTGTTGTCGGTGCTTGTACAGGTTCAGATGCCCACACTGTTGGAATAGATGCTATATTTAATATGAAAGGATACAACATGGATTATGGCCTTGAGAGATACCCGCTCTTCAAGGCGATAAACTTAAGGGCGCAGGTGGACAACAGAGATTTGGTAAAGAAGGCAGTTGAGCTTGGGGCAGATGCCATTCTTGTATCTCAAATCGTTACACAGAGGAATGTACATGTCGAGAATTTAAAAGAGCTTAAGCGTATCATTGAGAGGACCAAGGGGCTTAAACCTCATCTCATTAAAATTGTTGGCGGGCCTAGGATAGATCATGCATTTGCGAGGAAAATAGGGTTTGACGCAGGCTTTGGGCCCGGGACACTTCCTTCGCATGTTGCTTCATATATAGTACATGAATATCTAAGAAGGGTTAAACGTGCGCCAAAAGGCCGTGCTACGGGTGGATTATGTCGGGGATAGGCGTTATTTTAAATCCGCATTCTAGGAGCAATAGACAAAATCCTGAAAGGCTCACAAGACTTGGATTTATCATCGGCGATAAAGGAGCGCTCAAGTCAACACAGGACATATCTGATCTCCCCACAATCATGCATGAGTTTAAAGAGAGACAGATAGATATCCTCGCAATAAGCGGCGGTGATGGGACAAATCATTGCACCCTTACCACACTGATCAATGAATATGGAGATACGCCACTTCCCAAGATAGCCTTTCTCCGCGGCGGCACTATGAATGCCATAGCCGAGTCGCTCCATATATATGGTAGCCCTGAGCAGATCCTCTCGAACCTTATCTTTAAGTATCATGAAGATCAGCCCTTTGAAGTTGAAGAAGTGGACGTAATGAATATCAACGGTAAATACGGCTTTCTATTTGGCAACGGCCTCATAGTAAGATTTCTTGAGATCTATTACAAGAATAAGGGCGGACCCTTGGATGCCCTTTGGCTCTTTGTTCGGGTTGTGGCCGGCGTGATTTTCAACACAAAGAGATCGCAGATGCTTGTAGAGAGGTTTGATGCGGAAGTGATTGCAGGAGGGGAGAACTGGGGCTTTAAAAATTTTTCCTTTATTGATGCAGGTACGATTGAAGATTTTTGCTTTGGCTTCAAACCGCTATATAGGGCGAGATCGAAGCCCGGTTGCTTCCAGATTATGGGATGCAGCGGTACCGCTCGCCAGATACTCTCTACGTTTCCATCTATATTTATGGGGAGGAAGATGCCTAGGCGCTTATATGAAGATTCGCTAGTCAGTGAGGCCGAAATACATTTGGAAAGGCCTCAAACCTACATGATTGATGGAGATATACAAGACGCCACGGATTACATCAAAATTAAGACAGGTCCAAGGCTTAAAGTAATAGTAAGATAAACAAGATTCACATGTCTTCTGGCCGTGCTAATTTTTTCGTCATTTCTTGATAGTAGATATGAACTCCTCTACCTCTGGTATCCCACCTTGGTATATGAGGTAGCCATTGTGCGGTTCTCTTTCTGTAATTTCGCCCGCTATCGGCGTCAGCATAAGCCGCCGCACTTCGGCAGGATCGTCCGTGTGAGCAAGGATCCATCCCAGTTTGCAGTAGGCGGTTTCGGGAAGCATGTTTGCACATGGTATGATGCCTAGCTGTAAGAGACGCCTTCCAGTTTCATAGACATGCATGTGCACATAGCCCCAGAGTGTTTGAACAGTCATTGCTATGTGGACGCCTTTTTTAATAGCCCGTTCCAGGGATTCGTTGAGTGCGTGATTCACGTGTCCAAGGCCTGTACCTGCTATAACAATGCCTCGATAACCGAGCGATACTATGGCATCTATTATGTCTGGTTGCATGTTTGGATAGTAGTAGAGGAGCGTTACCCTCTCTTCGAAAACCGGGTCTATCTTGACTTTACGGTCCTTCCTCCTCTTTCTGTAATTTGTCTTGATTGGCACTATCTTGTTTGGCCACACCATTGCGATCGGTATGTCGCCTATCGTTCTAAACGTAGAACGGTAACTGGAGTGCATCTTTCTTACTCGCGTCCCCTGATGGAGAAGGCCATATTCGTCCGAAGTTGGTCCGAACATGCACAACATTATCTCTGCGATGTCTGAGTGTGCCGCGGCATATATGGAATTCATGAGATTTCGCGCTGCATCGGAGGATGGCCTGTCTGACGATCTTTGTGAGCCAACAAGAATTATAGGGACGGGCGGGTCCTGCACCATAAATGATAAAATGGATGCTGTATGATGCATTGTATCGGTTCCATGTCCTATGACAATACCATCCACGCCTTTTTCTATCTCCCTGCCTATTTCTACCGCGAGCGTTTTGTATTGTTCCGGACCCATATCTTCGGAAAAGACCCCGAATAACTTCCTGGTGTTCAGATTGCACATGTCTGCAAGTTCTGGGACTGCGCCATAGAGTTCACCTGGTGAGAAGGCAGGAATGACGGCGCCCGTTGTATAATCTAGGCGAGATGCAATAGTTCCACCAGTTCCTAGCAGGGTGATATTTGGTTTGTTTGGGTCATACGGAAATTCTTTTTCTGGTATTTTGTATCTTCCCTCTTTGCGCCCCAGTTCTTTTATCTCTTCTATATTTAAATAATGTATTCCGGTATTGTATCCGTTCTTCATCTTTATAACCACGTGTTCCGAATCATCGGTTTCCGATCGGGGGAGTATCAGCCCTTCAAATACACCATATTTTGTCTTTATGCTTACAAGAGACCAAACCTTCACGGAGAATTTCTTTAGTATAGATAGGGTTGGTTCACGGTAGCCTTTATAGTCATCATGTTTTTCTTCGTACATCATAATGCAAGTCTTGTTATCAAATGGAAGACAGATTGTAAAGCGTGGCTTTAAATATTATTGCGGGGCTGTTGCAAAAAGCATATGCATGGTGTATTTTTTGTTCATGCCTAGGAGTGAGTATATTATAGAAGAATACAGATCGGCGCACTCTGCCAAGGTGAGAAAGATAGTCTTTGCCCCTCCCTTCCTAGTATTTTTGCTTTTTGTGTTGAATATCCTTATTGAAATACCGGTGAGTTACATTATCTCCAAGATCTCTTTGGCTGTAGGCATCATGATTTCGCATGTAGGGGTTATGCTGCTTCTTGTGTTGTTTGTTGTTAAGACATTTGGTTTGAGCGGGAGCGAAGTCATTCCATTCAAAAAGATTGAGGCGATACCATTACTGCTGGTTGTTATTGCCATGTTGTTTGCGTCTGTTCTATCAGACTACCTAGTATATCTCACCGAATACATACTCCCGCAGTCTCTTCCAATTTCTGAGAGGGATAACAAGTTGATTGAGTTTCACAATGTATTGGGTTTTGTCTACAAGTTTATATTCGTGTGTGTTGTGCCAAGTTTTTGTGAGGAGGTTTTTTACAGGGGGTTTTGTCAGACAAGCCTTGTGAATTCTTGGAAGCGTGGATGGGGGATATTTTTGACCGCCTTTTTATTCTCAATTGCCCATCTGAATCCATATTACATCCATGTTTATCTCATATTGGGGCTTTTTCTTGGTTTTGTCTCCGCCTTTGGAGGTTCCATCTGGTATCCGATAGCGGCGCACTTCGTAAACAACCTCTGGGTCTTTGTCTTCTATGCCTTAGGCGTTTCGGTGGTAGGGAATCGGTTTGACTATACAGACATATTATTCATTGCAATTTCCTTACTGGGATTTTTGTCTGCGATCTGGTTCCTGTATGTGTTTTTTAGAAGGAGAGGTTTTGGGTTTAAAATGGGATCTGATAAAAACCCTCTCCTATGATTTCAGAGGCATCGCTTATAATCATAAATCCATTTGGGTCTATCTTCTTCACAGCCGCCTTTATCCTAGCAAGTTGCGAGGTTGTTACTACACACCATAGCACCTTCTTTTCGGCGCCGGTATAACCGCCTCTTCCTTGCAGGACTGTGACACCTCTATACATCTTGTTCATGATGTAATCTGCAATTTCGTCCGGCTTGTCTGAGATGATAATGAGCGACTTGGCCGTGTTAAATCCTGTAACTACATAGTCAAGGGACTTCGCGGATATGTATTGCGCAAATATGGTTAACAGCCCACTCTCAAGCCCATATTTTAACATAAGCACAACCACAATGGCGAAATTTAAGTAAAAACCTATCATACCTATGCTTATGGAGGTCTTTTGTCTTAGTATGATTGCTAGTATATCAGTTCCACCGTGCGAACCCCTTGCCCTCATTACTATTCCAGTTCCACCGCCGCACATGATACCACCAAATATTGCAGCGAGCAGCGGATTTTCTACATGCGCATAGGTTGTGCCTAGTCGTTCAAAAAGCACCATCATGAGAGATAGGGATACCACCCCTACGATACTGTAGATGCAGAAGTTTATGTCTATCTTCTTCCATGCTAGTATAAACAACGGGATGTTGAACACGATTATAAGCACGCCGGCATTGATTGGTATAAAATAGGAGGTAAGCATTGCGAGTCCGGCAACGCCAGTTGTAAGCATCTTGTGACTTTCTAGGAATGCCACAATCCCAAAAGAGGATACAAGCGACCCCGCAATAACAAGGCCGACCCTAAATACGGTCTTTATAAATCTTTCTTTTGCATCTATATTTGCTATATCCATCTTGTCACCTCCGCAAATTCTCTTCTCTTTGGTGCCTTGGGTGATTCTTTAGGTTGACCAATGGGCAGGATTGCAAGCGGTCTTATGTCTTCGCTTAGATTGAGCACCTCCCTTACACCCGCCTCATCAAATGCGCCCACCCAGCACGACCCTAGTCCCAGCTCCGTAATGGTAAGGAGCATATTTTGTATAGCAGCGGCCGTATCTTGGAGTGCGTATGTCTCAACCCCCCTCTTGCCGTACTTTTTGGAGCATCTTAAATCAGCAGAGACCACTATCACTACGGGCGCCTCTTTTATAAAGTCTTGTCCAAATGCCGCCTTAGCAAGCCCTGCCTTTATCTTATCGTTCCTTGTCACCAGAAACTGCCAGCACTGTGTATTTCCGGACGATGGCGCCCATATCCCTGCCTCTATTATTTTCCTTATATCCTCATCTGTTACATCTACTTCCGAGGAGAAACTTCTTATAGAGCGCCTTTTTCTTATAGCCTCTTGGAGTTCCATAGCCAGGCCTCCCTTCGAAAGTGTCTCATAGATAATATGATTGCTGTTGCGAGTCAATCGCAAACTATGCTAAATTGATTAGCGATGCGGCCGATTTTTTATTATATAAGCCATGGTATTATATCTCTTTTCCTTATTTCCTGCGCCTCTCACAAGACCACCTCTATCTTGAGCGGCAAGATTGCAAGTTCAATTGTTCGGGAGACCTGGGGATATGGTTGCGGAAGGGATTGCGCCTTCAATAGCGATGGGCAGGACAAAATTCAGCTTGTATTTGGAGATGGCTATGCGGTTTCAATGAAAAACGAGGGGCATTATCTAAATGTTATTCACTATCCGCACAGTTTTATCTTGGATGCAAAAAGGTGGCAATATGGATATGTGGGGACATGGAATGATGTGGAAGGGGAGATTAGGATCAGACTGGAATTGGAAAAGTCAGATTGCAGTGTGCAGAGGTCGGAAGGGAAGAAGAAGGTATCCATAGACTGCGAAAAGGCGCCATCCGTGAAATTTTTTATATGTAAGCGGGAGATGATGAAGATTGAAGAGATGGAGCGCGAGGTGCTAAATTGTAACGACGAAACAGGGGGGAGCAGCCTTTTTGGTATCGGCTTTACCGTAAACAAGGTGGCGGTAGGGAGCCCTTCAATCCAGGAGCATTACTATACCTCGGATATCTAGTAGGCCTTTGGTTATGATATATTTGTAAGGCCCTTGTGGCCTTACAAGGCCTTGGTGTCCCGCGGATGGCATTTTTAGATAGCGCTTGCATAGATCTTGTAGGTCGCTATATGTTCCTTAAAGGAGGTATATATGGCAAGCCTAAACAAGGTTATACTCATTGGCAATCTGGGCGCCGATCCGGAGGTGAGATTTACAGGGAGCGGGCAGGCAGTAGCCACTTTGCGTATCGCCACGACCGAAGTTTGGCAGGGGGGAAATGAGAAGACAGAATGGCACCGTGTTGTGGTATTTGGCAAGCAGGCCGAGACATGCAAGAATTACCTCACCAAGGGGCGCCAGGTTTATGTGGAAGGGAGGTTGCAAACGCGCCAATGGGATGACAAAAATGGTAATAAACGTTATACCACAGAGGTGGTAGCGCAAAGGATCCTCTTCCTGGGTTCCGCGCCTGCCGGAGCCTCCAAGGCACAACCAGATTCCTTTTCAAGCGATGTGGAGAGCAGTGGATTTGAAGATACTGTGCCACCGGTTGCCGATGAAGTTGGATCCGATGACGACATTCCGTTCTAATCTTTTGCGACTTGATTTTTTCCCAGTCAGCTAATATTTCATATCTATATGTCTGGACGACTTATCATAATAGCCTCGCCTTCCGGCGGCGGAAAGACATCTATAATAAAGGAGCTTATGAGGCGCCATCCAGAACTCATCCATTCCATATCTTGGACAACCAGGCCTGCGAGGCCAGGTAGGATAGATGAAGGTTACTATAAGATTGTTACAAGGGAAGAGTTTGAAATGGGAATAAAAGACGGAATCTTTGCGGAGTGGGCAGAGGTCCACGGCCATCTCTATGGTACTCCGAAGGCGCCGGTTGAGGAGGCAATTTCACAGGGAAAATACATGCTTTTGGACCTGGATGTGGTGGGATCTATGAGACTTCGAAAGATTTATGGCAATGCGGCTGTGGCAATCTTTGTGATGCCACCTTCCATAGATGTTTTGAAAGAGAGGCTGATTGGGCGTGCGACCGATTCAGCAGAGGAGCAAGCAAAGAGACTTGCCAATGCCATGCGCGAGATAGAGGCAAAAGATATGTTTGACTTCGTCGTTGTAAATGATGATATTGGGAAGGCATGTGATGAGATTGAAGAGATAATATTCCGGAAGAAATGATTTTTTGAACAGCGTCCTTTATGAAATGTTTGAGAAGAATCCTTGAAGAGCAGGAAGAAAAGGTACTTGTCCCATATGCCCAACTTTCTTCAAAGAGTCTTGGAAGGGAATATCCTGAGGAAGAGTGTCCATTCAGAACCTGTTTTTATAGGGATGTAGGCAGGATAATACACTCAATGTCCTTCCGCCTCCTTGAGTATAAAACCCAGGTCTTTATGAACAGCGAGGGCGATTATTACAGGACTCGTCTTACCCACACCTTGGAGGTTGCGCAGATGTCCATAGGGCTTGCGAGGATCCTTGGTGTAAACCAAGACCTTTCGCATGCCATAGCCCTTGCGCATGACTTGGGGCACCCTCCCTTTGGCCATGCGGGCGAAGAGGTATTAGATGAACTTATGAGAGATGAGGGCGGATTTGAACACAATTTACAGAGTTATCGGGTTGTCACTTACCTCGAGGAGCGATATCCCAATTTCCACGGTTTGAATCTTTCATATGAGGTGTTGGAAGGTATACGTACTCACACCACCGAGTATGACAATCCAAAGGATGACCCAAATTTTAAGAGCAGGGGTTTTCCAACCATTGAGGCGCAGATAGTAAATTGCGCCGATGAGATAGCCTATATAAACCATGACTTGGACGATGGGATTCATTGGGGCATGCTGGATACTGACATGCTTTTGAAGTTAGAGCTCTGGCGCGAGGTGTGGGATCGCGTGGAAGAGGGCATGCCTTTTGCCACAGAGAGGATAAAGAGGATAAGGACCATAAGCGAACTCATCGGGGTGCTCATAGACGACTTGCAGAGGGAGACGAGGAGGAGGATAGAGGAACTAGGCATCAAATCATTGCAGGATGTGAGGGAAAGAGGGGAGGGCCTGGTTTCTTTTAGTAGCGAGACAAAGAGGAAGATGGGCGAGGTGAAGAATTTTTTGCTTGCAAATGTCTATCATCATCCAGATGTAAGGAGGAAGATGAGGGAGGGGCAGGAGATAATACGTGCCTTATTTGAGGCATATGTCAAAGATCCGAAACTACTACCAGACAAATACAGGGAAAGATTGGAGAGGGATGGTTCAAAGAGAAATATTGCGGATTACATTGCCGGTATGACGGATCGCTTTGCTATAGCCAAGTATAGGGAATTGGCGAAGGGAGGTAAGGGGTCATGAGGAGATGGCGCTCACTCCTTACGGCGCCTAATATACTTATCGGGATTGCCTTGGGGATCCTCACGATGAGTGTCTGGGCATATTTAAATCGCCCGGAGAAAGAGCCGCCGTGGCCCAAGAAGGTACAAGGTTTTTCTTATTCTCCCATGAGGGCGAATGAAAACCCGCTAGTACAGGTATATCCAACAGAACAAGAGATAGAAGAGGACCTTCAGCTCCTTTCAGACAAGGCATATGCCATAAGGACATATTCATTAGATGATGTCTTTGAGAAGATACCTGAAATGGCGGCGAAATATAATTTGAATGTAGCACTAGGAGGTTGGATAGACAAAAATCTGGATAAGAACGAGATCGAAATCCAGCGCCTCATCAGGACTGCAAACAAGAACAGAAATGTAGTGCGTGTCATAGTTGGGAACGAGGCGGTTTTGAGGGGTGATGTTACTGTGGATCAGATGATCTCATATCTCGATCGCGTGCGCCGCGAGGTCAAAAAACCTGTAAGCACGGCTGAACCGTGGCACGTGTGGGTCAAGTATACAGAGCTTGCGGATCATGTAGACTACCTTGCTGTACACATGCTTCCATACTGGGAAGGTATAGATATGGATGTTGCGGTTGAGTATGTTGTCCAGAATATAAATGCCTTAAAGCTCCTCTTCCCAAACAAGCCTATTGTCATTACCGAGGTCGGTTGGCCGAGCAACGGGAGGACAAGGAGGGCTGCGGTCGCCTCGCCGTCTAATGAGGCGATGTTTTTAAGGAGATTTTTGAAGCGGGCGGAGGAGGAAAAATATATCTATTATGTTATGGAGGCCTTTGATCAGCCGTGGAAGCAGGAGACGGAAGGTGCAGTTGGCGCATACTGGGGGGTATACGATGTAAATAGAAGGCCCAAATTTTCGTTCACAGAGCCCATAGTTGCCATACCAAATTGGTATATCTTTGCTGGTATCTCTGTCTTGATAGGTTTAATCATCCTCGCCGTCTTGTTTGTGGATAGCGAGAAGCTAAAGACGCGCGGGCGGAGCTTTTTGGCTATCATTGCGTATAGTGCCGCAACAGTAGCGGTGTGGGTAGTGTACGAGTATACACACCAGTATTTGACATTTACTTCCGTGATTGTTGGGGTGCTGATGATTACTGGCATGGTCGGCGTGATTGTGATAATCCTTACTGAGGCACACGAATGGGTTGAGGCTCTATGGTTTAAGAATAGGGAGCGCCAGTTTACTCCACCTCCGGTTGATGATGCCCGTCTGCCCATGGTTTCGATCCACGTCCCTTGCTACAACGAACCTCCGGAGATGATGAAGGAGACGCTAGATGCCCTGTCTCGACTCGACTATCCACGTTATGAAGTCATTGTCATAGACAACAACACCAAAGACCCAAACGTATGGAAGCCCGTAGAAGAGCACTGCGCCCTGCTGGGTGAGAAATTTAGATTTTATCATGTGGATCCGCTTTCCGGTTTTAAGGCCGGCGCGCTGAACTTTGCGCTTCGTATGACCTCTCCTGATGCAGAAATAGTGGCGGTGATAGACAGCGATTATGTAGTAGATAGAAGATGGCTTCGCGATCTAGTGCCGTATTTTTCAAAGGATGGAGTTGCGATTGTCCAGGCGCCGCAGGATTACCGTGACGACGGCAAGAACGCCTTCAAGGCGATGTGCTATGCGGAGTACAGCGGATTCTTTTTTATAGGCATGATAACGCGAAACGAGAGGAATGCTATTATCCAGCATGGGACGATGACGATGGTGAGAAAAAAGGTCCTTCTGGAGGTTGGGGGTTGGAGTGAGTGGTGCATTACAGAAGATGCTGAACTTGGACTAAAAATCTTTGAGAGAGGATACGAGGCGATATATATACCTAAGAGCTATGGAATGGGGCTCATGCCGGACAACTTTAACGACTACAGGAAGCAGAGATTTAGATGGGCTTATGGCGCAATCCAGATACTAAAGCGCCATTTCAAGGAACTCCTTGGTATAAAGAAGACTTCACTTACATACGGCCAGAGGTACCACTTTATTGCAGGATGGCTCCCGTGGATTGCCGATGCCATGAATCTCTTCTTTAGCGCGGCGGCTATAATTTGGTCTGTTGCTATGATCCTGTTTCCAAAGAAGATAGATCCGCCTATGGTGGAGTTTGCTGCGCTTCCGATTGCCCTGTTTTCATTTAAGGTTGGGAAGGTTATATATCTATACAGGGCGCGGATAAACGCCCCGATCAGGTATATCTTGGGTGCGGCATTGGCAGGGTTGGCGCTCTCCCACACGATAGCATATGCGGTGCTGCTAGGTTTTTTCACAAAGGACAAACCGTTTTACAGGACGCCCAAGATGGCTAGGACAAATGCCCTCCTGCAGGCGATAGATACAGCAAGGGTGGAATTCCTGATCATGCTTTCCCTATTGGCATGCGCGTTTATACTCTCTTTAAGGGAAGGATTTATGGTACTCGATATGCAACTATGGATAATTGTACTCATCATGCAGTCACTACCATATGCGGCTACTATCCTCGTTGCGTTTATAAGCGCCATTCCTGGCCTACCTGCTTGGCTATTTAAGAGACGAGACGTGTCCTTAAGAAATGTTGTCATTACATAACCCGGGGGTAGGGCATGAGACCTAAATGGGCATTGCTTGCACCATTGGCAATATCTATTATCCTTCTAATTGTCTATCTTGGGCATAAGGGGAGAATGCCTTCATATATATGCATGGATGTAGCAAATCAAAAGCTCCCTAGTATAGACTACAAGAGGTTTTGGCAGGAGGTAGATGAGATTGTCTCCAGCATGACGGTTGATGAGAAGATAGGGCAGATGACCCTTGTAGACATAAGCTCGCTTGTAGATAAGACTGCAGGCAAGCTAAACTTCGAGCTTCTCAAGGAGTACCGCGCTGGTGGCGTCTATGTCGGCGGCAACGATATTCCTGATGGGAATGGGGGGCTTGTGGAGAAGGGCGAATCGTGCGGCCTTAGTGAAGAAGGGCTTATGCATGCAGATCTCTACACATGGAAGGATTACGCCTCCAAGATGAATATCGCAACTCGTGTTAGATTAAAAGATGGGTCTATGGTTGATATACCTCCCCTCATTGGAATCGATACGCCCCACGGAAATCAGCATGTGTTAGGCGCAGTCCTCTTTCCTCACAATATAGGGATGGCCGCAACCTATGATCCAGACCTATTTTGCAGGGCGGGATATTTTACAGCAGCAGAGACGCTCCTTTCTGGCTTTAACTGGGGATTTTCGCCAACCGTGGCATTATCCCACAATCCGAGATGGGGTAGGTTTTATGAAAGTATGGGGGCGGATCCAAGCCGGGTAGAGGTATATGCGCGCGCCTATGTCCACGGGATGCAGCTATTTGATCCCTCGAGCGGTTACATACGCGGTATCGCCGCCACACCCAAGCATTATCTAGGTGATGGCGCCGTCTTTAATGGTATAGACGAGGGAAATGTGATTGTGGAGGATTCTTTGGATGCGATGGAGAATTTTTTTAGGGTGAATGCGGCGGGCTTTAAAGGGGCAACCAGCGCTGGTGCCGCGTCTCTGATGATATCTTATAGCGCAGTGAACGGCGTATGGATGAGCGTAAACGAGTCTTATATGAAGAGGCTCTTTGATGGCTCATATATCAAGCCGCACTCAGGCCTCGTAGTCTCTGACCAGCAGGCGGTGAACAAGATAGCCACACAGCGACTTCCAACGACGCCAAACATCCTTCCATATGATGAGGCGCTTGCAAGGGCGGTGAATGCCGGCATTGATATGATAATGACCTTTACACTATACACCGTCTACAAAGACATACCCACATTTCAGGCGATACTCAAGAAGGATATAGAGGACGGAAGGATACCCATGAGTAGGATAGACGATGCTGTGCGGAGGATACTCGGCGTCAAGTACGCGATGGGGCTTATAAGAAAGGTAGATGGGAAGTGGGTTTCGGGGAAAAGGGTCGCCATACCTCAATTTGGTGAGGTGTATCCGTTGGATGCCACATCTCTAAATGACGCCGCCGCCAAGACGGCGCTAGAGGCGGCAGAGAAGTCGCTCGTACTTCTAAAAAATGAAAATGGTCTGCTCCCTATCGATTGGAAGAGACTTAAATATATAGTCCTCGTTGGAGAGGGGATATATGACAGGGAGGTTTCGAAGAAGAGTGAGGATAGTGTAAACCAATACAACCGGGAGAAGGAGGTGTATCAATATTTCGATGACATAGGGGTTCAGAGCGGAGGATGGACGGTTGTATGGCAGGGGGTTGCGGGGAATAGGCCTTGGGAGGGCGAATACAAGAGGAGCGCCCGCGCCTCATCGCTCTTGGATGGTATAGAGAAGGTATTGGGTGGGGCGAAGGATGTGAGAATACTCCACACTTCCTATGGTGATAGGCGAAACATAGCGCTAGTTGAAGAGGTGCGGGCTGATCTTTTGAGGGAGATAGATGGTATAGCTGACATGAACAGGGATAACACGGTTGTCATAGCGGTTGCGGCAGAGATGCCGTATGCCGAATTTATGGGCGATGTCGCAAATCCGTACTGCGTTGATGAGGGTGATTTTAAAAACGGTTGCCTCTACAATCTCCATTTCAACTGGTACTTACCAGACCGCCAGAGGGATGACCTTAAGGTGGATATATCTGGGTTTGACAAGGAGGTAATATCCAAGGTGAGAGAAAAAGACGCCCTGATACCGGTTGTGTCTGTACTCTTTTCTGGGAGACCCCTCCTTATAGATGGGCTCTTGGGTGAGAGCAATGCCTTTATTGCAGCGTTTCTCCCCGGTCCTACAGGGGGTGAGGCGATTGCAAATGCGATCTTTGGGAGGTACATGTTTTGCGGTGGGAGGGAAGATGGTGGGGTATGTAGAGACGGCGAGCCAAATAGGCTCCCCGTTCCGTGGATAAGGGATATGGAGTCGGTAGCAGATTGGCCTATATACAATAGAGGTGCTATCGGCATCCCGCCTATGAAGCATCCACCCCTATTTCCCGCCGGCTTTGGCCTTGCAACCCACAAGTAAGATAAGAAAAGGGGCTAGGCTTGAAAGACCTAGCCCCTTCCCTTTATTGTCTACCAGCAAGATTACGGGCTCATCTCCACCATCGCACTACATGTCTCTGTGTCGCTCGCCTTTAGGTCCTTCCTAAACCTCACATAGTCATACTTGAAGAGTTCTCCGGAGTGAATAAGGCTATCTTCGATGCCGACGGTAATTCCATTTAGCCTCTCGCTCGTGTAGTAGTCGTAGTAACAGGTGCCAAGCAGGCACTGCATTATGTTGTCTGTGTTACTTATTCCAAACCAATTCTGTCCATTAAAGCTTACATATGTCGTTGTCGTAGAAGAGCCGGTATTATTGTCATATCTCCTTACCATACATGTATAGAACGGTGGTTGGTAGTATGAGTTATGGTATTGGTCATACAATGACCCGCTTGGATCTGGTATTGCGGCAAATGTAGGCATTCCTCCTCCTGTTGGCGATGCCGTGTACATAACATAGTAGTTGTTTAGATAAAAGTCATTGTAGTGGAAATAGCCGTTTGTAAGGTCTAGATTATACGTGTCGTATTTAAATGAGAGCCCTGTGGTAAACTGACCTTCATCAGTACTTCCCCCTGCATATGAGTACCTGTCTGTAAGGAGCGAGACGACGGCAAGGTCTGTATATGGGTCGCTGATATTTTTATATACATTTGTATTCTGAGCCCCACCTGAGAAGACGAGGTAGGTATCATCTATGGTTAGATACCCACCATTATTTACCCCCCAGCACTTTTCACTGTTACCAATTGTCCCTGAGTTTTCAAACTCATTGTCCATAGAGTTGAATGCGAAGGAGGTCTCTGGAAGCTGTGTCTGGCCAAGGGCAGAGATCTTTATACTTCCATAGTAATCTTCGAGCGTCTGGCAATCAGATATGCCACCTACACTACATGTATATTCTCTCCTTGAGTCATCGAAGTAACACGAGGTGGAAGAGGCACCATATACAGTTACCTCTGGTTCAAATGCCGACAG
>Ga0123519_10005168_pt1 | contig 20924 bp, 22 predicted proteins | sample YelNatPaOPRAMG02_FD_87396 | JGI IMG/M metagenome (GOLD analysis project Ga0123519, IMG submission 87396) | Hot spring microbial communities from Yellowstone National Park - Yellowstone National Park OP-RAMG-02 (version 2) | ecosystem: Environmental > Aquatic > Thermal springs > Hot (42-90C) ...
AACATAAACTTGATGGCTCAATCTCAACCAGTGCGATAATTGACGGCGCCGGCACAATATATATTGGCGCCAATACTGCTACCGGTGGCTATCTCTATGCCTTAAATTCTGACAGCAGTTTGAAGTGGTATTACTCAATTGGTGAAAATATCCTTTCGCCACCGGTGATTGGAACGGATAATAATCTCTATTTCTGTGACTTTGCGGGTAGGGTTCATGCAGTAAACTCGGCAACCGGAACCCTAAAAGCCGGTTGGTCACTAATTAATCTTGAGGCTGCGGGTTCCAGTCCGGCATTTGCCGCGGATGGTTATTTCTATATCAATACTGAAGACCAGCATGTATTCTGTATCAATAGTGTGGATGGCAAGATTCGTTGGGAGACGCTCCTGCCGGTAGCGGCAAAAAAACGGCGTGCCGTTTTAAGTAAGCGGGAAGACGACTTAGTCCCATCACCCGTGATTGATGCCAATGGTGATATCTATGTTGCAGCCGGTGAAGATGAGGTGGGTTTATATAAACTGAAAGGCAGAAGCGCTGGCATTCGGGCAAATACTGCCTGGCCAATGTTCCGTCACGACCAAAACCATTCGGGCAAAGCCGGTTTCTCACCCACCCGCTAAATTTTCGCAATCCCCATTCGCGGGAATAAACCAAGCCCCCTTGATTACAAGGGGGCTTGACTTTTGAGCACACTTCAATAGGATAACACTATGCTTGAACAAAAAGAATTGGAAAGATTAATTCGTCTGACTAAGATTGGTCTTTCCGAAACAGAATTGGAATTATTCGGTTCCCAACTCGCAAAAATTGTTGATTATTTTCAAAACTTAAAATCGCTAAGTCTAAGCAATGTTGAACCAACCAGCCATGTGGTAGAGATAACTTGCCCACGCCGTCCTGACCAAAAAAATCCCTCGCCCGATAATACGCTTTTAGCAAAAATGCCCTGGGTCAAATTTGACCAGTTCTTTGTCCCAATCATCCTTGACGCACTGTCTGAGGAATAATTCTTTGATGACAAGAGAACTCTGTGATTTATCAATAATTGAACTGAGAAATCTTTTAGAAAAACGAAAGGTCTCATTTTCCGATATAACAAACTCGGTAGTAAAGCGGATTAATGAAAAAGAGAAAACAATCAATGGTTATATCTCTTTATTTATTGAACAAGCCCAAGAACTTGCCCAAAAATTAGATAAAGAGGTCAAAGATTTTAATAACTTATCTATTCTTTGTGGCATTCCAATTGCCATAAAAGATAATATATTGGTCAAGGATGCCCTCATTACCTGTGCTTCAAAAATCCTTAGCAATTTTATTGCCCCTTATGATGCAACAGTTATTCGGCGTCTAAAAGAAAATGGAGCAATAATCATTGGTAAGACCAATCTTGATGAATTTGCAATGGGTTCATCCAGCGAAATGTCTTTTTATGGCGCGGTATCAAACCCCCACAATCCAGAGTTAGTAGCGGGTGGTTCAAGTGGTGGGTCCGCTGCGGTAGTGGCTTACGGCGGTGCGATTTGTGCCTTAGGCTCGGATACTGGTGGCTCGGTTCGCCAACCTGCTTCATTTTGTGGCGTGGTTGGTCTAAAACCAACTTATGGCCGTGTCTCCCGTTTCGGCTTGGTCGCCTTTGCTTCATCCTTAGACCAGATTGGCCAAATCGCCCGAACCGTTAAAGATTGTGCAATTCTCCTTTCGGTGGTTGGCGGCTGGGATTCCGCTGATTCAACCTCAGTCAAACTGCCTGAAGCCGCCGATTGGTGGATCAAAGCAATTGAGTCGGATATAAATGACATTAAAATTGGTATTCCGAAGGAATACTTTGTTTCTGGACTTGACCCTGATGTTGGCAAGGCGGTTACGAATATGATTAAAGCCATAACCCCGCATTGTAAAGAGGTCAAAGAAGTCTCGCTTCCCCATACCCAATACGCAATTTCCGCCTATTATCTAATCAATATGGCCGAGGCCTCATCCAATCTTGCCCGTTACGATGCGGTAAAATATGGCTATCGTGCCAAGGATTGTAAGACCTTGCGCGAACTGTATGAAAAGAGTCGGGGTGAAGGTTTTGGTGAAGAAGTCAAACGGAGAATTATCCTTGGCGCCTATGCCCTTTCCAAAGGTTATTACGAAGAATATTACGGCACCGCCCAAAAGGTTAGAACTTTAATCCGCAATGATTTTGACAATGTATTTAAAGAGGTTTCGGTCTTAATCACCCCGACCAGTCCAACTTGTGCCTTTCGCAAAGGTGAAAAGATAACCGACCCATTAAAAATGTATCTTTCCGATATCTATACCGTGCCAGCAAGTTTAGCTGGCTTACCAGCAATCTCCATCCCTTGCAAGGACCGGGTCCAGGGGCTTCCGGTTGGTTTACAAATCATTGGCAAACCCTTTGACGAAAAAACCGTCCTCCGGGTAGCGGCTTGGTTAGAAAGATTATGATGGAGTTTGAACCAATAATTGGAGTGGAGGTCCATTGCCAGTTAAAGACCGAATCCAAACTTTTTTGCTCCTGTCCGGTAGAATACGGTGCACCACCTAATTCTTTGGTCTGTCCGGTCTGCTTGGGTTTGCCTGGTGTCTTACCGGTTTTAAATAACCGAGCAGTGGAATTGGCAATTAGACTCGGTCTGGCGACAAACTGCTCAATTACCGAATATAGCCGATTCGCCCGTAAGCACTATTTCTATCCGGATTTACCCAAAGGCTATCAAATCACCCAGTACCAAGAACCATTAGCCCATTCCGGCTATTTGATAGTCAATGGCGAAAAGATTAGAATCAAACGTATCATCTTAGAAGAGGATTCGGGCAAATCAATGCATTGCGGAAATGAAACTCTAATTGATTTTAACCGCTGTGGTATTCCTTTGATTGAGATTGTAACCGAACCGGATATAAGAAGTCCGCGGCAAGCGGTTGAATATCTAAGGCACTTGCGGTTAATCCTGCAATATCTTGAGGTTTCGGATGCGGATATGGAAAAAGGTCACTTTCGCTGCGAACCGAATATTTCCGTACGACGCAAAGGTGCAAGTATCGGCACAAGAACCGAACTAAAAAACTTAAATTCCCTGCGTAATGTACGTGATGCCTTGGAATATGAAATCAAACGGCAAAGTGAAATTCTCAGCAAGGGTGGTGAAGTCCGACAAGAAACGCTATACTGGGATGAAACAAAAATGGTTACCGGTCCAATGCGTAGTAAAGAAGAGTCCGAAGACTACCGATACTTTCCTGAACCCGACCTACCACCTTTACTCATAACCCAAGAAGAAATTGCAAGGATAAAAAAAGAGTTACCAATCCTTCCGGAAAAACGAAAACAATATTTTATCCAGAAATTAGGACTCAAGCCCGCCGATGCTGAAATCTTGATTTCAGAAAAATCACTTGCCGATTATTATGAAGAGTGCTTAAAGCACATTCCGGATATGCCCCAACCACTCGCCAACTGGATTATCACAGAAATTTTTGGTATCCTCAACGAAAAAAAGATAACAATCAACGAGTTAGGCATCAAACCGCCAAGTATCGCTAAACTATTATCAATGGTGCGAAATGGGGAAATCACCGGAAAAGTCGCAAAAGAGGTCTTTACGGTGATGGTTAAGACCAAAGACGAACCGGATAAGATTGTTGCTGAATTGGGCGTTGGAATAGTCGACGATGAGAATTTACTAAATTCAATTGTTGATGAAGTATTAAAAACTAACCTTGAGGTAGTGGAAAAATATAAAAGGGGTAAGACCACAGTGATTAGTTTTTTGGTGGGCGAAGTAATGAAAAAGACAAAGGGTAAATTTCTGCCCCAAAAAGTAAATAAAATCATTCTCCAGAAACTCCAAGGGTAATTGAAAGAGATTAAAGATAATTTTAACTTCCGCCTTGGGCGGACAAAGTGGGTGAGCGATTCGGTCAAAAGCACGAAAAGAAGCGACACCCCAATGCTACATTACAATTGTTTGTTTTGTGTTCTCCGTTTACGGTTTACGGTCAACGGTCCACGGTTGACGGGTTTTCTCCTTATCAGGTGGTTTTAATTTGTTCGGCATCTTTCAAAGAATGCAGACCTGCAACGCAAAGCGTGTGCCCGCAAAAAAGCGGGCAAAGGTCTGCCCTACATTCTTGAAAAATCGCAGTAGTTTTTCCGCGCTCTCAATTATAGACTACTCAAGCCCTTGAAAACTATTCCTTGACACTCGGTCTTTTTTTATTAATCTGTTTAATTATTAGACAGGAGATTATTTGTTAGGTAAAGAGAAAATTAATGAACTGATTGACTTTGCATTAAATAATTCAAAAGCCGACCAAACCGAAATCTTAATCAATTGTTTTGAATCTTATCTCACCCGTTTTGCTAATTCCACCATCCACCAAAATGTCGGCGAGAGGAATGGGACTTTATCAATTCGGGTCGTTATTGGTAAAAAGATTGGCAGTTCAAAGACCAATAACTTCAGTCTTGATTCCATAATTGAAACTCTGAATCGGGCAATGGCAATCGCTAAGTTCCAACCCGAAAATCCTGATTTTAAATCGTTGCCCAATCCGCCCAAATTGGGGTATCAACAACTAAATATCTACCATAAAAAAACCCATTATCTATCTTCTAAGGACCGTGCCCATATTGTAAAAAGGATTATTGAAAAGGTAAAAAAGGGTGGTTTACAAGCCTTTGGTTCGTTTACCAACGGAGCAAGTGAATACGGTATTGGTAATTCATTGGGTATTCGGGCTTATGCTTGTGCATCCGATGCCTTTTGTAATGTGGTAGCAATGGGTGAGAATTGTTCAGGCTATGCCCAAGCCGGCGCAAGGGATGTTGGTAAAATCAAGCCTGAAAAAGTTGCTGAAGAGGCGATAAAAAAGGCAATTGCCAGCAAAGACCCAATTGAACTTGAACCTGGCGAATACGAGGTGATTTTAGAACCATTAGCCAGTGCTGAGTTACTTGACTTTTTAGCCTGGATTGGTTTTGGTGCCAAGGTTTACCAGGAAGGGCGCTCGTTTCTGTGCGAAAACTTGGGCAAAAAAGTTATGGGGAATAACATTACAATCTTAGACGACGCCTTTAATGAACAGGGCTTTGCCTTCCCATTTGACTTTGAAGGCGTGCCAAAACAGAAAATAGTCTTAATTGAAAAAGGGGTTGCCCAAGGATTGGTCTATGATAGCCTCTGCGCTGCCAAAGAAAATAAAGAATCAACCGGTCATGCCTTGCCCGCACCTAATCCATTTGGACCAGTACCCCTGAATTTGGTGCTATCACCGGGCGATTCTTCATTAGAGCGAATGATTTGTAATACCAAAAAAGCGATCTTAGTCACAAGGTTTCACTATACCAATACGGTTGAACCAAAAAAGACAATCTTTACTGGAATGACCAGGGACGGCACATTTTTGATTGAAAATGGTGTAGTAACTAAACCAATCAAAAATCTCCGTTTCACCGAAAGTATCGTTAATGCATTAAATCGGGTGATTGAAATCTCAAACGAACTTTCTTTGGTTGGCGGTGGTGCTGGTTATGAAGGTAGATTTCCCACCGGCAGTTTAGCCCCGGCATTAAGGATTGAATCATTTAACTTTACCGGCAAGACCCAATTTTAAATGCGATTAGAACTTTGGACAAAAAAGATAGGGACAATAAACAAGGCAGGGATTAGGCGCAAAGGACAAGGGATAAGTAAAAAAATACTCGTCCGCCTAAGGCGGATTCACTATCTCCTAATTCCTGCCTTATTAGCAATTAATTTTAGGGTCTTTGGGCAAATTCCTGATACCCTATTTAGAGAAAGAGAAATGGCGGTTGTTGCCCCAGCACCACCAACTGAAGTCAAGGCTTATGATACCCGCAACGATGCGGGCAAGAGCATCACGATTGAATGGAAACTTTCCGCTACTGATGTCGGTGATGTAGCGGTCCTCAAAGGTTATGAAATTTATCGCTCGGAACGACCGGATAGTGGCTTTGAGAATATCGGCTTTGTCTTGTGTGGTAAGACCAGTTATGATGACAATTCAACCCAAGATGGTAAGAAATACTATTATTATGTCAGGGCAGTCAGTCCAACTGGTTTTGCTGATTCCGAAATTACCGGACCTGTAACCTCCAAAGCCCAGTGGTTCAATACCGACCGGACCAATATTTTAATCTTGGCGGTTCTTTTCGGATTTCTAATTATCTGGTATATTGAGCGTGCCAAAAAGGGTGAGAAGTTGTTCATCCGCAAGATTACTGGATTAGATGCAATTGATGATGCGGTGGGCAGGGCAACCGAGATGGGTAGACCAATCCTTTTCAGTTTTGGATTAGGTGTTATTACAGATATCGTCACTATTGCTGCTCTTTCCATCTTAGGCAAGATTGCGAAAAAATCAGCCGAGTATCAGACGACCCTTTTGGTTCCCAATTATGACCCAATTGTGATGACCGCTGCCCAGGAGACGGTCAAACAAGCCTATATGGAAGCCGGAAGGCCCGATTTATATAATGAGTCCAATATCCCTTATTTGACAACCGACCAGTTTGGTTATGCGGCAGGCGTTGATGGGATAATGGTCAGAGAAAAGCCGGGTGCGGTCTTCTGGCAGGGTTATTTCTTTGCCGAATCGCTAATCTTAGCCGAAACCGGCCACACGATTGGGGCAATTCAGATTGCTGGCACTACCGCGATTACCCAATTGCCATTTTTCATTGCCGCTTGCGATTATACTTTAATTGGTGAAGAGATGTATGCGGCTTCTTGTTATCTAAAACCCGACCCTCAGATGTTGGGCAGTCTAAAGGGCGAAGATTTTGCCAAAGTGGTAACGATTGGCATTATTGTAATCGCGGCAGTGATTGGCACACTGGCTCACTTTAAGGTTTATACCTTTGATAAGATTTTTGAATTTCTCATTGATTTATTTGGACCAATGCGAATGATTTTCGGCCGATGAAACGACAGGTCCCTTTAGTTATTACCTTTTTGACCGGAGTACTTCTGGTCATAACTTTTTTCATCCCCCACGAACCATTGGGCAGTTTAGAACAGCGATTTTTAATCTGGTACACAATTGTCGCTGGTTTTACTTATCTTTTGGGTTTAGACAGTTTAGTCCGTTATCATCTCTTAAAGGTGCGTGACAAAAAGCCGGGTTGGGTTTATAGTATAATTTTAATCTTCGGTTTAGCCGTAACCCTTGTCTTAGGTTTTTATTCCTGGGCAAAATTTAAGAGTCCATTTACCTTAGGTTGTCCATTTATGTATCTCTATACCTATATCATTATTCCGCTTCAGGCAACGATGTTTGCCATATTAGCCTTCTTTATCGCTTCGGCGGCTTATCGGGCATTCCGGGCCCGCACCTTTGAAGCGACTTTACTTTTAATTGCCGCAGGATTGGTGATGTTGGGCAGGGTTCCTTTGGGTAGTTGGCTTTGGCGAGAAATCGCTTATCTCATTGGTTTGATTCCTGGAGTTAACGGAGTAGAATTGGGAAAATTTGAACTCTTTGCCCGAATCAATGACTGGATTATGGATGTGCCTCAGACCGCAGCCAAGCGTGGTATCTTCATCGGCACCTATTTAGGAGCGATTGCGATGTCAATCCGAATCATCTTAGGGATTGAAAGGACTTATATCTCTTCATCATGACCAAAAGCCCAGTCGGCTGGAAATGGCTTTCCCAAATTGACCGAAGGGTTATCTATTCTTTCATTCTTTTAGCGGTTGCCATCCCTTTGCTTTTAAAACTAATATCACCAATTCGGATTTCGGAACCGGTAAAGATGTGCTTTGAAGCAATTGAGCGATTACCCAAAAATTCCGTGGTGATGATTTCTATTGACTATGATGCCGCATCCGAACCCGAACTGCAACCAATGCTGGTTGCGGTGTTACGCCATTGTTTTGCTAAGGACTTAAAGGTAATTCTAATGGGACATTGGGCGCTGGGTCTACCTTTGGGTGAGATTGCCTTAAACCAGGTAGCCCGCGAGTATAAAAAAGTCTATGGTGAAGATTATGTCAATCTTGGTTATCGGCCTGGTTATGTCGCCCAAATGGTTGGAATTGGTCGGGAGATTAGAGATTTCTTTGCGGTTGATTACAAAGGCATACCGATTGATAGTTTTCCATTTATGCGTCAAGTTCATACCTACAATGATATTGATATCCTTTTTGGTTTAGAGGCAGGTGCGACCGGTGATGCCTGGGTTCAGTATGCTGGTGCCCGATTCAACCAAAAGATGTTTTTCGGGGCAACGGGTGTGGTGGCTCCTGACTATTTCCCTTATCTCCAAGCCAAACAGATTGAAGGTATCATTGCTGGTTTACAAGGCGCAGCCGAATACGAGACTTTGATTAAACAGGCCGGTAGCGCAATCTTAGGAATGCCTGCCCAATCGGTTGTGCATGGGTTGATTATCCTGTTTATTATTATTGGCAATATTGGTTATTTGTTGACCAGGAAAAAGAAATGATTGGGAATATTATTGGGACCTGGATTGCCGCAACCCTGACGATTGCGATTTTGTCTTTTCTCTATCGTGATAATCCGCTTTACAAATTAGCCGAACACCTTTATGTTGGCGTTTCGGCTGGCTTCTGGGTAATCTATGTCTGGTCGTTTGATGTAAAACCAATGCTCATTGACCGCTTTGTTTCAGCGACTGGAATTGAAAAATGGATTCTTTTAGTCCCTGCTATCTTAGGAATCATAATGCTTTCCCGTTGGATTCCCCAATACGGCTGGATTTCCCGAATTCCCATCTCTTTTACGGTTGGGATTGGTGCTGGATTGGGGATTACAGCAAGTATTCAAGGATTTATCTTACCCCAAATCCAAGCCACCCTTTTACCTTTAAATACAATCAACAATATTATTATCGTTATCGGTTTTATTACTACCGTGTTTTATTTTTATTTCTCGCGTGAGCACAAAGGATTTTTAAAGATAAGTTCACGCTTAGGGGTTATTTTTATTATGGTTGCCTTTGGTGCCTCATTCGGTTATACCGTAATGGCACGGATTTCGCTTCTTATCGGTCGGGTCTATTTTCTGCTTCACGACTGGTTACACATCCTTTAGCCAGTTCATCACTTCCTAAGGTCTCAAGAAAGTTTCTGTCCTCATCACTGCCGACTAATGTATTTCTGCCTACTTTTCGTAAAGTTAATCTAAGTTATTGATTTTTCGTCCCGAATCCTCTCTTGACAAATCATTAGGGGCTAGGGTAGGGCTAGCCCCTATACCGAGCCGAAAGCGGTATAGGGGTTTGGCATTGGGTTAGCCAAGCAGGTCGGCTAAAAGATAGGCAAGATGTTTGGCTAAAGGCAAGACCTGAGGGCAGGGCAGTGGCTGGGCTTGGGGTTAAGCAAATGGATAGACTTGAGGTTAGAGTTATGGTTAGAGTTGGAATTAGCCTATTCCTTAGACTTCCGAATAGCCTCCTTATTTCACGACCAGTAACTTTTTGGTCTCTTTTCCTAATTGTAAGAAATAAATTCCTGGATTTATTCCTTTTAGTGAAATTCTTATTTCTCTTTCTTGATTATTGTGCGACTCCGAAGCCGGTGAGGCAATCTCTTTTATCAACTTACCTGAAATATCAAATATTTTTATTGCTGAGCGGTCAGCAGTCGGCAAAGAGCGGATAGTGAGATATGACTTCACTGGACTTGGATACAATTCCGCACAATTAGCCATTACGAACGGAAGCGGAACAATTTCGTTTTCTTTTATTTCACCGGTCGGCACATATTTTATCGTCGTATAATCCGAAGACTGAATACCTGAGACATAACTCTGACCAGTTACATAGACACACCCCTCTTCATCTACCGCAATCGCACGAGCATAATCATTATAATTTTGTGCTCCATTATATCTCGCCACCCATTCTTGAATACCAAGAGAATTATACTTGATTGTTGCATAGTCAAACCAGAGGTTTGAACCAGCACTTCCACCGGTCACATAAACATTGCCCTGATTAACTACGGCAATAGCACGAGCATTATCACAACTATTTCCCGAACCACGATACCTTCTCACCCAAGCCGTGTCAACTTGTGCCAACAAAACAGTTGGCAGGATAAAGAAAATTAGGAACACAAATAATAACTTACATTTACGCATACATCGCCTCCTATTTTATTTGCTTGGTTGTAATAAAAAATAATAAATTGCCAAGCCTCTTGCATTAGTCAAAAAATTAAGCAGTCCGCCTGAGGCGGATTGGCAATTAAATGTAACACCTAAGCTTGGCCTCCAGCAAAACCGCCTTTAGCGGACCACCGAAAGTGCCTTTTTAATCTTGTCTTCCATCGTCTGTTTTTTATCGCGCCGGTCATCAATCTTAATCGTAGTGAGAAGCCTTTTTGCCCCTTGGGCAAAACAAGCCTCGTGAATTTCTTGAACCGTCTTGAAGATTTTAGCCAAATCGCCTTCAATCGCTGTTCCCATTGAAGAGACCTGAAATTTTAAGCCGCTCTTTTTTATTACCGAAATCGCTTCCTGAACATATTTACTGACACTGGTCGTTTTGGTCCCAACCGGCACGACGCTTATATCAACAATCGGCATCTTGCCTCCTGTTATTTCTTTTCCATTACCTGATTACAACAAACCAAATTCGTAATACCGGCACCCTCTTTGGTCACAACAATCTCTGCCCCACAAGTTCGGCAAAGATAGACTGGACCTTTGGGTTTGGTTGTCTTTTTTACTTTTTTCTTGACTTGCTTCTTTTTCATTTTTCTCACCCCCTTTCTTTTATATCCGCCTAAGGCGGATTTATTGTTCTATTCTTCAATTTTTTCGAACTGGTCTTTGGTTGCACCACATTCGGGGCAGACCCAATCTTCGGGGAGTTCTTCAAATGGTGTCCCTGGTTCAACACCGTTATCCGGGTCACCTTTTTCTGGGTCATAAATATAACCACAGACTAAACATTCCCACTTTTCCATTTATCCTCCCTTCTTTCGGATAAAAATTCGATATTTACCATTTTCTTCTTGAATCGCTAATAACTCATTGCCCGTGGCTTGACACCAAGCGGGCATATCGCTTTTTATCCCTTCATCGTCGGCTAATATTACCAAGACTTCACCCGGTTTGAGTTCTTGCATTTTCTCAACCGTTTTAGCAATTGGCATTGGGCAATAAAGTCCAAGACAATCTAATTCGGCGTTGGCTTTAATCATATTCTAATATCATAGAAAAAGGTTTATCTTGGCTTGACTGGCATTAGCAAGATAGGTTGCTGCTCCGGCATAGGCATCAACTTCCGAAATCAAATCATCTTTAGTCAATCCCATCATTCCCATCGTGGTTGTGCAAGCAATAAACTTAACGCCAAGACTTTTGGCGAGTTTCATCAATTCCGGAATAGATGGGAATTTCATTTCCTTCATCAACTGTTTCATCATCTCAGTGCCAATTCCTGCCATATGGAATCGGGAAAGCGGTAACTTAGTAGCGCCGCCTTTATTCATTATTCCAAATAGTTTTCGCTTTAACCCTTTTGGCTTTGTAAGACTCTTTCCCTTACGTAAGATATTTAGACCCCAAAAGGTATAAAAGATAACAACCTCTATCCCCATTGATGCAGCAGCCGTGGCAAGGTTGAGACCGGCCAACGCTTTATCTAAATCGCCACTGAAGAGAATAAGCGTCATCTTATCTTTCATTTTTAGTAGGGCCCGATTCGGGCAAAACAAGAAGCAAACCAGAAGGTTTGCCCTACCGCGTCTATTTCTGTTTTCACCGTTTATTACCACATTTTGGGCATTTGTTCGCATTTTTCGGAATTGGGGCACCGCACTTTCTACAGAAAATAATTTCGACTTTACAGGTCTGACAAAACGATGAATCGGGCAATAATGGTCCGTCACAGAAAGGACAGCGACACTTTTTAGGTTTTTGCGCCTTTGGCACCTTCTCCCCCCTTCTTGTTTAAATAATCCTCAATCGCTTTATGCAAGGCATCAGCGCCTAAGTTTGAGCAGTGAAGTTTATTGGGTGGTAATCCGCCTAATTCTTGGGCTACCATCTGATTGGTAATTTTAAGTGCCTCTTCAATCGTTTTACCTTTTGCCATTTCACTGACCATACTGGAAACAGCAATTGCCGCACCGCAACCAAAGGTCTTGAATTTTACATCAGTGAGTCGGTTATCTTTAACCTTGATATAAAAGGTCATCATATCACCACAAACTGGATTGCCCACCTCACCAATTCCGTCCGCATCTTCTATCTCACCAACATTTTTGGGGTTGCGGAAATGCTCCATTACTTTTTCGGAATACATTCTTTGTCTCCTTCCAATTTTTCACCTTTCTTAAATTTGGCGTATAATGGCGACATTTGGCGTAAGCGGTCAACGATTGGGGGTAATTTGACCAGCAGGGTATCAATATCCGAGTCCGAGTTATCTTCGCCTAAGGTAAAAACAATTGAACCTTGGGCTAAGGCATGGTCAATACCAAGTGCCAAAAGGACATGAGAGGCTTTGAGCGCCTTGGAGGTGCAAGCCGAACCTGAGGCGGCAGCAATCCCTTCATCGTCAAGCAATAAAAGCATCGCCTCACCTTCAATAAATTCAATGCAGAAACTGGCGTGCCCTGGCAATCTTTTTTCCGGATGACCGGTAAGATAGACTCGGTCAATCTTAGTCGGCAGTTCTTGGATAATTCGATTGCGGAGATGTTTTTGCTGTTGAATTCTTTTTTCCATCTCCTGCTCGGCTAACTCGCAGGCTTTACCCAAACCAACTATTGCCGCAACATTTTCCGTGCCACCCCGACGCCCACCTTCTTGAATTCCACCTTCAATTAAGGGCATTATCCGTGTGCCTTTTTTTAAATAGAGGGCTGCTGCCCCTTTTGGACCATAGAAGGTATGTCCGGCTAAACTTAACGAAGAGACTCCTAAGTCCGAAACTTTGACTGGAACTTGACCAACCGTTGCCACACCATCCGAATGAAAAGGAATCCCATAATCCAAAGCGATTTGGGCAATCTCCTTAATTGGTTCAATTGTGCCGATTTCGTTATTAGCATGCATAATTGAAATTAGAATTGTTGTTTTCTTGATTGCCTTTCTAACATCGTCAGGATTGACAACACCGAATTTATCAACTGGGATTTGAGTAACCTCATAACCCCATTTGCTTAATGTCTTGGTTGGATAAAGAATGGAAAAATGCTCAATGGCGGAAGTGATGATGTGATTGCCCTTTTCTTGATATGCCCAGGCAATACCCTTTATCGCAAAATTATTGCTCTCCGCTCCGGAGGCAGTGAAATAGATTTCCTCCGTTTTTGCTCCAATCAATTGGGCAACTTTGTGCCGTGCCTCTTCAATCGCCTTCTTGGCTGGTTCGCCAAAGGAATGGAGACTTTGGGGATTGCCAAAGAATTCTGTCAAATAGGGTTCCATCGCCTTTTTCACTTCCGGATGGAGTGGGGTAGTTGCCGAGTGGTCAAGATAGATTTTGGGCATTATGGTCCTAAGTGTTCTTGGGAAAATTTCTTATAACTTTCAAATTTAGTAGACTGTTGCATTAAGTCGTATTCGGCTTTTAATGTGTAGTAGTGACCGCGCTCCATCCCGCTGAGGTAACGGAGTAAATTTTTCCCGGTCTGGTCTTGGGCTCGGTTCGCCGCTTCGGCATAAAAGGTCTCAGAAGCATATTCGGCATCCAACGCTAATTCAAAGAGTTTCTCAATTGTGGTGTTTTTGGCTAATGCCGTACTTAGTTTTGGCGCTAATCCTTGTTTGGGTAATATTAATTTTATCTTAGGGAATTGGGTGCGGTATTGTGTCGTTAATAGTCTTCGGTGTTTGACCTCTTCACTTTTTAAAAACAAGAGTTTTTTCTTTAAATCTTGATTTTTTACCCGGGCACTCATTTGCTGGTAGGCTTGGGCTGCGTCAATTTCGGATTTGATTGCGATACCATAGATTTCAAGCATTGTTAAATTGGTGTCTAACATTTATTTATTCTTTTGAAAAATGTTTGCCTTTCTTATTCATAACCGTCATTCGATTTCTAAGGAAAATTCGCGGAGATTGAACCAGTAACCCGTTTTTTCAATCGCATCAATCTCGGCTTGGAGTAATTCGTAATGTGCCTTTTCCATCGCCACCAATCGTTCAAACATTGCTTTAGCATTGGAGTCCGAACTATTTTGCGCTTGCTCTTTGTAGAAGTTGATTGCCTGGTCTTCTAAGGCTAAGGCGGTTTTTAAAGCATCAAGTTCTTGAATACCTTGTTTGCCGCGAATTCTTAGGTCTTTGGCGGAAAGTTGGGGAACCAATTTTTCAATTAATGACGGTTCAATGGTTACGGCGGAAAAGCATTCGGTTTGGGCAAGGTTTTGTTGCTGTTGTTCTAAGAGTCGCATATGGTCAAACTCATCCATTGCCAGACGCAAAAACATATTCTTGCCCGTCTCATCTTTAGTCTGGTAAGCAAAATTGAGATAATTGATTAGTCCGGTCTTTTCGGCTTCAATCGCGATGGCTAAAGCCTTAATTATTGAACCCTGCACTTTTATTTTAATCCGCTTAAGGTCGATTTTAACGCCTGGAGTTTTCGGATATGACTCTTTTCTTGCTCAATAATCTTTGTTACAACCGGCCGGTCTTTTTCCGCAACAATCGTTGTAATTTCATTATAAAAAAGCATCGTGTCGCGTTCAAAATCCAAAGCTTGCTCTATGGCTTTTTGGGGGGTCTTAGCCTCTTTGACCAGATTGATTGCCTTGTCTTTACCTAAGAAGAATCTTGATTCGGTGATTGCGGCAAGATAAAGTTTGAGTTCTTCCCAGTTGTAGGGCATAGTTTGCGGGCTTTCCTTAATTGTCTTATATAGTTCCGAAAAGATTGCCTGGTGCTTAGTCTCTTCTTGAGCAAGAAAGTCAAAAAGTTCCTTTAATTGGTTATTGTTAGTTTTTTTCGCCACGCCTTCGTAAAAACCTTTTCCGGCTTTTTCGGTTTGCACTGCCATTTCGATTACTTCCACTGCCGAATAAAAAATAGGCACTTTTACTCCTTTCCAAAAATTCCGGTTTTGGGTTTTGGGGTTTTTAACCGATATTGAATCTCGGTTAACTTAACGATATGCCCTTCTTCTTCTTTAATCAACTGGGAAATCAATTCGCGGTCTTTGGCACAGACCATTCGGTATAGTTTCATAAAGAAGAGTAGGGCATCCCGTTCAAAACTCAGGGCAAGGTTGATTAACTGTAATGGTTCTTGGGTACGCAAAACCTCATTGATTGCTTTGCCTTGGAAGATTTGACTTTTGGCTAAAGTTTCCAGATAAAGCATATCCTCGGGTCGGCTTACTTCAAATCCTTCACCGGTAATCTTAAATTCGTCATAAATCTTTTGAAAAGTGGTAATGTGGGAATCTTCCTCTTTGGCTAAAAATTGAAAGAGTTCGATTAGGGGCGGAGGCTGAATTTGCTTTAGCGCGGTCTCATATATCGCTTTGCCCGTCTGCTCAATCTGTAAGGCGATTTTAATTACATCCTCAGGCGAAATACACTCTTGCATCTTGTTGGCTAAAATTTTACCGAAAACTTTAATATCTGTCAATACCTTGCCCCAAGGTAAAGCGCGGTCTTGCACCAGCAGAAATTTTGCTTGACTTTTCCGCAAAATTAATTTGAATAGAATTGATGAAAGAAATAAAACAAAGGGGCTTTGCCCCTTTGAATCCCCAAAAAGATTTTTTCTTAAAGAATGGGGAGATGAGGGGTTCCCCCTCATCTTTTGTCCATCTGCACAATCATACTGAGTATAGCCTTTTAGATGGTGCAGCGCGGATTAAGGATTTGGTAGCGCAGGCACGGGCGTTTAAGATGTCCGCCTTGGCGATTACCGACCATGGTAATCTTTTCGGGGCGATTGAATTTTACCGGGCTTGTCAGGATGCCGGAATTAAACCAATTATCGGTGCCGAAGTCTATGTGGCACCAACCGACCGACGCGAAAAGAGAATCCATTCCGAAATTCCCGAGTCATCATTTCACCTGACCCTGCTTTGTAAGGATATGGAGGGTTATAAGAATTTGATAAGATTGGTAACCCTTGGTTATCTTGAAGGATTCTATTATCGGCCCAGAATCGATAAGGATTTGTTACAACAATACCATAAAGGTCTTATTGGGCTATCGGGTTGTTTAAAGGGCGAAATTAATTATTTTCTGTTGCGGGGCGATCATAAGCGCGCGCGGGATGCGGCGGATAACCTAAAGACAATTTTTGGTAAGGAAGATTTTTATTTAGAATTGAACCGAATCGGGTTAAAGGAGAATGAACTCACCAATCAAGGCTTGATTAAAATTGGTGCCGAATTAGGTATTCCATTAGTCGCAACTAACGATTGCCATTATTTGAAAAAAGACGATGCCAAGGCTCACGATGTGCTTTTGTGCATTCAGACCGGCAAGAAACTTTCGGATAAGGCTCGGTTACATTTTGAGTCAGAAGAAGTTTATTTTAAGTCGCCGCAAGAGATGGCTTCGCTTTTTGCCGACTTGCCGGAGGCGATAATAAATACGGTAGCGATTGCTAATAAGTGCAATCTTTTATTAGAAGGTCTGGGCAAGAATTTTTTCCTACCAGCGTTTCCCCGACCCGAAAAATTCCGCTCCGACTTTGATTATCTCAAGCATTTGGCTTACGATGGTTTAAAACAGCGGTATCATCGGATTACACCAGCCCTTGAAGAAAGACTTTCTTACGAGTTGTCGGTAATTCATAAGATGGGTTTTGCTGGTTATTTCTTAGTAGTCAAGGATATTATTGATTTTGCAAAAAGTAAAGAGATTCCAGTTGGACCAGGTCGGGGTTCTGCAGTGGGAAGTTTGGTGCTTTATACCTTAGGGATTACGGATATTGACCCATTGCAATACGGTCTTTTGTTTGAACGGTTTATGACCACCGAGCGGGTGACTTTGCCAGATATTGATATTGATTTTGCTGACAACCGGCGGGATGAGGTAATTGATTATATCCGGAAACACTACGGTGAAGAGAATGTTGCCCAGATTATCACCTTTGGTACGATGCAGGCACGGGCGGCGATTCGTGATGTCGGGCGGGCAATGGATATCCCCTTACCGGTTGTTGACCGAATTGCAAAGTTAATTCCATTTAATACATCACTCCAAGCCGCGCTTGCCAGTTCGGCTGAATTAAGGACACTGGTTGAATCCGATCCGAGGTTACTCGAAGCAACCAAAATCGCATTAGCGTTAGAGGGATTAGCCCGCCACGCTTCAATTCATGCCTCAGGGGTAGTTATTGCCCCAAGACCGTTGATTGAGTTTGTACCGCTTTATCGTTCAACCGAAGGGGATATTTGCACCCAATACGATATGAACAGTTTGGCGCAAGTGGGTTTGTTGAAGATGGACATCCTGGGTCTGCGCACGCTGACGATTATTGACAACTGCTTAAAGCACATCCCTGGTTTGACTCAAGCAAAAACCAGAAAGCAAATTCCCTTAAACGACAAAAAAACTTACGACCTCTTACAAAAAGCCGAGACGGTTGGAGTGTTTCAGTTAGAAAGCCAAGGGATGCGCGAAATTTTGCGCCAATCATTACCCGACAAGATTGAAGATATTATGGCGGTTATTGCCCTTTATCGTCCCGGACCATTAGGTACCGGAATTAACGATTTCATTAAACGCAAGCGTGGTGAAGCCCCGGTGGTGTATCTTCATCCCTTAATGCGCGAGGCACTGGAAGAGACCTACGGCGTTATTGTTTATCAAGAACAAGTAATGCAAATCGCCGGGATAATCGCCGGATTTTCGCTCGCTGAAGCCGATAAATTGCGCCGGGCAATGAGTAAAAAAATTCCGGAGGAGATGGAAGCAATGCGGCAAGGGTTTATTGAAGGTGCCAAACGAAATCGTATCAAACCCGAGTTAGCCCAAAAGATTTTTGATTTGATTGCGCCGTTTGCTGGTTACGGGTTTAATAAATCCCATTCCGCTGGTTACGCCTATCTCTCTTATCTAACCGCTTATCTCAAAGCCAACTATCCTTTACAATTCTTGACCGCGGCGATGACTTGTGAGATAACCGACCAGGACAAGATTAACAAATTTGTGGAAGAGGCAAGACGGATGGGGATTAAAGTTCTACCCCCGGACATCAATAAAAGTAAAGAGAATTTTACGATTGAGGAAGACAAAATAAGATTTGGATTAGCCGGCATCAAGAATGTTGGTTTGCTCTTATGTTCAAAGATTGTTGAAGAAAGAGAAAGGCAAGGCGAATTCAAATCGATCTTTGAATTTCTTTGCCGCACCCGCACCTTTGCCAACCGCAAGGCTTATGAGTCACTAATCAAAGCCGGTGCTTTTGATTCTCTAAACCCAAACCGTAAATTGCTTTTAGCCAGTTTAGACCAAGAATTGGCAATGGCCAGTTCGGAGCGACTTCGGTTTCAAACCCGTCAAGTTTCGCTCTTTAGCCAATTGCCTGAGATCAAAGCAGACCGTCCGCCTAAGGACGAACAAATCGTTGGTCCGTCGGAGGCCAACACAAATGAATTACTGCAATACGAATTGGATGCCTTCGGCTTTCATTTCTCTTGTCACCCCTTGGAAAGTTATCGCCCGGAATACGAAAATTTAGTAACCCATAATTCAAGTAATTTGAACCTCCTTGACGACGGCGCCCAAGTATTTATCGGTGGTGTAATTACTAACCGAAAACTGAAGCGGGACAAAAGAGGCAAAGAGTATGCGGTCATTACCTTGAAAGACTTTAATGGTATGATTGAAGTAATGGTCTTCAATCAACTCTTTCAAGAGACAAAAGCATTGCTCAAACTACACGAATGTGTTTTAATTAAGGGACAAGTTCGGACCCGGGATGATGGCACTCACCAGATTTTTGCCGACAGCGTAACACCATTTAGCCAGGTCTCGCCTCGCCCCCGACATTTAAAGATAAAAATTCCTACGACCTACTTGGATGATGAGTTATTAGAAAAAATTAAAGAAGAGTTAGAAAATTATCCGGGAAAAAGTGAGGTCTATCTTGAGTGGCGTGAAGATAATGGTTTAAGTAAATTATTGAGACTTAAAGCGCCCCAGGTCACTGTTACCGCGCCCCTTATCCGAAGGCTTAAAGAATTATTAGGACCTGATTCTATCTTTCTGCTTGAGTCCGCTCCAGGCAATTAAACAGGATGACCTTTTTCTTATTGGTCTTTTCCCTTTTTAATAGCCGGGTGGTTATCAATGAAGTGATGGCTAATCCAAAAGGTAGCACCGGACCAGGCACACCGGAAGACCGTAATGAATTTGTTGAACTTTATAATGTCTCGGATGAGACCATAAATTTGGCGGGCTGGCGCATAACCGACTTGGATGCGATTGATAGCATCGTCGCTTGGACTGATACAGTTTTGCTCGTAAAATATCCCGATGTAATAATAAATTCAACCAATTTACCGCCCCACGCTTTTGCTTTAATTCTTGACCCCGAATACACAACGACCGGGATTGGTGGTTACGAGCTGCCTTATGCCATACCAGCCAATACTTTAATTTTGACTGTTGGTAATACGACTATTGGCAATGAATTACAAAATAATGACCCTCTCCTTTTCTATTCCCCGGATTGCGCCGAGACGACGAGTTTTGGGACTCCGTTGGACACGATTGATTCATTTCCCTATAGTGCGGGTGATGGAAAATCTTGGGAAAGGGTTAGTCCGACCGCTTTCGACCAAAAAGACAATTGGCGGATTTCCATTGATGGTTTCGGCTCAACTCCAGGACAGAAAAATAGTATAATTTCCTACAAGGATTTGGCGCTCTATAATTTTTACCCTTTACCCAACCAAACCGATTCCGCAAGTATCACCTTGGTAATAAATGTCTATAATAAAGGTTACCAGGCGGCGCAAGATTGGCAAGTTGTAATTTATAACGACTTGAATTTTAATCACCGCGAAGACCGTGGTGAACGACTCTTTTTACTCTTCGGCAATCTATTGAAACCCCAAACCGATACCACCTTTTTGGTCAATTGGCCTTCCCCGGTATCGGGCAATAATGAAGTCTGGGCGGTTCTAAGTTATGAGCAAGACCAAGATTCCACTAACAATCAAATGATGACCTATGTCTATAAGGCAGGCGCCCAAGACTTCCTAAAATTCATCACCAACCGTTTCAGCCCAGACCAGGATGGCTATGAAGACACCCTTTATATTCGTTACGAAGTGCCCGCGGTTGGTGGTAAATTAAATATTACCTTATTTGATTTGAGAGGCAATGAAATTAAAACGCTAATTCAATCCAAGATAAAAGAAAAGACCGGGATGGTCTATTGGGACGGTAAGTCAAAATTCGGCACAAAAGTAGCCACCGGTATTTATCTAATAAAATTAGAATATAAGATTGGTAGCCGAATTTATGAACAGAAGAAATCAGTAATTTTGGCTAAGAAACGATGAAAAGGTGGGTGTTTATGAAAAATTGGAGTTTGGTTGTGCCATTGCTTTTGGGCTTGCTTTATGCAGGCGATGACTTGCCTCAGTCAACCGAAGCCGATACTACCGCCGAGGCAATAGATTCAATCGGTTTTGTTGGTATTTACATCACGGAAACCGACACGGGTGAAGGGGTTAAAGTAGATGATATTATACCGAATAGCCCAGCCGCAGTCAGCGGGATAAAAAAGGGCGATATAATTATTGAATTTAATGATAAAAGAGTTAGCGACCCTGAATTTTTATTCGGTGAGATTGCCAAAACTAAACCAGGTGAGAAGGTTCTTTTTAAAATCAGACGAAAAGGCAAAATTATCAATATAACGGTTAAAACCACGGTCCGACCCAAAGAACAAAAAACACCTGCCGCATCAGGCGGTCT
>Ga0123519_10005169_pt1 | contig 20923 bp, 20 predicted proteins | sample YelNatPaOPRAMG02_FD_87396 | JGI IMG/M metagenome (GOLD analysis project Ga0123519, IMG submission 87396) | Hot spring microbial communities from Yellowstone National Park - Yellowstone National Park OP-RAMG-02 (version 2) | ecosystem: Environmental > Aquatic > Thermal springs > Hot (42-90C) ...
GTTGTTTGTATTTTTTATATCTGCACGGCATATTGCTTGTATATGTATAAGCAAGGTGTCACTGCTGTTTGCCAGTGTGTTTTTATCATTGGCTAGTAATGACTGTGCAAGGTTCGGAAGCGAATTTGTATATAGAGCGGAAGTCTGAAGATTCGTAGCCGCAACTACCGTAGATCTCCCTGCCAGATAATTCCGTTGAACAAGTGCATTTGCCAGATTCATTGAAATGGCATGGTTTAATGGATGCACCCATTGGCAAGCATTGTTTTTCAAAAAAGCAAAACATTCTTTTGCATGCAGATATAAAATGGATGTATTATTGTCGATGGTTATGGTAATCGATATCCATTCTATGGGTAGTTCCTGTATAGCAGCAGGTGCCGCTGTTACAGCTCTTCTGTATAGCGATACTTCTGCCAGATGCAAGGCGTCGGAAATCGTTTTCGTTTCGGATGCATGTTCCAGTATGGTTTGAAGTTTCTTTTTAAGAACACTATTTTTCTGAACGGTTAGTGCTGCATTTTTATCAAGCTGATAAACCGCTATTTTATTCGCATCAATCCCTTTCCATAAAATACTGGACAGATTGCAGTCGCTGCAATAAATGCCGGAGTCTGCTTTATTTGAAAATAGTTTATCAACGGAATTGTATGGTTTGTAAAAAGGTTCGTTCCATGTATTCGATCTGTCAATAGATTCAGCTAACATCCAGCTGCTTTGTGCAAAAACAAATGGAGTAATTGCAAACAGGAATAAAGTAAATACAAATAGTTGTAGGCGTTGCATGTAAAGTATTTAGGTATTTCTTCTTTTAACACCACGGACAGCCTCAGCGTTCCATGGGTCTTCCGGCCAGGAATGTTTTGGGTAACGCATGCGTAATTCTTTACGCACTTCCGGATAGGTATTCTTCCAGAAACTTTTTAAATCTTGTGTAACCTGTACAGGTTTGTAACCGGGTGAAAGTAAATGAATGAGTATAGGTGTTTTATCTTCGTTTATGGTTGGTGTGTCGGTTAGTCCAAATAACTCTTGCAATCTCACAGACAGAACAGGGAAGCTGCCATCGGTTTTATATTCCAGCGCAATGGATGAGCCACTGGGTACATCAATATGCGTGGGTGCAAGTTTAGCAAGTAATTGTGATTGCTCCCAGGGAAGTATCGTATTTAAAACTTCAAACAATGGAATTTTTTTAAAGTCTTCTCGTCGTTTTACATCTTTCAAATAAAACGGAAGCCAGTCTTCGGCCGTTGCTAATAACTGTTCTGTGCTTACTTCCGGCCATTCTTCAGTTGTGCGCCACTGTTTTAATGAGAGAATACGTGCCTGCCACTGTGCGCAGTTTTCATCCCAGTTAAAAAGTTTCAATCCCTCTTTTCGTACCGCTTCACACAATGCTTTTGTACGGATGTTTTCGTCTACATCTTTTAAAGGTTTGGTTGATACAACCAGACTGCCGATGCGTGTTTCTTCCTGTTGTACTAATACTCCCTTCACTTCATCCCAACGGATGCGAACATGTTGTTCCATGCGTTCGGTCAGTTGCAGCGGGTTCAATGGTGCCGCCAGATAAATCCGCCCCTCACCAACACCTGCGTCTGCGTGGGCAATGGCCAGCCATTCTTCTTTTACAAGTACGTCGTTTTCATGCAGACGTACATTGCGGCTGTTTGCCATTCTGTATCGGGCAGAAGCAGCATCAACAAGTTTCGCGATGCGTTCCGGATAGGCCGCAGCGATTAATAAGCCAATGGCATCCGGATCAAATTCGTAGAGAGCAGCTTTAATAGAAAATATTTTTCTCCATGCCTGCACCGAACGCTCAATACGTTCCAGTACATGTTTATCTCCCTGCGAACGCTTGCCGGCTCGCCAGGAGATGAGCGCTTCAATACGCAGACTGATGTCTGCACCTGCATGTTTGCTAAGGGCATCGCGTTCTTCCAGTATACAAACCAGGTCTATTGCTAATGGGAGTAAATGGTGATCTTTTCCTTTTTGTAATAAATGAGCCGTGCGCGGATGAGTAGGCAGTTTGGCTAAAGCTTTTCCCTCTTCAGTGATACTTCCGTTTTTTAAGGCATCCAGCTCCTGCAACAACTCTCTTGCTTGTTCTACCGAACCGGAAGGTGGTGGCGTGATCCAGGTGAGGGATTGAATATCTTTTACACCCCATTGCGCAAGTTCCAGTACCAGTGGCGCCAGATCGGCTTCTGCAATTTCAGGTACACGCTGCGGCTTTAAATAATGATGTGTGGCTTCGGGCCATAAACGTATTGCGATACCGGGGCCGAGTCGTCCTGCACGCCCTGCACGTTGGTCGGCAGCATCACGGGTTACTTTTACAGTATCTAATTTTGTCATTCCGCTATTGGGGTCAAACTTCGGAACACGTGCCAATCCGCTGTCAATAACAATATGTATACCTTCGATTGTTAAGCTGGTTTCTGCAATAGAGGTTGCCAGTACAACTTTTCTTCGCTGCTGCGGATCCGGTTTAATCGCATCCTGTTGTGCGTTCATGCTCAATTCGCCGTAAAGCGGACGAATGGCAAGGTGACCGTGTTGCTCACTTAATGCGTCTGCTGCTTGCTGAATCTCACGCACACCGGGTAAGAAAACCAGTATGTCGCCCGTTTCTTCTTTTAATGTTTTATTTATAACCGAAGTCACTTGTCCGCTTATCGGAGCATTTGTATCAATGGCTGTATAGCGTACTTCAATCGGGTATTGCCTTCCTTTGCTGGTAATAATAGGCGCGTTGCCTAATATCGACGATAATTGTTCGCCATCGAGTGTGGCAGACATAACGAGTATACGAAGGTCTTCCCGTAAAATCTGTTGCAAATCGCGGCATAGTGCAAGCGAGAGATCGCTGTGCAGACTGCGTTCGTGAAATTCATCAAAGATAACCATGCCCACGCCTTCAAGTGTATTATCCTGTTGCAGGCGTCGTGTTAAGATGCCTTCTGTGACAACTTCTATGCGTGTGTGTTCTGATATCCGCTGATCGAAACGAATGCGGTAACCCACTGTTTGTCCAACTTCTTCGTTCAGCAAGTCTGCCATGCGTTGTGCCACACTGCGGGCAGCCATACGTCGTGGTTCCAGCAGAATGATCTTTTTATTTTCTAACCAGGGTGCGGATAATAATTCAATAGGTAGAATCGTACTTTTACCGGCACCGGGAGGAGCCTGTAGTATAACAGTTGTTTGCAGATTCAAGGCTTCTTTAATCTCATCAACAATTTCTGCAATCGGATACTGATTCATAAAACAAAGGTAGATAAGTTTTAGCTGAATTGAATATGAAAAATTAAGAAACAACATCGAAAATAGTATATTTAACCTGATATATCTGTAACACGTTGTTCATGAACACAGCCATTTTACATACATTCATTTTCATCTCCGGACTCCTGCATATTATGTTGGGTATTGGTAGTAGTATTATACCCAGAGTATTGAACTGGAAGAAAGAATTAGGAAATGTGCAGCCCCTGATACGGCAGATGTTCTGGACCTATGCGGCATATATTTTAGTAATTAATATATGTTTTGGACTGATTTCCATTTTTGGAACAGATGAGTTATTGAACCATTCTTTCTTAGCTCAAAGCATCACGCTGTTTATTGGCTTGTACTGGTTCACGCGCATTGGTATTCAATTCTTTTATTTTGATAAGACCAATGCTCCCAAAGGAAGCATCTTTATCCTGGCTGAAATTGCCTTGATAGCATTGTTTGTTTTATTCGCTGCGGTATATCTCATAGCTTTTTTATACAATCGTTCATGGATCTGATTTTAATATCATTGCTTATCTGGGCAGCGGCGCTTCTGGTAATGGGTTATGTGCTTCCTTATCTGTTAAATAAACAGATAGCCCGCATTCTCGGTTGGATAGTTGTTATTGGTACAGCCGTTTTTTCTATATGTATTACTCATGCAGAAAGTGCGGCATATCGAATGATTGCTATTGCATCACTACAGCTATTATCCATGAAAGTTATTGTAATGGTTGAAACGTACACCGGAAAACCAACCTTAAATCTGATTCAATGGCTGGCATTTGCACAAGGCTGGTTTGGTATGCGCCCGCGCCTGTTCGAAACATTTCCTTCTAAACCCTTGAATGAGGTAATGCCATTTGTAATAAAAGGTTTTACAAGAATTGGTATAGGTATTATACTTTTAATTGTTTCAGTTTATTTGCAGAAAGAATGTTCAACGGTTTATTTTTTATATGAACTGGTGATGCTGGTAGGTTTGAGTTTTATGCTGCATTTTGGCATATTGAATTTGAGTACGGCTTCATGGCGCTTTTCAGGTGTGGATGTAAAAGAATTATTCCGTTCTCCTTATAAAGCAAAATCACTGAAAGACTTTTGGGGCAAGCGTTGGAATATGGCTTTTTCTGAAATGACAGCACTCGTTGTATACAAGCCCTTAAAAACAATGTATGGCATAACACTTGCGATGATTGCATCTTTTCTGGTATCAGGTATGCTGCACGAAATTGCCATTTCATTTCCGGTGAAGACAGGATATGGATTACCGTTTTTATATTTTGTGATTCATGGATTGGTAATGTATGCGGAAGATAAAATAGCTGTCATCAAACAGATCATAATACATCCTATTGCTTCCCATGTATGGGTATTCACCTGGTTGATTTTGCCTATGCCGTTATTGTTTCATCACAATTTTATTGTAGAAGTAGTGCAGCCATTGAGGGATTTTATATTGGGAATAATGGGTATGTAACCAGATGAAATTTATGGCAGAAACGAATTGTTTTATTTTAACGTAGATGACATACATAACCACATTTTTTGTATCTTATTTTAAGTACTTAAACCGTATAGCTATGAAACATTCATTTAGTACATTATTCTTTTTATTAATTGCTGTTACTGCGTCTGCCCAATCCGACAAAATACTTGGCACCTGGCTTACTGCAGATAAAAAAGCACATGTAGAAATGTATAAATCAAATGATATATATTACGGTAAGATTATTTGGCTGCAGCAGCCTAATGACCCGACAACAGGAAAGCCAAAGCTTGACTCTAAAAATCCGGATGCAGCAAAGCGATCACAAGCTATTTTGGGCTCGATTATATTTTATAATTTTAAATACAAAGACGGTGAGTATTCCGGAGGTAAAATATATGATTGCCGGGATGGACAAATATATACCGGAAAATTGTGGGTGAATGCAGATGGTACGCTTAGTATGCGCGGTTATATTGGTTTTTTATATAGCACCGAAACCTGGACACGGGTTAAATAAATCAAATAACAAAAAAACAAATCCCAAAAAGGAAGAAACATTTCTATCCGTAGAGTTAGCTAAGCAAGGAGATTTGATAGAAGAGAGTCTTTGACTCGTTTTTAATTCATTGATCTAATCTATGGAACAAACCGAGTCAGAGACTCTATTTCATTTGCTGATCCTTAGAGCGCTTCGCTAACTCTAAGGATAGGTAGAAAACCTGGACCAGGATTAAATAGAATAATTATCAGAAAACTGCTACATTCATGTAATGAATAAGTATCAGGATAATTCGTTTCTTTACCCAAGAAAAACAATTCGCGGTGCATTTTTGAATTTCATATTGAATAATGTTTTTTTCATTAAACTAAAACGCATTTTATTTTATCCATTCACGCAATTACAGTTAACAAGTGACATTACCAATGTTGTATACCTGAACTGGATGATACCGATTCAGAATATTACACATCTGTTGCCAAAAGATGTAAAACTGAAGACGTATGAAAACAACGTGCTGTTGACTGTACTTACCTATAAGCACGGAAATTTTCGTCCGGGATTCTTAAACTATTTTAAACATCTATTCGCATCTCCTTTACAAAGCAACTGGCGATTTTATGTGGAAAATAATCAGGATTTTGGTTTACGGCAACCAACCGTATTCTTCATTAAAAATTGTATTGACGAGCCTATGTATGCGGTAGGTAGTCGTGTTGCCAGTAATATTTTGCAAACACATTTGCCGCAAACCTTTAAACATACTGTTGCTAAAAATAAGATTATAACAGAGATTCAACCGGGTATTAGTAATGCGCCAGATCTATATACTGAAGTACTGTTTGCTCATTCCTGGTCGATTCCGGCAGTATTCGAAACGATTACTTCTGACAGAGAAAAATTAATTGCTTTAATTTGCAATCAGGATGCTGCTATTGCAGCACAAATGAACGAAGGGGATTATGCTGTCGGTAATATAGAATTAAAATTTCAGCTTAGTGAGATCAAACCTCTTCAAGTATCTATAGTTGAAAGTAATTGGCTAAAAGATATCATTGAGGGAGCAGATTGTTTTGCTTTTTTGATTCCACAGGTAAGATTAACAACTCTCAAAGAAAAAATACTAAAACCAAAATGAACAAATTGATTATTGATTTTATCATAGGTGCTTTGCTGATGAACGCTATGCCACATTTTATTTTGGGTATTACGAAGACACGCTTCTTGGGGCTCTTTGGTTTCAGTCCGACTGGGAACATTGCTTATGCTGTATTGCAATTTTGTGTGTGCGTTATTCTTATTCATATAAATTACAACGTATTCTATATTTTTGAAAATGGAATGGTATTGGGAAGCATAACGGTTTTAGTATTGTTTTTTATTTTCGGCAAATTCATTCTCCGCTACTATAACAAGAACACAAAAAATAAGTATTGATTAGTATAACGCACGGTTTATAACTATTTCCCTTTTTCTTAAAACCAGATTTTTAAAATCTACCAATTAAATCGGGTTCGCCCAGCCTTAGGCTTTTAGCATACTGCCTTAGGCTTCCATGTATGAAAACCCCCGTTTTATATCATATTCAAACCTAATACCTTAGTTATGAAGCCAAAACTTTTTCGTACCTTTGAAGATTACAGACACAAATGAACATCTCAGAAACACATAAAGCAGGATTTGTAAGCATTGTCGGGCGACCAAATGCAGGTAAATCAACCCTGATGAATTGCCTGGTAGGCGAGCGCTTGTCCATCATTACCCCTAAGGCACAAACAACCCGCCATCGGGTAATGGGTATTATCAATGATCCTGAATTTCAGATTGTTTACTCAGATACTCCGGGTGTAATTGAGCCGAAATACGAATTGCAGAAATCTATGATGCGGTTTGTCGACTTCTCTCTGGAAGATGCCGATATGATTCTTTGGGTGTTGGATGTAAAAGATCCGGAAGACCATGCGCTTGTATTGCAGCGCCTGGGTAACGTAGAAGTGCCGGTATTATTGGTGTTGAATAAAATAGATCTTTCTACACAGGAAGAAATAGATACATTGGTTGAGAAGTGGAAACTGGAATTTCCGAAAGCAGACTCTATTCTGGCAGTTTCAGCGTTAACAAATTTCAACTCCGATATGGTATTGAAATGGGTATTGTCGCATTTGCCGCAGCATCCGCCATATTATGCGAAAGACGAATTAACCGATAAGCCGGAACGTTTCTTCGCTTCTGAAATCTTCAGAGAAAAAATATTTAAAAATTACAGTAAAGAAATTCCATATAGTTCGGAAGTATTAATTGAATCTTTCAAAGACCAGAAAGATTTGTTGCGCATACAGGCAGTTATTATTGTAGAGCGCGATTCACAAAAAGGAATTGTGATTGGACAAGGTGGTGAGGCCTTGAAACGTACGGCGACCCAGGCCCGTAAATCCATGGAAGAATTCTTTGGCAAAAAAGTATTTCTTGAAACATTTGTAAAAGTAGAGCCCGACTGGAGAAGCAAAGAATTCTATCTACGTCAGTTTGGGTATAAATTAGATTAATAAATAATATGTCAAATATAGTAGCCATAGTTGGTAGACCCAACGTTGGTAAATCAACGCTTTTCAATCGGTTGGTTGGGGCAAGAATTGCCATCATGGATGATGAGAGTGGCGTAACAAGAGATCGCCACTACGGAGAGGCTGAATGGTGCGGCAGATTCTTTACCGTAATTGATACCGGAGGATATGTAACGGGTTCAAGTGATATTTTCGAAGGGGAGATCAGAGAGCAGGTTGATATTGCCATTGATGAAGCAGATGTAATTTTGTTTCTGGTAGATTCAGATGTTGGTGTGCATCATCTTGATCAGGAATTTGCCAATAAGATCAGACGTTCTAAAAAACCGGTATTGCTGGTTGCCAATAAATCAGATAACAACAAACGTTTGCACATGAGTGCCGAGTTCTATGAACTGGGTATGGGCGAGGTTTGGCCGATTTCTTCTCAGAACGGAACAGGTACAGGTGAATTGCTGGACGAAGTAATCTCACATTTTAAAGACGAAGGAGAAGAAGATCCGAATAAAGGCATTCCAAGAATTGCTGTATTAGGCCGTCCGAATGCGGGTAAATCTTCTTATGTAAATGCTTTATTGGGTAAGAAACGCAGTATTGTTACCGATCAGGCCGGAACCACCAGAGATTCCATTACCTCTCACTACAATGTGTTTGGCAAGGAGTTTATCTTTGTTGATACAGCAGGTATTCGCAAGAAATCGCGTATTAAAGAAGATGTGGAGTTCTACTCTATCTTACGTTCTGTTAAAGCCCTGGAAGAATCGGATGTGTGTGTGATCATGATCGATGCTGAACGCGGCATTGAATCACAGGACATGAACATCATCTGGATGGCGCATAACAATAAAAAGGGTATCGTTATTTTGGTGAATAAGTGGGATCTGATTGAAAAGGATTCTAAGACAGCACAGGAATTTCAGGAAAATATCCGTCAGGCATTGAAGCCTATTGATTATCCATTGATTATGTTTATTTCTGTATTGAATAAGCAGCGTTTGTTTCAATCAGTGGAAGCAATTATGAAAGTATACGATAACAGAGGGAAGAGAATTCCGACTTCTGAATTGAACGATAAGATTCTTCCTGAAATTGATTATAATCCACCGCCGGCATTGAAACAGAAATACGTGAAGATTAAGTATGTAACACAGTTGCCGACAAAATCGCCGACTTTCGCTTTTTTCTGTAATCTTCCGCAGTATGTAGGCGAATCGTATTCCAGATTTCTGGAACATAAGATTCGTGGATATTTCGATTTTGAAGGTGTACCCATCTCAATTGTGTACAGAAAGAAATAAGTGTAAGAAATTAAGGTATTATTGAAATATTCTCTAAATATTTCCTTTTAAATAAAAAAAATAAGGCGAGACCTTGGATAATTGAAAAAAGTATTAAATTTGTAAGTGAAAATAAACTATAAATTATTACAATCATGACAAAAGTATTCGCATTATTATCTGTAGCTGCAGTATTTGCTTTCGCATCTTGCGCTGACAAAAAAGTTGAAGAGTCTCATGTAGACAGCACTGTAACTGTTCCAGTTGACACAACTCCAGTTGCTGCTCCAGTTGACACTTTAGCTAAAGATTCAGCTGCTGCTGCTCCTGCTGCTCACTAATTCACCGGACTTAGGTCCATTGAATTTTAGAAAAAACCGCTCCATGAGCGGTTTTTTCTTTTTTAGATACTTCGTACCTTAGAGCATGCGATCCACTCCGGAGATACTCCGTGCTCATGTTCCGCTTCCTGCGGTTGATTACGCCATTGAATTGTGGCGCTTGGGCAGGTTCTATTTTAAAGCCAGCCGAGATCGGGAAACAAAGCTTGGTGATTATACCTTCGACCCGAGATCAAAAAAACATACCATTACAGTTAATAAAGGATTAAATCAATATTCGTTTCTGGTAACATACCTGCACGAAGTGGCGCATCTGGTTACAACCATTCGCCACGGATTATCTGTTAAGCCACACGGCGAAGAATGGCAGTCGGCATTTAAAGAAGTCATGTATCCGATTTTAAAACCGGAGGTATTTCCGGAAGATATTTTACTTGCATTGCATCTGCACATGTTTAACGATCCATCGGCATCGTCCTGCGGAGATGTTGCGCTGATGAAAGTATTGGGCCGGTATGATAAAGATGCAGATGAATATACGTTTCTCGAAGATTTAAAAGTCGGTGATACTTTTTACATCAAAAATGATTCGTTTAAGATTGAAGAATTTAAACAGAAGCGGGCACTTTGTATTCAATTGAAAACAGGCCGCAAATACAGCGTGGCTAAAGCCATGAAAGTAAAAAAAGATACGCCGGGTTTGTAATTAGATATAGCTAAGCTTTATTGAAATACGTAACGTGTATCTCAAACATTGAAACTATTGACTAAAGTACAACGGCAATTAAAGGCAGCTTATCTTACTAAATGTCTTGTCGCACTTCATTGCTGCAGCATTTGTGTTACAGATTATTATTATAAATAATTTTATACCTCTCATGAAAAAAGTATTAATATTATTCGCGCATCCGCGGATGGAGAAATCAAGAGCCAATAAGGGTTTACTTGCATATATTCCTTCGGCCGATAATATTACATTTCATGATTTATATGAATGCTATCCGGATTTTAATATAGATATAGAAGCAGAAAAAAAACTATTACTCGAACACGATATTATTATCTGGCAGCATCCTTTTTATTGGTATAGCTGTCCTCCGTTAATGAAGCAGTGGATTGATATGGTACTCGAATTTGGCTGGGCGTATGGTCCCGGAGGCACGGCCCTAAAAGATAAAATTATTTTCAATGCCATTACAACTGGCGGGCCGGATGCTGCTTATCATGCGGAGGGGCATAATAGATTTACAATACAGGAATTTTTACGCCCGTTTGAGCAAACAGCCTATTTGTGTAAGATGAAATATTTTCCACCCTTTCTGATGCAGGGTACACATAAACTGGCAGATAAAGAGCTGGAGGGCTTTTCAGAGCAATACGTGATTTTGTTAACGAAAATGGCTACAGGTGATTTCACGGAATCGCATATAAAAGAAATTACCTATCTGAATGAAATTTGTGTGAAGTCATATTAAACGATAGCAATATGGGAAGTGAATTTTTATTTCAGGCAGTCATTTATTTAGGTGCTGCAGTGGTTTGTGTTCCGATTGCAAAAAAACTTGCAATGGGTTCTGTATTGGGTTATCTGATTGCGGGTATGCTGATTGGTCCGTTTGCATTAGGCTTTATCGGTAACGAAGGCAAGGACATTATGCACTTTGCAGAATTTGGTGTAGTCATGATGTTGTTTCTGATTGGTCTGGAATTAGATCCGGCACACCTGTGGAAGATCCGGAAACAAATTATTGGTGTAGGCATGTCGCAGGTACTCATTACAACCGCAGCAATTGCTATCATAGCAATGTTATTGAATATGGTATGGCAAAGTGCACTTGCCATAGGCTTTGCTTTTGCTATGTCTTCAACAGCTATAGTACTGCAGTCATTTAAAGAAAAAGGATTGATGAAAGAATCTTCCGGTCAGAATGCTTTTGCCGTATTATTGTTTCAGGATATTGCAGTCATTCCTATCCTGGCAATTTTACCTTTATTGATATTCCTTCCTGTAACGATTTCTGTTGAATCACATTCTGTAGTAGAGGAACTGCCCGGTTGGCAGCAAACGCTTGTTGTATTGGCTGCGGTATCAACAATTGTACTTGTTGGGCGATACGCTGTTGTTCCTTTGTTGCGGTTAATTGCAAAAACATACGTGCGCGAGTTATTTACTGCAAGTGCATTATTAATTGTAGTTGCTATAGCATTGTTAATGGAACAGGTAGGGCTTAGTCCGGCGTTGGGTACATTTTTGGCAGGTGTTATTTTGGCAAATAGTGAATTTAAACACGAACTCGAATCAGATTTAGAACCTTTCAAAGGTCTATTACTGGGATTGTTTTTTATCTCTGTAGGTGCTTCCATTGATTTTGAATTAATTATTGAACGCCCTGTAAGCATTGCCTTACTTACAGTTGCGGTTATATCTGTAAAGACAATTATATTATTTCTGATTGGTAAAAAGGCAAAAGTAAATCTTGATCAAAATCTTATTTTTGCTGTTGGTTTGTCGCAGGTAGGAGAGTTTGCATTCGTTTTATTTTCATTTATTGGTATGCATCATATCTTAACTCAAACGCAAACAGATACAATGATGGCAGTTACTGCATTAAGTATGACAATTAGCCCGGTGTTATTGATTGTACTGGACAAATGGATTTTGCCAAAACTGGATGATGCTAAGAATAAAGAAGCGGCTCGTGAGCCTGATACAATAGATGAAACACATAAAGTATTGATTGCAGGCTTTGGACATTTCGGCAGCACGATCGGACGGTTTCTTCGTGCTAATGGTGTAGAGGCAACAATTTTAGATAACAATTCAGATCAGGTAGATGTTTTGAGAAAAATGGGTTTGAAAGTATTTTATGGTGATGCAACACGCGTTGAAATATTAGAAGCAGCAGGGGCAGCAGAGGCACACATATTAATTGTTGCGATAGGCTCTCCTGAAATAAGCCTTGATCTTGTAAAAATTGTTAAGCACCATTTCCCCAACCTGAAAATTTTTGTGCGTTCCAGAAACCGCATGGATGCATACGAATTCATCGATGAAGGTATTGAAGATGTATATCGTGAACATCTGGACACTTCAGTAAGGTTGGGTGTAGATGTAATGCGGGAATTAGGATATAGAGCCTATTCAGCGATGCGCGCCGGACAAAATTTTATTAAATATGATGAAGCAGCTCTAAAAACATTGGGTTTGAAGAGAAAAGATGAAAAAGTATATCTATCAGCTGTGCGCGAGCAAATAGCGTTACAGGAACAATTGCTGCAAAACGACAGGCAGCAAGTACCATCGGATAATGATCATGCCTGGGATAGCAAAGCAATGCGGGAAAAGATATTGGAAATGAGTCGATGATTTGAATAAAAAATGCCTTCTGATTACAGAAGGCATTTTTTATTCAAAAGATTGTACTTGTATTAGTCTTTAAATACAAGCTTACCAAATTTATATTGTTTGCCCCTTACCGAATAAACAACCACTTCGTCGGGAGAAATCTGAACGGTGAACTTTGGCCTTACAACGGCTGCACGGTCTTGTTCTTTAAACAAAACATTTTTTTCAATGTTACCATTAGTATCAATAGACGTTATGATTGTTTGAGATTTTAATGGCGCATTCATTGTGTAGCTTACTTCTGTACTTGTTCCATTCTTTGGATTGTCATTATAGATTATATAAAGTTTGTCTTTATGGACACATGTAGCAATGGATGAATAAAAACCTCCGTCATTAATCGTAAGTTGCAACTTGGGTATTTTAGCAGTCCATGCAACATCCCCTTCGCTATTAAAATTAACAGCTATTAAATGGTTGTAGTGATAATAATAGGTTGTAGATGTAGTTGTGTAACCACCGCCATTTCCAGTTGATACGTAGCGTGTTGTTGTAACTACCTGCAGCCAGTATTGTTCAGCTACAACAAACACTTCACCGTTTTCTGTAATGTGTAAAAAGCGTGGTATGTAATCGAATAATTCCCGCGTTACTTTTTTCCCTGCTTTTGAAGTTTGAGGTTTTTTATAAAATAAAGAAACAAAATCTGCTGTGAAATCTTTTGTTTTGCTGTAAACAACTTTTTTATTTTTGATGTCAATTTTGCTGATGAATGTCCCTTTGAATCCGTACTCAGATCTATTTGAGTAAAATCCGGGTATATAGATATACTCATTTTTTTTATCCAGTTTGATATCGATTCCGGAGACCACGTTATCGCCGACTTTCAGGTTATATTCTACTGTTGATTTATCACTGCTATAATAACTAAATAAATAATATGCAAAGTTCACATCATCATCATTTTCCTTAAGACCTTCCTTTTTCAAATTTACCCTGTAAAGCATGTGTACATTATTGTTGTTATCAACAATATAATCTGTGATATTACAGTTAACACCAGCATACGGTAATTCTATAAACGAACTTGCAACTTTATTAAATGCATCATCAATAATGGTATAATTAAAACGTTCGTTTTCGTCTCTGGAACGTTCAACGTTATTTGAAATGATTAATATTTTGCTTGAATCGCTTGTAATACTTGCATCAAAAGTCATTGTTTTTTTATTCTTCTGATCAGGAAATGAAGCTATAGAATATAACTTAGGATCAGCTACTCCAGTTGTTGTAGAAATGTAGCTTGCAAAAAGTACTCGTGTTGAATTTTTATCATCGTAATAAGAAGAGAAATAAATAATTTTATCCTTCAAATACACAACATTTTCATACGTAGTAGGTTTGCCTTTAGCTACAAATACTTCGAGTTTATGACTAAATATCAATGTCAGGGCATTGCTGAATTTTTCAATGTAATAGTCTCGGCTTCTATATGATATCTGGAAAAAGCCGCTTTCGTCTTTGCCAATAATATCCATAGGATAGTTTTTTGAGTCGTTCTTTAAAACGGGCCCCCACTGGACCTCTATTGTTTGTGCATTAAGCGTGTTTGTGTGTGGTAGTAACAGGAAGAATAAAATCAATAAAAAAAGATTTGATAAGTTTTTCATAGTGTAATACAATAGATGTAATAGAATTGTTTTTTTGAAATAATAGTATCAACTTTACGCCAAAATAGTGTAAATAATTTTTATGAAACAACTAATTATAATTTTAACCGTGTTTATTGCGTTTATTCATAACGCTTTTTCACAAACTGTTAAAGACTCATCATCACAACGAATTATGGTTTATGATAGTTATGTTCCTTCTCAGAAGGAAACAGAAAAACCTAAATTGAAAAATTTTTTCGCTCTTAATCCGTTAGGCTTATTTGTAGGAGATTATCCTTTGTACTATGAGCGTAATGTTGCAGGCCCCTTTAACATCATGGTAAGTGGCGGTGTAACAAGTAAAAATTCAATATATGATATTATGCAGAATGGAGATCTGTTTGGCGGGAATTCCAATTACGATGATAATTTTAATCGTACGTCTGATTTGGGCTATAGTTATATGATTCAGCCTAAAATATATTTGAAAGAAAGATATTTCAATGGAATTTATCTAGGTATGGTATAGGTTCAGACACTATAATTACATCTCTACCACCTACGATGACCCTAATAACGGAACTGTTTCTGTTGGGGATGTAAAAGAATACCGGGAAGTTGCAGATGTGAAGTTTAATTGTGGTTGGGCATATAATTTGGGTAGTGGTATTGTCATTGACTTTTTTGTTGGTGTTGGTACAAGAACAAACAGATATCATTTTGCTGAATACAATACTGTAAATAATAATGGAAATGGTAATGGTACTATTTTTGTTAATCCAACACAACCAGCTCCGCTAAGCGGACATGAGATTGATTATACAACCCTTAAAAAAGGTACAGTAACATTGGGTACTGGCTTTAGAATCGGTTACGCATTTTAATTTTAGTACACCCCGGATATAGAGCATATATCTGGGGTGTATATTATAAGTATTTCTCTATAAAAGATTTTTTTTGAGTCATTTTTATTTTAATATGTAATACAAAACTCTGGGTTTGTGTTTTTGGTAACGTTTTCTTAACTCATCCATCATATTCTTATGAAAAAGCATCTCGTATTATTTTCTATAATTCTTTCAATAATAACTACAATTTGCAGCTGTACTTCAACAACGCTTCAGAGCAGTTGGAAAGCTCCGGGTGCAACTTATACAAAAGAGCAGTTTAAAAAGGTGATGGTTGTTGCCTTGGTTAAAGATGAAACGACTCGAAGAGTTGCCGAAGATAAACTGGCATCTATGGATTCAACATTCCGCGCTTCGTATACCATACTTGGACCGGATCAGCAGAATATGGATGATGCGGACGTTAAACAATTTGTAGCAAGACATGGTTTTGATGGAGTTGTTACAATGCAGCTGCTGGATGTGCAGAAAAATATTAATTATGTGCCTGGTACGTATCAGGGAGGTTATTACGGTTGGTATGGAATGCATTATAATAATTTCTATACACCCGGTTATTATACAGAAGATGCAAGTTATATTATTGAAACAAATATTTTTTCTGTGAAGCAGGATAAGTTGGTATGGTCCGGTATTTCGTCTACCGTAAATCCTACTTCAATCAATAGAACAGTTGAAGAGGTATGGAAAGCAGTAGTAGCAAAAATGAAAAGTGATAAGTTTATTGTTACAACGAAATAATAACTTAAATAATAAATCCCAAAACACAAATTTCAAATAGAGATAAGGTCGTCGAGGTTTTAACCTCTACGACCTTATTCTTTTATCCGAGTCTTTTCTGAATAAGTTCTTCCACTGCTTTGTAAAATACTTGCGGTGTTAGTGTACGCCAATTGATCACTTCCAGCGAGCCACCAAAATTGATGTAATAATCCAGATTGAATTTTTTCCATTCTTCCATTACATGTTCGCGGAAATTGATGGCAGCGATCCAGCCATCTTCAATCTCTTCAAACCATTCGGCATAATATTCATCGTCTGAACCATGGAAGTTCATGACATTTTCTCCGATTAAAATAAACTTCGTGATACCTTCTGCAAGTAATAAGTCAATTACATTGCGCTTTAAATGCATGATGTCGTTGTGCAAGGTGTCGTTCCATTCACCGAACATTTCAATTACAACAATCTGTTCGTCGTAATCAGCAAAAAGTATTTTTACATATAGCGTTTCAGAACCAATGAAGTCCCATAGCGGATGAATGTAATATCCATAAATGGCATTGGTATAATATTCGGTATTGTATTCCGCTTCATAAAAAGGAGATCTTGGATCTTCGCTTGAAGAATAATTTTCTTCCCAATTATAAAATGGCTCTATGTTATGCATGGCGGTTATAGGCTTCTATCGCTTTACGAACATTGTTGCCGTTTGCTTCCAATAGTTTTTTAGCAGCATCAGCTTCAATAGTTAATTCATCCATAATCATGCGTACACCTCGGTCAACCAGCTTCAAATTACTCAGCTGCATATCTACCATCTTGTTCCCTTTTACTTTTCCCAACTGAATCATTACTGCTGTTGAGATCATATTTAGCGCAAGCTTCTGTGCCGTACCGGCTTTCATACGTGTACTGCCGGTAACAAACTCCGGGCCGGTAATAACTTCCACCGGAAAATCGCAGGCCGCAGCTACTGCTGAATCCGGATTGCATACAATGCATCCGGTGTTGATACCAGCTTCTTTGCATGCTTTTAAACCACCAATCACATAAGGTGTGCGGCCTGATGCCGCAATGCCGATAACGGTGTCGGTTGTATTGATGTTATATTCTTTCAGATCGATCCATGCCTGCGTTGCATTGTCTTCGGCAAATTCAACAGCTTTGCGTATGGCACTGTCTCCACCGGCAATAATACCTACAACCAGACCCTGAGGTACGCCATACGTTGGCGGACATTCAGATGCATCAACCACACCAAGTCTGCCGCTGGTTCCTGCGCCGATGTAAAACAAACGGCCGCCGTTTTTCATACGAGGAACAATAGAGTGTATCAATGCTTCTAATTGCGGCAATGCTTTTTCTATCGCAAGTGGTACGGTCTTATCTTCTTTATTGATGTTAGTCAATAAGTCTGTAACAGACATGTGTTCCAGATTGGAGTAATGCGAAGACGATTCTGTTATACTCATACTGTGTGTTTTAAATGATAGTCTTTTAATCCCTGCATCGGGTCGTCAATTGTTTTATCTACACGAACGCCTTTTTCGGCAGCAACTTTTTCAAGTGCTTCTTTCAAATGTAGGCCAATAGAGCCGATAAAGCGCACTGGTAATTTGTCGAAATTTTCGTAGCGACAAATGCAGTTATCAAATAATAAACGAAAATTCTCTTCAATTAATTCGTTTATGTATGTTTCGGATTTATGAAGAATGGCGAATGGCGCCAGTGAAGCTAGGTAGCGATTCGGAAAAGGTTTTTTATATACCTTATCCATAATATCGCTTTTGCGATCTGCTGTAAATACTTCAAAACGTGCACGTATATCTGTAGGCATAGATTCACGTATGTAATCGCGTGCAAGTAACTTCCCTAAGAAACCGCCGCTGCCTTCATCGCCCATATATAATCCGAGAGAGTTGATGTTGCGCACGATTTTTTTGCCGTCGTAGTAACAGGTGTTTGATCCCGTGCCGCTGATACAGCAGATGCCTGCCTCATCACCTAATACAGAACGTGCAGCAGCAATCAGATCACTGTCTACATGGACGATACAATTATTGAACAAAGGAGAAATTGCCTTGGCAACAATCGCCTGCTGTGCCGGTAGTTCGCAGCCCGCACCGTAAAAGTAAACGGCTGTAATTAAATTCATCTGCGGGAGATTCGGCACCAGTTCTTTTTGCAACGTCTCCTGTATGTCTTCAGCTGTTTGATAATACGGATTGATGCCGGTTGTACGGATAGAAAAATCTTCGCCCGTTTTTTTGCCGGTGAATAACCAGTTTGATTTTGTAGAACCACTATCGACGATGGCAATCATATTTTTAGTATTAAGTACCGAGTACAGAGTACTAAGTACAATAAATTTTAAGTTAGTAAATGTGTACTTTGTACTCTGTACTTTATACTCCGTACTCCTTCAGTTTACCCACCACCGTAAACGTATCAAATACATTCTGTGTATGCGGTGCATCTTTCATTTCATCTGTCAGATCCTGGCCGGCCCAGTGTTCATAATGTTTGCCGTTGCGCCAGAGCTTAGATAAAGATACATCATAGATCAAACCTTTATAAGCACACCAGATCTCTGGTTTGTCTTGTCCGTTGCGCAGAGCCAGCTGACTTTTGGTATACTCTTTTAGAGCAGGATTGTCAGATGAGTTTAGCATGTGTATTGATCCAGCGATAAGGAAGCTCGCTGCGGTTAGCCGTTAAGTAATCCGAATACGAGCATGGAATAATGGAGTTACGCGCGTACTGGTGTTTGTGATTCGGGAACGGAACTTCCATCCACCACTTCTCTGTTTGCAGGTGTTTATAGAAGGTAAGCTGTGCGGGGTCGCCCTGCATAGGCACGATGTATCGCACATACTTACTGCTGGTAAAATCGGTATCTTCTTTGCGGTTGTAAAAGCCTTCAATGAAATACCAAATCATAGTAGCAATGACTGATGCTGTTTGTTTGCGTTCGTCAAATAAGGGATTGTATTCGTAAATTCCGATAGACGTTAATTTAGAATTCTGTCCCGCATACCAGCAAATCTGGCAGGCTTCTTCACCTGTTAGTCCGAATGGTTGTGCATTTGCATTACCCGGAGCATCACTGTGGCGAATAGCTGTAATATCAAAACTGATCATGTCAGCATCGCGTATTACCGGTTCAACTTCATCCAGACTTTCGCGCATCTGACCAATGCGATACATTTCGAAGTATAGCTTTTCAAGCACATTTAATGTTTCCTGATCCGTTAAATATGTCTGGTATGCAAGTTGCGAAAAGTTAAATAAGAAATTTGGCTCGTGTAAAAGTATGCGGTGCAAATGTGTTTTACTGATATCATCCGTTGGGATATTCATATCAATATGGGCATCTACATTCAATACACTGATCAGTTTGTTAGAGCTTGCATACGCCTGAAATTGTCCAAGATCCAGATCGTGTGTACCACCAAATAATACCGGAATAATATTAATGCCCAAGAGATATTCGCATACTTCTTTAATACGCAGATAACTTTCTTCCACATTAATACCTACACGCAGATTGCCTAAATCTACGATGCTATTTGCTCCGGCACCTCTTCGTAACGCATATAGCTTTTTTCGGATTTCGTCAGCACCTTTTTCTGCTCCCTGATTTGTTGTCGAGCCACGTTCTTCAGATAAACCCACCAGTGCAATATCTACACCATTCAGTTCAGGGAAAGTATCTTTATAGTAATGAATCGTATTAGCGAAGATATAAGGTTCTAATAAATCGGAAGGTTGAAGTTCAATAGAAACAGGATCAAAAAAGATACGAAGATTCATGTGCCGAACGTAATTAATAGTTATATGTAAATATAAGGAAGTCGGTGAAGAAAAGGAAGGAAAGATTTTTACAGATAAAACCTTCGAGGTCTTTTAACAATCTCCTTTTACATATTCGAATGAGTACTTCTTTTTATAAGCAAAACCTCGAAGGTTTTATGTTTACTGGTGTCTATCATTCCGCAGTCTTTGACTGTATAAATAAATCTACTTAAACAACTGCTTCCACGTGCCTTTCTCCATACTATACTTCAGTGTACTAGGCAATGCTTTGAACCAATATTTATTTAGCTCTACGGCAAACGATGGCTGCATATAACAATTGATGGTACAGCCCTCGCAGGCTTCAAGTTTTCCTTCCTGAGCAATAATCTTTTTCACTTCAGCAGAATGATACACTTCATATAGATTATTATCAATGGGGAAAGTATCTGTACCTAAATGATAACAGGGAAGCACCAGTTTATTTTCCGGAGAAATGACCAGGGTAGAAGAGGCTGCTTTGCATACAGGGGCCGCAATGTGATTGCCTCCGTCTAAACGCAATTGAATGAAAGCTTCGTTGATATAAATATTTTTTTTCTTAGCCCAGTATTCCAGTTCTTTCAGATCGGTTTCTTTCAGACTTGTGCCAATTTCAACCTGGTTGTATTCAAAAGAAGGATTCAGTATCAGTACCAGATTATTTGGTAAACAGATTTCTTCATACATTCTTTTAATCAAATGTATATTATGGTCAAATACCGTAAAAATAATATCCGGCCGCTCGCCCAGGCCTTTGCTGGTTTGTATGGATTCCATTACAAAATCAAAACAGGCTACACCACGCAAGGTATCATGTACTGCTTTGTCGGGTGAGTCTAATGAAAAATGCAGCATGTCAACCAAACCTTTCAAACGTTCGGCCCACTTTGGGTAGAGCAGTGCATTGGTGGTAAGTGTAGTGATCATCCCGTATTTTTTTGCAATACGGAGCAGTATATCAATATCCCGGTGCAACAACGGTTCGCCGCCAGTAAA
>Ga0123519_10005175_pt1 | contig 20915 bp, 12 predicted proteins | sample YelNatPaOPRAMG02_FD_87396 | JGI IMG/M metagenome (GOLD analysis project Ga0123519, IMG submission 87396) | Hot spring microbial communities from Yellowstone National Park - Yellowstone National Park OP-RAMG-02 (version 2) | ecosystem: Environmental > Aquatic > Thermal springs > Hot (42-90C) ...
AGGAGAGGATATAAATGATAAGAAGGAAGGGATAAGAGAGATAATTAAAAAGACAGAAGAATCTTTAGAGGATTTAGATAATGTTAGAAGAGATGTTATGAAAGAATTAGATAAGGTATTTCAGAAGGGAGAGGCGAAAGTACCTAAACAGGAGGAGGTTTCTGCTGTAGAGGAGAAAAAAGTAGATAATCAAGAGGAAATTAAGGAAACAGGAGAATCTATAGATGATAAGATTAGTAAAATAGATAAAGAATTAAACGATGCTATAAAAGAAAAACAAGAAATACTAAGTTCAAGTACTAAGATAGCAGAAAATATAGTATTGAATGAACTTAAAAAGGAGAAGAGTGTAGATATAAAAGAAAAAACAGATGAGTTACTGATTACTTTGCCAGAAGCTGCTGTAAACTTTGATTTTAATAAAGCAGATATTAAGCCGAAGTATTTTAAGGTATTATCAAAAATAGCCGAATTTTTAAGGTTACATCCTAATAGTAAAGTGAGGATTGAAGGACATACTTGCGATATTGGTTCAGATGAATATAACATGAAATTGTCTGAAAGAAGAGCAGAATCAGTTCTTAAATACTTTGTTGAGAAAGAAAAACTTGGAAAAGAGAATTTTAAGACAATTGGATTTGGTAAGACAAAACCACTATTTTCAAATATTAACGAAGAAAATAGGGCTAAAAACAGAAGGGTAGAAATAATAATACAAAAATAAAGTAATATTATGCCCTATTATTGACAAGGGTTAACTTTTATACTATAATTTAATAAGAAGAACAGGATGTGAGAAATAATGTCTTATGAAGAAAGATTAAATAAAAATTGGTTAATGATAAATGGGCTTTTTTCTATCATTCTACTTTTTGCTGATTTATCTTATAGTGAATCTACTACTTTTAAAGTTGAAACACAGCAAAGTAAAACCGAAACAAATGGGATAACATTTTCAGTTAGATTAAATCCTAAAGATGCTTCTTATACAGGGGAATATAAGAACTCATCAAAAGGTAGTTATTATTCAGTAAAAAATGTTTCTAACACAATAACTAATTATCCTAATCCTTTTGCTGCAGGAAGAGAGGTAACTACTATTGAATATTATTTAGAGCAAGATGCCAATGTAACTTTAAAGATATATGACCTTTTTGGTAATTTAGTTTACCAACAGGAATTTTTAATAGGAGAAGTAGGAGGGAAGTCAGGAACTAATCTTATTCCTTGGGATGGTAAAAATGGATCTGGTGAGATAGTTAGTAATGGTGGTTATATATGTTGTATTACGGCTAAAACAAGTAGTGGTACTACTGTGTTGAAACGTAAGATAAGTGTAGTTAAATGAAAAAAATATATATCTTTATCATAATTGTTTTTTTTGTAAGTACTGTATATGCTGACATATATTATGCAGGACTACCTGGTACATTTTTAAATTGGGGAGCAGGTGCACGTTCATTAGGGATGGGCAAAGCTTTTGTTGGACTATCAGGAGATTCTACGAGTACTTATTGGAATCCAGCAGGATTATCTTCCTTATTAACAGGAGAAATAACAGCTTTACATGCTTTTCTCTTTGAAGGCACAAATTATGATTTTATTTCTTATGCTCAGCCTATTGGGAATTTAGGAGGAGTAGGATTAGGAGTAGTGGTTTTAAGTTCTACTGGCTTTGAAGAAACTGATCAATATGGAGTTATAGATTCTTTTTATGATGTTGAATCAGGAGTTCTTCTTTCTTATGGTATGAATGTTCTTAAAGATTTATCTTTAGGTTCTACATTTAAGATAGTTTATCAGCAAATTTTATCTTACAGAGGAGTAGGGGCAGGATTAGATATAGGTTTACTTTACAAACCTTTTGAATTTTTAAATTTAGGATGTAATATTCAAAATGTTATTGCACCTCAAGTTAAATTAAAAGATGAAATAGATACTTATCCATTAAATTTTAGATTTGGTGTGGCGTTAAAACTCTTATCTGGTAGTTTGTCTTTAAGCAATGATATAGAAAAGACTCTTACTTCACCATTTAAATTCCATGTTGGTATGGAATACTGGCTTTGTCCTTTTTTAGGAATAAGAGGGGGAATAGATGATTCAGAGATTACAGGAGGGATAGGGCTTACTTATAAAGGATATAGTTTAGATTATGCAATAGCATCACAGAGTTTAGGAATTTCTCACCGTGTTTCTTTTACATGGACATTTAGCATGTTTACAGTAGAGATAGAATCTATCCCTAAGGTGTTTTCTCCATTTGGGACCAAAAAAGAGGTGGAGATAAAACTTAAAGGAGGAAGTAAGTTTGGAATATCTAGATGGGAGTTAAATATAAAAGATAAAGCAGGAAATGTTGTTAGAAAATTTGAAGGAAGGAAGCAAAAGGTGCCCCCAAGTATTATGTGGGATGGAAAAGATAGCAAAGGAAATTATGTTCCTGATGGAAGATATAGCATTGAACTTGTAGTTGTAAACAGAATAGGAGGGATAGATACTGCAACTGATAGTGTTCAAATAGAAACTTCTTTACCAGGAACTAATATTCAGATGGAAATAAGATAATGGAGGATTATGGGATTATTTACAAGAAGAAGTAGAATATATGTAAATACAGAATTGCAATTTAGATATTCAGTAATATTAATAATTGTTGTGACTATTGAAGCAATTGTGTTTTCAATACCTTTTTCTTATGCCTTTAAGATTTTAGTGACATCAAATATTCCAGAGAAAGTTTATCTATTTTATGCAATTTTACTTCTTAGTTTTGGAATAATAACTGTATTGAACATTTTCTTGGGAACACTATTGTCGCATAAAATAGCAGGTCCTTTATATAATTTTGAACAAAGAATAAAAGCAATAACAAACGGTGATTTGACAACTTTTGCTGAACTAAGAGAAGGTGATGAGTTAAAAGACTTTGGAATTAGTTTTAATGAAATGATAAGAGCATTAAAAAAGGCAGTAATTCAAGATAGAGAAACCATAAAAAAGATAAATGAAAAATTGAAAAAATTGGACAAAAGTCTAGATACACTTAAAGGAGAAGATAAAGAAGAAATGAGAAAAACTTTAAGAGAAATCTCTAATGATATGAAAGAAATTACAGGATTCTTTAAATGTTCAAAGGGGTAATTATGAGAAATAAATTAATATTTTTGTTTTTGTTCTATGGTTTATTGATAAATGCTGAAGAAGTAACTGAAAAGACTCAATACGAAGTAGCATCAAGGTTATATATGGAGAATCCTGATAAGAAGAATGCATATTATGAGTATAAGAAATTTTTAAGATTATTTCCAAAGTCTGAAAAAGCAGTTAAAGCTCAGTATATGTTAGGCGAATGTTTATTTGTTGAGGCAATTAAAACTTTTACAAATAAGAATATAAAAGAACTTCAGTTAGTTCCTGAAGAACTTGAAGTACCACTTCCATTTGAAGAGAAACCATTTGTACCTACTTTTGATAGCGCAATAGAAGAGTTTAAAAAAGTTAAAGATTTATATCCAACAAATGAATTAACAGATGATGCTTGTTTTAGAATAGCAGAGTGTTTTTACAATAAGGGGAATTATGAAAAGGCAAAGGAAACATTTAAAAAGTTAATAGATGATTTCCCAGAGTCATTTTTAAAAGCAGATGCAATTTTTAGTATCGGAGTATGTGAACTTAAGTTAGGAAAATGGGATGAAGCAAACGAAACTTTTCAACAATTAATATCTATGTATCCTGCTTATGCTGATGAAGAAAAGGTTCTTCTTTTAATAGGACTTATTTATTTTCAAAAGGAAGAATATGAAACTGCTTTGGAAAATTTCAAAAAAGTAAAATCTCCTGCTGGTTATTATTATGCAGGTAAATGTTTTGATAAACTTAAAAAGAGTTTTTCTGCAATAATTAATTATCGAAAAATAGTAACTGAATACCCTCAAAGTAGTTATGTCGAAAAAGCCCTTTTTTCTATACCTGAATCTTTTTATTATGCAGGTGATTATACTTCTGCAATAAGTAATTATAAGAAGTTCTACGACACTTTTCCAAAGAGTTTATATAGACCATTTTCACTCTATAAGATTGGTTGTTCTTATTTTATGCAGAAAAAATTTTCAGAAGCTATAAAGGTATTTGAAGATTGCAAAAAAAGTTTTCCAACTTCTGAAGTAGCATGTGTTTGTTCATATTTAATTGCAGAGTCATTAAGAAAGATGGATAAAATTAGTGATGCAAATGTAGTTTATGGCAAAACAATAATTGATTATTTTAATTCTGAAGTAGCACCGTATAGTCAGTATAAGATAGGATGGTGTTATTATATTCAGGGAAGTTATCCTTTAGCAATAGGTGCATACGAACAATTTAACACGAATTTTAATAAACATGATTTACTCCCTTATGCATATTTTCTTACGGCTAATAGTTATTATAGACAAAAGAAGTATGCTCAGTCATCATATTACTATGGTTTAGTTATGGATAGGATGCCTTCGACACCTTTGTATGAGGTAGCACTTTGTTTATTAAATAGCAGTGAGTATGAGCAGAGAAACTATGATCAGATTATAACAAATTACCATTTTATAGTTAATAATCTTAAGCCAACAGATAATATATGGAGAGCAAAGACTTATATGTTTGTAGCAGAGGCATATTTTAGGACAGGTTTATACAAGGATTCTAAGATGATATGTGAATTAATTCAGAGGGATTTTCCAAAATCAGAAGAAGCTGTCCATGCACAGATTGGTCTTTCCTGGGTAGCTAGTTCAGAAGGTAAATTTGATTTAGCAGAGAAAGAAACACAGAAAGTTTTAGAATATTTTGAGTCATCAGAAGAAGGTGGTAAAAATAAATTATCAGTATCATCTCAATATGAGATTGCAAATAATTTATTTAACCAAAAGAAATATTTAGAGGCGTTGGATTTTTATGAGAAATTTGCAAAAGAGAATCCAGATGATCCTAATACACCAGAAGCAATATATAGAAGTGCTTTATGTTATTATAGATTAGAATATTATAGTTCTGCAATAAAGGCATGGCAATCTTTAGTTGACAGATTTAAGGATCATAAAAAAGCACCAGAAGCTTTATATCAAATAGCAGATACCTATTTTAAGGCACAGAAATATCAGGAGGCTATAGCATCTTATAATAAACTTATATCTACTTATCCGAATACAGAATGGGTTAAGGAATCACAGCTTAGAATAGCACAGAGTTACTATAATGCAAAAGATGATGATAATGCTATAAAGGAATTTAAAAAGTATATTGAAACCTACCCGGATGATCCTCAGATTGGTGATGTTATAGAGGCAATGGAATCTGCTGAGAGAAGAAAGGCTGAATCTAAGAAGACAGCAGAGGCAAAAAGTTCAGAGGAATCTAAAGAACTAAAAGCAGCGCCAATTTCAGAATCTATAGAAACATTAAAGAGTATTTTAGAAAAATATCCATCTTCAAAGATAGCAGGTGAGATTCAATATAAAATCGGTAAAAAATATTTTGATGAAAAGAACTACGAAAAATCTATAGAAGAATTAACAAAAGTTATAGTTGATTATCCGGAAACACCGTCAGCTGGTTTATCTCAATTTTATATTGGTGAATCATATTATAAATTAGGGAAATACGAAGAAGCAGTAGGTGCATACAATAGATTTATACAGAATTTTCCTGAAGATGAATTTGTTATAGATGCTTTATTTCATCTAGCAACTTCTTATTATAACTTAAAGAAATATGAAGATGCAGCAAATAACTATAATGCTATAATTAAAAAATATCCTGATTCAGAGTATATTTCAAGTGTGATATTTAATATGGCATTAGCCTATAAAAAGGCAAATAAATTAGATGAGTCAGCAGCTACTTATTTGGAATTTTATAATAAGTATACTTCAGACCCTAATGCACTTTCTGCTTTAATAGAAGCAGGAAATATTTATCAGAAACAGAAGAAATATGATAAGGCAATAGAGATATATAGAAAAATTCCTATTAAGACAGGTGATGAGCAAAGTGTTGAAATACAGTATCAAATAGGAGAGTGCTTGATTGGGTTAGGAAAGAGCGAAGAAGCAGAACAGGAATTTGCCAAATTAGTTAATTTACAACCATTTAATAATGTATGGCGTTTAACGGGATTGGCAAAATTGGCAGAAATGTATGAGAATAAAAGTAAATTTGAGGAAGCATTAAAGATATATAATGATATTGCCACAAATGCTGGTAAAGATGAATGGGTTAATGCTGCAAAAGCACGTATTGAGGCAATAAGACAAACTCAGCTCCAACAGCAACAAAAATAATGTTTTACCACCATCAGTTTATTGGTGGTAGAAAAAAAGGGAGGATTCTTTATGGAAATACATTTTTTAGAGATTTTAAGAACAAGTTTTACTCTAATAATATTAATAGGATGTTCTATCCTTTCTATCACTTTTACAATAGAAAGATGGTGGTATTATAGAAAGTGTAAGATAGATGCAGTTAAGTTTATGGAAAAAATTAAAGACCTTATAGATCAAGATGCATATAATGAAGCTATAAATTTATGTGATAAGACGGTTGTCCCTTTAACATCTGTTATAAAAGTTGGACTTGTAAATCGTAAAATGGAGAAAGAAGATATAGTAGAGTTGATGGAAAGCAAGAAGATGGAAGAAAGGTTAAAAATGGAAAAGTGGCTTGGAATTCTTGGTACTCTTGGAAACACTGCTCCATTTATAGGATTGTTTGGTACAGTTGTTGGTATTATTAATGCATTTAGAGCATTAGCAGCATCAGGTTCAGGAGGTCCTGCTGTTGTTGCTGTAGGAATTGCAGAAGCATTAGTTGCAACAGCAGGTGGATTATCGGTTGCTATACCATGCGTTATAATCTTTAACTACTTTATGAGAAAAGTTAAACGTATGACTACAGATATAGATGTTGCAATGAAAAGACTTTTAGTTTATATGGGGAAGTAAAAATGAGTAAGGAGAAGTATTATGGCAATATCAACTAGTTCTGAAGAGGGAGAAATAACAGATATTAATGTAACACCTTTAGTTGATGTATGTTTAGTTTTAGTTATTATATTTATGGTTACTGCACCTTTAATGGTACAGCCAATATTAAAAGTTACATTACCAAAAGCAACAACATTGGAAGGAGAGGAAAAGGAGAATATTACTATTACTCTTGGAGAAAAAGGTGAATGGGCACTTAATGAAGAGGTGACTACTAAAGAAAGGGTTGCAGAAAAATTACTTTCAAAAATAAAAAAAAGCAAAGATAGATTTGTGATAATTAGAGCCGATCAGAATGTTTTGTATGGAGTAATTGAAGAGGCAATGAGCATGGCTAAAAAAGCAGGTGCAAAAAAGATAACTCTTGCTACAGAGCAAAAAAGGAGATAATCCGTGACAATTTTTTATGAAGATAGAAGAATACTAATATCGTTTATTATATCTTTAACATTTCATATAATAGTATTAGGATTATTTGGATTTTTAACTGTTAAACAGAAAAAGGCATTAAAGGTTATTACCGAGGTGGATTTTATTGAACCAGTTACACCAGGTGCACCACCAGGACCTCCTGAAGAAAAACCTAAAAATATATGGGAATTTATGAAGATGGCATTACCTACATTAAAAAAACCAGATTTTCCTGAGGTAAAGAAAGAAGAAAAACCAATGGAAATTGTAAGAAAAGAGTTGGATAAGGCATTAGAAGTTGAAAAGAAACTTGTAGAGAAAGAAGAACCTTTGCGAAGAAGACAAGATGCATTGAAGTTTAAAGAATTAGAGAAAGAAAAAGAGCAAAAATTAGCAGAACTCATGAAACTAACAAAAGGTGATGTGAATAAAATAAGGGAATTAATAGAACAAGAGAAACGAATTGTGGATAAAGGTGAACTCCAACGGGAATCTGGTAGTCCACTTCAGTTTGAGAATGAGGTTGGTTTAAAAAAAGAGGTAAAAGTTAAAGATGTTTTAACTGCTAAGGAAAGAGAAAGAATGGAAAATGAGATAATAAAAAATTTAACTCCACAGGATTTGTTGGTTGATAGAAAAGAGCCAATTAAAGAGCAAAAAAAATTAGGAGTAACAGGGGATGACTTAGGTATAAAATTAAAGAGTAAAGCACCTGATGATGTTAGGATTAAAGAAATAATAGGAACAAAAGAAGAGAGGAAGAAAGTAAGAGAATTACTTGCTTTAGAAGAGAAATTAGTTGAAAAATCTTCTCCTCGTGTTGCTTCTTCTGGTGGTGGTAGTACTGTAATAGGGGGAGGAAAACCTAAAATAGGTTATGGAGGTGGAGGAGGGATTAATATTGATAAAGATGAGAGTTTGAAAAAACCTGAAAAAAAAGAAACTTTTACTATTAAAAAGACTAATACTACATCACAACCTGCAGAAGAGAAAATAGCAGTAACACCTTCAAAAAAATCTACAGTTGAATTATCTGGCCCATTAAAGGATAGAAAAATAATAGCTTCGTACATGCCAAAATATCCTGCATGGATGGAAGAAAAAATGATAGAAGCAAATGTTTCTATAAAATTCTTTGTTTCTCCTTCAGGATTTGTTAAAGATAAAATGACTGTAGAAACTACATCAGGATATCCTGAACTTGATAAAATAGTTATGGAAGTATTAAAACAATGGCAGTTTGAACCGCTATCTAAGGATGTATTACAAGAAGACCAATGGGGAATTGTGACTTTTAGATTTAGATTGCAATAGAGGAGGTTAAATGTTAAAGAGTAACAAAATAATTAGTGTTCTAAAGTGGATTAGTGATAAAATTATTATCACTACTTTATCATTGATTATATTCTTTTTAATTTATGGATTTGCTGAAGAGCCCAAACCTCCTCAGTCGCAAACTACTTCAGAAAAGCATGTTCCACAAGTAGATAGTTCTGGAAAATTAGAAGATGTAACAATTACTGGAGAAGATAAGTTAAAAGTAAAGAGTGAGAAACCATATTTAGAATTAAAGATGGATATAAATGAGGTTGTACTTCCGACTATAGAAACTGAAAGAAAATTTTTGGAAAAGAGTCCTAATCTTGTTAATCCAGAGGAAGATATACCAAATATGTTAATGACGAATCTAACTGCAAATCCGTATTTAATAGCTATAATTAGAGAACCTATAGCGAATTTTTCTTTAAGAATAGTAGGTACTAAAGTAGCAACATGGGAATTAGTAGTTACAGATGCTAAGGGTAAAGTTTTTAAAAAATTTGAAGGTAAAGGGACACCACCTCCATCTATTGAGTGGAGTGGAAGAAATAATGAAAATAAAATTATAAAAGTAGGTAATCCATATTCATATTTAGTTAATTTTACTGATGAAGCAGGGAATCCAAGGACACTTGTTGGTGCACCGTTTGTTATTCATGCCTTACTTCATCAGGAAAAAGATGGTTTATATTTAAGTTTTACTAGAAAGAAATTATTTAATGTTGAGAGAGAAAAAACTAAGTTAATAGATGAAAACATACATTTATTAAAAGAAGCATTAGATATTCTTAAAGAGAATTTTAATTTATCTATGAAAGTTGAAGTGTATGGTGAAAATTCTACAATTGCTACAGAACAAGCAAAGGTAGTTGCTAAGTATATAACAGATTCTTTAATCTTACCAGATGACTATGTAAAATACGTTGGTTATGAAGATACAATAGAAAATCATAGAGTAGATATCTTAATTAAAAATAGGTGAGGTGAATTATGGATTTAAATATAATAAAATCAATTTCAGTAAAAACTGATTCAAAGATTTTGCTTTTAGTGATGGATGGCGTTGGTGGTTTGCCACATCCTAATACTGGTAAAACAGAATTGGAGACAGCAAATAAACCTAATATAGATAGTTTAGCAAAAACAGGTGTATTAGGATTATCTCATCCTGTTGCTAGGGGTATAACACCTGGAAGTGGTCCTTCACATTTAAGTTTATTTGGTTATGATCCTATTAAGTATCAAGTAGGTAGAGGTGTTTTAGAGGCTTTAGGAATAGGATTTTTAATGACAGAAAAACATTTAGCCGCAAGAGCGAATTTTGCTACAATGGATAAAAACGGCATTATTATTGACAGGAGAGCAGGTAGAATCTCAACAGAGAAAAACATAGAATTAACAAGCAAGTTACAATCTTTAATAAAAAGAATAGAAGATGTCAATGTTGTAATAAAAAATGGAAAAGAACATAGGTTTGTAATAATTTTAGAAGGAGAAGGACTTGATGATGGTTTAACAGAAACAGACCCCCAAAAAGAAGGTTTACCTCCTAATTCTGTTAAACCGTTAAAAGAAAGTGCGAAGAAGAGCGCAAGAATTTTAAACGAACTTGTTATAAAAGTAAATGAAGCTTTAAAAGATGAACCAAAGGCGAATACTTTACTTTTAAGAGGTATGGCAAAATGTCCTAATATTCCTTCTATGAGTGAAATCTTTAAAATTAAACCTGCATGTATTGCTAATTATCCAATGTATAAAGGTTTAGCAAAATTAGTTGGTATGGAAATTTTACCAACAGGCGATACTATAAAGAGCGAGTTTGATACATTAGAAAAATATTACAATGAGTTTGATTTCTTTTATTTACATATCAAGAAAACAGATAGTTATGGAGAGGATGGTAATTTTGAAAACAAAGTAAAAATTATTGAAGAAGTTGATAAAGAGATTCCAAGAATCAAGAAATTGAATTTTGATTGTATTGTTATAACAGGGGATCATTCAACTCCTGCATTACTAAAATCACATTCTTGGCATCCAAATCCATTTTTACTGGTTTCTAAATATTTAATTCCTGATGAATTTGAAACTTTTAATGAGAAAAATTGTAAAAAAGGGGGATTAGGCCAATTCTTTTCAGTAGAATCTATGCCTATGATGCTTGCTTATGCTAAAAAACTTGAAAAATATGGGGCGTAGACCATAATAAGATATAACCAGAATGGCTTTCTAACAATGTGAGAGATTTAACCACTTTATTAGAAACCTGCAATAAAGCATTTTTAAAAAGACCTTTAATATATATTGTAATTTCTTATATCTTCGGTATAGTTATTTCATCTTTTTTAAATATCTCATATATATTTATTTTATTATCTTTAATTATTATTACTATTCTTTATTTTTTTAAGAGACTTTCTAAATTTATTTTCTGGTTAAGTTTATCTTTTTTAATTTCTATTTTACTTTATAATTTTCATACAAAGACTTATTCCCCTTACCATATAAAGCATCAAATTGAAAAATTTAATTATAAAAGGGTTGTAGTGATAGGAGTGTTAACAAAAGATGTTAAAATTGTAAAGGAAAATAAAACGGTAGAACTTGTTTTAAAACTTGAAAAAATTATATTCTCTAAAACAGAAGAAAAAGTAACAGGACTTATTAAATTAGTTTTATATAGTGAAGCGAAATACGGGGAATTAAATTATGGGGATAGATTAAAAGTACATACAAAAATTTATTCTCCTAATGAACCTAAGAATCCAGGTGAGTTTGATTATAAAAAATATCTACAGAGAAAAAATATATTTGCTATAGGAACTATAAAACCAGAGGAAGGAGATACTATAGAGAAGATAGGCGAGGGGACCAAGAATCCTTTCATTTCATTTTCTTTTTTACTTAAACATAAAATGTTAAGAATTATTGAAGATTCATTTCAAAAGGATAGTTTACAAGCTGCACTGCTTGAAGGAATTTTAATAGGAGAAGAGGATGCCCTTCCAATTAAAACTCAAAGAGAATTCAGAGATACTGGAACATTTCATATAATGGCTGTTTCGGGATTTAATGTAGGATTAGTTGTTGTTACTTTCTTTTTTATATTAAGGCTATTTAAACTATCTAAGAAGATCTCTGCAGGTATAAGTATTATTTTTGTAATTTTATTTTGTTTTATAAGTGGTGCTTCTCCATCAGTTACTAGAGCAACAATAATTTCAGTAGTAGTTCTTGTAGCATTAATTTTAGAAAGAGATACTGATATTTTAACAACTTTAGCATTTTCATCATTGATTGTTTTAATATTTTCTCCTTTGGATTTATTTGATATAGGATTTCAACTCTCTTATGTTGCAACTTTTGGTATAATTTATCTTACTCCAAAGTTTGAAAAAATATTTGGATTTCTTCCTAAACTACTTGTGGATCTAATTTCTGTTACGCTTTCTGCTCAGATATTTGTTTTACCCATACTTGCTTTTTATTTTTATTATATCTCAATAATTTCTTTCTTTACAAATTTATTGATTGCACCTTTTGTATGGTTTTCTACAGTTTTAGGTTTTATTCAAGTATGCATTGGATTTTTTAATTTATTTTTAGGAAAGATTGTTGGCTTTTTTAATTTTATATCACTTAGTTGTATATTAGAAATAGTTAATTTTTTTTCTAATTTTTCTTTTTCTATAATAAGGGTTCCACCTCCTTCATTTTTTACTATATTAGTTTATTATCTTACCATAGTATTAATTTTTAAATTTAAATATATGATTGAAAAATATCCTAAACATTTATTATTAGGAATGTTGTTATTGAACAGTTTATTGTGGTACAATATTATTTTAAATAAAGAGAAGGTTGAGATAAGTTTTTTAAGTCTTAGAAATGCAAAAGTTAAAATTTTAAGCTATGATAAAAAATTTAATATGTTATTTTTGTCAGGTAAAATTTCTAATTATGAAGTAGAAAGAATAGTATTGCCAGCTCTTTATAAAAATGGAATAAATAGGGTAGATTATTTACTATATTCTCCCGAGGTTGAAGAATTCACAACAAGAATAAAATTTAATAGAAAACTTAAAATGAAAAATAATAACGTATTCTATCTTAATATTAAAATTGATAATGATTTTAATTTGTTTATTTCAGACGAAGAAGTTAGTGGAATTTATAAGAATGAAATTTTTAGTTTGCAGGAAGATAGAGTAATATATGGTAAAGAAGAAAAAGGGATATTTTGGAAGGATGTAAAAGATTCTAAGGCGAAGACAATATATTCTTTTGGTAATGGTTGGAAACAATTATAATTTTTTTATTGACATTTATTTTTAAAAATTGTAAAATCATATAAGAGTTTTAAAGAAAAATTTATTTACACTCGCTTAGTGAAGTTTCCTCGAAATTTTCAAGTAAAACTCTAAAAAATGATAAAAATACTGTTAAAAAGTTATTATTTTAATATATAGAGAAAGGGAACTTTAGGAACTTCAAAAGACAAAGTCTTGACAAGTTAAATAAAATATTGTATAATTATAAGAGAATCTTTTGAAGAAGAGGTGATTTAAACGGTAATAAAAGGCGCTTGTTTTAAAAAATCAAGAGAAGGTCCGTGATTTTATTCTAAAAAAGAATCTTGATTTTTTAGAATAAGCGTCTGAAAAAGACGCTTTTTTATTCTTTAAGTTGTTCTTTGAAAACTGAACAGGAGTTATTTGAGTAAACCCTTGATAGGTGTTTACCTTACAAAAAATTAATTTTTTGGAGAGTTTGATCCTGGCTCAGAACTAACGCTGGCGGCGTGCCTAACACATGCAAGTCGAACGGTCCTATCGTAGTAGCAATATTATGATAGGATAGTGGCAAACGGGTGAGTAATACATAGGTAACCTACCCTTAAGAGGGGAATAACCCTACGAAAGTGGGGCTAATTCCACATAATACTGCATTCTGAAATGGATGCAGTCAAAGGGAAAGAAATTTCCGCTTAAGGATGGGCCTATGGTCTATCAGCTAGTTGGTGAGGTAATGGCTCACCAAGGCTATGACGGATAGCCGGTCTGAGAGGATGTACGGCCACACTGGAATTGAGATACGGTCCAGACTCCTACGGGAGGCAGCAGTGAGGAATATTCCGCAATGGGCGAAAGCCTGACGGAGCGACGCCGCGTGGACGATGAAGGTCTTCGGATTGTAAAGTCCTGTAGAGGGGGAAGAAGGTTCCATCGTAAGATGGGATTGACAGTACTCCTAAAGTAAGCTACGGCAAACTCTGTGCCAGCAGCCGCGGTTATACAGAGGTAGCAAGCGTTGTTCGGAATGACTGGGTGTAAAGAGCACGTAGGTGGTTTAGTAAGTTGGATGTGAAATCCTTTAGCTCAACTAAAGAACCGCATCCAAAACTGCTTTACTTGAGTACGGGAGAGGAGAGTGGAATTCCTGGTGTAGCGGTGAAATGCGTAGATATCAGGAAGAACACCGGTGGCGAAGGCGACTCTCTGGTCCGTAACTGACACTGAGGTGCGAAAGCTAGGGGAGCAAACAGGATTAGATACCCTGGTAGTCCTAGCCGTAAACGATGGACACTAGGTATATCTGCCGTTTAGGTGGGTGTGCCGAAGCTAACGCATTAAGTGTCCCACCTGGGTAGTACGGCCGCAAGGTTGAAACTCAAAGGAATTGACGGGGGCCCGCACAAGCGGTGGAGCATGTGGTTTAATTCGACGCTACGCGAAGAACCTTACCTGGGTTTGACATGCTAGTAGTAGGAATCCGAAAGGAGGACGATCTACCGTAAGGTAGAAGCTAGCACAGGTGCTGCATGGCTGTCGTCAGCTCGTGTCGTGAGATGTTGGGTTAAGTCCCGCAACGAGCGCAACCCCTATCTTTAGTTGCTATCTACTTTTTTAAAGTAGAGGCTACTCTAAAGAGACTGCCATGGATAACGTGGAGGAAGGTGGGGATGACGTCAAGTCAGCATAGCCCTTATGTCCAGGGCCACACACGTGCTACAATGGCGTGTACAAAGGGTCGCTAAACCGTAAGGTGGAGCTAATCCCAAAAAGCACGCCTCAGTTCGGATTGAGGGCTGCAACTCGCCCTCATGAAGCCGGAATCGCTAGTAATCGTAGATCAGCTACGCTACGGTGAATACGTTCCCGGGCCTTGTACACACCGCCCGTCACACCATGAGAGCCAGTTGTACTCGAAACTACTCGAACATATTTGGGAGAGTAACGAGAGTATAATTGGTGATTGGGGTGAAGTCGTAACAAGGTAGCCGTATCGGAAGGTGCGGCTGGATCACCTCCTTTCTAAGGAGATGATTCTATGGGGTTGAAAGAATATACTCCTGTTTAGTTTTTTAATTTAATATAAGAAAAATAATGGCTTAATTTATTTTTTTAAGAGGGGCAGTAGTGCTCCATTATAAAGGGGCCTATAGCTCAGTTAGTTAGAGCGCACCCCTGATAAGGGTGAGGTCTCCTGTGCAATTCAGGATAGGCCCACCAATAAAGAGTGATTAGATACTGGTATTTAGAATCAGGGGATGTAGCTCAGTGGGAGAGCATCTGCTTTGCAAGCAGAGGGTCAGGGGTTCAAATCCCCTCATCTCCACCATTTATTGTTATTATTAATATAAAATTAAAATGGATTAGATAATTTTATAGTTCTTTGATATAAAATTTGCGCCAAGGTTTAAAAGGCTTTACTAATATGGTCAAGCTACTAAGGGTATACGGTGGATGCCTTGGCACTAGAAGTCGATGAAGGACGTGGTAGACTGCGATAAGCCTCGGGGAGCTGTCTGCAAGCGTTGATCCGGGGATTTCCGAATGGGGAAACCTCTGCTACGATGAGTAGCGATCTATGGATGAATCCATAGTCCATAGAGGACAACCAAGTGAAGTGAAACATCTCAGTAACTTGAGGAAAAGAGACCCGAAATTCGGGCATTTCCCTAGTAGTGGCGAGCGAACGGGAAGGAGCCTAAACTGATTACAGGTAAATAGACTGTACTCGTTCTGTAATCAGGGTAGTGGGGATTAATCGCGACTACAGTACAGTGTAGTCATGGAGTTAAAAATCTATATTCTAGCCGAATAGTCTGGGAAGGCTAACCATAGATGGTGAGAGTCCAGTAGGCGAAAGGATATAGACTCCTAGATTAGTTTCCCAAGTACTACGGGACACGTGGAATCCTGTAGGAATCTGGCCAGACCACTGGCTAAGGCTAAATACTCTCTAGTGACCGATAGTGAACTAGTACCGTGAGGGAAAGGTGAAAAGAACCCTTGAGAAGGGAGTGAAAAGTACCTGAAACCGTATACCTACAAGCAGTCAGAGCCCTTGCTTTTTAAGGAGGGTGATGGCGTGCCTATTGGATAATGAGCCTGCGAGTTAATCGGTGTAGCAAGGTTAATTCCATTCAAGCGGAAGGAGCCGTAGCGAAAGCGAGTCCAAATAGGGCGATTTAGTTACATCGATTAGACCCGAAACCGTGTGATCTACCCATGTCCAGGATGAAGTTCCGGTAACACGGGATGGAGGTCCGAACAGGTGGTTGTTGCAAAAACCTCTGATGAGGTGTGGGTAGGAGTGAAAAGCTAATCGAACACGGTGATAGCTGGTTCTCCCCGAAATAGCTTTAAGGCTAGCCTTGAAACTTAAGTAGTGGGGGTAGAGCTCTGATTGGGCTAAGGAGGTGAATAACCTTACTGAACCCATTCAAACTTCGAATACTACTACGGATGTTTCAGGAGTCAGAATGTGGGGGATAAGCTCCATGTTCGAGAGGGGAACAGCCCAGAGCATTAGCTAAGGTCCCAAAATTTAGACTAAGTGAATTAAAGGATGTGAAATTACTCAGACAGCCAGGATGTTGGCTTAGAAGCAGCCATCATTTAAAGAGTGCGTAACAGCTCACTGGTCGAGTGATTTCGCGCCGAAAATGTCCGGGTCTTAAGTCTAATACCGAAGCTATGCATTTACCACAAATTTATTTGTGGTAAGTGGTAGGGGAGCGTTCCATGGTAGGATGAAGTTTCACCGTAAGGTGAGATGGACGAAATGGAAGTGATGATGCAGGCATAAGTAGCGTAAATCCGGATGAAAAATCTGGACGCCGTAAGTCTAAGGTTTCCTGAGCTAGGTTAATCCGCTCAGGGTAAGTCGGGACCTAAGTCGAGGCTGAAAAGCGTAGATGATGGACAACAGGTTAATATCCCTGTACCATAAGAAAGTCGTTATCAGTGATGGGGTGACGCAGTAGGATAGGTTAGCCCGCTGGTGGTTTTAGCGGGTCTAAGTTCTTAGGAGGAATATCCAGGAAAATCCGGATATTCATTTAAACTCTGAAGGATGATGGGGACTCTATGAAGAAATTCATAGGGGAACTAACTAATTCCACACTGACGAGAAAAACCTCTAACGAGACTTTCTTATGCCCGTACCGTAAACCGACTCAGGTAGACGGGGTGAAGAACCTAAGGCGCTCGAGAGAACTCTCGTTAAGGAACTCGGCCTAATGACCCCGTAACTTCGGGAGAAGGGGTGCCTCGCTAGTGTGTATTTAACTCGTTTAGATATGCACGAGGAGGCCGCAGTGAAGAGGCTTGGACGACTGTTTAACAAAAACACAGGACTCTGCTAACTCGTAAGAGGATGTATAGGGTCTGATGCCTGCCCAGTGCCGGAAGGTTAAGAGGAGAGGTTAGTTTACCGCAAGGTAGGCGAAGCTTCGATTCTAAGCCCCGGTAAACGGCGGCAATAACTATAATTGTCCTAAGGTAGCGAAATCCCTCGTCGGGTAAATTCCGACCTGCATGAATGGCATAACGATCCAGGCACTGTCTCAACGAGAGGCTCGGCGAAATTGTAGTTCCTGTGAAGATGCAGGGTACCCGCAGCTAGACGAAAAGACCCCGTGGAGCTTTACTGTAGCTTGGCACTGGATTTTGGTATAACTTGTAGAGAATAGGTAGGAGACTGTGAAGTCCGCTCGCTAGGGCGGATGGAGTCGCCAGTGTAATACTACCCTTGTTGTACTGAGATCCTAATCTGGCTCCATTAATCTGGACCAGAGACAATGCCTGGCGGGCAGTTTTACTGGGGCGGTAACCTCCTAAAAGGTAACGGAGGTGTCCAAAGGTTCCCTCAGCGCGGTTGGAAATCGCGCGTTGAGTGCAAAGGCATAAGGGAGCTTGACTGTGAGACCGACGGGTCGAGCAGGCACGAAAGTGGGGCTTAGTGATCCGGTGATACCGTGTGGAAGGGTCATCGCTCAACGGATAAAAGTTACCCCGGGGATAACAGGCTGATCGCATCCGCGAGTTCATATCTACGATGCGGTTTGGCACCTCGATGTCGGCTCATCGCATCCTGGGGCTGAAGTAGGTCCCAAGGGTTGGGCTGTTCGCCCATTAAAGCGGTACGTGAGCTGGGTTCAAAACGTCGTGAGACAGTTTGGTCTCTATCTGCTGTGGGCGTAGGATATTTGAGGGGAGCTGTCCCTAGTACGAGAGTACCGGGATGGACAAACCTCTGGTGTTCCAGTTATTATGCCAATAGTAATGCTGGGTAGCCAAGTTTGGATGGGATAAACGCTGAAAGCATCTAAGTGTGAAGCCCACCCCAAGATTAGATATCCCTGAAGGTACCTTCAAGACTAGGAGGTTGATAGGCTGGGTGTGTAAGGACCGTAAGGTCTTTAGCTAACCAGTACTAATCTACCGTTCGGCTTGACCATATTAATTAAGCCTTTTAAAATAGATTTCATAATAAAAAACCTTTATAAAAATAATGCTAGTGACCTTACCAGAGGGGAAACACCCGTTCCCATTCCGAACACGGAAGTTAAGCCCTCTAGGGCCGATGGTACTGCACGGGCGACTGTGTGGGAGAGTAGGTCGTCACTAGCTTAAATTTTTTAATTTTTCATTTATTGCTCTTGCTGCTCTTTTTCCTGCACCCATTGCTGCAATCACAGTAGCAGCACCAGTTGCAATATCTCCACCAGCATAAACAAAAGGAATACTAGTTTCTCCTGTTTTTTCATCTGTTAAAATATTCCCATGAGCACCTAATTTTAAATCTGGCATACTTTGAGGAATGAGTGGATTTGGAGATTGTCCTATAGCACAAATTACTGTATCAACTTCCATTATATATTCTGAACCAGCTATTGGAATAGGTCTTCTTCTTCCTGATGAATCTGGTTCGCCTAATTTATTTTTTATACACTTCATTGCCTTTACTTTTCCTGTTTCATTATTACCAATAATTTCTATAGGATTAGTTAAAAGATGAAACTTTATACCTTCTTCTTTTGCATTTTCTATTTCTTCTTTTCTTGCTGGCATCTCAGATTCACTTCTTCTGTACACGATATAAACTTCCTCTGCACCTAATCTTAGTGAAACTCTTGCAGAGTCCATTGCAACATTTCCTGCTCCAATAACAGCAACTTTTTTACCGATTTTAATTGGAGTATCTGTCTCTGGAAATTTATAACTTTCCATCAAGTTTACTCTTGTTAAATATTCATTTGCAGAATAAACACCGTTTAAATTTTCTCCAGGAATCCCTAAAAAGTTTGGAAGACCTGCACCAGTTCCTATAAAAATGGACTTATACCCTTCCTTAAAGAGTTCAGGAATAGTTATTGTCTTTCCTATTAGAACATTTGTAATGATTTTTACACCAAGGTTTTTTAAATAATTTATCTCAACATCAAGAATCTCTTTTGGTAAACGAAACTCGGGGATGCCATATCTTAAGACTCCACCAGTTAAATGTAAGGATTCAAAAATAGTAACATCGTATCCTAACTTTACTAAATCTCCAGCACATGTTAAACCTGCTGGACCACTTCCAACAACTGCTATCTTTGCAATTTTCTCTTTTGGAACTTCTACTATGTTGGATTCTATTAAGCCTTGTTTTCTTTCCCAGTCAGCGACAAATCTTTCTAATCTACCTATACCAACTGGTTCCATTTTCTTACCTAAAACACATTTTGCCTCACATTGCTCTTCCTGTGGACATACTCTACCACATATAGCAGGAAGACTATTTTTTTCTTTTATCTTTTTTATTGCAGAATTGTAATCCTTCTCTTTTATTAGTTTGATAAATGAAGGTATATCTATCTCAACAGGACAACCCTCAATACAGGTTGGTTTTTTGCACTGCAAGCATCTTTTTGCTTCTTTTAAAGCATCTTCTTCAGTAAAACCTAATGCTACTTCATGGAAGTTTTTTATCCTTTCTTCTGGCTTTTGCTTTGGCATTTCTGTTTTTTTAGGTTCAACAGCCATATTTTTACCCTTCAATCTTACATTTATGCTCAAATCTTTCTTTTGAAATTTTTTCTTCTTCTTTAAACTGATTTAATCTTTTTGTTAATCCATCAAAATCAACTAAATGGCCATCAAATGATGGACCATCAACACATGCAAATTTTGTCTTACCACCTACAGTTACTCTACATGCACCACACATTCCTGTTGCATCGAGCATAATTGGATTTAAACTAACTATTGTTTTTACATTAAAAACTTTTGTGAGATCGGAGATAACTTTCATCATAATTATAGGACCCACTGCTAATACTAAATCAATATCTTTATCTTTTTCCAATAGTTCTTTTAAAACATCGGATACAAATCCTTTTCTTTCATATGAACCATCATCGGTGGTTATGTAAAATTCATTACTAATTTTTCTTAATTCATCTTCAAAAAATAAGAGTCTTTTAGTTCTTGCACCTATTATTGTTATAACATATCTTCCTTTTTCTTTTAATTCTTTTACTTCAGGATAAATTTCTGCAATACCAACACCACCACCAATGCATACTATTTTCTTTGCATCACCAAAATCAGTAGGTTTTCCAAGAGGACCTAGTAAATCTAAAATAAAATCACCCTCGTTTAGTGTTCCTAAATGCATCGTAGATTTACCAACTTCCTGAAATACTATGGTAATAGTTCCTTTATTTAGATTTTTATCGGCAATAGTTAAAGGGATTCTTTCTCCTTTATTATGAATTCTTAAAACTACAAATTGACCACTTTTAGCAGACCTTGCCACTAAAGGTGCTTCTACCTCAATGAGTTTAGTAATTTCTGAAAGTATTTTCTTTCTTATTATTTTAAACAT
>Ga0123519_10005178_pt1 | contig 20899 bp, 20 predicted proteins | sample YelNatPaOPRAMG02_FD_87396 | JGI IMG/M metagenome (GOLD analysis project Ga0123519, IMG submission 87396) | Hot spring microbial communities from Yellowstone National Park - Yellowstone National Park OP-RAMG-02 (version 2) | ecosystem: Environmental > Aquatic > Thermal springs > Hot (42-90C) ...
CCGGCGGCGCGCTGCGCGGCGAAGTGGGTGATCAACGCGGCGAAGTCATACGACAGCCCGAGGTTGTACGCCGAGGTCGTCGCCCCGGCGCTGTTGCCCGGAAAGTCCTGCGAAAAACCCAGTTGCGGATCGGGAAGCAGCCCGGCGTCGAACGCCTGCGCGTGCGCCACGCCGGCCTTGGCGCGTTCGGCCTTGAGCTGCGGGTTGTTGAGCACGGCGAGGATCGCCAGCCCGGTGGCGTCCAGCGGCGCTGCCGGGTCGAAGCGGTAGTGCGCCAGCGCCGGCAGCGCCAGATCGCCACGCGCCACGCGCAGTTGAGTGGTCGAGGCGGCCAGATCGGCAGAGGCCGGCAGCGGCTCGGGCCGATAGCTGGCGCAACCGGCGAGCAGCAGCGCGGCGAGCAACGCGGCCGGCAGACGGGGGACGGAGGACGGGAACATGGTCGATCGTCGGGAGAGCATCAAAACAGCGCCCAGCCGCGTTGGATGCCGCGGGCAAACAGCCAGCGGTACAGGCGCAGCAGCGGCGGCAGCAGCGGCGCGATGAGCAGGCGGCGCGCGGCGTGCAGCGCGAGCGCCGTCGCGCCGCCGACGATCACCGCACCGACCATGTCCAGCGGCCAGTGCACGCCTAGATACACCCGCGCCCACGCCACCGCGGCAGCCAGCGCCGCCAGCAGCATGCCGGTGCGGCGCCAGGCGGGGTGCAGCAGCAGGCTCACGGCCACCGCCGCCAGCACGGTGACGTGGTCGCTCGGGAAGCCGCTGTCGGGCGCGTGCGCGAGCAGCGCAGGCCCCAAGCCGATGGCAAACGGCCGCGGCTCGAAAAACACCGTGCCGATGAGCTGGTTGACGCCGAGGGCGAGCAGCGCGGCGGCGGTGGCCTGCAGCAGCGCGGCGCGCCCGGCAGGCTGGCGCAGCCAGCCCCACACCAGCAGCAGCGGCACGGCGGCGATGGCGTATTCGGCCAGCACGCGGGCGATGCCGATGCTCACCGCACCGGCCGAGCCGGACGCGGCCCAGTGCAGATAAAGACCGAGGTTGACGGCGTTCCAGGAGGCGGGCGGGGTGAGCATGGGTTCGATCGAAGCGTCAGGGCGTGCCGCGTGCGCGCCGCATCGCGGCAGCGCACGAGGGGGTGAAAAAAGGGGTTGGGGGAGCCGCCCGCGCGACGCGGGCGGGGCAGGGCGGACGCTCAGTCCTGATGGTCGTGATCGTCGTGGTCGGCCTTGTCCTCAGCCGAGGCGATCACCGTGCCTTGATCCGGGCTGACCTTGACGTCGAACACCTGCGGGCCTTTGACCACCTCGACGTCGTACACCAGCTTGCCGTTGTGCGCTTCGACTTCGGCCTTGGACGCGGTGCCGCCGATGTGCTGCTCGGCGGCGGTGACGGCCTGCGCCAGGCTGACCTTGGCGCCGGAGATGACGCGGGCGTCGTTGCCCTGCTGCCCGGCGGCGTAGACGCTGACCCCGGCCGCAGCCGAAGCCAGAGCAAGGGTGGCAACGACGAGGGTGGATTTGCGCATGATCATGATGAGACTCCCTGAAAGCGGTTGAACACAACGCCGATTGGCGTGAGGTGAACTCTAGGCAGCGTGTCTTAGCCGACGCATAGGACGTCAGGCCGTATGCTTGGGGCATGGAACCGCGTCGTGCCCGTCCCTCCGCCCACCCCCGCATCGGCCTGGCGCTGGGTGGCGGCGCGGCGCGCGGCATGGCGCATCTGGGTGTGCTGCGCGCGCTGGCCGATGCGGGCATCCGGCCGCATTGCATCGCCGGGTGCAGCATCGGCGCGCTGGTCGGCGCCATCGCCGCATCGGGCCAGACCGACGGCCTGGAGGCGACGTTCAAAACTTTCGACTGGAGAAAAACGCTGTCGTTTTTCGACGTGGTGTTCCCGCGCTCGGGCCTGATCGACGGCGCCAGGGTGACCGCGCTGGTGCGCGAGCACCTACCGGCGACGCAGATTGCCGCGCTGCCGGTGAAGTTCGCCGCGGTGGCGACCGATCTGCTCAGCGGCGACGAAGTCGTGCTGCAGGACGGCGACGTCATCGACGCGGTGCGCGCCAGCATTGCCGTGCCGGGAATTTTCACCCCGGTACGCCGTGCGGGGCGCGTGCTGGTCGATGGCGGGCTGAGCAACCCGCTGCCGGTGAGCGTGGCGCGTGCGCTGGGTGCCGACGTGGTCATTGCCGTCGATCTCAACCATGGCGTGGTCGATGGCCAGCCGCGTCTGCGTTTGCGCCCGCCGCGCGGCGAGCCGCAGTCGCACGGCGCGCAACGGCGCTGGACGGCCGACTACCACCGCGTCATGGCCGATCTCAAGGCGCGGCTGCTGGCCAGCGGCGACACCCGGGGCGAGCAGTTTTCCCGCTGGGTGGAGCGCGACGATGCGCTACCGAATGTCTTCGAGGTGCTGCTGGCCTCGGTCAACGTGATGGAAATGCACCTCACGCGCAGCCGTCTGGCGATCGAACCGGCCGACGTGCTCATCCGCCCGCCGCTGGCGGACATCCGGTTTTTGCAGTTCGGTCGCGCCGCCGAAGCCATCGACATCGGCTACCAGGCCGCAGCCCAGGCGCTGCAGCGCTGGCAGTCGGCAGGGCGCTGAAACCGCCGGGGTCAGCCGGTGTTGCGCAGCCCGGCGGCGATGCCGTTAATGCTCAGGTGAATGCCGCGCTTGGTGCGCTCGTCGGTCTGGCCTTCGCGGAAACGGTGCAGCAGCTCGATCTGCAGGTGGTTGAGCGGATCGATGTACGGAAAGCGCGCGCGGATCGAGCGCTTGAGCGTGGGGTTGTCGGCCAGACGTTCGGCGTTGCCGGTGATGGCGGTGAGCATGTCGGTGGTGAGCTGCCACTCACGCTGCAAGGCCTTGAGCACCTTGTGCCGCAGTTTGGCATCGGCCACCAGCTCGGCGTAACGCTGCGCCACGCCCATGTCGGTCTTGGCCAGCACCATGTCGATGTTCGACAGTAGGGTGGCGAAAAACGGCCACTGCCGCGCCATGCGTTGCAGCAGTTTGAGACCGTCGGCGTTGGTGTCGAGGAAATGTTGCACCCCGCTGCCGAAGCCGTACCAGCCGGGCAGCGCGACGCGGCATTGCCCCCACGAGAATCCCCAGGGGATGGCGCGCAGGTCGGCGATGGCACGGGTGGCCTTGCGCGACGACGGCCGGCTGCCGATATTGAGCTCGGCGATTTCGGCAATCGGCGTGGCGGCGTAAAAGTAGTCGGTGAACCCGGCGGTGTCGTAGACCAGCTTGCGGTACGCCGCCATCGACGCCTCCGACAGCGCGCGGGCGGCGTCGAGAAAGCGCGCCGGCGGCGGGGTGACGGTGCGCGTTTGCGGCAGCAGCGTGGCCTGCAGCGTGGCCGCCACCAGGGTGTCGAGGTTGCGCAGGCCGATTTCCGGGTTGCCGTACTTGCTGGTGATGACTTCCCCCTGCTCGGTCAGGCGGATCTGGCCGTTGACCGTCCCCGGCGGCTGCGCCAGGATGGCATCGAAACTCGGCCCGCCGCCGCGCCCGACGGTGCCGCCGCGGCCGTGGAACAGCCGCAGGGTGATGCCGTATTCCGCCTTGAGCGGGGCGAACAGTTCGACCAGCGCGACCTCGGCGCAGTACAGCTCCCAGTTGGAAGTGAAAAACCCGCCGTCCTTGTTGCTGTCGGAGTAGCCGAGCATGATTTCCTGCTCGCCGCCGGAGCGCTGCACCAGCGCGGCGATTCCCGGCAGGGCGTAAAACGCGCGCATGATCGCCGGCGCGTTGCGCAGATCGTCGATGGTTTCGAACAGCGGCACGACCAGCAGCTCGGCATGGCTGTCATGGCTGTTGAGCGTGCCGTGGAACAGCCCGGCCTCTTTTTGCAGCACCAGCAGTTCGAGCAGGTCGCTCACCGTCTCCGAGTGGGAGATGATGTACTGCCGGATGGCGCGCGGACCGAAATCGCGCCGCGCGGTGTAGGCGCGGTCGAACACGGCGAGTTCGCTGCGCGTCCAGTCGGAATACACGTGATGCGGCAGTCGCAGCGGACGCGGGTCGTTCAGGCAGCGGATGAGCAGCGCCTGGCGGGCCTCTTCGTCCAGCGCGCTGTAGTCGCGGCAGATGCCGCAGGCGGCCAGCAGCTCGCGCAGCACGGCTTCGTGCTGATCGGAGCTTTGCCGCAGATCGATGGTCGCCAGGCGGAAGCCGAACACACTGGCGGCGCGGATCAGCGGGTCCAGCCGGGCGCGCGCCAGCGGCCCGGCGTGGTGGCTTTGCAGCGAGGCGCGGATGATTTTCAGATCGGTGATGAATTCGTCGGCGTTGGCATACGGCTCGGCGCTGCCGACTTCCTGCAGCGTGGCCTGCACCCCGGCGAGCTTGCGCAGATTCGCCGCCAGCCGGGCGTACATGCCGATGAGCGCGCGGCGGTAGGGCTCGTCGCGGCGGTGTTCGGAGGTGTCGGGCGACCGTTCGGCCAGCGCGAGCAGTTCTGGGCTGGCGCTGGCCAGCAGCGCCGAGATCGACAGCTCGCTGCCGATGGCGTGGACTTCGGCCATGTAATGCTCGATGGCCGTGCGCGACTGCATGCGCAGGGCGTAACTCAGCGTGTCGGCGGTGACGTAGGGATTGCCGTCGCGGTCGCCGCCGATCCAGTGCCCCATGCGGAAAAACGCCGGCAGGTCGCTGCCAGCCTCCTCCGGGCTCTGCGGCGGGAACAGCTCGTCGATGTCGCGCTGCAGATTGCGGTACAGCGTGGGGAGCTGGGAGAAAAACGTCGCGCCGTAAAACGACAGGGCGTTTTTGATTTCATCGGTGACACGCAGCTTGACGTAGCGCAGCAGTCGCGTCTGCCACAGCTGCACCACGCGCGCGCGCATCGCCTCCTCGATGTCGGCGCGTTTTTGCGCAATGCGCGTGGCGTCGCGCTCGACCAGCAGCCGGGCGATGGCGCGCTCGGCGTCGAGCACGCTTTTGCGCTGCACTTCGGTGGGGTGGGCGGTGAGCACCGGGGAGATCAGCGCCTGGTCGAAAAACTGCATCAACTCGCGCCGCTGCACGCCAGCGGCCTTCAGGCGTTCGAGCGCGGCGCGCGTGCTGTCACGCTGCGGCGGAGCGCCGCGCTCGGCCTCGGCCTCGGCGCGGCGCAGCACGTGGTGGTCTTCGGCGATGTTCGCGAGAATGGAAAAATAGCTGAACGCCCGGATCACGCTGACCGCCTGGTCGCGGCTGAGGCTGCTGAGCAGCCTGTCCAGCGCGCGGCGGTCTTTGGCGTCGCGGGTGCGGTGGTATTTGACCGAGAGCTGCCGCACCGTCTCGACGATGTCGAACATCTCCTGCCCTTCCTGCTCGCGGATCAGGTCTCCCAGCAGGCGGCCGAGCAGGCGAATGTCGTCGAACAGCGCGGCATCGGGGTCGGAGGGCGGACGGGCAGGCGAGCGTGTGGTCATGTTGCGGTCGGTCGGCGGTGCGGGGCTGAAAAAGGTGCGGCAAAATGCTAGCAGCGCAGCGGGAAATCAAAGCAAAAGCTGCGCCAGCATCGACTGCGGAATTGCGCCGCAGCAGCGCAGCGACGCGCCGGCGGGCCGTGCCGCGCCGGTGACCGGGCTGGCCCTAGAATCGACGCGATGAGCTCCTCACCCGCTTCCCCCGAATCTCTGGTCATCGCCACGCGACAAAGCCGTCTGGCGATGTGGCAGGCCGAACACGTGCGCGACTGCCTGCGCGCGCTGTACCCGCGCTGCGACGTGCGCATCCTGGGCATGACCACGCAGGGAGACCAGATTCTGGACAAATCTCTGGCGAAAATCGGCGGCAAGGGGCTGTTCGTCAAAGAACTCGAAGTGGCGATGCAACAGCGCCGCGCCGACCTGGCGGTGCATTCGCTCAAAGACGTGCCGATGGAGTTGCCGCCGGGCTTCGTGCTCACCGCGGTGATGCAGCGTGAAGACCCGCGCGACGCCTGGGTCAGCACGCACTATGCCAGCCTGGCCGATCTGCCCGCCGGCGCCGTGGTCGGCACGTCCAGCCTGCGGCGCGAGTCGCAGCTGCGTGCCCGCTACCCGCACTTGCAGGTGCAGCCGTTGCGCGGCAACCTCGACACCCGGCTGCGCAAGCTCGACGAAGGGCAGTACGCCGGCATCCTGCTCGCCGCCGCCGGGCTCAAACGCCTCGGCCTGGAGCAGCGCGTGCGGGCGTTCATCGATCCGGAGGAGTCCCTGCCCGCCGTCGGCCAGGCCGCGCTGGGCATCGAAATCCGTGCCGACCGCGCCGATCTGGCGCAGGCGCTGGCGCCGCTGAACCATCTGCCCACGGCGTTGTGCGCCCAGGCCGAGCGCGCGGTATCGCGCGGTCTGGGCGGCAGTTGCACCACGCCGATGGGGGCGTATGCCACGCTGCAGGGGCAGGAGATGACGCTGCGCGCCGTGCTCGCGCTGCCAGACGGCAGCCGGCTGCTGCGTGCGCAGGCGCAGGCGCAGGTGGCGACGACGGCGCAAGCCGAAGCACTCGGGCAGCAGGTGGCGCAACGGCTGCGTGACCAGGGGGCCGACGCCCTGCTGGCGCAACTCGGCGGGCATCGCGCATCGCCATGACCGGCACCACCCTGGTTCTCACCCGCGCCAATGCGCAGGCCGAGGACATGCGGCAACTTCTGGGTGGCGCAGGGGTGCGACTGATCGACCTGCCGCTGCAGCGCATCGGTCCGGCGCCCGATCCGCTGCGGCTGCGCGCGGCGCTGGCGGCCCTGCCGCAGACCGATCTGGCGCTGCCGGTCAGTCCGACGGCGGTGGCCGCGGTGTTCGCTGCGCTGCCCGGGCCGTGGCCGGCGCATTGCGCCATCGGCGTCGTCGGCGCGGGCAGTCTGCGCGCCGTGCGTCGCGCGCTGCAGGCGCAGCCGCCCGACGTTCCCTGGCCGCGGCTGATCGCGCCGGACGCACACGACGATCAGAGCGGCGAGAGCGACTCCGAGGCGCTGTGGCATGCGTTGCAACTGGCGTTTCCGGGGGGGGGGGTGGCCGCGTTTCCCTGGGCCGGGCGCAAGGTGTCGATCTTCCGCGGCGGCCCCGGGCGCGAGTTTCTCGTGCGCAAGCTGGAGCAGGCCGGGGCCAAGGTCAAAATCGTCGATGCCTACAGCCGCCTGGCGCCAGAGTATGACGCGCAGACCGCAGCCCAGTTGCGTGCGGCGCTGGCCGGCAGCAGCTGGTGGCTGCTGGCGTCCACCGAGGCCATCGGCAATCTGCTCCACCTGCTCGAAGCCGCCGGCTGCTCCAACGCCGTGTTGCAGCCGCAGGGCGCGCTGGCGATCCACCCGCGCATTGCGCAGGCGGCAGGCGATGCCGGGTTTGGCCGGGTCGAACTCACCGCGGCCTCGCCTGCAGCCGTGCTGGCGACATTGCAGCGGCTGGCGGGCGCAGGCGGCTGAGCGGCGCTGTGCTGCGGGCCCGGTGTGGTGCGGCAGGGTGTGGCGCGCACACCACGGCGCAGCCGGTGTCGCGCGGTGCTGCTGCCCAACCCCGCAGCGCGGGTGAGGACTGGGCATGGGCAGACCCTAGAATGCCCGCATGACCGAGCTCACCCCCCGACCTGACGCCAGTCCTGCCGCCGGCGCGCAGCCCGCGGCGGATTCCGGCACCGGCACGCCGTCTGCGTCGCAGACGGACTCCGCCGCGCAGGCGGCCGTCGTGGCTGCGGCGGGACGTTGGGTCTGGCCGGCACTGCTGGCGCTGGCCGTGGCGCTGCTGGCTGCGGTGTGGTGGCTCAACGACCGGCTGTACGCGACACAGGCCGAAATCGCCCAGCGGCTGCAGGCGGCAACGGCCAATTCGATCGAAGCCAAGACCTTGGCCAAACAGTCCAGCGACGCCTTGCGCGACCTTACCGCGCGCATCGCCGTGCTCGAATCGCGCCAGCAGGACTTTGCTGCGCAGCGGCAGGCGCTGGAAACGCTGTACGAGGATTTCGCCAAGAGCCGCGATCAGGCCCGACTGTCGGAAACCGGGCAGCTCATCGCCCTGGCGCAGCAGCAGGCGCAGCTCATCGGCAACGTGCAGCCGCTCATCGCCACGCTGCAGAGCGCGGACGCGCGGCTGGCACGCTCGCCCAACCCCAAGGCGCAGATTCTGCGCCGTGCCGTGCAGTCCGATCTGACACGGTTGCGCAGCGCGGTCACGCCCGACATCGCCGCTGCGGCGCACAAGCTCAACGATCTGGCAGCGCTGGTCGACGATTTGCGCCTGGTTTCCTCGGCGGCGCCGCTGCCGCACGGGCATGAGGCGCCGGCGCATCATCCCACCCATGCCGCGCCGCCTCCGCACGTCACGGCGTCTGCCGCCGCGCCGCGCTGGGCGCCGTGGCTGGGCGACTGGTTCGAGCGTTTGCGCGCGTCGCTGGTGCAGCTGTTCGGCATCACCCGCGTCGGTTCGCGCGATGCGCTGCTGGCGTCTCCCCAGCAGGGCGAGTTTTTGCGCGAAAACCTCAAACTGCGCATCCTCAACGCGCGGCTGGACCTGTTGTCGCGCAACGCCGTGGCCTACCGCAGCGACATGCAGGGCATCGTCGATACGCTGCAGACCTACTTCGACCGCCGGCAGCCGCGGATGGCGCAGGCGCTGTCGCTGGCGCGGCAGGCGCAGCAGCTCGATCTGTCGGCCAACCCGGCGGCCAATCTGGAGTCGCTGGCCGTGCTGTCCACGCTCGATGCCGGAGCGCCGTGATGCGCTGGCTGGTCTGGGTGCTCGTCCTGGCCGCGGCTGCCGTGCTGCTGGCGCTGGGTTCGACGCTGAACGCGGGCAATGTCGCCGTCCTGCTGCCGCCGTGGCGGGTGGACGTGTCGCTGAACTTCGCCGTGCTGCTGGCGCTGCTGGCGTTCGTCGTGTTCTATCTGGTGGTGCGCGGACTGTCGCTGCTGTTGGGCATGCCGCGCGCGGCGGCCGAATTCCGTGCGCGTCGGCGCATGCGGCTGGCGGCGCAGGCTTTGCACAATGGCATGTTCGACTATTTCGGCGGGCGCTTTCGCCGTGCCGAGCGCGCGGCCGTGCGTGCTGCGGAATGGGCCGATTTCGCCCCTGCGGCGCTGCTGACCGCTGCGCAATCCGCGCAACAGCTGCAGGCCTACGACCGGCGTGACGCCTATCTGGCGCAACTGCCGCAGCAGGCGCGCGACGCCGCGGTGCTGCTGCAGGCGCAATGGCAGCTCGATTCCAAGCAGCCACGCGAGGCGCTCGAACTGCTGCACGCCCTGCCCGCGGGGGTCAGGCGGCGCACCCACGCCCTGCGCATCGAGCTGCAGGCCGCGCGCAAGGTCAACGACCATGCCGCCGTGCTGCGGCTGGCGCGCACGCTGCTCAAGCACGGCGCGCTGCACCCGGCGGCGGCGCAGGCCATGTTGCACACCGCCGCCACCGGACTGCTGCGCCAGGCGGGAGACGATCCGCAGGCGTTGCGCCGCACCTGGAACCAGCTCTCGGCGCAGGAGCGCGCGGACCCGACGCTGATCGTCGCCGCCGCGCGCGGCTTTGCCGCCGCCTCGGCGCTGGACGAAGCGCGCGACTTGCTCGTTGCCGAGCTCAACCGGCCGCAGGCCGAGCCGGGTCTGTTCATGCCGGCGCTGCGTGGCATGCTGCGTGGGATCGACGCCGGCTTCGTCGCCCAGACCGAGCAGTGGCTGGGACGCTGGCCGCATGAGGCGCAGGCGCTGTTTCTCGCTGCCGCAGCCTGCGGCGAACTGCAGCTCTGGGGCAAGGCGCAGCAGTACCTGCAGAAAGCCATTGCCGCGTGCAGCGACGACGAGCGGCGGTTGCGCGGGCAGATCCACGCGGCGCTGGCGCAGCTGCTCGAAACCATCGAACGCGAAGACCAGGCGCAGCGCCACTGGCGTGCTGCGGCGATGGATCTGGCGGCGATCGATCCATCAACGCGGCCGGCGTGAACGCCACCCGGTGCGCAGGAGAACCGCATGACCTATTCCACCATCGACGAGGTGATCGGCAACACGCCGCTGGTGCGGCTGCAGCGCATTCCCGGCGCGGACAACGCGCGGCGCGGCAACGTCATTCTCGGCAAGCTCGAGGGCAACAACCCCGCAGGGTCGGTCAAAGACCGTGCCGCGCTGGCGATGATCCGCGGCGCGCAGGAGCGCGGGCAGATCAAGCCGGGCGATACGCTGATCGAGGCCACGTCGGGCAACACCGGCATCGCGCTGGCGATGGCCGCGGCCATCCTCGGCTACCGCATGGTGCTCATCATGCCCGAAGACCTGAGTGTCGAGCGCGCGCAGACCATGAAGGCGTTTGGCGCCGAACTGCTGCTCACGCCCAAAAGCGGCGGCATGGAGTACGCCCGCGATCTGGCCGAGCAAATGCAGCGCGAAGGCAAGGGCCTGGTGCTCGACCAGTTCGCCAACCCCGACAACCCGCGTGCGCACTATCAGACCACCGGTCCGGAAATCTGGCGCGACACCGGCGGGCGCGTGACCCACTTCGTCAGCGCGATGGGCACCACCGGCACCATCACCGGGGTGTCGCGCTACTTGAAGGAGCAGAACCCGGCGGTGCAGGTCATCGGCGCGCAGCCGGAGGAGGGCTCGCGCATCCCGGGCATCCGCAAATGGCCGCCGGAGTACCTGCCCAAAATCTACGAGCCGCAGCGCGTGGACCGGCTGGAATACGTCAGCCAGAGCGCGGCCGAACAGATGGCGCGGCGGCTGGCGCGCGAAGAAGGGCTGTTTTGCGGCATCAGCGCCGCCGGTGCCTGCGAAGTGGCGCTACGCATCGCCCGCGAGGTGGACAACGCCACCATCGTGTTCATCGTCTGCGACCGTGGCGACCGCTATCTGAGCACCGGGGTGTTCCCTGCCTGAGGCCGGTTACTGTGCCGGATTGCTGGCGCGCGGCGTGGCCGCCGTCGCGGCGCTGTCCTGCCCCTGCACGGTGAACGCCTGCGGCGCGAACACATGGGCAAAACCGAGATAAAAGCCGTATCCCAGGCAGCAAACGAACAGGATGGCGAGGAGGGTCATGTAGAGCTTGGTGGCCATGATCGGGATCGAATGCGGTTGACGGACAAAAAGCTTCCATGCTTGCGCATGGACTGATACAAGGTTAATCGCTGCGTCGCAACAGGCAAGCCGGATTTACAAGCGGCGATCAGCGATGCAATTGGCAAGATTTTTCTCTGCACCCAGCGCGACTCTTGCCCATTTTTATATCGTGGTTATACTGTATTGATTTGACAAACAGCCAGCGCACGGTAGTCCCGGGCCGGCGCAGCGGGGGAGCCGGGATGGATTGCGGGGAGCCACGATGGCGCTTGCCTTACGCGACGGACTGCCGTCACTCGCTCTGCTTTTCGAGCACCTGGCCGATGCCGTTTACCTGCTCGACCCGGAAACGTCCCGCATCCTCTGGTGCAACCGCGCGGCCTACGCCGATCTCGGCTTGCAAGCGGAGGAAGTGCTCGACCACTCGGTGTTGAGCCTGCAGAAAGACGTCACCGGCCTGCCGCAGTGGAAAGACATCGCGCAGGTGATCCGTGCGTCGGACTCCTACACCTTCGTCGGCCGTCACCGGCACAAAGACGGCGGAGAAATCGCCGTGGAGGTCCATACCACGGCGTTTACCGCCGCAGGGCGCGAGTATTTTCTTTCGGTGGCGCGCAACATCAGTCAGCGGGAAACTCTCGATCCGCTGCACAGCTCGCGCGACGAGCGCCTGCGCTTCGCGCTGGATCAGGCGATGGACGGGCTGTGGGACTGGGATGTGCTGCACGGCACGGTGTATTTCAGCCCGCAGCTCAAGCGCATGCTCGGTTACGGCCCGGATGAAATGCCGCCGCGTCTGGATACCTGGACGCGCAACATCCACCCCGACGACCGCGATCAGGTGCTGTCGCTGCTGGAGCAGCACCTGCGGGGCCGGCTCATGCGTTACGAGGCCGAGTACCGTCTGCGCAACCGCAACGGGCACGATGTCTGGGTGCACGACCGCGGCAAGGTCTGCGAGCGCGACGGCAGCGGGCAACCCACGCGCGTGGTCGGCATGGTGCAAAACATCACCGACCGCAAACTGCTGGAACTGCGCCTGGAGAAGCTCGCCAGCATCGACGACCTGACCGAATTGCCCAACCGCCGGGCCGGCATGGCCTACCTGAACCAGCAGATCGAACTGGCGCGCCGCGCCGGTCAGCCGGTGTGCGTGGGCGTGCTCGACATCGACGCGTTCAAGGCGGTCAACGACCGTTTCGGCCACGCCAAAGGCGATGAGGTGCTGCACCAGGTGGCGACGCTGCTGCGCCAGGCCATCCGGCCCTGCGATTATGTCTTCCGCTCCGGCGGCGAGGAGTTCATCCTGGTCTTTCACCAGGCTGGTCTGGAGACGGCGCAGGCGCTTGCCGCGGACATCCACTGCGCGCTGCAGGCCAAGGACTGGGAGGCCGATCTGGGCATCGATGCCGTCACCGTGAGCATCGGTCTGGCCAGCCTGACGCACGATCTGGCCCCGGCGCACAAACTGCTCGACGCCGCCGATCTGGCGCTGTACCGCGCCAAGGAGCAGGGCCGCAACCGCACCTGCAGCACGCTGGACGTCTGAGCGGGTGCGAACGCATCCGCCATCGTCCGCTCGGCTGCGTTGGAAGCCTTCACACCGTCTGACCGGCTTCAGCCCAGGCGCAGCGCCAGCGCGAGCAGGGTCAGCAGCAGCACGGGGGTGGTGAGCACCACGCCGGCGCGCAGGTAATACCCCCAGCCGATGCGCATGCCCTTGCGTTCGAGCACGTGCAGCCACAGCAAGGTGGCCAGGCTGCCGATGGGGGTGAATTTCGGGCCGAGATCGCAGCCGATCACGTGCGCGTAGATCATCGTCTCACGCACCTCGGGCGCCAGCCCCTGCGCCTGGTGGATGCCCAGCGCGCCGATCAGCGTCATCGGCAGGTTGTTCATCACCGAGGACAGCAGTGCGCTGATGAAGCCGGTGCCCACCGCACTGGCCACCACGCCGTGGCGGCCGAGCAGTTCGAGCACATGGGCGAGTTCGGCGGTCAGGCCGGCGTTGCGCAGACCGTAGATCACCAGATACATGCCAAGGGAGAACAGCACGATCTGCCACGGCGCATGCCGCAGCACGCCGCGCACGTCGATGCGCGCAGCGCCGGCGCCGGGCCACCAGCGCCCGGCCAGCGCCAGCATGAGGACCGCTGCCAGGCCGGTGACCACTGACACCGGAACGGCATACGCGGCGGTGACGAAGTACGCCAGCAGCAGTACGCCCAGGGTGGGAAAGGCCCAGCGGAACACCACGGCGTCTTTGACCGCGCTGCGCGGCGGCGGCAGCTTGTCCACGGCGTAATGCCGCGGAACGTCGCGGCGGAAATACACCGCCAGCACGAGCAGGGTGGCCGCCAGCGCGACCAGGTCGACGGGCAGCATGACCGCGGCGTAGCGGTCGAACGGAATGCGGAAATATTCTGCAGTGACGATGTTCACCAAATTGGAAATGACCAGCGGCAGCGAGGTGGTATCGGCAACGAAGCCGCAGGCCATGACGAACGCCAGCGCCGCCTGCGGCGTCAAGCCCAGCGCCAGCAGCATCGACAGGACGATGGGAGTGAGGATGAGCGCCGCGCCATCGTTGGCAAACAGCGCGGAAATGACGGCGCCGAGGACGATGACCAGCGGGAACAGCAGCCGCCCACGTCCGCCGCCCAGCCGTGCCACATGCAGCGCCGCCCAATGGAAGAATCCGGCCTCGTCGAGGATGAGCGAAATGACGATCAGGCCGACGAAGGTGAAGGTGGCGTCCCAGATGATGTGCCAGACCGTGGGGATGTCGCTGACATGGATGACGCCGGTGGCCAGGGCCAGCGCGGCGCCGCCCAGCGCGCTGTAGCCGATGCCCAGTCCGCGCGGCTGCCAGATGACCAGAACCAGGGTCAGAACGAAAATCGATAACGCGGCAAGCATGAGGGCGCAGCAGCACGCGCGGCAGATCGGCGGCGCGCGGAAAAGTCAAAAGGGGTGACTTTACCCGCTCGGCGTGAAATGCGTGCGCCGCGTGTCCGCAGCCGCGTCAGGCGCTGCCGATGAGGATGCCGGTGATGAACACCAGCAGGCCGCCGACGACCACTTGCACGATGGCCAGGCTGAACGACGCACCCATGAAGCGCTTGCGCACCCAGGCGATGACGATGAGCTCGATGGCCACGACGATGAAGGCCAGAGTGGTGGCCACGTGGAACTGGGGAATGAGGTAGGGCAGGGTATGCCCCAGCCCGCCCAGCGCGGTCATCAACCCGGTGACACCGCCGCGCAGCCACGGGTTGCCGCGACCAGTGAGCGAACCGTCGTCGGACATGGCCTCGGCAAACGCCATGCTGATGCCCGCGCCCACGGCTGCGGCCAGGCCGACGAGAAACGCCGCCCAGGTGTCGTGTGTGGCGAACGCCGCGGCGAACAGCGGCGCCAGGGTGGACACCGAGCCGTCCATCAACCCGGCCAGCCCCGGCTGGATGAACTGCAGCACAAAAATGCGGCGCTGCGTTTCGTGCTCGGTGTGGATGGCCTGCGGCGTGAGGAAGCGGTTGCCCAGGTCTTCGGCTTTTTGCTCGTGCCGAGCCTCGGCGGCGGCCAGATCGCCCAGCAGCTGGCGAATCCCGGCGTCGGTGGCCTGGCGTGCGGCCTTGGCGTAAAACATCCGCGACTCGGCCTCCATCACCTCGGCCTGGGCGCGGAACTTTTCCAAATCGATGGGCTGCACCAGCCACAGCGGTTTGCGCTCGATGAAGCCGCGCACGTCCTGCCGGCGGATGAGCGGGATGTGCTCGCCGAACCGCTGCCGATACAGGTCGAGCAGGCGGTGGCGGTGGGTGTTTTCTTCTGCCGCCATGCCGCGGAACAGCGCCGCCGTGTCAGGGTAGTCTTTGTGCAGCGCCTGCGCGTATTGGGTGTAGATGCGCGCGTCGTCCTCTTCGAGCGAGATCGCCAGCGCGAGCAGTTGCTGCTCGCTGAGTTTGGAAAATTCCAGCGTCGCCGGATTGCGCGACAAACCCGGCATGGCAAAGAGGGAAGTCAGGTTCATGGGCACCCCGCGAACGGTCAGGTGCCCTTATTGTGCGCACAGGCATGAGCCTTGGCAATGCGGCTTTTAGAATGGTGCCGATTGAGCCGAACAATGGAGACGTGTGTGGAATCCCCTGTGATTGATGTCGATCTGGACACGCGCGGTCTGAACTGCCCGCTGCCCATCCTGAAAGCGAAAAAAGCGTTGGCACAGATGCAAAGCGGCCAGGTGCTGCGCGTGGTGTCCACCGACGCCGGCTCTGTCAAGGACTTCCAGGCCTTCGCCCGTCAGACCGGCAATGTCATGATCGAACAAAAAACCGAGGGCGGCGAATACCACCACATTCTGCGGCGGCGCTGAAGGCGGTGTGAACGCAGCCGTCATCGCCCGCCCGTGACCCGCTGGCCGCACCCCGCGGCAAGGCGCAGTTCAGCAGGCGACGCCGCGCAGGTAGGCGGTGAACTCGGTGCCGGTTTCGGCGTGTTCCATGCCGAGCTGCACCGTGGCCTGCAAATAGCCGAGTTTGCTGCCGCAGTCGAAGCGGCGACCGGCGTAACGGTAGGCGTAGACCGCCTCTTCCTGCAGCAGCGCGGAAATGCCGTCGGTGAGTTGCAATTCGCCGCCGGCCCCCGGTTTGCCCTGGCGCAGATGATGGAAGATGCGCGGGCTGAGGATGTAGCGGCCGACCACGGCCTGCGTGGACGGCGCGGCTTCGGGAGCGGGTTTTTCCACGATGGCCGACAGCGAGGTCAGCCCCGGGGTGATTTCCTGTCCGCTGACGATGCCGTAGCGTTTGGTGTGCTCGCGCGGCACTTCCTCGGTGGCGATGACGCTGCGGCCATGACGGTTGTGGATTTCGACCATCTGCGCCATCACCGGGGGCGTGCCGACGAGCAGATCGTCGGCAAGAATGACGGCGAACGGCTCGTCGCCGACCAGCCGTTCGGCGCACAGCACCGCAGCCCCCAGCCCGTTGGCCACTGGCTGGCGCACGAACACGCACTGCACGTGATCGGGCTTGACGCTGCGCACCATGTCGAGCAGCGCCAGCTTGCCGGCGGCCTGGAGTTCATGCTCCAGCTCGTAGGCCGTGTCGAAATGGTCTTCGATGGCGCGCTTGTGGCGGCCGGTGACGAAAATCATTTCGGTGATGCCCGCAGCGTAGGCCTCTTCGACCGCGTACTGGATCAGGGGCTTGTCGACGATGGGCATCATTTCCTTGGGCGTCGCCTTGGTCGCGGGCAGAAACCGGGTGCCGAGGCCGGCGACGGGAAAAACGGCTTTGGTGATGGTGGGCGGCATGAAAAACGACTGGCAGTGACGGAGAACGGTGAGGATGCTACCAAGCACGCCTTGCAGCGCCGCAGCCCACGCGGATCAGCCGCGGCGACGCGGCCGGTAGCCGGCGGCGAGGATGCGCGTCCACACCGCGCGTTTTTCCTCCGCGGACATGTCCAGCCAGCGGCCCACTTCGGCGGCGGTGCGCAGGCAGCCGCGGCAGACATCGTCGAAGCCCGTGGTGCACAGCCCGACGCAGGGGCTGTCCTCAGGGTCGATGCGACGGTCTTGCCACGTGTCGTTCATGCCGGCGCTCCCTGGATGGCGAGCGTGCCGCTGCGCCCGGCGACCCGGCCCAGACCCACGGTGTGACGCGGCAACGTCGTCAGATCGAGCGTGGCGGCGTAAGCGCGCAAGGTCAGGCATTGCAGGCCCGCGGCCTTCCAGCCTTGCAGCAGACGATCGAACACCACGGCGAGCTGCCCGCCTTCGAGTTCGGCATGCAGGGTGTAGACGTGGTCGCGGCCATCGGTGCTCAGGCGCAGCAGGTGATCGGCCACATTGTCTGCGTTCAGGCCATCGACGCCGATGAGCTCGTCCAGCGTCGGCAGGGTGGTGGGCAGCTGCGGCACGCGCAGTGTGCTGCCGCCGATCACGGGCAGGAACGGGTGTGTGCCGCGCACGTCCGATGCCAGGGTGAACCCGAGTTCCTGCTCCAGCAGGTAGGCGGCGTCGTTCATCTGCCAGCCGGCGGCGCCGTGCAGGTGCGGCGGCTGGCCGAAAATCTCGGCGTAACGCGCCACCGCCTGCTGCAGCTGCCGGCGCGTCCATGCGGCGTCTTTGTGCACCACGGCGTCCTGCCACAGGATGTGATCCCAGGTGTGCACCCCGGTGTCGTGTCCGGCGCGTTGCGTCTGGCGCATGGGTTCGGCCGCCCGCCGGCCGATGTCCGGGCCGGGCAGCAGCGTGCCGTAGAGCAGGGTTTTGAGCCCGTAATGGCTGGTGACCGAGGTGCGTCGCACCTTGGCGAGAAAGCCCGGGCGGAAAATGCGCTTGAGTGCGCGGCCGGTGTGATCCGGCCCGAGGCTGAACAAAAAGCTGGCTTGGAGTTGATGTCGATCAAGCAGACGCAGCAGCGCGGGGACGCCATCGAGCGTGCCACGCAGGGTATCGACGTCGATTTTCAGCGCGATGACTGGCATGGGATGCGGACGATCCGCCCTGGTTGGCGGCAAATACCGACATCGTAGAGGACTTGACCTGGGGCAGGCTTTGCCGTGCGCCGGTCTGTTTCAATGTGGTCGAGCCAAACGAGGAAAGCAGACGACATGCACGCGTTATTCTCGACTTGTGATTTGTGCGATGCGCACCGCGACGAACTGCACAGCGCCGCGCTGCGCGTCTTGCCTCCGGTCTTCCGGTCGTACGGCAAGCTCAGCCGGTTTCGCGGCCAGATCGCCACGGTCCAGTGTCACGACGACAACGCGCTGGTGCGGCAGATGCTGGAAACGGCCGGAATGGCGCGGGTGCTGGTGGTCGATGGCGCCGCGTCGATGCGCCGGGCGCTGCTGGGAGGCAATCTCGCGGCGCTGGCCAACCGCAACGGCTGGGCGGGGGTGCTGATCAACGGCTGCGTGCGCGATGTCGGCGAGCTCCAGCAGGTGCCCATCGGCGTGCTGGCGCTGGCGTCGAATCCGGCCCCGCCGGACAAGCTCGGCAAGGGCCTGACCAACACCGTCGTGACCATCCAGGACGTGATCGTGCGCCCCGGCGAATGGCTCTATGCCGATGAGGACGGGGTGATCATCAGCCACACCCAGCTCGGCCTGGCGCTGTAGTGGTTGCGGCGTTCAGGTGAAAATCCGCCGCCGTGCCAGCGGCGGGTTGGTGTCGAGGTAGGCGCGGATGCCCTCGAAAATCGCGCGGGCGATCTGCTTGCGGTAGGCGGGGGTTTGCAGCCGCGCCTCCTCTTCCGGGTTGCTGATGAACGCGGTTTCCACCAGCATCGACGGGATGGTCGGCGACTTGAGCACGGCAAAACCCGCCTGCTGCACCTCCCTGGAGTGCAGGTGCACGATTTCACCGATTTTCTCCAGCGTCGGGCGGGCCATTTTCAGGCTGGCGTTGATTTTCGCCGTGGTCGACATGTCCAGCAGCACCTTGGCCACCTGGTAGCTGCGCGAGTGAATGTCGATCCCGCCGATGGCGTCGGCGGCATTTTCGCGTTGCGCCATCAGCCGCGCCTCGACGCTGGAGGCGCCGCCTTCGGACAGGCAGAACACCGAAGCGCCGCGTGCGTCGGGGGTGAACCAGCCGTCGGCATGGATCGAGGTGAACAAATCGGCGTTGGCCGACTGCGCCTTTTCCACCCGCGTCCACAGTGGCACGAAATAGTCGCTGTCGCGGGTCATCATCACCCGCATGTTCGGCGTGTTCATCGCCAGCTCGCGCAGATGGCGGGCGATGAGCAGCACGACGTCTTTTTCATGCACCCCGCTGGGGCCGGTGGCGCCGGGATCTTCGCCACCATGCCCGGGGTCGATGGCCAGCAGCACGGTGCGGAAATTGCGCCGATCGCGGCGGATGGGGTTGGCCTCGGCGCGGACATCGGGGGCCGGCTCGGTGGCTGTGCCGTCGCCCGACTCTGGGGAGGTCTGCCGGGCGAATTGCTGCGGCTGCGCCGACTGCGGGCCGTCGAGCTCGCGGCGGTGCGCACGGATCCAATCGCCCAGCGAGTCCTGCGGCGCCGGCTGCGCCTGCGCTGCGGCATCGGTTTTGCCGCGGCGCTCGCGGTCGAGCAGTTCCTGCTGCTGCATGAAGGCCATGAGCCGGTCGCCGGCGTGCGCCGGATAGAGATCGAACACCAGCCGGTTCTGGTAGGCGGCCACCGGGGACAGGCTGAACACCTGCGGTTTGACTGGCTGCTTCAGGTCGATGACCAGCCGCACCACGTCGGGTTTGTACTGGCCGACGCGCACGTCGCGGATGAAGGGATCGTCGGGTTTGACCTTGCCGGCGAGCTCGCGCAGCTGGTTGTCGAGTTGCAGGCCCTGAATGTCGACCACCAGACGGGCGGGATCGGCGAGCAATTGATGCGTGGCGGTGAGCGGGCCGTCCGATTCCAGGGTCACCCGGGTGTATTCAGGGGCCGGCCAGACGCGGATGGACACCAGCGTTGCTCCCCGGGCCAGAATGGGAGCGCTCAGCAGCAGCGCCAGGGTGGACGATTGCACGAGAAAACGACGGCGCGGTGAGGTCATGGTCAGACTCCTGCTTGGCCGGCAGGCAGAACCTGCCGCGGCATCAGCCGGAATTCAACCGCTCCGGCAAGGCGTGCAAAAGGGTCAATCCCGCTTCAGATCCGGCGCGGATCACACAGTCGCGCCCTTCGCCGCGCACCTGCAACTGCAGCGCCAGATCGGCGCGGGGCAGCAGACCGTGCGCGTGCTGCGGCCACTCCACCAGGCTCAACCCCGGTCCGCCCACGATGTCGCGCAAGCCGGAATCCTCCCACTCTTGCGGATCCGAAAAGCGAAAGAGATCAATGTGATACGCCGTGGTCTGAAGAGTTCCCTTCAATTGTAGGCCGGGTTCGCCCAAGGTGTACTGCTCGACCAGGCTGAAACTGGGACTTTTGATCCGTCCGTGCACCCCCAGCGCACGCAGAAACGCCCGGGCGAAGGTGGTTTTGCCTGCGCCCAGGTCGCCTTCGAGCGTGATGAGCAAGCGGGCGGTGGGGTGTTGCGTCCACGCCAACGCCAGCGCCTGCGCCAGCGCGGCGGTGTCGGCTTCGGAGGCAAGAGACAAGTGACGATCGGCGCGCAGCATGGCAGAAGCGGGTGGTTTTTTACAATGGCAGGAATGACGCACACCCCTGTCGGGACCGATCCCTTGATCGCCTTGGCCGGCGACATCAAGGAGCACGGGCGTGCGCTCGGATTCTCGCAAATCGGCATCAGCGACGTGGACTTGCGCGATGCCGAGCAGCCGCTGCTCGACTGGCTCGCCGCCGGACACCATGGCGAAATGGACTACATGCAGCGGCATGGTCTGAAACGCGCCCGTCCGGCCGAACTGCTTCCCGGCACGGCGCGGGTGATCACCGCACGCATGGACTATCTGCCGCGGCAAACCCCCAGCGATTGGCGCACGCTCGAATGGCAGCGCCTGGCCCAGCCCGACATGGCGACGATTTCGCTCTACGCGCGCGGTCGGGACTACCACAAGGTGCTGCGCAACCGCCTGCAGCGCCTGGCCGATTTCATCGTGTCGAAAACCGATCCGGGGGTGGTTCGCGTGTTTACCGACTCCGCGCCAGTGCTCGAAGTCGAACTGGCCCGCCGCAGCGGCCTGGGCTGGCGTGGCAAACACACCCTGCTGCTCAGCCGGGACGGCGGTTCGATGTTTTTTCTCGGCGAGATTTTCGTCGGCCTGCCGCTGCCCGTCGATCCTCCGACCAGCGCGCATTGCGGCAGTTGTGCCCGCTGCATCCCTGTCTGCCCGACGCAGGCCATCATCGCACCGGGCCGACTCGACGCCCGGCGCTGCATTTCCTACCTGACCATCGAACATCCGGGAGCGATCCCG
>Ga0123519_10005183_pt1 | contig 20885 bp, 18 predicted proteins | sample YelNatPaOPRAMG02_FD_87396 | JGI IMG/M metagenome (GOLD analysis project Ga0123519, IMG submission 87396) | Hot spring microbial communities from Yellowstone National Park - Yellowstone National Park OP-RAMG-02 (version 2) | ecosystem: Environmental > Aquatic > Thermal springs > Hot (42-90C) ...
AGATCGCTTGTGTCTACTTGCCACGCGATGCTAGAATCGCGCTTGCGATGTGTTGGAGCGTTGTTGTACCTGATTCTCGACGAGTTCCTGAGTGCTGAGGAGATCGCGAAACTGCGGGCCTCCTATGGTGATCCGTCACTGGCCGACCTGAACTCGGTCTTCTTGGACGGGCAGAGAGTCTCTCTGGGAGAGCTTCAGGCAGCGGCCGATGCTCTGCCGTTTCTCGCTGATCGCCGCCTGGTCGTGGTGCGGAGACTGCTGGCTCGCTTCTCCACGCGCGGAGAGCAGAAGGAGCGAGCGGGGAAAGGCTCCCCATCAGTGGAAGAAAGATTCGCGGAGTACCTAAATCAGATTCCTCCCACGACTGATCTGGTGCTGGTGGAAGAGAGCGAGATCGATTCCCGATCCGGCCTCTATCGTGCTCTCCGGAGCGCTGGCGCTACTATCATTGCTCCCCCTGACCTCAAGTCTGGCGAACTCGTGAAGTGGGTTCAGCGTAGGGCACGTCACAAGGGTAGCCGCTTGGCTCCGGGTGTAGCTGAGAAACTAGTGGACGAGATTGGGGTAGACCTGCGCGCACTAGATCAGGAACTGGAGAAGCTGTCTCTCTACTGTGGACAGGCTGAGGTACAGGAGGCCGACGTTGCTCGGCTGGTGACCGCTAGCCGAACAACAAGCATCTTTGCGATGGTCGATGCCCTGGGCATTCGCAACCACCGCCAGGTGGTGAGCATCCTGCACGACCTGCTTCAGGAAGGAGAGCAACCTCTGAAGATACTGGCTCTGATAGCCAGGCAATGGCGGTTGCTCGTGGAAGCCAAGGAGCTGCGCGAGATGGGCGGCGGGCCAGCAGAAGTGGCTTCTCGCCTGCGCGTCGCGCCCTGGCAAGCGAGAAAGCTCCTCGGCCAGGAACGCAGCTTCTCCAGGGAAGAACTGAAGGCCCTTTACAGAGCCCTCCTGGACACAGACGTAGCTATCAAGACCGGGCAAGTGGAACCAGTCCTCGGCCTCGACCTCTTCGTGGCCGCCGCCTGCCGCCGAAGCGCCTAGCCGATCTGGCGTATCACCGCCACGACCTTTCCCTGCACCCTGACTTCATCCGGCCGCACATAAATGGGCTGCATAGACGAGTTTGCGGGCTGAAGCCGGATCGCATCTTTCTCGCGGTAGAAGCGTTTCAGTGTGGCCTGACCTTCTGTGCCCGGCGAATCCGTCAGCAGCGCCACCACGATGTCTCCGTTGTTGGCCGTAGGCTGCGGGCGAACGACAACCAGGTCTCCGTCGTCAATCAGGTCCTCGATCATCGATTTCCCCTTGACGCGCAGAGCGAAAGTGCCCTCGGGCACCAGATCGCGGGAGAGCGATAGCGTCTCGCCACGGCTCTCGATCGCCTCGATGGGTTGGCCAGCGGCGATGAGGCCCACCACTGGGACCGACACCACCCCTCGGTCGTAGACCCGCGCCATCTCCCCAGTCAGCTCCAGGCCGCGTGACACTTCGCGGTCGCGCCGCAGGTAGCCACGCCGCTCCAGCACATTGAGGTTGTAATCGACGACGGAGGTGGAGGAAATCCCCACTGCCCGGCCGATCTCTCTCACTGTGGGGGGATACCCGTGGTCCAGTATGAAGCTCTCTACAAAGTCCAGTATGCGCTGTTGCCGGCTCGTTAGCTCCCTCGAGGGAGACGACATAACACACCTCCCGATGCCAGTGCCGCGACTGCGGCCTCGACCACGACGTCCCACGCCAACTGCATTCCGCGATCCTCGCCATCGCTAGATGCCAAACCAACAACACAGTGGGGCGTCCGAATAGAACCTTAGTTCTATTGCGTAGTCTAGCATACGCTCTGACCGGCGTCAAGGAAGCTGGCCCATAGAAAAGCGCTCGGTAGCCTTCCGGGCGCTGCTTCTGTGACTATAGAATGCTCCGAGCGGAGAGAGCGTCGGCCTTAGGTCGTGGACTGGGCTTTGTTGAACTGCTTCACGAGTCGAGATTTGCGACGGGCAGCCTGATTGGGATGGATTATGCCTCGCTCGGCAGCCCGGTCCAGAGCGCTAATGGCCTTCAGCACCAGCGTCTGAGCCACTTCGAGTTGGCCCTCCGCGATCTGCTTTCGCGCTTTGCCGATGTAGGTCTTGAGCGCCGAGCGCACCGGCTGATTACGGGCTCGCCTGCGGGCGGCCACGCGAATCATCTTCAGCGCCGACTTGGTATTCGCCAACTATCATTCCTCCTTACAGTGTGAAGCGTACCTGATACAGAAATATACAATATGCTGGACGCCTTGTCTACAGCAGCAGACCACCCGCTCGCGGCTCGGGCTTATAGACGGGAACAGACACCTCTGATAAGATAGGTACCTAGGGACGGCCAGCAGAGGGGGCACCTCCCGAGACCGCGCCACGGCGGCAGTTCCTGAGTCGATTGGTCGGCCGGAGTGCCATTGCCCATTACCGTTGAGCTAGCGTTCTTCTAGCACCGCTTAAGGAGGCAAGAGTGGCTGACGTGATCAAGATCGGAGTCGTAGGCTGCGCGCGCATTTTCCCGGCCCATCTCAGGGGTCTGAAAGCCATCCAGGAGAAAGGCTTCGATAACTGGCGAATAACCGCCTTGTGCGACTACAAGGCAGACTTCGCGTTGATGTTCCGCAAGCGCGGCGAGGGGCCGGCACCGCGGCCATCGGTCATCAAGTACATGGTGGATGATCCTTTGAACGCTCCCCACCAGTACGTGTCCGATCTCCATCCAGACACTATCCCAGACGTTTACACGGACTGGCGGACCATGCTCAAGGAGGCGAAGATCGACGCCGTGCTGGTCTTGACCAGCGTCAGCTTGCATCACCAGGTCGCGATTGACAGCTTGCGTGCTGGCAAGCATGTCCTCGTCGAGAAGCCCTTCAGCATCAGTGTACGTGCTGGTCAGCGCATGCTGGAAGAAGCAGATAAGCGAAACCTCAGCTTGGGCGTTGCCGAGGTCGTGCGCTATCGAGAAGAGATGTGCCGGGCGCCCAAGTGGGTTATCGATTCTGGGCAGATTGGCAAGCTGCAGATGTGGATCTCCGGCGGTATGGGCGCTCCTGACTGGTCGCCGGACGTGATCATTGCCAAGACTGCCTGGCGCCACAAGAAGCTCGAAGGCGGTGGCGGGCCGGCGGTGGACGGTGCCGTGCACCTTTTCGACTGGATCCGATACCTCTGCGGCGAGATCGATGAGATCAGCGCTATGGCCCCACAATTCGAACCTGTGCGAGTCATCCGCGACGAACAGGGTAACGTGATCGAGTCGGTCAAGAACGAGGTCGAGGACGCATACTTCGCTCACCTGAAGTTCAAGAATGGCGCCGTCGGCGAGATCTTCGGCGGTGTGGCCGGCCACGGCGAACCGACGGGGATGAAGGATGGCGTCGCCATTTACGGCAGCAAGGGAGTCCTGAAAGGCGGCGAGATCGTGCTCGACGGGGGGGCTCGCTTCGAGGTCAGAAAGCTCTTCGCTGAGCAGGCGCCAGCCGAACTGAAGGAGCGTTGGTTCCCGCGCGGTGTCCAGGATGGCTTCGGACTGGAGGACCTGGACTGGCTACAGTCCATTGAGCGCGGCACCAAAATGGAGACGGATGGCGTGGAGGCCGTGCGCGATCTGGCCTGCTCCTATGCCATCTTGGAATCGGCCACCTTGAACCGGCCGGTGAAAGTCGACGACGTGCTCGCCGGCAAGGTTGATGCCTACCAGCGCGAGATCGACGAGCACTATGGTTTGCTCTAGAACCTATGGACGGATACATAGTCAATATTCAGCGTTTCTCTATTCACGACGGCCCGGGCATTCGCAGCACCGTGTTTCTCAAAGGCTGCTCGCTGCATTGTTTCTGGTGCCATAATCCCGAGTCGATCGGGCTCAAGCCAGACCTGCAGTTCTATCCTGAGCGGTGCATCGGCTGTGGCCGGTGTGTGGAGGCCTGCCCCAACGGCGTCCACGCCATCGAGGATGGACGGCGCGTCTTACGCCGGGAACGGTGTCAGCGCTGCGGCCTTTGTACTGAGACCTGCTATGCGCAGGCTCTGACTCTGGCCGGTAGGCGAGTGTCGGTGGAAGAGGTCATGGAAGAGGTGCGGAAAGACAGCGAATTCTACCGCACCTCGGGAGGGGGCGTTACGCTTTCCGGGGGCGATCCCTGCGTGCAGCCTGAGTTCTCGCACGCCATCCTGGCAGCCTGCCACGCCGAGGGCATTGGCACCTGCGTCGAGACAGCCGCTAACTGTCGCTGGGAGGATCTCGCAATGGTCCTCTCAGAGACGGACCTAGTGCTGTTGGACGTGAAGCATATGGACCCGATCAAGCACCGCGAGGCTACCGGAGTGAGCAATGAGCGCATCCAGGCCAACATTCGGCGCCTCAGCGAGCTTGGTCTGCCGTTTGTTCCTCGAGTGCCCGTTGTCCCCGGCGTGAATGACAGCCCGGAGGAGATCGGGGCCATTGCCCGCTTCGTGGCAGGCCTGTCTGGCGCTCAGCACCTAGTGCTGTTGCCTTTCCATCGCCTGGGCGAAGGCAAGTACCGCAGCCTGGGGCTGGAGTATCGCGCCAGTACCCTCGCTGCTCCCACGCGCGAGCACATGGAGTCCCTGGCTGCTGAGGCCAGGCGTTATGGTATAGAAGTGAGAGTCGGCTGACCGGCATCTGTTCCGGTGCTGACAGGAGGACTGACGATGGTTACCGCGGCCAAATTGAATTATGAAGAGCGTCTGGCCAAACTGAGGGAGCGCAAGCTCGAACATACGCGGGCCAAGCAGAAAGAAGGCCCCTGGGACAACGACGACCATGGGCGTATCCCAGCGCCCCCTGACTTCCACTTCAAGCCTACGCCCAACCACCCCAGTGGCGGCTTCTTCGGAGCCAAATCAGTGGGGGCGAACTTCCGCGCCCTTCTGGAAAGCCACCCTCCCTATGTCGACCCCTACAGCTCGCTCGCCGGCGGCTATATGGTCTACTTCTTCCAAATGCGCGAGCCCCACTGGAACCCGGACCTGGATTGGTCTCCACAACTGCACGAGGCGCAGCAGCGTTATGGCATCATCCACGGCATCGGCGGCGGCCAGCACTTCGCTCCCGACCTGCGCTTGGGTCTCCGGCTGGGCTTCGGTGGCATGCTCAATAAGGTGCGCCACTACCGTGAGCTGAATAAGGATAATCCTGACTGCGACCCGGGTTTCTACGATGGGCTAGAGGATATTGTGCTAGGTACCCAGAACTGGATCCAGCGCACCGCTGATCACGCTCGCCAGATGGCTGCCGGCGAAGCCGACCCCGAGCTGAAAGCGAACTTACTGGCGATGGCCGATATGAACGATTACTTGGTGTACGGCGTCCCCCGGACCTTCCGCGAGGCCTGCCAGTGGATCGTCTGGTACCAGATGATTTGCCGCATCTTCAATGGCTCTGGCGCGCTCGATCAGCTCGATGAGGTGCTGCGTCCGTACTACGAGCGGGATACGGCCGCCGGTATCCTCGACGACGAGGAGGCCATCTTCCACCTGGCCTGCCTGAACCTTAACGACCCTCAGTACTCGCAGATCGGGGGTGTTGGCCCCGATGGGCGTGATCTCACCAGCCGCGTCTCCTACTTGATCCTTGAGGCTACCCACCGTCTCAAGATTCCTGCCAACGTGGCCGTCCGAGTGCACGAGAACATGGACCCAGCCTTTCTTCGCACTGCTGTCCGCTATCTGCTGGAGGATAAGAATGGATCTCCGATATTCATGGGCGACCGCGGCCTGGTCAACGGGTTCATGCGAAACGGCTACTCGTTGGAGCTCGCTCGTCAGCGGGTCAAGGTCGGCTGCCACTGGTGTGCCATTCCTGGGCGAGAGTACACGCTGAACGACGTGGTGAAGATCAACTTCGCCTGCGTATTCGACGTGGCCCTCCGAGAGATGATGGCTGATCCTTCTGTGGAACCGAGCACTGCTGAGCTCTGGGAGCGCTTCAAGAAGCATATGCGTCTGGGTATCGAAGCCGTCGCCGAGGGGGAGAAGTTTCACTTGGAGCATATGTGGGAGGTCTTCCCCGAGCTCCCTCTCGACCTGACCTGCCACGGCCCCATCGAGAAGGGCCGCGACGCTACCCACGGCAGTCTTGAGTTCTACAACATGTGTGTAGATGGCACTGCCTTGGCGACCGTGGCCGACTCTTTCGCGGCTATTGAGCAGCGGGTGGAGAATGAGAAGAAGCTGACCTGGCAGGAACTGATGCGACACCTGGACAACGATTGGGAGGGCGCGGAAGATGTGCGACAGATGATGCGCTCTATCCAGCGCTACGGCTCTGGCGGCTCGCGCGGGGACTACTGGGCTGTCCGCATCTCGCAGATGTTTGCGGAGACTGTCAAAGACGTTGAGAAGGGATACTGGTTCAAATTGATCCCGGGCCTGTTCTCCTGGGCGCAAACCATTCTCTTCGGCAAGATGGTGGGAGCCACCCCGAACGGGCGCAAAGCTTATACGCCCATAAACCATGGCGCCAACCCCGACCCAGGGCCAACCGGCGCCACTTCCCCGACCGCGCTGGCTATGGCCATCGCCTCCGTCCAGCCTGGCTACGGCAACACCGCGCCTCTACAGATGGAAGTGGACCCCGGCTTGGCACGCGATGAGGATGGTGTGCTGGCCATGGAGGCCCTCATCAAGACGCACGAGAGAATGGGCGGTACGCAGATGAATCTCAATGTCTTGAACCGAGAGAAGATCCTGGAGGCACACGAAGACCCGTCGAAATACCCCGATTTGGTCGTGCGCGTTACCGGGTTCAGCGCTTACTTTGCCAGCCTATCCAGAGAATTCCGCCAGTTGGTGGTGGACCGGTTGCTGACGTCCGGGCTTTAGGGAGATCCGGGGCTGCCAATCACTGCTGAGCCGGGATGATCACCGAGAACGTGCTGCCGACGCCTGGCTCGCTCACAACTTCGACCCGGCCACCGTATGCCTCAACTGTGCGCTTGACGATGGAGAGCCCGAGGCCGGTGCCAGTGATCTCGCGCGTCTCCCGGCTCTTGACGCGGTAGAACTCGTCGAATAGGTGCTCCTGCGCTGCCTTCGGTATTCCGATACCAGTATCCGCCACTTCCAAGCGGACGTAGGGGCCCTCTCGGCGCAGAGATACCGTGATGGCCCCACCATAGCGGTTGTACTTGATGGCGTTGCTCAGGACGTTGGTCAGCACGCGAAGCATCTCCTCGCGGTCCGCGATTACAGCCGGAAGGTTGGGCTCAACGCATTGAGTCATTGTCACCTTGCGCTCCTCGGCCTTGATACGAAGCAGCTCCCAGCATTCCTCAACCAGGGTGCCCAAGGCGAGCGGCTCCAAATGGCGAGCCACAGCGCCAGCTTCCAGGGCAGAGAGGTTCAACAGGTCGTCTACCAAGCTGAGCAGAGCCTCCGCCCGATCGCGGGCTCGGGATAGCATCGCCGCCTCGTTCGTATGCTCGGAGGCCAGACTAGAAGAGAGGACAAGGTCAAGATAGCCGTGAATCGCCCCCAGCGGCGCTCTCAGCTCGTGCGAAACCATGCGCACGAACTGCGATTTGGCTCGCTCCAGCTCCTTCAGTCGGCTGATATCTCGCAGCACCACCACTGCCCCCAGCAACTGTCCAGGGTCATCACGCACTGGTGCCACGTTGGCCATGAGCACTCGCGGCGGCCCCTGGCCGATGGTGATCTCCTGACCGACCATGTGATAGCTGGGCTCGGACTGAGCGAGAGCTGCGTCGATGAGATCCAGCAAGTCTTCGTTCCGAATACAATCCCGGGCCGGGCGCCCCAGGCAGCTTGAGGCGTCCGCGTCGAGCACGTTAAGGGCGGCCGGGTTATAGAGAACTATCTCACCTTCGCGGTTGGTCACCAACACACCGTCAGCCATGCAGTTGATTATGGTTCGCAGACGGCTCTTCTCAGTGGCGATCTCCAGGAGGCGATGTTCTCGTTCTTCCCGTAGCTGCCTAGCCTCCCGCAGAAGGGCCCGCCGCTCGAGAGCCTTGGCCACCTTGCCCAGCAGCTCATCCGGCGTGAAGGGCTTGGGCAGAAAGTCGTAAGCACCACGCTTGGTAGCCTCGATCGCCGTCTCCAGTGTGGCATAGCCGGTAACCATCACAGTCACTACATCAGCATCGAGCTGCTGGATAGCGTTGAGCATGTCGAGTCCGCTCATTCCCGGCATCTTGACGTCGAGCAGGACCAGGTCCACTTCGCCGCGCTGCTGTTCGAGAAAGGAGAGAGCTGGTTCAGCGCTCTCGGCAGCCTGGACGCTGTGGCCTTCCAAAGCCAAAACGCGACGACACCCTTCGCGAACCCCGTATTCGTCGTCCACTACTAAGATGTTGGCCACTCAGCTCCCTCCTGTCCTGTTTCTGGGAGTCACGGCCTCACCAAGATCGAGCCGCGATCGCTATCAGGCACGCCAATGCTCTGCCATCACCCGATGAGAGCTGGTTTCTGACCCATTCCATTGCCCTCTCTCGCTAGCGGAAGACTGACTGTGAACGTGGTCCCCTTTCCGACCTGGCTTTTGACGTCTATGCTGCCTCGGTGCATCTTGATGATGCCGTAGGCGATGGCCAACCCCAGGCCCGTGCCTTTACCTTGCTTCTTGGTGGTGAAAAAAGGAGTGAAGAGCCGGGCAAGGTTCTCTTCTGGGATGCCGCAACCGGTATCCTCCACTATCACTTTCACACCGCCGTTGCTCCGCTCGGTAGTCACGATCAGTTGGCCTCCCTGCGGCATCGCTTCGCCGGCGTTGGTGAACAGGTTGACAAAAACCTGGACCAACTGTCTCGCATCGGCGTATATCGGCGGCAAATCGGGGTCCAGATGCTTGATCACCTGCACCTGACGCAAGGCCGGATGCAATTCCACTCGTGCCAGAGAATCCTCCACCAGTTTGTTCACGTCGGTGGCCTGGGGTATCACTTGCTTCTGGCGAGCGAAATCCAGCAGCCCGGAGACGATTTCCTTGCACCGCACTGCCTCGCTCATTATCATGCGCAGGTCCTCTTTCGACTGGCCCTCCGCCGCTAGCTCGCGCTCCAGCAAGTGGCTGTAGATCAATATGCTGCCCAGCGGGTTGTTTAGCTCGTGGGCGACGCCGGCCGCGAGCTGCCCCATCGAGGCCAGCTTCTCAGACTGGACTAGCTGATCTTGAGCGCTCTGAAGCTGTCTGTGCAAAGATTCCAGCTGGCTGAGGTTCTGCTGTAACTGATCGATCAGGTAAGGCAAGCACATCTCCGCCTCGGCGAGCCCCTGATAGACGGCAATGGCCTTGTCACGGCAGGTTGGGTAACCGCAGGCCCCGCAGTTCAGCTCGTCCTCGCGCTTGTACTTGTTGATGCGGCGGAATATCTCCTGAATGTCCTCCTCGGTAGGGATCGGAAGCTCTATGCCCTGGTCGGCGAAGTGGCGCGCCAAGGACACGTCCGCAAACTGATCCAGCACGCGCTCGAGCTCCGCCTCATCGACCTGAGATATCTGCTGCTTGACGAAGCTGGTCACGATTTCCTTGCGCGAGAAGAAAGGCTGACTGCTGTCGATCAGTGGCCCATCGATGCAGCCCTCGCAGAACAAAATGTCGAGGAATCTCAGCTTGAGGCTGTGGTTGCTCAGCTCTCGAAGCACACTGAGGCAGTTGTCCCGGCCCTCGGTCACCAGAATGTCGTTTTCCAGAATATCTGCTTTGATGGCGGCCGACCTGAGCAGCCCACCCGAGACGGGGAAAATGCGAGCCAAACCAGGCACTGGCTCATCGAAGCTGGAGTCCGGCAGCTCTGACGGAACCAGGCCACGTTGGCCGAACATCTGCTTTATCTCGGCGTAGGTGAGCACGGCGTCGATGGCACCGGCCACCTCCTCGTCCTTTATTTCTGCTTTCTTCGCCACGCAAGGGCCGATGAAAACGGCTCTGGCATTGGGCATGAGTTTCTGCTTGATCACCCGCCCGAGGGCGATCATCGGCGAGACGATAGGTGCCAGGTAGGGTACCAGCGAAGGGTGATACTTCTCCACAAATGCCACTAGAGCCGGACAGGGGGTAGTAATGATCGGTATCTGGCTCCTACGGGCTAGTCGCGAATACTCCCGCGCCACCAGTTGGGCGCCGAATGCAACCTCGAAAACTCGCTGGAAGCCCATAGCCCGCAAGGCAGCCACGACTTGACCCGGTCTGAGTGGATAGAAAGAAGCCGGAAATGAGGGCGCAAGGCAAGCCACCACCGGTTCAGGCCCCTGCAACAGGCCGTCCACAGTCTCAACCGCACTCTCCACCATCTTGGCCGCTTGTGTACAGACTCTGATGCAATTGCCGCAGGCGATGCAGCGCTCCGGCATTACTTTGGCCTGCCCCTCCTCGACCTTGATGGCCTTGGCCGGGCAGTAGCGGATGCAGGTGTAGCAGCGCCTGCACTTGGCCTTGATGGTGATTACGATCCCCTCGACTTTGCGCATATCCTCACTCAATCGATCTGCGACCAAGCGCCAGAACGGATGGCCGCTTTGGCGCCAATGCTCACGGAACTTGTCCTATTCTGCTTCCCCGTTCTCGATTCCCTGATCAGTAGGGCTGTTATCAGCCTGTCTTCCCTGACGACTCCAGGGCGCGGTTGACTTCGGCGACCAACCTTTCCCCTGACACCGGCTTGTCGAGGAAAACATCCACTGGGAGCCAGGTCTCGTCTTTGTCCAGTCGCCAGGGGTATGCCTTCTCGTTGATGGAGGTCAGCATCACGATGGGCACGGCTTTCAGTTCCGGGTCCTGCCGCAAATCATAGGCAACGTGGAAGCCTTCGGTCTGAGTCTCCATCATCGCATCGAGGATAATGACGTCTGGCCTCACTTCTCGCGCCAGTTGACGTCCTTCCTCTCCCGTGTAGGCGGCGGCGACCTCGAACCCGGCCTTCTCCAACGCCACCCGAGCTATATGAGAGAAATCAACATCGTCGTCTACGATCAACACCTTGGCTCGGTCTTGCATGCGTCACTTCCTTTCTGCTGATGTACGCTCTCAGCGCGCCACCTTGCCCGCGGGATGACCAGCCGCGTGAGCGGGTTCGCGAGCAAACGGGATCGCGAACTTGGTGGCCAGCCTTCAATTGCCTGGCAACGTGACACTCCCCTTGTGAACCTTCAATGCATACAATATCATATGCGTGAAACAGGTGGCTAGTCGCCAAGATAATGTACCGCTGGCTTGTCGAGGCCATGCCAGTAGGCAGAGAGAGGGGCGGTGTTGGATCTGCGTCGGCTTCGTTGGCTGACTGTTCTGGCTCCGACCGTCGGTTTGGCAGCCTTCGAGTACCTTCGCCGCCTGCTTCTCGGCTCAGAACAGGCCCAGCCCTGGCTGGATAGCCTGTCGGCAGCGCTGGTCGTCCTGGTCGGGTCGGTGCTGTTCTCGCACCTCGTTTTTCGGCGCTTTGAAGGGCAGTCACGCGATGTGCACTGCCAGGCTGTGGTGGAAGAGCGAGAACGCTTGGCGCGAGAGATGCACGATGGCATCGCGCAGACCTTGGCGCACCTCAACGTGCGTATTCAGGCTCTCAAAGAATTGCTAGGAGCCGGCCGGCTCGACTCCGCCTATGCGCAGCTTTCCCACATGGAGCTGTTGATGGATGCAGCCTACGGCGAGGTGCGTCGTTCCATATACGGCCTGCGCATCGGCGGCTGCCTGGGGGGGAACTTAGCCTCCTATCTTTCGGAGTACGTGCGCCGCTGGGGTGACGAAGACGGAGTCCAGGCTGACTTTTCTCTCTCCGGCGCTGAGCGGCCGGAGTTGCCACCGGAAGTCGAGGTGCAGCTCGTGCGAATCGTGCAGGAGGCCCTTGCCAACATCCGCCAGCACGCGCGGGCCACGCGGGCATCGGTTAGCCTTCAAGTACGAGGAGACCGGCTGCGATTGGTGGTGCAGGACAATGGCCGAGGTTTTGAGCCCCCTCACTTCTCCGAGCCGGTCGGACAGCACTTCGGTCTCCAGACCATGCGAGAGAGGGCTGAGAGTGTCGGCGGTCACCTTGACGTGCAGAGTCGCCCTGGGCAGGGAACGTGTGTGGTGGCCGACCTTCCCCTTAAGTAGGCCCAATCGGAGGTATAGCAGTGGAATCAGAGGTGACTCCAAGACAGCCCCTGCGGATTCTGCTGGTGGATGACCACGCCCTATTCCGCGAGGGGGTTGCGGCGCTCCTGCAAGCGCGGTCGGATTTCGAAGTCGTGGGCGAGGCGAGCAATGGCCGTGAAGCGCTAGCCTTGGCGTGTCGGCTGCGTCCTGACCTGATCCTCATGGACATCCAGATGCCAGTGATGGGGGGATTGGAGGCCACTCGCCTCATCAAGGCGGCCGTCCCGGAGGCCAGGATAGTGATTCTCACCGTATCCGAAGAAGAAAGCGATCTCTTCGAAGCTGTCAAGGCCGGCGCTCAGGGCTATCTTCTCAAGAGCCTGAAGTCATCCGACCTGTTCGACCTGCTGCTAGGCGCCAGCCGCGGCGAGGCTGCCATCTCTCGCCTTATGGCCGCCAAGATGCTGGAAGAGTTAGCTCGGCTGGAGCGCAAGGACCGCAGTGCCCCTCCCGGCGCGGCCAATCCCGTTCAAGATACGGTTCTCACTGAGCGGGAAATAGAGGTGCTCCGCCTCGTGGCCCGCGGCGCCACCAATCGCGATATCGCCGCCGCTCTATACATCACCGACAACACCGTGAAATTCCATCTCAAGCGAATCCTGGAAAAGCTGCACTTGCAGAATCGTGCGCAGGCCGCCGTTTACGCTGCCCGCGCAGGCGTGCTCACTCCTGACGATTGCCAGCAATAAGGGGCACACCTACCAGATGCCCCGCGCGCTCATCCGCGAGCGGCGAACCAAAGGGCCTCGCCGTGTCTAGCTACCCATCCGGGTAGTGCAAAGCTGACATCGACCTACCCCCCTTAGTAGTTGGCCACGTGCTGAGTTTGGCCGAAAGACTACCCTCAGAACTACCTGCCCGGAGCATGAAAGCGGCTGCGAGCACGACTATGATTCGGCCCAAGGGCTAGGCGACAAGACGTGGAGAGACAGGATGAGCGGTTCAGCGTGTCGCGTCTTCGTCCTCTACAATCATTCTCTCTTTGCCGAGGGGGTGATGGCCCTGCTCAGCCAGCAACAAGGAGTCTCTCTGCTGGGGGCAGAGGCGGCTTCGGAGTCGGCCGCGGAAAGCGTGCGCCGGTTGCATCCCGACGTGGTGATTCTGGAAGGAGCCGAGGGCGATTCCGCCTACGCTATCGGCCACCTCTTGCGCGAGTGCCCGCACACCCGCCTCATTGCCCTCAGCCTCGAGGATGACCGAATGGAGATCTACGACAACTACCAGGTTGCCACTCCTCACCCTGCCGATCTGATTCACGCTATTCTTATTGGTCGCGATAAGGCTGGCTGTTCCCCCACCGAGGGGCAACCGGCGTAGTCCAGAACACGAGGAGGTGTCACGGTGGCCAAGGCCTTGACCCAAACCGAGCTCAGCCAGGTCTTCCTGGATAGGATCTATGGCTTACCAGAGGGAGAGAAGGTCAAGCTCTGCCTCCAGTGCGGGACTTGCAGCGGCTCCTGTCCCACCAGCGCCTATATGGACTACACTCCTCGCGAGATCATCGCCTCCCTGCGGGCGGGGATGCTGGACCGCGTGCTGAAGAGCAACACGATGTGGATGTGCACTTCCTGTTACTCGTGCACTGTCCGCTGCCCGGCTGGCATTCGTTTCACCGACGTAATGTATGAGCTGAAACGGCTGGCCATCGCCTATCATCTGCACTCCCGCTTCGCCCGCGCCCCGGCTCTTTCCCGAGCCTTCATGAGCGTCGTCGGCCGCTATGGTCGCAGTGCTGAGGCGGAGCTCATGGTGCGGCTCAACTTGGCGACTAACCCGCTCGAGCTACTCCGGCTGGCGCCAATGGGCGTCAAACTGCTTGCCCGTGGGCGTATGCCGATCTTGCCAGAGCGCATCGAGGGGCGAGAGAGCCTTCGCAGGATGCTGGCCTGGGTCGAGGCGAACGATGACGCTCACGCGGCGCAGGAGGTAGTCTGATGAGCCAGTACGCATACTATCCCGGCTGCTCGATCACGGTCAACAATCGGGCCTATGACACGTCCACTCGTGCTGTCTGCCAGAGCCTGGGCATCGACTTGGTAGAACTCAAGGACTGGAACTGCTGCGGTGCCACCGCCTATATGGCCGTGCGTGAACTGGCGGCCTTCGTACTGTCCGCCCGCAACCTGGCGCTGACCGAGCAGCAGGGCCAGCAGGAGATGCTTACCGTCTGCAATGCCTGCTACATGAATCTGAACAAGACCAACCGGTATATGGCCGAGGAACCCAAGCTGCGAGAGCAAATAGGAGCGGCCCTGGCTGCTGGCGGCGCGAGCTATAGCGGCTCGGTAAAGGTGCGACACCTTCTGGACGTGCTCGTAAACGAGGTGGGCTGCGAAGCTATCCAGGCTCGTGCCACTCGCAAGCTCGAAGGGTTGAAGGTCGCCTGCTACTACGGCTGTCAGCTCAGTCGGCCGTATCCCACCTTCGATGATGCAGAGCAGCCCTCTACCATGGATCGTCTGCTGGAGGCTGTGGGGGCGACGGCTGTCCCTTACCCAATGAAAGCCAAGTGCTGTGGGGGCATGGTGATGAGCACAAGCGAGGAAGTAGCGCTGAAGCTGGTCAAGGGACTGCTCCAATGCGCTCTCGACAGCGGAGCCGATATTATCGCCACTGCCTGCCCGCTGTGTCAGGTCAATCTGGAGGGCTATCAGGGTCGTGTAAGCGCTCGTTTCGGCTCCAAGCTGAATATCCCAGTGGTGTACTTCACCCAGCTTGTCGGCCTGGCCCTAGGGCTCACTCGCCAGCAGGTGGACCTCGGACGTGAGCTGGTATCGGCCGACCGAGCGCTGGCGGCCTATGTCTAGGGAGGGAGTGAGAAATGGCTGAGCCAGGAAACAACGGCAAGCTTGCCCCTGCTGGCGCCCGCATCGGAGTCTATGTTTGCCATTGCGGCACCAACATCTCCCAAACGGTGGACGTGGCGGCTGTCGCCGCCTTCGCCGCCTCGCAGCCGGGTGTAGTGATCGCGCGGGAGTACAAATACATGTGCTCGGACCCCGGGCAAGAGCTCATCAAGAACGACGTCGCCGAGTTCGAGCTGAACCGCGTGGTAGTCGCTTCGTGCTCCCCTCTGATGCACGAGCCAACCTTCCGCCGGGCTTGCGCAGAAGCCGGCCTCAACCCTTTCCTCTTCCAGATGGCCAACATCCGCGAGCATTGTTCCTGGGTGCATACAGATAAGACGGCTGCCACGCAGAAAGCGATGCGCCTGGTCGAAGCCGCCATTCGCCGCGTGGTGGAAAACGAACCCTTGGAAAGCCGCCAGGTGCCAGTCACCGCGGCAGCGTTGGTCGTGGGCGGGGGTATCGCAGGCATCGAGGCGGCTCTGGAGATGGCCGACGCGGGAAAGAAAGTCTACCTTGTGGAAAAGGAGCCCTCCATCGGCGGCCACATGGCCCAGTTCGACAAGACCTTCCCCACGCTCGATTGCGCCGCCTGTATTCTCACCCCCAAGATGGTCGCGGTTGGACAGCACCCCAACATCGAGCTAATGACCTACAGCCAGGTGGAGGCTGTCAGCGGCTACGTTGGCAACTTCAAGGTCCTCGTCCGCCAGCGTGCCCGCTCAGTGAACAGTGAGCTCTGCAATGGGTGTGGGCTATGTCAGGAGAAATGCCCGTCCCGAGTACCCAGCGAGTTCGAGGCCGGGTTGGGCGTCCGTAAGGCGATCTATACTCCTTTCCCACAAGCGGTGCCTCGAACCCCAGTTATAGACCGGGACAACTGCCGCTACTTCCTTACCGGCAAGTGCCAGGTCTGCAAGAAGCTCTGCCCGCGCGAGGCGGTGGACTTCGAACAACAAGACCAGTTGCGCGAAATCGAGGTGGGAGCGATCGTCGTTGCCACGGGCTACCAGGTCTTCGACGCTTCGCGGACGAAGCAGTACGGATACGGCGAGTTGGATAACGTTCTCTCCAGTCTCGAGTTCGAGCGCCTTTGCCACGCCGGTGGGCCGACCGGCGGTGAGATACTGCTCAAAAACGGCCAGAAACCTGAAAGCGTCGCTATCCTGCACTGTATCGGCAGCCGCGACAGCAACTACAACCAGCATTGCTCGCGGGTCTGCTGCATGTATTCGCTGAAGTTCGCCCACTTGGTGCGGGAAAAGACGGGCGCGCGCGTCTACGAACTTTACATAGACATGCGTGCTTTCGGGAAGGGCTACGAGGAGTTCTACCAGCGCCTTCTGCACGAGGACGTGATCTTCATCCGAGGCAAGGCGGCTGAAGTCAGCAACGTCGCGGAGACCGAGGCCGAGCGGGGAAAACTCATCGTCAAGTGCGAAGACACGCTACTGGGGGTGGTGCGCCGGCTGCCGGTGGACATGGTGATCCTCTCCGTCGGCCTTGAGCCGCAGTCCGACGCCCGAGAGGTGGCCCGAATCTTCTCGATCGGCTGCAACTCGGCTGGTTTCTTCACGGAGAAACACCCCAAGCTAGCGCCCGTCTCTACCCCCACCGACGGCATCTTCATTGCCGGTGCCTGTCAGGGTCCGAAGGACATCCCGGACTCCGTCGCTCAGGGAGGGGCGGCAGCCGCCCAAGCTCTGTCGCTGATAGACCGCGGGCAAGTGGTGCTGGAGCCAAACGTCTCCGTGATCGACGAGGAGCGTTGCGCCGGCTGCAAGATCTGTATCTCGCTCTGCCCCTATCAGGCCATCAGCTTCGACGAGGCGCGAAGGGTCTCACGGGTGGAGGAAGCTCTATGCAAGGGCTGTGGCACCTGCGCCGCCGCCTGTCCTTCTGGAGCGGCTAAGCAGCGAGGGTTTGACGATCGTCAGATAATGGCGGAAATCGAGGGGGCGCTCGCAGAGGTGGTCGCGCTGACCTAATCCTCTGACGCCTTCCACAGCCGGAAGGGGAGAATGCATACGAAGGCGCTCCCCTCCTCTGCCCAGGGGGAGGGGTACGGGAGAGGTAGGAAAGGAGACGAAGCCAATGAGCGACACGTTCGAGCCCCGTATCGTGGGCTTCCTCTGCCGCTGGTGCAGCTACACCGGTGCCGATTTGGCCGGCACCAGCCGTCTCAAGTATCCACCCAATGTGGTTACAATCAGAGTAAACTGCTCGGGAAGAGTCGATCCCTCGTTCGTGCTCAAGGCCTTTGCCGAAGGCGCGGATGGGGTGCTCATCGCTGGCTGCCACCCCGGTGATTGCCACTATACCAGCGGCAACTACAACGCGATGCGCCGCTACACTCTGCTGGAGCGCCTGCTTGAGCAGTATGGCATTGAGCGGCAGCGAGTGCGCTTGGAGTGGATTTCAGCCGCCGAAGGTGAGCGCTACGCGCAGGTGGTGAAAGAAATCACCGAGACGGTGCGCGCCCTGGGGCCTCTTGGGTGGAAACAGCTGCTCGATCCGAAGGTGAAAGCAGTGGGGGAACCAGCTGCCGTGGAGGCGCACTGAGATGAGTAGACTGAAACTGGCACTGTACTGGGCCTCTTCCTGCGGCGGTTGCGAGATCGCCGTGCTTGACCTCGCCGAGAAGATTTTGGACGTGACGCAGGTAGCTGACATTGTCTTCTGGCCTGTGGCCCTGGACTTCAAGTACGCTGACGTGCAGGCGATGCCAGATAAGCATATCGATGTCTGCCTGTTCAACGGAGCGATCCGTACCTCCGAAAACGAACACCTGGCCCACCTTCTCAGGAACAAGTCCAAGGTCCTGGTCGCCTTCGGCTCCTGTGCTCATATGGGTGGGATTCCCAGCCTAGCCAATGCCTTCGACCGTGAGGCCATCTTTGCTCGTGTCTACCACGAGACCCCTTCGACTGATAACCCTGCCGGTACTCGGCCGCAGACGAGTTGGACTTCGCCCAGCGGCGACCTGGAATTGCCAGCGTTCCACGACACGGTCAAGACCCTCGACCAAACGGTACCGGTAGACTACTTCGTCCCCGGCTGCCCTCCAGCAGTGCCCCAAATCTGGAACGTGATCCAAGCCATCGCCTCGGGCAATCTGCCACCAGCCGGCTCCATCGTCGGTGCCGGCAACAAGACTGTCTGCGACGAGTGCAAGCGGGTGAAGGAAGAAAAGAAGGTCAAGGCGTTCTATCGTCCCCTTCAGGTCAAACCGGACCCGCAGCGGTGCCTACTGGAGCAAGGGCTGATTTGCCTTGGGCCAGCCACCCGCAGCGGCTGCGGCGCTCTCTGTTTGGACGCCAATATGCCGTGCCGCGGCTGCTACGGTCCGGCGGAGGGAGTCGTGGACCAGGGGGCCAAGATGCTCAGCGCTTTGGCTTCCATCGTCGACACGACCGAACCTGAGGAGGCGGAACGAATCTTGAAGGAGGTGGCCGATCCTCTAGGCACCTTCTACCGCTTTGGCCTTGCCAGCTCCCTATTGCACCGCACTCGAATGCCTGCGGCGGCAGCCGCGAAGGAGGCGTGAGACATGCAGATCATGGAACAGACTGCACCGGCGGCTGACGGAGCGGCTCGCCAGCGGATCAAGATCGATCCCGTCACCCGCCTAGAGGGACACGGCAAGATCGAGATCTTCCTGACCGAAGACGGCGGTGTTCGCGATGCGTTCTTCCAGATCCCTGAGCTGAGAGGCTTCGAGAAGTTCTGCGAGGGCCGGCCTGTGGAGGAGTTGGCCCGTATCACGCCGCGGATTTGTGGCGTGTGCCCAGAGGCGCATCACATGGCCTCCAGCAAAGCTCTCGATGCAGTCTATCACGTCCAGCCCCCGCCGGCCGGGCGTAAGCTGCGTGAGCTGCTCTACAATGCCTTCACCGCCGGCGATCATACTACCCACTTCTACGCTCTGGGAGGGCCCGATTTCGTCGTCGGCCCCGATGCCCCGGCCGCTGAGCGCAACATTCTGGGCGTCATCGCCAAGGTGGGGCTCGAGATCGGCGGCAAAGTGATCAAGATGCGCGCCGCCGGCCAGGAAGTGGTCAAGATCATCGGCGGCAAGGCCATCCATCCAGTCTGCGGGCTCCCCGGTGGCGTCAGCAAGGCCATCACCGAAGATGAGCGCCAGCGAATTGAAGAGATCGGCCGCTACATGGTCGAGTTCGCTCAGTTCTCGCTCAAAGTGTTCGACCAGATCGTGCTCGGCAACTCCGCATATGTAGACCTGATCCAGAGTGATGCCTATACTCACCGTACTTACTACATGGGGCTTGTCAACGCGAAGAATCAGGTTGATTTCTATGACGGCGTGGTTAGGGTGGTGACGCCTGAGGGCCGCGAGTTTGCGAAGTTCGCGCCGGCAGATTATCTCGAGCACATAGCAGAGCACGTCGAGCCCTGGAGCTACCTCAAGTTTCCCTTCCTGAAGAAGGTGGGTTGGAAGGGACTCATCGATGGTCCGGAGAGCGGCGTCTATCGGGCGGCTCCCCTGGCCCGCCTGAATGCGGCTGATGGTATGGCCACCCCGCTCGCGCAGGCGGAGTACGAGCGCATGTTCGATACGCTGGGCGGAAAGCCCGTCCACGCTACCCTGGCCACCCACTGGGCACGGCTAGTTGAGCTTCTCCAGGCTGCCGAGCGCACCCTGGAGCTGAGCCGCGATCCTGACATAACCAGCCCCGATGTACGCACGATTCCCACCGCCACGCCCGACGAAGGCGTGGGAGTGGTCGAAGCCCCGCGGGGAATCCTCTTCCATCACTATCGGACCGACGAGCGGGGCCTGGTCAAGAAAGTCAACCTTATCGTAGGCACGACCAATAACAACGCTGCCATCTGCATGTCCATCAAGAAGGCAGCACAGGCCTTGATTAGGCCGGGCGCACCGATAACGGATGGGCTGCTCAACAAGGTAGAAATGGCCTTCCGCGCCTACGACCCTTGCTTCGGCTGCGCAACGCATACCCTTCCTGGCCAGATGCCCCTGGAGGTGAGCATCTATGACGCCCAGGGCAGGCTTGTGCACACGCTGAGTCGGGCCTAGGGGAACTAGCATCGAAGAGGCGAGTTAGGGTCGAAGAGGGAAAGGAGGAAACGCGCGTATGGCCCCCAAAGTTCTGCTGGTGGATGACGACGTGGACTTCGTGAAGATCAACCAGGCGCACCTGGAAAAGGCCGGCTTCGAAGTGCTGACCGCCTACGACGGCCAGGAGGGGCTGGAGCGGGCGAGGCAGAGCCGGCCTGATGTCATGGTCCTAGACTACATGATGGCCCGTCCAACAGAAGGCGCCTTCGTGGCGCAGGAAATGAAAGACGACCCGGAACTGAAAGACATTCCCATCCTGCTGCTGACCTCTGTCGGCGCCAAGCATCCCTGGTGGCGAGTGCAGAAGGACGATCAGTACCTGCCCGTGGATGAGTTCCTGGACAAGCCGGTTCCGCCCGAACGATTGGTCGAAGAAGTGCGCAAGCTGCTGAAGGCCTAAAAGGAGGAACGACCGATGAGCGCAGCCCGATTGGATGGATCTGGAAATCTGTGGTGGGCTCAGCCAGGCATTAGCACGATGGCCCTGGCCGAGGTTGCTGACCTGATCGCCGAGCAGACCGCCAAGGCTGCGCAAGCCAAGGGCGCGGTGGTCTGGGTGTGGAACCCTGCGCAAGGTGCCATGCAGCCACTTGGAGCCTACGGAGTTCGCTGGGACTTCGTGCAACACTGCCCGGTGGCGGCCAGCCCTGACGATGTTCGGGCCGGCCAACCCCAGGCTTTCCCTGACCTGGCGTCGTGCACCTCCGGCATAGACCTGGAAGCCGCCCGGGTCGAGGGTGTGGCCGCGATGGCTGGGGTCCCGATCATCAACAAAGGCAAGGTCGAGGGCT
>Ga0123519_10005184_pt1 | contig 20885 bp, 17 predicted proteins | sample YelNatPaOPRAMG02_FD_87396 | JGI IMG/M metagenome (GOLD analysis project Ga0123519, IMG submission 87396) | Hot spring microbial communities from Yellowstone National Park - Yellowstone National Park OP-RAMG-02 (version 2) | ecosystem: Environmental > Aquatic > Thermal springs > Hot (42-90C) ...
ATGAATTATATTTTGCGGCACTTCTTCATAATGGGAAGGCTCCATATAAAAGAAGCCTCTTCCTTCTGTTAAAGAGCGAAGAACAGTCGCATAACCAGATAATTCAGCCAAAGGGGCATAAGCTTTAATTACCACTACTTTTGTCCTTTTTTCTGTGGCGATAATTTTTCCTCTTTTTGATGAAATATCTCCAATCACAGTTCCCATAAATTCTTCAGGCACGGTCACTTCTAATTTCATAATCGGCTCAATTAAAGTTAACCCCGCTTTTTTTACTGCCTCTTGTAACGCCATTGATCCAGCAATTTTAAAGGCAATATCTGATGAGTCAACTTCATGATAAGAACCATCATATAAAGTGACTTGAATATCTGTAATTGGATATCCTAATAAAACACCCTTATCCATCGCTTCCAAAACCCCTTTTTCAACCGAAGGAATAAATTCCGAAGGAATAACTCCTCCTTTAATTTTATTAACAAATTTAAAACCTTCACCGCGTGATAAGGGCTCAACTTTAATTAAACAATGACCATATTGGCCATGACCACCGGTTTGTCGAATATATTTTCCTTCTGCATCAGCGGCCCGACTAATTGTTTCCTTATAAGCTACTTGAGGCTTACCTACATTTACCCGCATTCCCATTTCCCGTTTCATTCTATCAACTAAAATTTCAAGATGTAATTCTCCCATTCCAGACATTATTGTTTGGCCAGTTTCATGATTTATTTTAACCTTAAAAGTAGGATCTTCTTCTGCTAATCGTTGTAAAGTATATGATAACTTTTCTTGGTCGGCTTTAGTTTCAGGCTCAATCGCCAAAGAAATAACCGGCTCTGGAAAAGAAATTTTTTCTAGCAAAATTGGGTTTTCTTCTGAAGCTAAAGTATCACCGGTTCGTGTATCTTTTGGTCCAACTAAAGCCACTATCTCACCGGCAAAAGCCTTATCTATTTCTTCCCTTTGGTTAGCATGCATTAGAAGAATTCGGCTTACTCTTTCTTTTTTATCACGATTAACATTGTAAACATAAGAACCGGAACTTAAAACCCCAGAATAAATGCGGGTATAAGTTAACTTACCAACATGCGGATCAAGTTGTATCTTAAAAGCTAAAGCGGTAAATTTTTCTTCATTTATTAATTTTCTTTTTTCTTGCTGCTGGGTTTTGGGATTGACTCCAACTATTTCTTTTAAATCAATCGGCGAGGGCAAATAATCTATTATTGCATCTAATAATGGCTGAACTCCTTTATTTCGTAATGAAGAACCAGCATAAACCGGAATTAATTTATAAGAAATAACGGCTTGACGCAATCCTCTTTTTAATTCATCAATTGTCAATGCTTCTCCCTCCAAATACTTATGAAGCAAATTATCATCTGTCTCTGCAATCAACTCAACCATTTTTGCGCGTAAAAGATGTATCTTTTCCTTCAATTCTTCAGGTATTGTCTCTTTAACGCTAAATTCTACTCCCTCAGCATCTTTATCCCAAATTAACGATTTCATTTGTAAAATATCAACGACCCCAATAAAATCTTGTTCTTTTCCAATCGGATAAGTCATAATTACTGGTTTTGCTCCCAGTCGTTCAGTTATTTCTTTAACTGTTCCATCAAAATCTGCTCCTAGTTTATCCATTTTATTAATAAAACATATTCTTGGTACTTTGTACTTATCTGCTTGTCGCCAAACTGTCTCTGACTGACTTTGAACTCCTTCTTCCGCATCAAAAATGACTACTCCACCATCTAAAACCCTTAACGACCGCTCAACTTCTGCGGTAAAATCAACATGACCAGGTGTATCAATAATATTAATTCTTACCCCTCGCCAAAAAGTAGTGGTTGCGGCGGAGACAATGGTAATTCCACGTTCTTTTTCTTGGGGCATCCAATCCATTTGAGTTGTTCCTTCATCAATGTCACCAATCTTATAAGTTCTACCTGTGTAAAAAAGAATTCGCTCGGTGGTAGTAGTTTTTCCAGAATCGATATGAGCAATTATCCCAATATTGCGAATTTTATCTAAAGGAACAAGCCTATTTTTAGTTATTATCGATTGTTGAGCCATAGATTAAAAGGATGAATTTAATTAATCTACCACTTAAGATGGGCGAAGGCTTTATTTGCTTCGGCTAATTTCTCTACTTGTAATCTCTTCGCCACTGCCTGTCCTTGATTGTTAGCGGCATCATTTATCTCCGAAAAAAGTTTTTCTGCAAAAGTTTTATATTCTTTGTTCGAACGAGCTTTTGCTGCATTAATTATCCCATTTAAAGCCAAGAAAAGTTTCCTCTCTTTTTTCACTTCCATCGGTACCAAATATGACGCTCCTCCTAAGCGTCTAGGCCGCACTTCAAAATTAGGGGCGGCATTATTAATGGCTTGATGAAGTACCTCCAACGGATTTTTGCCAGTCTTTTTTATTTTATCTAAAACTTTATAAACAATTTTCTCTGCCACAGTTTTTTTTCCATCTTTCATCACATAATTTATCAATTTAGCCACTTCAAAACTTTGATAAATTTTATCTGGTAAAATAATTCTTTTTTTATAGGGATGTCTCGGCATAAAAAAATAATTAATTAATGAACTAAACAGTTTTTTGTTGTTCTAATTTTGCTCCATATTTAGAGCGAGATGTTTTTCTCCCCACTACACCAGCGGTATCATATTTGCCGCGAACAATGTGGTATTTTACTCCCGGTAAATCTTTCACCCGACCGCCTCTGACAAGAACTATTGAATGTTCGGCTAAGTTATGGCCAACCCCTTGAATATACGCCGTAACTTCCATTTTATTAGACAAGCGCACCCGCGCTACTTTTCTTAAAGCAGAATTAGGTTTTTTCGGCGTCATTGTTCTCACCACTGTACAAACCCCACGCTTTTGAGGATTTTGAGTGGCTACATATCGTCGCTTTAAAGCGTTAAAACTTAATTTTAAAGCGGCTGCCCTTGATTTTTTAATCATTTTTTTTCTTTTCTTTTTGATCAGTTGATTGATGGTTGGCATATTTTTCTAAAAACTTACCATAATAACTCTTAATTAACTCCTCATTCACTGGTATTAATCTGCCTATTATAACATTTTCTTTTAATCCCAACAAGTAATCCACTTGACCCTTAATTGCTGCGTTACTTAATACGTTGGTTGTTTGCTCAAATGAAGCAGCTGAAAGCCAAGAATCAGTATAAATAGCAGCCCGAGTAATTCCTAAAATAGCAATATTCCCGCTAGCCGGTTTTTGCCCTTTAGCTAAAACTTTTTTATTTTCTTCTTCAAATCTTACCCGTGAAACAACTTCATCTTTAATAAATGAAGTATCTCCTTCATCTTCTATAATCACTTTATCACTCATTTTGCGTATAATAACCTCAAAATGCTTATCATGGATACTAATCCCTTGCGACTCATATACTTTTTGAATCTCGTTTAATAAATATAATTGGGCTGCCCTTAAGCCTTTGATTGCTAAAATGTCATTGACGTCTAAATAACCCTCAGCCAAAGCCTGGCCAACATGAACTAAATCGCCATCTTTTACTCTTAATTTTTGAGAAATAGGAATATTGAATTCTTGCTCTTTGATTGAAGAATTATTATTTGTGGCTTGAATTTTGACAACATAAGTCTCTTTTTCTGTATTCTCAATTACCAAAACTTTTCCATCTATTTCGGCAATTGGAGAAACAATTTTTGGCGTCCTTACTTCAAATAACTCTTCTACTCTTGGTAAACCTTGCGTTACATCAGAAATAACAATTCCACCGAAATGTCTTACTCGCATCGTTAATTGAGTACCAGGTTCGCCTATCGATTGAGCTGCTATTACTCCAACTGGAACACCTATTTCTACTAATTTATTAGTTGATAAATCGATTCCATAGCATTTTTGACAAACACCATAGGGAGAATGACAATATAAAGGTGAACGGACAGTTATCTTTTTAATCCCTTGTTTCTCTAATTCAGCTATTTTCTTCTCATCAATTAATTCATTAGTCTCTAATATATAGCGTCCCTTAATCCTTTCCTTAAATTTCTCGCCGCGAACTTCATCGGTTGAAATGGTTAAACCTTCGGTTGTTCCACAATCAACTTCTCTAACAATCACATCATGGGCTACATCCACTAATCGTCGAGTTAAATAGCCTGCATTAGCCGTTTTCAAAGCCGAATCAGTTAACCCTTTTCTTGCTCCACGAGCAGAGATAACATACTCAAAAACTGACAATCCTTCGCGATAGTTTGATTTAGTCGGTACCTCAATTATCTTACCTAACGGATCAACAACTAATCCTTTGATAGCTGACAACTGCTTTAATTGCTCTTTTGAAGCTCTGGCTCCACCTGATTTAATAATCATTTTTACCGGATTGCTTTCTTCAAGCGCTTCCCAAGTAGCATCGGCTAATTTTTCTGTCGTCTCAATCCATAAATTGTTAGAATAACGCCTTTTTTCTTCTAAGGTAAGTAAACCTTGTTGAAAGTTTTTTTCTATCTTCTTTACTTCTTTTTCAGTTGATTTAACCATTTCTTCTTTTTCTTTAATAATTTGGCAGTCAAAAATAGAAAAAGACAAACCACCAGATACCGTCGCTCCCCAAAAACCTATTTTTTTAAGATTGTCAATTAACTGACCGACTGTTTTATTGTCAAATAATTTAATAGCTTTGGTGACTAACTCTTTAAGATCAGCCGCCTTAACCTCATTGTTAATAAATCTTAGTTCTGCCGGTAATTTTTGATTAAAGATAATTCTTCCGACAGTGGTTTTTAGTAACTGATTATTAATCAACACTAAAATTGGTTCGCGTAAATTAATCTTTCCCAAAAAGTAAAAATTGATCGCCTCTTCTTCATCTTTAAATACTTTAATCTCTTCGTCTTTTTTGTTAAGATAATTAGTATCAATCGTAGTTAAGTAATAACATCCAAGAGCCATTTCTTTATTTGGCAAAACAATCGGTGAACCATCGGCTGGTTTAAGAAGATTTTGGTAAGGAAACATTCTCTGTTCTACTTCCTCAATCGCTTTTTTTGATAAAGGAATAAAAACACCCATCGCATCGCCATCAAAATCAGCATTATAACCGGCACAAACAGTAGGATGTAACTTTATAGCAAAAGAATCTGTTAAAACTGGATAAAAAGCCAATACAGATAATTTATGTAAAGTCGGCGCACGGTTTAATAAAACCGGATGATTTTTAGTGATCTCCTCTAAAATATCATAAACAACTGGTTCTTTGCTTTCCAAAAAATTCTTGGCGCTTTTAATATTTGGAGCCAATCCGCGGATAATAATTTCATGTAATAAAAATGGCTTAAAAAGTTCCAAAGCCATTTCTTTTGGAATACCACATTGATCAATCGATAACTCCGGACCAACAATAATAGTGGAACGACCGGAGTAATCAACGCGTTTTCCTAAAAGATTTTGTCTAAATCTTCCTTGTTTTCCGCGCAAAATATCAGATAAAGATTTTTGTACTTTTGAAGCTGCTCCTTGAGTTCGGGCTCTTCCGCGAGATTTTTGTAAATCAATTAAAGAATCAACTGCTTCTTGAAGCATTCTTTTTTCATTGCGAAGAATAATTTCTGGCGCTCCTAAATCAATTAATTGCTTTAAGCGGTTGTTTCTATTAATTACCCGGCGATAAAAATCATTCAAATCTGAAGTGGCAAACTTACCCCCAGGTAATTGCACCACCGGTCGAAGATCAGGAGGAATTACTGGTAAAATAGTAAGAGTCACCCATTTAGGAGAAATATTAGCTTTAATAAAGGCTTCAAAAATTCTTATCTTTTTTAAAATTTTATTCCTTTTTTCCCGACTAGCTTCACTGAGAAGTTTTAATAACTCGTTGTAATGTTTATTAATATCCATCGAAGAAAGAACTTCATATAAAACTTCCGCTCCCATTCCAACTTTAAGAAAACTAGCGATTTCTTTTTCCTTCAAATAAAGATAATCATCTTCTTCTAATGTTTCACCGGGTTTTATTGATTTAATCTTTTTAATTATGCGATCAAAAAAAGCAACCTTTTGTCCTTTTTTTTCAATAAATTTATCAGACAAAATTTTAATCTGCTCGCGCTTTTTAAAATCCAGTTCCTGTTGAACTATTTCCAGCTGCTCTTTATTAGAAATTTTGTTTAATAATTCAGCTTTTTCCTTTTCAAACTTTTCTTCCAAATCTTTTTTCTCTTTTTTATAAGATTCTTCAATTATTTCCAGCTCTTCTTTTTTTATTTTTTCCAGTTGGTCAACTGCCTTTTTTTGTTTCTCTTTATCCACTTTAGTTACTAAGTAAAGCGCGTAATAAATAATTCGTTCTAGCGCCTGGGAAGGAATATCAAGAATAATACTTAAAACTGATGAAGGGCCTTTAAAATACCAAATATGGGCGACTGGGGCAGCTAATTTTATATGTCCCATTCTTTCTCGTCTTACTGCTGAAGTGGTAATCTCTACTCCACATCGATCACATATAATTCCCTTATACCGCATCCTTTTATACTTCCCGCAATAACATTCATAATCCTTTGTTGGTCCAAAAATCCTTTCATCAAAAAGACCATCTTTTTCTGCTCTTAAAGTACGATAATTAATTGTCTCTGGCTTAGTGACTTCGCCATGCGACCAAGATAATATTGCCTCAGGTGAGGCTAAACTTATTTTTAAACCAGAAAAATCAATTAGTTTTAATTCGCTCATAATTCAATTAAATTTTTAACGTTATTTTTTACTTAATATAATCAATCGCTAACCCTAAAGCATTTAGTTCTTTCACTAAAACATGAAAAGATTCAGGGACAGATGATTGAGGAATATCTACCCCTTTAATGATTGATTCAAAAGCTTTGGTGCGCCCACGCACATCATCACTTTTTATTGTTAACATTTCTTGCAGGGTGTAAGGAACACGATGGGATTCTAAAGCCCAAACTTCCATCTCTCCAAAACGTTGTCCCCCTAGTTGAGATTTACCACTTAAAGGTTGTTGGGTAACTAAAGAATAAGGACCAACCGAACGAGCATGAAATTTATCTTCCACCATATGAATTAATTTCATAATATATGATCTTCCAACTAAAACCTTTTCCTCAAAAGGTAATCCAGTTTGTCCATCATATAAAACGACTTTACCGTCGACAGATAGTCCGGATGATTTAAGCGAGTTAATTATGAAATCTTCCCTTATTTTTTCAAACACTGGAATAGAAATTGACCAGTTATTTTTTTCAGCTATCATCCCTAATAATAACTCAAATAGTTGTCCTAAATTCATACGCGATAACACAGATAAAGGTGATAATATAACATCAACTGGAGTGCCATCCTCAAGGTAAGGCATTTCCCAAACTGGTAATATTTTAGATATTACTCCCTTATTTCCATGACGCCCAGCTAATTTGTCACCTTCCTCAATTCTTCTTAATTGAGCGGTAGTGACGATTATTCTTTTAATTACGCTTGGTTCTAATTCATTAGGATCTTTTTTACTATCAATCGTCTCAATATTAACCACATAACCACGTTTACCATAAGGTAAACGTAAAGAAGTATCTTTTACATCTTTTGCTTTCTCACCAAAAATAGCTCTTAATAGGCGTTCTTCTGCTGTTAATTCTTTCTCTCCTTTTGGCGCGACTTTTCCAACTAAAATATCTCCACCCTTTACCTCTGAACCGATAATAATTAATCCTTCCTTGTCTAAATTGGCCAAAACTTCTTCTCTTACATTAGGAATATCACGAGTTAACTCTTCTGGTCCTAACTTGGTATCAACCAAATCAGCTACAAATTCTTCCATACTAATGGATGTAAATAAATCTTCCTTGATTAATCTATCTGAAATAACAAAACCGTCCTCATATCCAAGTCCATTTAAAGAAGTATATGCGACAACCAAATTTTGTCCTAGGGCTAATTTTCCATTGTCTGCAGCGGAAGCATTAACGATCACATCTCCCCGCCTAACCTTTTGGCCTGGTTCAATATTAGGTCGCTGGTCAAAAGCAACATTTTTATTAGTTTTTGTAAAGCGTTCAAGATTGTATCGGTAAACTTTCCCACTTTTTCCGCGTAAAACCACTTCACGAGCATCGACATAATCAACCCTTCCCTCTTCTGGCGCCAAAACTGTTCTTCCTAAAGCCACAGCAATCTTTTTTTCCAAACCAGTACCAACAATCGGTGCTTGAGGTTTGACTAAAGGCACAGCTTGACATTGCATATGAGTCCCCATCAAAGCTCGAGAGGCGTCATCATTTTGAAGAAAAGGAATTAACGCAGCTGAAATACCCACTATCTGACGCGGTGAAATATCAATAAAATCAAGTTGACTTACCGGCACTTCAACAATTTCTCCTTTATATCTAGCTGTGACAGTTTCATCAGTAATATAATTATTTTTGTCGATATTGACATTATCGGCAGTAATATAATATTGCTCCTCATCATCAGCTTGAAGATAAACTATTTCTCGACTAACTTTCACCCGAATTTTATTTCCTACTTTTTCTTTAATTAAACGACGATAAGGTGTCTCTAAAAACCCATATTGATTTAAACGAGCATATAAGGCTAAGTAAGTAACAACACCAATATTTGGCCCTTCAGGCGATCGAATAGGACAAATTCGTCCATACTGAGAAGAAGAGATGTCACGGATCGAAAAAGAAGCTCTCTCTTTCTCAATCCCTCCCGGCCCACCAACGGTTACTCTTCTTAAATTGTCAAGTTCTGATAAAGGATTAGTTTGATCGACAATCGTTGAGAGTTGGCTAGTTCGATAAAATGAATTGATAGCCATAATTAAAGGTTTAGAGTTTATCACTTGAGAGGGAGAAACATTATTTTCAGAAGAAACTAAACTCATTCGTTCTTTTACTTCCCTTTCTACTCTTACCATCCCAACTCTAATACCATACATTCCCACCAACTCTCCCACTGTCCTTAACCGTCGATTGCCTAAATGATCAATATCATCAAATGTTCCTTTTTTAATAGTTAAGTTGATAAGGTATTTTATTGTTTCAATAATATCTTGCTTTTTTAATAAATAATTTTCTTTTTTAATCTCAGTATTTAATCCTAATTTTTTGTTAATTTTGTAACGACCAACTGCAGCTAAAGAATATCGACGTGGATTAAAAAAAAGATTATTAAGCGTTTCATATGCATTTTCCAAAATTAAAGGTTCGCCTGGTCTTACTTTTTTATAGATCTCTAAAACAGCCTCATCTTTGCTTTTAACCTGGTCTTTTTTTAAGGTTGGTATTAAATATTTTTCTATTAAAGATTGATCGATATCTTTATTAAAATAGGAAAGAATTTGGTTATTAGTTTCACCATCAAATACCTTTAAAAAAACTGTGACTAAAAATTTTCTTCTTTTGTTAACCTTCATTTCAATTAAATTATTTTTATTGATGGTTAAATCTATCCATGCGCCAATATATGGCCGAATCTCTGCATTGTAAGAAGTTAAACCGGTTATTTTATCTATTTCTGCAGTAAAATATACGCCAGGTGAGCGAACGATTTGATTAATAATAGCGCGTTCAATTCCATTAATAATAAAAGTACCTCTCTCGGTCATTTTGGGAAGATTAAAAAAATATACATTTTGTTTTTTTTCAATCCCTGTTTTTTTATTAAGCAAGCGTACCACTAAATAAACCGGTACATCATACGTAAGTTTTTTCTTAAAGCACAAATCTAAAGAATAGCGTGGTTCTCCAAAATATAGGTCATCAAAATAGAGAGTAAATTTTTTTCCCGTATAATCATCGATTGGAAAAAATTCATCAAGAATCTCTTTTAGTTCATAATTAATAAAATTAAGCCATGATTGCTTTTGAATATTAATTAAATCTATTTCCTCTAATTCTTCATCTTTTTTTCCCAACAAGATTTCCTTAAAAGGTGGCATCTTACTCGTTTGATTGTTACTCATCGGCTAAAATGAAGTATTTTAAAACAAATAAAAACCCCTTAAAAATCAGGGGTTAAAACTATAATAGCATAATAGCATACAAAACTCTTTTTAAAATGTCAAGCGATTTTTTATCTTATTAACCACTTCAGGCAGACTGGTTAATTCTTTTTTCTCCATCGCTGGCTTTATTTTTAATTGACTAAAAAGATTGTCTTCTTCTTCTAATTTTTTTAATAAATAATTAATGCTCTTTTCCCAATCTTCTGACAATTCAAAAATTTTTTTGAAAAACTCTCGACCGCTTTTTGTCCCTAAAAGCCAGGCAAAAAAAAGTACTGACCCACCACCTAAAATAAAACCAAACCAAAAATTTGATGGATTATTTCCCTTCATTTTTTCCATTTTTTTTATGGTGAAGAATATCAACTAATTTAAACAAAGTTTTTACTCCTGATAAAAATCCAAAAACTTCACTTAATCCATGATCTAAAGAGCAGCCGACTTTTTCAAAACTTGTAATAATCAAGTTTATTTTTTTTAAAGTAAATCTTAGCTCTTTCAAAATAAAAATTAGTTGCAGTCCAATAATTACCAAAAAAATGGTTGTTATGCTTAAAGTAACAGTAAAAAGTAGTTGAGTGGTATCCATAATAATTTAATTTTAAACTATTAAATTGTTAACAGAAAATCCTTTTTTCTTAGCCCAATAAAGATTAGCCATCAGTAAAGTATCAAATGTACCAGCATCTAACCAGTATCCATCCAATTCAACCCAATTTAATTTTCCCTCCTTTAAATAAAAATTATTAACTTGAGTAATCTCCAATTCACCTCTGCCGGCAAAATTTGGATCACATTTTTTTATAAAATTAAAAACTTGATAGTCGTAAATGTATAAACCAGTAACTGCATAATCAGATGGAGGATTATTTGGTTTTTCAATAATTTCTATAATTCGCTTTTTATCCTTTTTATCAAAGCGTGGTACGCCAAATCGCTTTGGATCAGGTACCTTCTTTAAAAAAATCAACGCCCCCTCTTTAAATTCATTTACTGGCTTTGTAATATCTGCGTCGGTAGTATTATCGCCTAAAATTACTGTTATTGGACTACCATTAGCAAAGTCTTCCGCTAAAGATAAGGCATCAGCTATCCCACCTTTTGGATTTTCTTGATAAGCAAACTCCATATGTTTTATTCCAAAATCTTTTCCATTTTTTAAAACTTGAATAAAATGACCGGCATGAGGACCTGAAACTACTACCAAAATCTCTTTTATTCCGGCTTTTACTAATGTTTGAATTGGGTAATAAATCATTGGTTTATCGTACACAGGAAGAAGATGCTTATTGGTAGCGTAAGTTAAGGGATAAAGTCTTGTCGCTAATCCTCCAGCTAAAATTACTCCCTTCATATTTTTTAAGGAAAAATAATCATTTTTAAAAGAAAAAGCAAGGTAAAACCAATTAAAACATATTCTAAAACAATTTTCAAATGCAAAGTGTCATCAATTATATGATGATAAATCCCCCAAATAATATAAAATGAGGTGAAGGCTAAAAGAATAATAAAATCAATTAATCTTTCACCACGAAAAATGTTTAAAGCCACCACAAAAAATACTCCAGCACTTATTAAAAGAAGATAATCAAAGAGATGCTTTTTTATTTCTTTCTTGAAATATGGCAAAAAGTGTCCCATATTTATAAAACTTTCCCTCGCGGAAGATAAAATAAACTAATTAATAAAAAAATAACAAAAATAAAATGAGCTATATTTTTTCCAGTAAAACGAACTACCCCCAATCTTTTAGCAAAATAAAGATCCATTCCCAACGCCAAAAGCAAAAAAGTTAGAAATATGAAATTAATATCTAAAGAAAATTTAGTCAAATTTAATTTATTCTGTTTTTCTTCTTTTGCAAGAACAACTGGTTGAGGATAAATCTGTTTTTTTGAAGCAGAAGGTGAAGGTAGTAAAACCGAAGTTTTTTCTTTTGCTTGACTTACTTTTGGTTGATTTAGAGTAATTGTCTTTTCTAAAGGCTTACCAAACATTTGCACCACCAATGTTGTTTCTTCTCCATTTAATATACCATTGACTACCGCAAAACCAACATCGGTGTATTCTTTTCGTAAAATATTATCTCGATGGGTAGGCGAATTCATCCAAGCTGAAACTACTCCATCGCTAAACAAAAAATTTTTAGCCAAATTTTCACCGGCGAATTCATATCGGTAACCACTGGCTAAAATAAAATTCCAAGGAGTGGTCCCATCAGGAGCATAATGAGACCAATAATTTTTAGTAAACATATCTTGAGCTTTTTTATAAGCAGCTTGGGAAAGCTCTTCGCTATAATTTAATGGGGCTAATCCATTTTTTTGTCGCTCTTGATTAGTTAACTGGTAAAGCTTCTCAACAGTTATATCAGTGGCAAATCCTAAAATGTTGGACAACCAACTAATTTTAAGAATAAAAGTAAAAAATATAGCAAATAAAAGATAGTAAGTCAAAAAATCATGATGAAGTAATTTTGCCCGAAAATTATTTTCTTCATGAGGAATAAACAAATGGCGTAAAAATCCTGTTAATTTTTGCATATCTTAACTTAATTTAAAGCAAAAATAGTTAAAAGTCAAATTTTTTAATTCGTTTCATCTTAAAAAGAACTCCAAATAAGGTTAAGGTTGAGTACGAAAAAGAAAGAAATGATAGACTTTCTGCTATTTTTTTTGAGCGGACAGAATAATTCATTTTTTTAACTTTTTGATTAAGTGCTCCTAACACCTCTCCTTTATCATTATTGGGATTAAAATTGAGATTATTTTTTTCTTCGTAAAATATTACTAAATTTTGGGTAGGAGGTATTTTTTTAAGGTTTATAATCCTAGCCTCGGTGGGCAAAGATGATGATGGAAGAGAAATATTTTGATTTAAAAAAGGCGTCACTGATTCTGTAATTATACTAAGACAATCATTATTCTTTGTTCCTTTACTAGGCACTTGTAAACAAAATTTGTCGGTGGTAAACCCTATCCTTCCATAGCTCTTCCCTGGCTGACTTAAAGAATATTCAAAACTATCTTTTAAGTTTCTATTAAAATCTAAAAGTCTAACATTATCTCCATCGTTGTTAAACATCGCAGAAGATAATTCAATTATTCCATAGCTTTTTGCCGCTAAATTAATTGAAAATTTTTTAGGCGATGAACCGCCATCTTCGATGTCATCTAAATACCAATTAATTAACTCAACAGAAAAATCATTATCATTATAAATTTCTACCCACTCATTTTCTTCTTTCAATGGATTTGGATAAATTTCTGAAAGATAAATATTTTTATAGGAAACCGGGTTAAAGATTGGTGTATCAGTAGCCAAAGAAGAACCATCGTTTAAGGAATTATCCGATGAAGAAGAAGTGGGAGTTGAAGTTAAATCAATCACAGAGGTTGGGGTGGGAGGATTAATGTAAATATCATAAGGTAATGAATAGTCATAGTTACTAGATGATGTATAACGCCTTAACCTGATTTTATATGAACCGGTGGCAATATCGCTTTTATTAACTCTCCCGATGATTTCTCCTGTCCATAAACTACCAGCGATAGTAGCGGGAAAATATTCTTGATAATTTGAGCCAGAGTACCAATATTTTCCGTTAAAAGTCTCGCCAAAGTAATTATTCGTTCCATCTTTAAATAAATCAATTCTTAAGTAATTGGTCCCAGCTTTCGCCCCAGAAATTGTCGCTATTAAAGTAAAAGGTTCAAAAGAAATCTCTGAAGGAATTTGATAAAGGCTAATATCAACTGCTTTAACTGTTTTTTTTATTAAAAATAAAAAACAAATCAAAAGAATGCTAATTAAAATAATTTTTTTTCTCATTAAAAATAAATTAATCAAAAAAAATAATAAATTCAATGGATTATAAGCAACAAAAGATAAAAAAATGCATTCCGTTTAATTTAAAAAGAAAAGGAGGAGTTTTAATGGATAAATATAGCTGTAGTTACCTGACCCCAACTATATCTTTCAGAAAATAATTTATCTGGGCCATAATAGGGATCATGGATTTTAAAATCATTTTTCCCCTCATCCCAACCATAAGCGACGATAAAATGTAATCCTGAAACACTAGGAGCAACCAATCGTAAGATTACCGGCTTATTATCTTTAACAATCTCTTTAACCCGATCATAAGAATTACCAACCCATTCGGTTGTCTTACCACTACAAGAAAAAGCCCAATTCCATAAATCTCCACCAATAAAACGACTTGGGTCAGATACAATAGTAGCCGGAGTAATAGCTTGACCATAACTTCTGCAAACCATCGCCACCGAAGTCACCGCACAACCAGCCAATAGTAAAGAATAAGAAGAACCAGGCAAGAGCATGTTTCCCCACTGGGGATCTCTTTGAGTATAGTACCACCCATTACTCCCATTACCAAAACTTGTTAATCCTCCACCGGCTGCCTGGACAAAAGCGGAAAAACCAGCCAGTTCTCGTCGAGCTTTGTCTAATAAATTTTGATAAACTTGTTCATCGTTTTGGGTGGCAACTAATAAATTTTTTTTAGCTTTTTGTTGATTCTCTAAATCTATTTTTTGGGAATTTAGTATCTTTTTTAAATTATCAAGCTCCACCATTTTCTCCTCCCGTAATTTTTTTTGTTCCTCAAAATTAAGCTTGGTTCGTTGCACTTGGATTAAAAGTTTTTGATTGTTCTCTTGGGTAGCTTTTAAATATTTTATCCGCGAAACCAAATCACTAAAATTACCACTATCTAGAATTAAATTTAAAAGTGTTGCTTGCCGACTTTTATATCCTTTTATTATTTTTATTAAAAGCAATTGGGAAAGATAGTCTAACGATTTATCCAATCCTTCTATTCTTTCACCTAGAAGTTCAATTTCTTTTTCCGTTTTATCAATTTTTTCTTCTGTTTCTTTTATTTTTAGAGTCGTTAGGTAAATTTGGGTATCCATGTACTGAATTTGTGAAGATAAAGAATTAATCTGACTGCGTAAATCACTCACTTTTTGCTGGCATTGATTAATTAACGCTTGTAAATCGGCTTCTGACAATTGCGATAAATTAATATTTAAATCACAATTTATCGCTAAAGATTTATTAAGATGAAAAAAAAAGGTAAAACAAAAAATAAGGGTTATTAAAAAAATAAAAGTAAAGATTTTTCTCATTGATTAAATTATACCTTAAGATACTTTTTGGTAGCAAAATAAGTAGCAATAGAAGAAATACTTAAACCAAAAAAAAGCGAAAAAATATAAGTAATTCCCAAAAAAATTAAGCTTAACGGCCATACTTGGATTTGAAAATTATCTAACGATAAAAAAAGATGAGGAATTCCACGAAGATAAGAATTTAAAAATGGCTGAAAATAAAATAAGAGACCAACAATTAAAATAAAAGAACTCGTTACAGCAATAAAACCTAAGAAAAAACTTTCTTTCAAAAAGGGCTTTCTTATATAAAAATCACTGGCTCCAATTAGTCTCAAAAGTTCTATCTCTTCTTTTCTTAAGGCTATTTTAAAAGAAATGGAGGTAGTTAAAACTATTATTGTCATAAGAATCAAGAAAATAAAAAAAGAAATCGCAGCTGTCCTTAAAATATTGGTTAAAGTTAAAAGCCGATCAACAATATCTTTTTGGAATTGAACTTCATCAACCCCTGGCTGTTTTTTCAGATATTCAGCGATTTCAGGTAAGAATATTGGTTTTTTTGCATATATTTCCAAAGAGGCAGGCAAAATATCAGAAGAAATCATTTCCAAAAGCAAAGGGTTATCTTTGTTTAGTTTTTTATAAATTTCAAAGGCTTCTTTTTGAGAAATATATTTAACCGAGGCTACTTTACCAGAATTATTTAGATCTTCACGGATTTTAAATATTTTATTCTCTTCCACGTTTGTTTGAAAATAAACTGTCACCTGAGGTCGCGTTTCAATATAAGCTAATAAACCATATAAAAAGGCAAGTGAGATAAAAATTACCGCAGATAAAAAAAGGCTAAAAAATAAAGTTAAAAAAGCACTTAGTGACTGGTATGGTGTTCGTCTGATTGATTTTAATATTTCTTTCATAATTTGTTAATATAAATTTTAGCTTAATTCATAACGGCCCTTTTTAATATCTTTAATTAATTTCCCTTCCTTAAGTAGTAATACACGTTTTTGCATGCTATTGACAATATCGACATTATGAGATGCTATTATTATCGTCCTTTTTCCCTCTAGTCGTTTAAAAATTTTCATAATTTCCCACGAAGTTTTTGGATCTAAGTTGCCGGTTGGCTCATCAGCTAAAAGGATTTCTCTTTCTCCCACAACTGCTCTAGCTATTGCTACCCTTTGCAATTCACCGGCGGATAATTGCAAAGGAAAAACTTTCTCTTTATCAGATAAATTAACCAACCTCAAAGCTTCTTTCACTTCTTCTTTTATTTTATTTAATGACATGCCAATTACTTTCAAACTTAAAGCGACATTTTCAAAAACAGTCTTATCATTTAAAATTTTAAAATCTTGAAAGACGACCCCAATTTTTCTTCTTAAAGATAAAATCTTCTTAAAGTGCCTTGAAGAAATCTCCCAATCATTTACCTTAATTGTTCCCGAAGTAGGAATAAATTCTCGTAAAATTAACTTTAAAACAGTAGTTTTTCCTGCTCCAGATGGACCAACTAAAAAAACAAACTCCTTATCATTTATTTCAAAAGTAACTTCATTTAAAGCGAAATTACCTAAAGGAAATTTTTTTGTGACTTTATCAAAAATTATCATAAGATTATAAAAACTATTGCAAAACTTCAACTAAACCAACATCCATCAACCACCCGGCTTTCTCTCCAGCAAATGTCTCTCCCCATACTCTTACTTTTTTTCCTATATATAAACTTAAATCTATCGTGGAGGAAGTTAAATAAACATTTTGTGATTCTCCACCGGGGCGCTCTAAATGAAAATTTCCTTCTCCATCTATTCCACCCTCCCGTAAAATTCCTTCTGCTTTATCTCTAAAAGTTTTTTTATCCATCACTCCCACTGCGTTTTTTGAAGCTTTAACAAATTCTTTTTCGCCTTTTGATGAAATTTGTATTTTGCTTAAACCAAAGCCGCTTAATCCTCCAATTAATAATGATAAAAATAAAAGAATTATCAACCGCGAGTAACTTATACCTTTATTTTCGCTTTCAAAAGAATGGATAAGAGTAGACTGATTTAAATTTCCCATATACTTTTAGAATAACAAACTTATAACTATAAATTCAATTAAAAATTAATCCTTTACCCCTCTTAAATACGCCTCAATAAAACCATCAAGATAACCATCTAAAACTTTTTCTATATCAGTTTCTTCCCAATTTGTCCGCAAATCTTTAATTAATTTATAAGGATGAAAAACATAGGAACGAATTTGCCTTCCCCAACCGGCAATTTTTTCTTTTTTAAAAGACTCAATTGTTTTTTCTTTTTTCTCCTGCTCTATCTGCCAAATTTTTGCTCTTAAAATCTTTAAAGCATTCTCTCGGTTCTGCAACTGGTATCTTTCAGTTTGACAAGTAACCACTAAGCCGGTTGGCTTATGGCGTAATCTCACTGCGGTAGCAACTTTATTAACATTTTGCCCACCTTTTCCTCCAGCACGAAAGAACTCCCACTCTAACTCTTCTTCTTTAATCTTTATTTCTTTCTCTTCAATCACTGGTAAAACTTCAACTAAAGCAAAAGAAGTCTGGCGTAAATTGTTAGCATTAAATGGTGAAAGCCTTACCAATCGATGTACCCCTGCCTCTCCTTTCAAATAACCATAAGCAAAATCTCCATAAACATTTAAAACAACGCTTTTTATCCCTGCCTCTTCTCCTTCTACCTCATCAACCTTCTCCCATCGCCAGCCTTTTTTTTCAAAATAGCGGGTGTACATACGAAAAAGAATTGAAGCCCAATCCATCGCCTCAGTCCCTCCTTGACCAGCGTGAATAGAAAAAATCGCATCACCTTTGTCATAAGGTCCGGATAAAAAAAATAAAATTTCATATTTTTTGATAATTTTTTCAGCCGCGTCCAACTCATTGTTATTAATCAATAATTGAGCCATCTCTAGATCATCAAGTTGTTTTTTAAGCTCATTAATTTTCTTCATCACCGCCGCTGCTTTATTAAAATCTTTCCAAAAATCAGCCTCATAAGTCATTTTTTCTAGCATTTTAAGTTCTTCTTTCTTTTGATTAATATCATTTTTTGCCAAAAGAGAGTTTAATTTTTCTTTTAGGTATTCTTTTTTGTCATCCATAATGAGGTTATTTGAAGTCAGCACCAATAATTATAACCACATCCGCTATCTCTTCTTCTTTTAATTCTTCAACTTTTGGGGAAGTAATATAATTTTTTAAATCATCCTTTAACCATAATACGGCTTGATTTTTCTCTCTTTTAGTTTTAATTTCAGTTTTTTTATAATCAAAATTATCAGCATTATCAGTAATTATTTCGCCATAACCTTTTTCTTTAAGAATATCTTTGACTTCAGCGGCCTTGCCTTTTATTCCGCTCCCATTTAAAACCTTTATTTTCAAATCTTTTTTTAAAAAAGAAGGAGTAGGAGTTAAAGTAGGTGATGGCAAAACGGTAGGAGTCACTTTTTTCAAAACGAATAGCTTATTTTTTTCTACTTTGTCAGTCAGATTTGAAATCGCTAAAAAAAATAAAAAAGAAGCAATAAATGAAAAAACAAAAATAAAAAACTCTTTCTTAAAAATAAATGGAAAAACCAACTTTGAAGAATCACCTGTTTTTTTTAATAAATGACCTTTGGTTTTTAAAAAATTACCATTCTCTTCATTAAAAATATAACCTCCAAAACTTTCACTAAATTTTAAAATTGATATTTTTTCTTCGGTGACAACCAGTTTATCTAGATAATCTTTATAAAAATTAGTAATAATCCTTTTTAAAGGATTGGTCCAAACACCAACGGCCTTCGTAAAGGTATCTTGCCGGATATTTTCTGACTTTTCCCCGGCTAAAACAATTCGATTAATTTTAATTCCTTGCTCTTTTTCTATCGCTAAAATTTTCTCTTTTAAAATTGTTTCGACATTTTTATCCGTTAGAATTTTTTCACTCCATTTTTTATCATCGATTAAACCATGATTATCATAAAGATAACCAAACAACTCTTCTTGTTGATAAGAAACATAAAAAATTATTTCCTTTTTTTCTTTTCGTAAAGTTTTCTCAAATAGTTTAAAATAAGCTAATGTCTCTGGAATTATGTTTTCAATTTTTAAATCAAGCAATTTTAAAGTCTCATTAATTTTTCGCAAAAACTCTTCTTTGATACTGTAAAAAATAACTATCTTCTGATTCTGATTTTCTTTCTGTAGGTAATTAGAAACTACTTCGGTTAAGCTAACTGAAGATAAGCTTTTTGCCTTATCTTTAACAAAACTTTCAAGTGCTGAAGGAGCTATATCAGGAGGAACTTCTGTGCGAAAAAAAGAAAAAAAACTTTGGGGTAAAATTAAACAGACATCCTTTTCAGTAATAGCTTGCGGAATAGCTAAATTTAATCCTTCCTTAATCGCTGAAGCTAAAAAATCAACGCTTTTAATCTCATCTCTCTCTAATAAATCTGTTTCGTATTCTTTCTCAAAAAAAGAGGCTTCTTGTTGACCTAAAATGGTCTTTCTTAAGGATAATATTTCAACTTTTTTTTGGTTAAAATAAAGATAAATCATATATATATAATAAAACATTAATTTTTAAATAGCAAATAGTATTAAAAATGTTGGTATAATAAACAAAAATGCCCTTGTCGCTTAACGGATAAAGCATCGGCCTCCGGAGCCGAAGATAGCAGTTCAATTCTGCTCAAGGGCACAAAATTTTTGGGCCTATAGGTAAGTGGTATACCGCCGTCTTCGCATGACGGAGTCGCCAGTTCAATTCTGGCTAGGTCCACTATGAAAGCGTATACAAGATATTTAACCATCTGTTCTAATAAAAAAGTGGAAATTGTCAATATTACTGAAAAAGTAAAAGAGGCAGTTAAAGCAAGTCAGATTAAAGAGGGATTATGTCTTGTTAATTCGATGCATATTACCTCATCGGTTTTTATTAACGATGAAGAAGAGGGGTTGGAAAAAGATTTTATCAATTGGTTAGAAGAACTTGCTCCTTATGATTTTCATCGATGGGCACATAATCAAACTGGCGAAGATAATGCCCACGCTCATTTAAAAAGAACAATTATGGGACGAGAAGTGGTTATCGCTATAACTAAAGGAGAATTGGATTTAGGTCTTTGGGAAGAAATTTTTTATGGCGAGTTTGATGGATTAAGAAACAAAAAAGTGTTAATTAAAATTATTGGCGAATGATATAATAAAGATTAATTTAATGCGCTGGTAGCTCAGCGGCAGAGCACCACTCTTATAAAGTGGGAGTCGATGGTTCGAATCCATCCCAGCGCACTCGTTAAACTAGTCTTGGGTAAAGAACCAGCAATAAATTGTTGTATAATATAAACTAATTAATTTAATTTAATCTTTTGCTGCAAAATCGCCTAGTGTGAAGTAATTTGGTTAACGGTGTAATTTTTGAAGCAAAAGATAAAATGGCAGTTTAAGCTTAATATTAATAAATAAATTAATGCAATTAATGCAATGCCGAGGTAGCCAAGGTGGTCACGGCGCGCCCTCCGAATCGGAGGGTGAGATGGCAGTCCTAATTTAAATTTCTGAACTTTAAAATTAATTAATATACAAAAGCCGAGGTAGCCAAGGTGGTCACGGCGCGCCCTCCGAATCGGAGGGTGAGATGGCAGTCCTAATTTAAATTTCTGAACTTTAAAATTAATTAATATACAAAAGCCGAGGTAGCCA
>Ga0123519_10005185_pt1 | contig 20884 bp, 19 predicted proteins | sample YelNatPaOPRAMG02_FD_87396 | JGI IMG/M metagenome (GOLD analysis project Ga0123519, IMG submission 87396) | Hot spring microbial communities from Yellowstone National Park - Yellowstone National Park OP-RAMG-02 (version 2) | ecosystem: Environmental > Aquatic > Thermal springs > Hot (42-90C) ...
CTCAAGCACAGCGCGGTGCGGGTGGAGGCGGCCAACCTGCCCTGGCACCTGGCCGCCTTCGCCTGGCTGCCCGAGCACAGCGCCCAGGCGCTGCGCGCCACCTTGATGCGCGAGCTGGAAGGGCTGCCCTTTGTGATGTGCGTGCCCTTCGGCCGCGAGCGCACCGGGTTGCTGCTGCGCGCTGCCGCGCGCGGCGCGCCCGACGCCGCGCTGCTGGCGCGCATCGAAGCGCATTTCGGCGTGCAGGACAGCGCCGCGTTGCACTACGCCGACCCCGGCCGCAGCGTGCGCCGCGCCGTGCGACTGGACGGCGAGGCGCTGACCGCCGCGCTGCTGTGCGGCCCGGCCGACAGCGTGGTGGCGCAAGGCTGGCTGCACGAGCTGCTGCAAAGCGAGGCCAGCGCCAAGCCTTATGGCCGCTGGCTGCTGCTGCCCTCGACCAAGCCGCCTTCGCAACTGCCCAGCCGCGGCGCGCAGGTGTGCAACTGCTTCGACGTCTGGCAAAGCCAGATCGACGCCCTGCTGCCCACGCTGCAGGGCGATGACGACGCGCGGCTGGCCGCGCTGCAGAGCCAGCTCAAGTGCGGCACCAACTGCGGCTCCTGTCTGCCCGAGCTGCGCCGGCTGGTGCGCCAAACCTGTCTTTCGTCGGCCTGATGGCGATGCAAACACCCGCCCCCACTTCGACGCCCGTTCCGCTACGCGCCGTAGCGGAACTGCTTCGCATCATCGGCCGCGGCGCGCACGGCAGCCGTGCGCTGTCGACCGAGCAAGCGCAATGGCTGATGCAGCGCATGCTGCACAACGAACTCGCCGCGGCACAACTCGGCGGCATTCTCCTGGCGCTGCGCATGAAGGGAGAAAGTGCAGACGAACTGCTCGGTTTTTTACAGGCAGTCGAACTGGACATGCCAATGCTGGATCTGCCCAGCCCGGTGGTCGTGCTGGCCAGCGTCAACGGCGCGAGAAAGCTGGTCAACCAGGTGCCGCTGCTGGCGCTGCTGCTGCAGCGCAAAGGCATCCCTACCCTGGTGATCGGACAGACGAACGACGACGACCGGCTGCCGACCGCACGGCTGTGGTCTGCCGTCGGCCTGCCCGTGGCCGACGGCGCCGATCAGGCCCAAGCCCTGCTGCGACAAGGCGATCCCGCGTATCTCGATCTCGCCGCGCTCAGCCCCGGCTTGTCGCTGCTGCTGGCGCAGCGCGCCGTCCTGGGCGTGCGCAATGTCGCGCATACCCTGGTCAAACTGCTCGTGCCGGTGCGCGCACCGGCGCTGCTGCTATACGGCCATACCCACGCCGAGTATGGCGGCTTGACCCAGCAAGTGCTTACGGCGCGTGGCCATACGGCGCTGTTGTTGCACGGCTGCGAAGGCGAAGCCGTGCCGCACCCCTCACGCCGCACCGCTTTGCTCTGGGCGAACCCGCCTGCAGCGATCGAAACACCGCATCGCTTGCCGCAGGCGGCTACCGCGACAGCCGATTTGCCCCAGTCGGGCACCGATCTGCAGGCTAGCTGCGACTGGACACGCGCCGTCGCCTGCGGACGGCTGCCAACCCCGACGGCGCTGGAGCATTACGCAACCTTGGTCGAGAGGACAGCGCTTGCCCTACGCCAAACCGGCTCTTCGTTTCCGTTTCGCTAAATTCGAGAGATGGCCATGCCCACGTCTTCCGCTTCATCTGCAGTCCCTTGGCCCCCGTCGGTCTATCTCGTCGGCGCCGGCCCCGGCGATCCAGAGCTGCTCACCCGCAAGGCGCTGCGCTGCATCCGCTTGGCCACCGTGCTGCTGGTGGATGACCTCGTCAACGCATCGTGTCTGCGATACGCGCGCAAAACCTGCCGCATCGTCCACGTTGGCAAGCGCGGCGGCTGCAAGAGCACGCCGCAGGCTTTCATCACCCGGCTGATGATCCGCGAAGCCCGGCGCGGCGAGTGCGTGGTGAGGCTCAAAGGCGGGGACCCGCTGGTCTTTGGACGTGCAGGAGAAGAAATTGCCGCGCTGCGCGCTGCCGGACTGACCGTCGAGATCGTTCCAGGGATCACTGCGGCGTCGGCCGCCGCCGCCGGAATCGGCGCGTCACTCACCCACCGCGATTTTGCCCCGGGAGTGGCCTTCGTCACCGGGCACCGTCAAAACGGTGCATCTCCCGTCTGCTGGACTGACATGGCACGCTGCGGCCTGACTCTTGCGATCTATATGGGTCTTGGCGAAGCCTCACGCATCCAATCCGAGTTGTTGAACGGCGGGATGGCGCCCGCAACCCCGGTCGTGTTGGTCGAAGCGGCGAGCACCCCGGCCGAACGTCGCGTGACCACGACTCTGGATGCATTGCTGCCCACGCTGCGCTCGGCGGCGATGGCTTCGCCGTGCATCATGCTCATCGGTACGGTCTTTGGCGCCGCGGCCCCCATGCCGTGCGTGCTCGACATGGCGAAGTCGAATCTGCGACTTTCTGAACCGCCTCGTTGTTTCGAGCAGTCTCCCACCTTGAAGAGAAGGCAACCATGAAAAGGACAAACCCGTTTTTCCTGAGATACGTGCAGCGCATGCCCAAAATGCCATAAACCACAGAAGGAGCCCCGAAGAATGCGCGGACCATCTGGGGTGTTTGCTGGAGTTCGGCACGTTGCTCCTCCAATTTTGTCGCGGAGTTTTTCGCCCTTGCGCAACGGGCGTCTAGCCGTGCCCGTGCGCTTGACATGACTGCAAACCCGCTCGTCGGCATTGAGCTCGGGAGCGGAGGACGGAAAGGGCATGGTTTTGCACGTCCCAACGCAGCCGGGGGACTGGGAGCTTGTCGACCCGACCGAGTAGCGGCAATGGGCAGCATTTGAAATGCCCCCTGCCGAGCAGTCGTCCTACGCTGGCGCCGCTCCCCCTTCAGCGTCTTGAGCCGCCCCTCGAGGGCGGTTCTTTTCATGGTCATAGGCTGCGACGACAAAAAAGCGCCCTCTGAGGTCTTGCCCGAGCCCAAACCGGCTTTCTCGGCAGCCAGGTCGCGGGACTGGATACCCTCAGGAAATTTTTCCTGAGGCTTCGCGCGCGCACCCGCCTTTTCGCGCACTTCGGCCTTCTCTTTCAACCGCTCCTCGATCGCCTTTGCGATCGCCACTCGCTCGGAGACGGTGAAGTTTTTGCGCTGAAAGCCGCGTTTCAAACGTAGGAATAGGGCCGCGCCTGTGGTTAACTGCCCAATTGCTGCGCGCGGGCAAGACCGCAAGTCAGACCGCGCCAAGCCGAAAATAAAAAAGCCCATGAAATCATGGGCTTGCAAACATGTTCTGGCGGAAAGGGGGGGATTCGAACCCCCGGTAGACTTGCGCCTACGCCTGATTTCGAGTCAGGTACATTCAACCACTCTGCCACCTTTCCGCAGTTTCCTGGCAGCACCAGGAAATTGGTAAGTATATCAATATTCTGGCAGCAATTCCCTCGTGCCGCCCAAGTAGGGCTGGAGTGTTGCGGGCACATCGATTCCACCGTCGGCGCGCTGGTAGTTTTCGAGTACGGCCACGAGCGTGCGGCCGACGGCCAAGCCCGAGCCGTTGAGCGTGTGCACGAGCTCAGGCCTGCCGTTTTCGGCGCGATACCGCGCTTGCATTCTCCGCGCCTGAAAAGCCTGCATATTGGAGCAGGAGGAAATTTCGCGGTAGGTGTTTTGCGCTGGAATCCAGACTTCCAGATCATGCGTGCGCGCGCTGCCGAACCCCATGTCGCCAGTGCACAAAACGATCGTGCGGTATGGCAGCTCCAAGCGCTGCAAAATGCTTTCGGCGTCGGCAGTGAGTCGTTCCAATGCGGCTGCGGAGTCTTCCGGGCGGGTGATCCAAACCAGCTCGACTTTGTCGAATTGGTGCTGACGGATGAGGCCACGCACATCCCGTCCTCCTGAACCGGCCTCAGAGCGAAAGCACGGCGTGTGCGCAACGAATTTCAGCGGCAGCGCGCCGGCGTCGAGGATCTGCTCTCGCACCAGGTTGGTGAGCGGGACTTCGGCGGTCGGGATGAGGTAATGACTTTCCCCCTCGCCATGGCGCACCGCAAACAGATCGTCTTCGAATTTGGGCAACTGGCCGGTGCCGCGCAGCGCCTGTGCCGCCACGATGTAAGGCACGTAGGTCTCGGTATAGCCATGCTCGGTGGTATGCACGTCGAGCATGAACTGCGTCAGCGCGCGGTGCAAGCGCGCGACCGGCCCGCGCAGCACGGCAAAGCGCGACCCGGAGATGCGGGCGGCGGCCTCGAAATCCAGGCCGAGCGCAGCGCCGACATCGACATGATCGCGCACTGGAAAATCGAACGCGCGCGGCGTTCCCCATCGACGCAGCTCGACGTTGCCCGTCTCGTCTGCTCCCACGGGAACGTCGTCTGCCGGCAGGTTGGGTACGGCCATGAGCAGCTCGTGCAGTTCGGCCTGCAGCGCATCCAGCCGAGCGGCGTCGGCGTCGAGGGTGGCTTTGATCTGGGCGACTTCCTGCATGATGTGCGACACATCCTCGCCGCGCGACTTGGCGTGCCCGATCTGCTTGGACAAGGCGTTGCGCCTCGCCTGCAGATCCTCGGTTTCTTTTTGCAGCGTTTTGCGCTCCGTCTCCAACGTGGTGAAGCGCTCTACGTCGAGGAAGGGTTGGGGCGATTGCCGCGTTTGCAGCCGGTCGATGACGTACGGCAGGTCTTTGCGCAGCAGGTTGATGTCGAGCATGATGGAAAGTCGTCAACGTGACCACCGCAGCGACGCGGCGGGGAAAAGAAAGCGAAAACCCAGTCAACCCGCGGCTTTGACCAGCAGACCGCGAGGCAGGGGAAACTGCACCGATTCACTCACCCCCGCCATTTGCTGCACGGAGACCGCGCCGAGCTGCTTGAGACGGATGATGACCTGTTCGACCAGCGCCTCCGGGGCGGAGGCCCCGGCGGTCAGCCCGATCTGCCGCGCGCCCTGCACCCACTCGGCACGCAGGTCGTCGGCGCTGTCGACCATGTAAGCCGGTTTGCCCAGGCGCTGTGCCACTTCGCGCAGGCGGTTGGAGTTGGAACTCGTCGGGCTGCCGACGACGATGAGCACGTCGACTTGCGGCGTGAGCATCTTCACCGCATCCTGCCGGTTTTGCGTGGCGTAGCAAATGTCCTGTTTTTTCGGTTCGCGCACTTGCGGAAAGCGCCGGCGCAATGCAGCAACGATTTCCGCCGCGTCGTCGACCGACAGCGTGGTTTGGGTGACGTACGCCAGCGGCGCTTGCGCGGCGATGGGCAAGCGCGCCACGTCCTCGACCGTCTGCACCAGGTGGATGCCGTCGGCCTGACCCATCGTGCCTTCGACTTCGGGGTGACCGACGTGGCCGATCATGACGATTTCCAGCCCCTCGCGACGCATTTTGGCCACTTCCACATGCACCTTGGTCACCAGCGGACAGGTGGCGTCGAAGACCTGCAGTCCGAGCGCCTGCGCCTGCGCTCGCACGGCCTGCGGCACGCCGTGCGCCGAAAACACCACCGTGGCGCCGCGCGGAACGTCGTCGAGCTCTTCGACAAAAATGGCCCCCTTGGCCTTGAGATCGTTGACCACGTAGGTGTTGTGCACGATTTCATGCCGCACATAAATCGGCGCACCGAACCGCGCCAGCGCGTGTTCGACGATGTCGATGGCGCGATCGACCCCGGCGCAAAAACCGCGGGGGTTGGCCAGCAGCACGCGCGGCGCGCCGTCCATAGGAGGGTGTTCAGTTGGCATGGAACGATAAGGTGGCCATGCTCACAGCACGGCAAGAATATGCACTTCGAAAGTCGTCGCGCAATCGGCCAATGGATGGTTGAAATCCAGCAGGAGTTCGTCCTGCTGCGCGTCGATCTCGCGCACCAATGCGGAAAGCACGCCGCTTTCGCCATCGGCAGCGGGCAGCCGCAGGCGCAACACGTCGCCAGGCTGCGGCGCCGGCCCCGGCCGTTCGCGCGCCCGTTCCACCGCAACGCGTGGTACGCGCCGCAGCAGCCCGGGGTTGCGCGCGCCGAATGCCTCCCCCGCAGCCAGCTCGAAGCGGCTGTGCGTGCCCTCTTCCAGGCCGATGAGCAGGCGTTCCAACGCCGGGCTGAGCTCGCCCTGCCCCAGCGTCAGCGTCGCCGGAGTCTGACCGAAGGTACTGACGACGTCCACCCCCTGGGGGTCGGCGAGGCGGTAATGCAAGGTGAGGTAGGAATCCGGGCGGACGGTGGGCACGATGAGCGACACGCAGGCAAAATAAGTCTTCGACACAAACCCCAAACGCATTTTAGGTGCAAGCCTCATGGCCACGCGCATCGCCGATCTACCTGCTGCGGCGCGGCCGCGCGAAAAACTGCTCGCCCGCGGCGCGCAGGCGCTGGTCGATGCCGAACTCGTCGCCATCGTGCTGCGCACCGGGGTGCGCGGCCAAAGCGCGATCGATCTGGCGGCTGAGCTGCTGGATCGTTTTGGCGGGCTGCACGGCCTGCTCCACGCCCCGGCAGAGCAACTGCGCAAAGTCAAGGGGCTGGGCGCGGCGAAATACGCCGAAATCGCCGCCGTGCTCGAACTCGCCCGACGCGCCCTGAAGGAAAGCATGACGCAGCAGCCGGTGTTCGATTCGCCCGCAGCCGTGCGCGACTACCTGCGGTTATGGCTGGCACCGCAACCGGTGGAAATTTTTGCTGCGCTGTTTCTCAACAACCAGCACCGGCTCATCGCCGCCGAGGAACTGTCGCGCGGCACCCTGGCGCAGACCAGCGTCTACCCGCGCGAAATCGTCAAGGCGGCGTTGCGCCTCAACGCCGGAGCGCTGATCCTGGCGCACAACCATCCGAGCGGGCTGGCCGAGCCGTCCGCTGCCGACCGCGCGCTCACCCAGACGCTGCAATCCGCCCTGGCGCTGGTCGATGTGCGCGTGCTCGACCACCTCGTCGTCACCCGCCAGGAGGTGTTTTCGTTTGCCGAGCGAGGTTTGCTGTGAAATCGACTACCCGGTCGAACAGCACCCAGAGTCTGAAGTCGCTGCAGGATCTGGCGCGGCATCTGCGTGCTGCGCCACTGGCGCGTCCGACCCTGGCGCGCACGGCCACGCAACCCGACCCGGCCGCGCCTGTACCCAGCGCAGCGGACCGTGCTTTGTTTCGCGCCGCTGCCGCGGGCACTCAGCCGCTGCAGCAGCCGGCGCAACCACCAGGACTGCGGCCGAACCCGCCCAAGGCTTTTCCGCTGCAGCTCGCGCGCGACGAGCGCGCGGTGCTGCGTGAGGCCATGTCCGATGCCTTGGACCTCGACCATTTGCTCGAAACCGACACCACGCTGTCGTGGCGGCGACAGGGCATCGGGGTCGATACGCTGCGCAAACTGCGCCGCGGACACTGGACCATCCAGAATGAAATCGACCTGCACGGCCTGCGCAGCGATCAGGCGCGCGAGGCACTCGGCCAGTTTTTGCGCACCGCAGTGCGACGCGGCTGGCGCTGCGTGCGGGTGATCCACGGCAAGGGGTTGAGCTCGCCGCAACGCGAGCCGGTGCTCAAACCCAAGGTGCTTTCCTGGCTGATCCAGCGCGAGGAAGTCATGGCGTATGTGCAGGCAAGACCGTGCGACGGCGGCGCCGGTGCCTTGGTGCTCCTGCTGCGTTCGGCACGCCGCGGCGAGCGCTGAAGGCCGCTGAGCCTGCTCGCAGTCAGGCGTGCACCACGTTGCCAGCGGGCATATTGCCGGGCTCGGCCTTGTTGCGCATCCAGTCGGCGGTGCCGGCGAAGGCTTCGTGCAGTTGCCGCTGCAAATCGGCGTCCAAACCGAGTTCGTTCAGAGCTTGCAGCATGCACGCCATCCACTCGTCGCGTTCCTTGGTGCCGATGGCGTAGGGAAAATGCCGCATGCGCAGCCGCGGGTGGCCGAAACGCGGCGAGTACAAATCGGGCCCGCCAAGCCAGCCGCTGAGAAACCAGAACAGTTTGTCGCGGGTCTCCTCCATCTGCGTCGGGTGCATGGCGCGAAGATCGGCGTACTGCGGCTCGAGTTCCATCAGATCGTAAAACCGGTCGACCAGACGACGCACACCTTCTTCGCCCCCGAGGCGTTCGTACGGCGTGAGAGTGCGAGCAGGCTCGACAGCGGGAACGGGGGTGATGGACACGGTAGCAGCAGACATGGAGGATTCGCGAAAAATTCAAACGAGTTGCGATTATTGAAAGCCGGGCAAAAACAAACTTTGTCGCATATCAATTATTTACGCCGCATCTGGCGGCACTGCAGCAGGCCGCAAACCGCGCTGTCATGGCAACGCGCGCAAACTCTGCACCGGCGTGCGCCGCAACACCCCGCGCAGACTCCACCATCCGGCGAGCATGGCAAGCACGGCCGCCGCCAGCATTGCTGTCGGCCATAGCAGCCAAGGCGGCCGCCACGGGAAGTGAAACACCCAGTGCGCCAATGCCGCGCTGACTGCGCTCGCACCGGCGGCGCCAAGCAAACCAGCGGTCGCACCGACCCAGAGCATTTCCATCAGCGCCAGGCGCCGCAGCAAGCGTGACGACGCACCCAGCGCCCGCCAGACCGCCATGTCGCGTGCCCGCTCCTGCCGCGACAGCGCCAGCGACGCCGCCAACACCGCCAACCCGGCGGCCAGGGCGAACAAAAACAGGAATTGCACCGCGGTGATGACTTGGTCGATCAACTGCCGCAGATGCGCGATCAACGTGCCCACGTCCACCACGGTGAGGTTGGGAAACTGCCGCACCAGCGCGTCGTCCATGCGCAGGGCGTCGCCCGGTGCGCGGTAGGCGGCCAGATACGTGACTGGCTGGCCTTTGAGCAGTGCCGGGGGCATGAGCACAAAAAAATTGGCGTGCATCGAGTTCCAGTCGACGTGCCGTACGCTGGTAATCGGCGCCGTCAACCGTTGCCCGGCAATGTCGAACGTCAGCGTATCGCCCATGCCGAAACCGAGGGTTTTGGCAATGCCCTGCTCGACCGACAAGCCCTTGGCGCCAGGTCCGGCGGTGTCGCTCCAGCGGCCAGCGACGATGCTGCTGGCCTTGGGCAGCGCGGTGCTGGCCGAGAGGTTGAATTCGCGGTCGATGAGCTCGCGGGCGCGCACGTCGGCGTAATCTCGACCGAAAACCGGCCGGCCGTTGATCGCCACCAGGCGACCGCGCAGCATCGGGTACCAGTCCGGCTGCGTCACCCCATCGCGGCGCAACGCGGCGAGAAACGCCCTTGTCTGCTGCGGCTGGATGTTGATGACGAAGCGGTCGGGTGCATTGGGCGGAATCGATGCGCGCCACGCATCGATCAGGCTGGTGCGCATGAGCACGAGCAGCACCAGGGCGAGCAGCCCCATGCTGAGCGCGGTGATCTGCACCACGCTGCCCCACGGCCGGGTGGCGACCTGCCTTGCTGCCAATTGCAGCACGCCGCCCGCACCGGGCGCGGCGGCACGGCTGCGCATCCAGCGACGCAGACCGAAGGTCACGATCCAGGCGAGCAAGGCAAACGTCAGTGCCAGGCCGATGAAGCCGCCGGCGGCGATGGCACCCAGCCGCGCGTCGCCCGCCTGCAGCCACAGCAGCGCGGCGAACGCCGCCGTCCCGGCGAATACCGTCAACGCAGGGGCCGGCTGCAGCCGCCCCAGGTTGCTGCGCAGCAAGGCCAGCGGCGGCACTCGGGCCAGTTGCAAAATGGCCGGCAGGCCCAATGCCAGCAGCAACACCATCCCGGTGGCAGCGGCAAACAGCGCCGGCATCCAGCCCGGCGCCGGCAGGTCGCGCACTTGCACCTGGATCAGCCCATGCAACAGCCCGATCAAACCGGCCTGCGCCGCCAGACCGCAGAGCACTCCCAGCAGCGCCGCGGCGGCGCCGAGCCAGGCGAATTCGGCGGCATAGCGGCGCAACAGTACCGTCTGCCGCCGCCCCAGGGCTTTTTCGACAGCGCACGGTTGCAGCCTGCGGCGGGCAAAATCCCGCGCCGACTGTGCCACGGCAACCGCCGTCATCAGCGCGGTGATCAGCGCCACCAAATGCAGGAAATCCGCCGCGCGCTTGAGCGTCTGCTCTTGCGCCGGGCCGCTATCGGCCACGGTTTCCACCCGCATGCCGCGTGCGGCGTGCTCGCGCAGCCAGGCGCGCGCCCAATCGGCATATGCCGCGGTCGCCGCCGCCGGGCCGGCCACGGCCAGACGATAGGTGACGCGACTGGCTGGCTGGATCAATTGCGTCGCGGGCAAGTCGGCCTGGTTCATCATCACCCGCGGGGCGAAATGGATGAACCCGGCGCCGGTATCGGGCTCGCGCACCAACAGCGCGGCGATGCGAAACGTCGATTCGCCAAGCTGCAACCGATCGCCCACCGCCACCCCCAGGGCGCCAAGCACGCTGGGGCTGACCCACACCGTTCCGGGCTGCGGCGGGCCGCTGACGGCGTACGGCGGCGAGTCGAACCCTGCGCGCAAGACCACCTGCGCAATCAGCGGGTAATGCGCGCCGACGGCTTTGAGCGCCACCAGCCGGGTGCGGTTGCCGCTGACATCCAGCGCCATGCTCGGAAATACGGCTGTGCGCGCGGTGCGCAGCCGCAGCGCTTGCGCGTGGCGCAGAAAGTCTGGGGCGAGGGGATGGTCGCTGACCACGACTACGTCGCCGCCGATGAGCTGCGCGGCGTCGCGCACCAACGCGCCTTGCAGCCGCTGCGCCACGAAGCCCACCGCTGATAGCGCGGCCACGGCCAGCACCAGCGAAGCGAACAGCAGCCGCAGTTCACCGCTGCGCCAATCGCGCCAGAGTTGGATTAGCGGCTGCATCGGCGGGAGCGATCCACGAATGAAGCTCTGGTCAAGATCTGCATGGTTTCAACCTGACTGCCGCCAGCGGTCGGCTCTCGCCCCGGCCCGCATCAGGCAATCGGCTGCGCATTGTGCCGCAAGCTGCCGCCACGCGCTCAAACCAGTCGTAGATCATTTGGCCGGGCGTTGGGAAATACGACCTCGATCTGCGCGGAACGCAGCCCCCACAGCCGCTGAAATATCCCGCCGAGCAGCTCGCGATAGTCGGTGAGCACCGGGTCGTCGCGGTTCTGATTGAGGGTGGACGGCGACTGCACGATCTGCTCGCCCGCAATGCGCCCGCCGCGCACCGCGCCACCCAGCAGCCAATACACCGTGCCGTGGCCGTGGTCGGTGCCGCGGTTGCCGTTTTCGCGGAAGGTGCGGCCAAACTCGCTGAGCACCACGACGGTGGTGTCGCGCCACGTCGGCCCCATGGCCTGCGCCATGCCGGCCAGGCCCTGCCCCAGCGCGGCAAACTTGTCGGCGAGCTGGCCGCGGGCGCCGTTGTCGCTGGCTTCGTTGACGTGCGTGTCCCAGCCGCCGACGTCGATGAAGCCGAGGTTGAAACTGTCGCGCATCAGCCCGCCGATGCGCACCGCCTCGGCAACAAAGCCCTTGGGGGCGATGGCGCCACGGCTGGCGGCCAGCATCTCGGCCTGCCAGCCCGAAGCCTGCATGTCGCGCGTCACGGTCTGACGCACGGCAAAGCCCTCGCGCACGGCGGCGCCCTGCGCCGTGGCGCCCCACATGCTTTCGATCAGATCGCGCTGCCGCGGGTCGATGCCGGTGCGCCCGGCCTGGGCGATGGCCAGATTGGGCACGCGCTGCGGCCCGCGCAGCGACAGCGGCAACTGCGCGGTAAACGCCATGGGCTGCGCCCGCCCGCCGAGCTGCTGCACCAGGCGGTTGAGAAAGCCGTCGTTGAAGTCGCGGGTCTGCGGCCCCTGACCGAGTTCGATGTGGTCTTGCGTTTCGAAGTGGCTACGGCTCATGTCGCGCGTGCCGGCAAAGGGCACGAAGGCCAGTTGCCCGGCCTGCCACAGCGGCAGCATGGAGTCGCGCAACGCCGGGTGCAGCGCCCAGTCGGCGTTCAGCGGGATGGCGCCGTCGACCTCACCAGGCCGCGGCACGGCGATGTGCGGGCGCGATTCGTCATAAAAGGCGTTGCCGTAGGGCACCAGCAGGTTGGTGGCGTCATACGCGCCGCGCAGGAACACCAGGATGAACTTGGGCTGGCCTTGCACCGTGGGGGCGGCCCACAGCCGAGTCATGGGGGCGGCCAGCGCGGCGGCGGTGGCGGTTTGCAGAAACTGACGGCGTTGCATGCGGCTCTCCTTCAGGCTTGCATGAATTCAGGGGACGACAGCCACAGCGTGTTCCAGCGCACGCGGTCATCGGCCTGCGCCAAGGCGCGCAGCGTGGCGATGCCGAGTTGGTTTTGCTGCGCGAGGAACACGGCGCTGCGCGCCAGATCGGGCGGCGGGTAGTGCGGTGGCTTGCCGCCCGGCGTAGCGGCCATGGCGGGCTGCATCGCAGCCATCTCGGCGGCTTCCTCCACCTGCGGCGCGGCCTGGGCCAGCAACGGCGGCGGCTCGGCGTGCAGCGCCGGGGCGCCTGCGCCGATCTGCCGCGCCACCTCGAAACGCGCGGTGAGCTGGCCCGGGCTGTCCCAGGCGCCGGTGTCGAGCGGATAGCCGTCGGGCGTCTGCCGTCCGAACAGCGGCTCACCCAGGCGGTCGAGCATGAACAGCACCGGCATGGGGTTGCGGATGGGGGCATCGCCCAGGCTGGCGCGCAGCGCCGACAGCACATAGCGCATCGGGTCCTTGAACTGCGGCTGCGTCAGGCTGGCGGCGAACTCCGGGCTGGTGAACAGCGTCTGAAGAACCGCGGCCATGTCGCCGCGCGTGGCCTGCCAACGCCACACCATGGCATCGACCAGGCTTGGCGGCGGCTGATCGGCGACGAAGTACTGCGCCAGTTGGCTGCTGACATGCCGGGCCGTGGCCGGGTGATCGGCCAGCAGGTCGATGACTTCCTCGATCTCCTCCAGTCCTTGACCTTGCAGGGTGTGGCCGAGCACGATCTTGGGGTCGGGGTCGTGCCGTGCGGGGTTGAACACCACCAGCCCCTGCTGCCACACATCCGCGCGCAGCGCAGCGCGCACGCGCACCGGCCTGTCCTGCAAGTCCACGCCCAGCCCGGTGAGGGCGCGGGCCAGATTGGTCACGTCTGCCTGGGTGTAGCCGCCGCCCACGCCCAGGGTGTGCAGCTCCATCACCTCACGGGCGTAGTTCTCGTTGACGTGGCCGCGGGCGTTCTGCGCATTGTTCAGGTACAGCAACATCTGCGGTGAAAACATCGTGGCGCGCAGCAGGTCGCGGAAGCACCCCAGCGCATGCGGGGCGATGACGCGCTGGCAGTAGTCGGCCATCATCGGCCCGATCTCGCCGCCGCGGAACACGTTGAAATGGTTGAGCCAGAACCAGCTCAGGCGCTGCTGCAAGGTGTTGGGCGCGTACAGCGCGAGCAGCACCTGCTGCGCCGCCGCCTGCTGCGCCAGCGCGAACTTGAAGCGGTTCAGCGCCTTGAGCTGCGCCTGGGCATCGGCGGCGTCGCCTTGGCCCTGCACCTTGCGCGCCTGAAAGATGCGGCGCTGCTCGCGCACCAGCGGCGGGATGAGCACGTCGAGCGGCTGGTTGACGGGCAGCGCGGCCAACTGCGCCGCCAGCGCCGGGGCGAGCTGCGGCGCTGCGGGCATCTGCAGTTGCTGCTGCAGATAGGCGCTGGCGCCGAGCCGCCCCAGGTCTTGCAACTGCTGGGCGCTGGCGCCCCAGCCGATGCGGTCGAGAAAGGTCACGGGCCGGGCGCGGGCGGCGGCGTCGAGCCCGGCCAAGGGATCTGCGGTCGTGGCTTGCACGGCCTGCGCTCGGCTGGCGGGCGCCAGGGCCGCGAGGCCAAGGCCGGCCAGCCCGCCGAGGAAACCGCGACGCGACAGCCCGGAGGACGCCAAGGGGAAACGCAGGAGCATGGTCGGCCCCCGTTCAGCCGCAGACACCCCAATGGCCCGGATGCCACCAGCCCTCCGGCCCGCGCCAGCCGGGATGCCAGCAGCCGCCCTCAGGCCGCACCACCACGGCGCCGGACACACGCGCCGGGGCAATGGGCGCGACATAGCAGCCGCCGAGCAGCACGCTGCCCGCCAAGGCCAGCGCCGCGAGCTGCAGCCGCCGTGCGCCGCTGCGGCGCGGTTGCGGCGCGCTCATTGCGCGATCTCCCGGCTGATGGCGTCTTCGCGGCGGTTCAGCGCCAGCCATTGCGGCCGGGCCAGGCCGCCGCCGTTGCGTTGCGCCATGACGTTTTGCTGCCAGCGCACCTGCGCCACCTGGCGCTGCAACGCCGCCGCGCGCCACGGCGGCATGATGCCGTCGATGCGGGCCTGGGCGATGCGCCAGTCCAGATGGTCGGCGCGCTGCAACACCTGGGCGCGCAACGGGTGCGCTGCCTGCCACGGGGTTTGCGCAAAGGCCGCAGGAGCTCCGGGCAAGGTGCCTGCCGACAGCAGGACGAGTAGAGTGGGGCCAAGCATGGAGTGCATGATGGATGGGTCCTTGGTGATTCGACGAAAAATGCTGTGTGCGGCCGTGTCGGATCAACGCGGCATCCATGCCGTTGGCGACAACCGCGCCGCATGCAGTTGTCACCAGGTGTATCACCTCAGCGCGGCGCGGGCAGGCCCGACACCCGGGCGCCTGGCTCAATGCCACGCTGCGCAAACCAGTGCAGCGGCATTTCCAGGGCGTAGCGCACATCGGTTTGCGCGCAGTGCACGTCTTCGCTCAGCGGCTGCATGTCGGCGAGGTTGACGATGCGGCCATCGGCGCCGATGAACGCCACGGACAGGGGGATCAGGGTGTTTTTCATCCACATACAAACCGGCTGGGGCTGGGCGAAAACGAACACCATGCCGTGATCCGGCGGCAGGCTGCGCCGGTGCATCAGCCCGGTTTGCTGCTGCTGCGCGGTGGCGGCGACTTCAGCCGTGAAAACGTGACCCTGGATGCCCAAGCGCACGCGCGGCAGGCCGGTGTTGACTGCAGCAGGCGCGGAGGCGCCGCCAGCCTGCGCGCTGTGGCAGACCAGCAGCAGTGCGAGCAAAACGAAGCGCAATCCAGTCAGCATGGGGCGTCGCGGAGGAAAACGGCTCAGCGGCCTTGGAGCAGACAAACGGCGCTGGCGGCGATGCCTTCGCCACGGCCGACGAAGCCCAGGCGTTCAGTGGTCTTGCCCTTGACGTTGACTTGCGCAGGCTCGGCGTCGAGCAACTCGGCGATGCGCTGCTGCATCGCCTTGCGATACGGCGCCAACTTGGGCGACTGCGCGATCACGGTGCAATCGACATTACCCAGCGCCCACCCTTGCTGCTGCACCGCGCGCCAAGCCTGGCGCAGCAGTTCGGCCGAATCCGCGCCTTGGAATCGCGCCTCGGTGTCCGGAAAGTGCTCGCCGATGTCGCCCAGCCCGGCGGCACCGAGCAGCGCGTCGGTGATGGCGTGCAGCAGCACGTCGGCGTCAGAATGGCCGAGCAAGCCCTGGTGGTGCGCAATGCGCACCCCGCCAAGGATGAGCGCGCGGCCGGGGACGAGCGCGTGCACGTCGTAGCCCTCGCCGATGCGTATCGTGGTCATGCGAGTTCTCCTGCGCGCTGCGCCAACACGGCCTGCGCGAGTTCGAGGTCTTCGGGATAGGTGAGTTTGACGTTGAACGCCGCGCCCGGCACCAGCCGTGGGCGCGCGCCCAAGCGCTCCATGGCGCCGGCCTCATCGGTCGGCGCAGCGCCTGCGGCAATCGCCGACTGCAGCGCCGCGTGCAACGCGGCAAGACGGAACATCTGCGGCGTCTGCGCCAGCCAGCGACCATCGCGCGGCTCGGTGCGCACCACCCGGCCCGCGGCGTCGGCGAGCTTGAGCGTATCGGGCAGCGGCAATGCCAGCAAACCGCCGCTGGCGTCGGTGCCGCAGGCATCGATCAGCGCGTCGATCAGCCGTGACGTGATGCAGCAGCGTGCGGCGTCGTGCACCAGGACCCAGTCGGCGGGCTGCGCCCCGGTCTCCAACAGGGCGTCGAGCCCGCCGAGCACGCTATGCGCCCGGCTGGCGCCGCCGCGCGGCACCAGGCGCAGCCGCGGGTGCGACTGCAGACAGGCAGCCGCCAGCGCGTCGCCGGCCTGCACCACCACCGACACCGTGGCGATACGCGGCACCTGCAAAAACGCGCGCACGGTGTGCTGCACCACGCAATCGCCCAACAGACGCCGATACTGCTTGGGCACGTCGCCGGGCAGGCGCGAACCGCTGCCCGCGCAAGGAATCAGCGCATGGCAGCACACGGGCGGGGCGAAGGCAGACGGTGGCATGACGGTGGGCGGACGAATCGCGGCGCTTTGGGCGAAAATTGAATCGATGACCTCTATTGTCCATGCCCTGCGCAGTCAGATCCCTGCGCTCAAACCCGGTCAACGTCTTGCCTGGCCGCTGCCTGCGGGAAGCGCCGACGCCCTGCTGCTCGCCGAGCTGTGTGCCCCCACCCCTGGCAGCGCCGGGGCGTGGATGGTCGTCACCGCCGAGGCCGCCGATGCCCAGCGCCTGCTCGACGAACTGCGCTGGTTCGCGCCGACGCTGCGGGCGGGCTTGCTGCCAGACTGGGAGACACTGCCTTACGACAGCTTTTCGCCGCACCAGGATTTGATCTCCGAGCGCCTGGCCACGCTCTGGGCGATCCACAACAAGCAGCTCGACGTGGTCATCGCCCCGGCGAGCACGGCCATCCAGCGCCTGCCGCCTGCGGAATTCCTCGCCGCGTACACCTTCGATTTTCGCCAGGGCGAAGCGCTCGACGAAGCAGCGCTGCGCGCGCAACTCACGCTTGCCGGGTATCACCATGTCAGCCAAGTCATGGCTCCGGGCGAATACGCCGTGCGCGGCGGGCTGATCGACCTGCACCCGATGGGTTCGGCGGTGCCGTACCGCGTCGACCTGTTCGGCCACACCATCGACTCGATCCAAGCCTTCGACCCGGATACCCAGCGCAGCCTGTACCCGGTGCGCGAAGTCCGCCTGCTCCCGGGCCGCGAATTTCCGCTCGACGCGGCGGCGCAAAAGCGCTTTCGTGCCCGTTGGCGTGAGGTGTTCGAGGGCGATCCGAGCCGCAGCGCGTTGTACAAAGACATGGCCAACGGCGTCGCCGGCCCGGGAATCGAGTATTACCTGCCGCTGTTTTTCGACTCCACCGCTACGCTGCCCGACTTTCTCGGCGCGCAGGCGCAAGTCGTACTGCACGGCGACGTGGCGTCGGCGATCGCCAAATTCTGGGCCGACACGCAGGAGCGCTACCGCCTGCTGCAACACGACCCGGAGCGCCCGGCGCTGCCGCCGCACCAGCTCTACCTGACCGAGGCGGAGTTTTTCACCCGCGTCAAGCCGTTGGCCCAGCTCGCGTTGCGCCCGCCGCGCGAAGCCGACGTCGCCGCCGACACGGCCGCAACGAACACCAGTCGGACGCTGCCGGATTTGTCGATCGACCGCCGCGCCGCGCGGCCGCTGACCCGGCTGGCCCAGTGGCTCGACAGCGGGCAGGGTCGGCGCAGGCAACTGCTGCTGGCCGAATCGCCCGGCCGGCGCGAGACGCTGCGCGAATTGCTGCAGGAGTCCGGGCTGGCCGCCCAGCCAGTGGAAAGCTGGGACGAGTTCGTCTGCGGCCACATGGGGTTTGCGCTAGCCGTCGGCCCGCTGGCGCGCGGCTTTGACCTTCCAGCCGACGGTCTGGCGGTGCTGACCGAAACCGAGTTGTTCGCGCTCAACCCGTCGCAGCGCCGCCGGCGCAAGCAGGAGCAGGCCAGTCAGGTCGACGCGCTGATCCATGACCTGGCCGAGCTGCAACCGGGCGATCCGGTGGTGCATGCCAACCACGGCATCGGCCGCTACCGCGGGCTGGTCGAACTCGACCTGGGCGACGGCCCGGCCGAGTTTTTGCACCTGGAATACGCCAACGACGCCAAGCTGTACGTGCCGGTGTCGCAGCTACACCTCATCGGCCGCTACAGCGGTGCCGCTGCCGAGGACGCACCGCTGCACACTTTGGGCTCGGGTCAATGGGACAAGGCGCGGCGGCGCGCGGCCGAGCAGGTACGCGACGTCGCCGCCGAACTGCTCAACATCTATGCCCGCCGCGCCGCGCACCAGGGGCATGCGTTTCGCTTCGACGCGCAGGACTACGAAGCCTTCGCCGCCAACTTCGGCTTCGAGGAAACACCCGACCAGGCCGCCGCCATCCACGCCACCATCCAGGACATGATCTCGCCCAAACCGATGGACCGGCTGGTGTGCGGTGACGTCGGCTTTGGCAAAACCGAAGTCGCGCTGCGCGCGGCGTTCGTCGCGGTGATGGGCGGCAAACAGGTGGCCGTGCTCGCGCCGACCACGCTGCTGGCCGAGCAGCATTGTGAAACCTTCCGCAACCGTTTCGCCGACTGGCCGGTGCGCATCGCGGAAATGTCACGGTTTCGCACCGGCAAGGAAGTCAACGCCGCGCTCGAAGGGTTGGCGCGCGGCACGGTGGACATTGTCATTGGCACGCACAAGCTGCTGTCTCCGGGCGTCCGATTCGCCCGACTGGGGCTGGTGATCGTCGATGAGGAACATCGCTTTGGCGTGCGCCACAAAGAAGCGCTGAAGTCGCTGCGCGCCTCGGTCGATCTGCTCACTCTCACCGCCACCCCCATCCCGCGCACACTGGGGCTGGCGCTCGAAGGGCTGCGCGATCTGAGCGTCATCGCCACCGCGCCGCAAAAGCGGCTGGCGATCAAGACCTTCGTCCGCAACGAAAGCGCCGCGGTGATGCGCGAAGCCATCCTGCGCGAAATCAAGCGCGGCGGGCAGGTGTACTTCCTGCACAACGAAGTCGAAACCATCGACAACCGCCGCCGCCAGTTGCAGGAACTGGTGCCCGAAGCGCGCATCGAAATCGCCCACGGCCAGATGCACGAGCGCGAGCTGGAGCGGGTGATGCGCGACTTTCACGCGCAGCGCTTCAACCTGCTGCTGTGCACCACCATCATCGAAACCGGGATCGACGTCCCCAGCGCCAACACCATCATCATCGCGCGCGCCGACAAATTCGGCCTGGCGCAGCTGCACCAGTTGCGCGGCCGCGTCGGTCGCTCGCATCATCAGGCGTACGCCTACCTGCTGGTGCCCGACGTGCAAAGTCTGAGCAAGCAAGCAGCGCAGCGGCTCGACGCCATCCAGCAAATGGAAGAACTCGGCAGCGGCTTCTACCTGGCGATGCATGATCTGGAAATCCGCGGCGCCGGCGAGGTGCTCGGCGAGCAGCAGTCGGGCAATCTGCAGGAAATCGGCTTTCAGCTCTACAACGACATGCTGGCCGAAGCGGTGCGCGCGCTGCGCGCCGGGCGCGAGCCGGATTTGCTCAACCCGCTGGGGGTGACGACGGAAATCAACCTGCACGTCCCGGCTTTGCTGCCCACCGAGTATTGCGCCGACGTGCACGCGCGGCTGTCGCTCTACAAGCGACTGGCCAGCGCCAGCAGCAGTGGGCAAATCGACGACGTGGCCGAGGAAATCGTCGACCGTTTCGGTCGCATGCCGCCGGCAGCGCAGGCGCTGGTGGATACGCACCGGCTGCGCTTGCTCGCACAGTCCTACGGCATCAGCAAAATCGATGCCGCCGACGAGGTCGTCGTGCTGCAGTTCCGCAAGAACGCGCCGGTCGACGCAGCGCGCATCATCGACCTCATCCAGAAAAACCGTCACATCAAACTCGCCGGCAACGACCGGCTGCGTATCGAACGCACCACCAAAGACGCCGCACAGCGCGCGCAGCTCATCCGCGACACGCTCAGGCAATTGGGCGCGCCCCTGGTGGCGGCGCAAGCGGCGTGACTCCTGGCGTAAAGTTGCGAACCAAAACCTCTTTCTCTGCCTTCAAACCATCATGTACCACCTCGTCATCCAGCGTCACACCTCCCCGCTGTCCCAGGACAACCTCGACCAGCTTTGCCATATCGCCGCGCCGATCAGCCTGGAAAAGCTGGTCGACGACCGTGGTTCGGAGCGCGGACACAACGTGGCCCGGCTGCGCGACATTCGCGAGCCTGGTCCGGCGATGCGCCGCGCGCTCGACACGTACTGCCTGCCGCACCATATCGACTGGGCGATCATCCCCGCCGGGCTGAAACTCAGCGATTTCAAGCTGCTGGCGATGGACATGGACTCCACGCTGATCAACATCGAAACGGTCGACGAAATCGGAGGTTTGGTCGGCAAGAAAGAACAAATCGCCGCGATCACCGCAGCAGCCATGCGCGGAGAAATCGCCGATTACGCGCAAAGCCTGCGTCAGCGCGTGGCCTTGCTCAAAGGCGTGAGCCTGTCGGCGCTCGACGCGCTGTACCGCAACACCCTGCGGCTGAACCCAGGCGCCCAGACGCTGCTGGCGGCAGCAAAGGCCGCCGGGTTGAAAACCCAGTTGGTCACTGGCGGATTCACCTATTTCACCGACCGGCTGCAACCCCAGCTCGGCTTCGACCGCATCGCCGCCAATGTGCTCGGCGTCAGCGGCGAGCAGCTCGACGGCACGTTGGTGGGGCCGATCGTCGACGGCGCAGCGAAGAAAAAAGCCGTGCTCGACTTCTGCGCCGACTTGGGCTGCGATCCGGGCCAAGTGCTGGTGATCGGCGACGGCGCCAACGACCTGCCGATGATGAACGCCGTCGGCTTCAGCGTCGCATTCCACGCCAAACCCAAAGTGCGCGAAATCACCACTGCTGCGATCGATCACGGCCCGCTCGACAGCTTGCTGCATTGGTTCGAGTAAGCGCCTGCTGCGCCCCACAGCGCCGCCCACTCGTGGTGCAATCCTGACTTGGTCGGGGCGAGAGGATTCGAACCTCCGACCCTCTGCTCCCAAAGCAAAAATAAAATAACATCTAATCGCTTGTAAATGCTTGATTTTTTGCACTGCATCACGGGCATTTGTGGGAATACA
>Ga0123519_10005193_pt1 | contig 20865 bp, 19 predicted proteins | sample YelNatPaOPRAMG02_FD_87396 | JGI IMG/M metagenome (GOLD analysis project Ga0123519, IMG submission 87396) | Hot spring microbial communities from Yellowstone National Park - Yellowstone National Park OP-RAMG-02 (version 2) | ecosystem: Environmental > Aquatic > Thermal springs > Hot (42-90C) ...
GGTGTCTATTCCATGGTGATGATTAGGATGCCTATGCTCTACCTGGGAAGCGGGTGTCTATTCCATGATGATGATCATGATGCCAATCATCTACCTGGGAAGCGGGTGTCTATTCCATGGTGATGATCATGATGCCTATGCTCTACCTGGGAAGCGGGTGCCTATTCCATGGTGATGATCATGATGCCTATGCTCTACCTGGGAAGCGGGTGTCTATTCCATGGTGATGATCATGATGATGGTAATGTTCATGAGCTACTTGGGTAGCGGCTGCACCTGGTGCAGCAAATGAACGCTGATGTTCAGAGGACAAGGCTTGTGTCTTTTGCTGATTTTACCGAAGTGAGTCTTTGCGTGCTTTTACGAGATTGCTGGGGGTTGCTTCTCTCATATCTCTGGCTATCCATAGGTCGATCTCTGTTTTCTGGTCTATTCTTGTGTTAGCAGACGAAGGATGCTGATAACAGCGTTCAAGAGCCGATCTCGTTGCCTGCTGTTGTTGTTCAAGTGTTTTGTGCACAGGCGAATACAGTGATCGACGCATTTCACTTCGCTATTCATCTTCTTTATAAACAGCCCGCGTGTGCGCTGTGAAGCGGTGAAACTTGACGCTGGTAAGGGGTAACCATATAGATCCATCACCAGCCGTTCTCCGAGAGACGCCCTAAAGCGCCTGAATGCTTATTTCACTTCGCTGTATATGCCCTTGGCCGGACAGACGGCTCCGTTGGATACCCTTCTCCGTTTCCACGCTTGGTGCAGTACCCCACGATTCGGGGTTTTTCTTCTGAACGATGAACTAGGCGAAGACGCTGTCTGCTGCACGCGCAAGGAAAGGCTTTTTATTTAGTAAAGTGTGTGTGGAAAAGAGGCTGTCCTTGATGTAGCAAGTATCAAGAGGATAATCCAGTCTGCGGTACAATTCGAAAAGTCCAGATCCGTCTACGAATGCTCCATGCAAAGCGGCGACGTCGACTCAAATGCAAGCAACCACTTTGGTGAGTAAAAGGGTGAGCCCATATCCAAGACAGTTTTTCAATGCCTATAGAAGCGATGGGAGCCTCTGGAGGCATATGCCGTAAGCGGCACCATGCCGCTACCGAATGCTGTTTCTTCGATGGCAACAAAAAGCGGAGGATTGGTCTTTGGAACGCCATGGGTTATCGTTGGGCGTAAAGATTTCAGTGAGCTATTGGAGCGAGCTTGTAAACATCTAGGAAAGCGACAACGTCGTGCTTTTTTCTCATCAGTCCACCGAAGCGGATTGCCGCGCTCACAACTTATCTTGAACCAAAAAATAGAGCAGTTGCATTATGCGTGATTTGAACATGCTGTTCGTGACGAAAGATTGAAGCCTAAAGGATTCAAAGTATAAATTGGATAATGACATCGTTTACTCTATGTGTCGTTGCTCTATTGCGTCATGCATGATCTTGATTCCAGTAACTTAAGGAATCCCAGCGTCCACGAGTCAATGGAGTCACCACGAAAACACGGAAGAAGATCCTATATCTGTGTTTGAATGCGTAAGCGCTTCTTCCTCCTGCGTATCAAGTGTCGAGGCCGTATATATAAAACGAGCTCGGAAAGCATTCGACATTCAGGTACATAGCAAACGATTCAGTGCTCCATTTTACGTTCTCAAGAGGGTAGCGACGCTCTGGACCCACAGCGGCTCATAAGCCTGCTTCCGAGCGTCGGACGATACCCGCCGTGTCTATTCCTCCATGACTGGAGATCCTTCTCATTAATCCGATACTTCCGCGTTCGTCATTGCTGCATGTATGTAGCGAACAAGCCATCGTTCTCCCATCGATACTGCTATATTTCAGGGAGTCCCAGAGTCAACGTCCTGGAGGGAATAGATGCTGAATTCAGTAACAAGGTGGATGCCAAGTGACTGGCGGCACAGTTGTCGTCGTCATCGCCGCTTGCGACGACCTCCGACTGGCTTCCTCAGCTGCCCCACCGAGGTGGAAGGCTTCTCTTTATTGACCTGAAAGGTATCGGCACGAGGTAGCTGTGCGGCATGCTCCGATACCGACGTTGAGCAATTGTGCCCGCAACATGGTGCAAGGACTTGCTCCTACGCTGGTACCAGCAGGCGCTCCAAATGGAGATGCAGGGGCCAGCGTCTGCCGAGATTCGCGTGTGCCTCTTAGTCTGGGGCCACATCCAGGAGCAAACGCTTTCGTCTGGGCTCTCCAGCTCAAGCACGAAACGAAGCGTGATGATATGGAAGCCACCACAAACAAACACGCACACAGGAGGCGGTCGTGTTTGCACCAGTCGCCAGCAGTGCTGTGACGTTCCAAGGCGCCCCCCAGTGACGCATGCAGCGAGGTATATACCGCATCGTAGCGCCTCCAGGTACTCCCTGATCGAAGTATCCATTGTCTTTGAGGACATCACAACGTCGTGTCCACGAATGGATGTTAGCTTGCTCCGACGATGCCTCTGTAGCACATATTGTTTTGCGACATGTCTCTGTGACGCATGCAGTATCCACCGGGAGGCCTTGGTTTGCCGAGTTCTCGTCGACAGCATGTTTTCGCGAGTGCTATCAGAGCACAGCACGTGTAAAACGCGCTACGATATGCATCGTCGGTACCAACGCTGCTTGCTAGGCACCAGGCCGCCACCTGATGCTCACGAAAAACAAACCGTGGTGAGTTACACGGCTTCCGCGACGCAAACAAGCGTTCGTTTTGGAAGCCATACACGCCCTGTAGCGCTTTCTACTAGTTGAACGGCGCCTAAGCAGAACGCCGGTCTATGCAGATGGAGCACATAACCAGCAAGGGCCCCGGTCGCGAATGCAGTCGCTCATGCGGAACCATGTAGCTCCTCAAATGGGTTATTTACTTGGTCTGTTTAGTAAGCTCGCTGTCGAAAAGCCGTAGCTGGAGTGACCCTCGAAAAGCCACACGTGACGTAGAGTAGGTGGTATCTGCTATTTTAGGTGATCCGTCTTGGCTGTGGGGCCCTCCGCAACGCATGGTTGTCCGCGGAAGCAGCTGGAGCTCGCTCATAAGATCTACGATCCGAGTACCTTGGACGCTTCCCGTGTGCCCTTCTAGTTGTTTATTTAGTTGATCTACTTTGGCCATCGGACTTGGGACAGTGCTAAGAGAGCAGCTGGAGCTCACTCGCGCGATCTACGCTCCTAGTACCTTGGACGCTGTCCACGTGCCTTTCTTGCAGTTCATTCAGTTGATCTCTTTCGTTTATTTGAGGCTTGGCGGACAAGCTCTTTACACAACTGCACCCTGTTTCCATCTGGTGCATTACACGTACAACTGGGGTTGCGCTCTAAGACCAATCTACAAGCAGAGCTCACTTTACCTGGTTTGCAGCTCGTTCGACACAAGTGTTGCAGCTCAGCGCGAACATCCACGCGCTGCTGTGGGTACCTCAGCGAACGCTATGCGCTCACTGGGCGATATTCGGCTCGTAGAGCGCCTTGTGCAGCCGCATCTGCGAAAGCAGCGCTTTTCTACACTCATCGAAGCAACATACCAACGCTTAACCCCGCGTGAGCATGTGCTTAAACGGCCAGAGGTCTACCTTGGACCGGTCGAGAGAATCGAGCGCCGCCTGTGGAGCATTCCTGCAACTTCTGCAACTGTCGAGCAAGTCATCCATGAAGGACGCATCACCCTCCGCCAAGTGCATTATTCGCCTGCACTGTACAAAATCTTCGACGAGATTCTTGTGAACGCCATAGACAACGCCCGCCGTGATCCCCACACCGATGCCATCGATATTTGGCTGCCTCTAGAAGACTCCTCATCGACTTCGAAGCGAACACTGCGTATCCGGAATACGGGACGAGGTATTCCGGTTGCCATGCACCCACGGGAACACTTGTACGTACCAGAGCTGATCTTTGGACACCTGCTCACCGGCTCGAACTTTGATGACACGGAAGCTTCGGTGCGTCTGACGGGAGGTCGTCACGGCTACGGAGCCAAGCTGACCAACATCATGTCCAAGCGATTCGCTGTAGAGACCATCGACGAGCAGCGGTGTCTGCGATACCGCCAGGTTTGGCAAAACAATATGAGCACGTGTTCCGCACCAGAAATCGAAGCTGTTTCACCAGCGATTGCCCAGCATCCGTATACTGAGATCGAGTTCGAACCCGACCTGGAACGCTTCGGTCTCGACCGCTGTGGCGATCGAGACACGCTCATGCTCATGGCGAGACGGGCCTTCGATGCTGCTGGCATCCTGCCTAACGTTCGGGTTCGCTTGAATGGTACTCCACTTGCCCTGAATGGATTCGCTGAGTACGTACAGCGGCACGGGACGGATGCAGAGCCGTCGATCATTCTCCAACCAAACGCTCACTGGGAAATCGGTCTGCGGGCACTCACTCAGGCGGAGCAGGCAGCACCGATGGTGTCCTTCGTGAACGGAATCGCCACGTTCCAAGGCGGCAGTCACGTGCAGTGTATTCAGGAGCTGCTCTGCCGTCGCATCGCAGACCGGATAGCTGCTCGTTACAAGTCGCTTCGCTGTGTGCTGACTCCGTCTCTGGTTCGATCCCAGCTCTTGCTCTTCGTGAACTGCCTCGTGAACCGACCAGCTTTTGAATCGCAAAGTAAGGAAATGCTCACGAGCCGCCAACGAGACCTACTTGCCACACTGCCGGAGCAGTTTCCAACGGAAAACGAATTGAACGACGCGCTTGAACAGACGAAACTTATGGAGCGCATCCTCACCGCTGCTGAGGAACGGCTAGCTGCAGAGGTACGTGGCTCCCGCCCTGTATCAGCACTGGTTGCTTCGGCATCACGAGGCACCGGAGCACTCCGTCGCCTTGCCATTCCGAAACTGGAAGACGCGAACGCCGCGGGTGGTCCCGACTCCTCACGCTGTACCCTGATCCTTACGGAAGGCGACTCGGCGAAGGCGCTTGCTATGGCCGGTCTCAGCGTCGTTGGACGAGACTACTATGGTGTCTTCCCGTTGAGGGGTAAGCTCCTGAATGTGCGGGACTGTCATCCGAGACAACTAGCCCAAAATGAGGAAGTTAATAACTTGCGCATCATTCTAGGATTGGAGTTTGATCGAGACTACTCGACCCCTGAATCCCGCAAGGCCCTACGCTACGGACACGTGATGCTCATGACCGACCAAGACCACGACGGAAGCCATATCAAGGGTCTCATTATGAACTTGTTCGACTTTTTTTGGCCCAGTCTACTCGAAGGCGGCGATTTTTTAGAGGCATTCATGACACCGATCGTCAAGGCCGCTGCCAAACACGGTGGCGCAGTCCAGAGTTTTTTCACGATCACCGCATTTCGTGAGTGGTGGGAGCAGCTTCCCGCCTCGCAACGGCATCACCATTGGCTGATCAAATACTACAAGGGTCTGGGCACGTCGACCAGTGCCGAGGGCAAGGCCTATTTCCGGGATCTCGAGCGTCATCGCATCCGCTTCGCTCCAGTTGCTCCCGGTGACCGCCATCAACTCGACTTGGCATTCAACCGATCACGGGCGGAAGAACGCAAGCGCTGGCTTGCCGAGCTCGACACGGCAACGCCACGTGACGCTGGAGACGCACCCCTTGAGACGAACGCATCATCAGACGCAGGCGTATCGCTGGCGACTTTTGTCAACCGGGAACTGGCGCTCTATTCCTATGCCAATAACGTGCGTAGCATTCCGTCAGCGATCGATGGCTTGAAGCCGGCGCAGCGCAAGGTACTCTACGCGTGCTTGAAAAGGGGCCTCGTGCGCGACATGAAAGTTGCCCAACTTGCGGGCTACGTAGCCGAGCAGACTGCCTACCACCATGGTGAAGAGTCGCTGCACAGCACCATTGTGCGTATGGCTCAGGATTTCTGCGGAGCGAACAACCTTCCCCTGCTGCAGCCGCTCGGGCAGTTTGGCACTCGTCTGCTCGGTGGCAAGGATGCCGCCTCCGCCCGATATATCTACACTTGCTTGTCGCCAGTGACACGCAAGATTTTTCCCGCTTCGGACGATCCGCTCTTGACATACTGCGAAGACGACGGCCAGCAGATCGAGCCCGAGTACTTTGTGCCAATCATTCCAATGGCACTCGTGAACGGCATCGACGGGGTCGGTACCGGCTGGTCGACGACGCTACCCCCCTTTCACCCGCTGGATATCATCCACAATGTCCGGTGTCTGCTGCAAGGGAGATCACCAAAGCCGCTGAAACCGTGGTATCGACGTTTCCGTGGCCAAATCATTGCCCAGAGTGAGCTCGTATTCGTGAGCCGTGGGTGCGTCGAACGTTTGTCCAGCACGACCTTCCGTGTTCGTGAGCTCCCAATAGGACGCTGGACTGAATCGTACAAGGCGTTTCTCCATGAACTCACGGAAGCGGGTGTTCTCAAAGGATTCCGCGAGTACCACACCGACGAGAACATATGTTTCGAGTTGGTCATGACGCGTGCGAACGCCCAGCGCCTCGAAGAACGCGGTGAGGGTCTCTGGCGACACTTGCGCCTCGAGAGCACCATATCCTGCACCAATATGCATCTGTTTGATGCCAGAGGCCGCATTCGTAAGTATGAAACCCCACTGTCAATCTTGGAAGATTTCATGATAGAGCGAGAGCGTTTATACCAGAAGAGACTCGAACGCGAATGCCAGGAACTGGAGCGAAAATTCGCCAGTGCACAGAAAAGGCTCGCATTCGTGGAACTGGTGGTGAGCGGCAAGCTGGAGCTGTTTGGCCGCTCGCTAAACCAAGTCCAGCGAGATATGATCTCGTTGGGCATATCACCCGACGAGGCTACGGGCTCTCTGGAGGCGCTTCTCGCCACACCAGTCCGCCTCCTGACTCGAGAGGAGGCCCAGCGGACACGCGACGAGACACGTCACTGGCGAGCGCGTTGGGAGGCGTCGCGCGCGGCAACGCCACGCAGTGTATGGCAGGCGGAGCTCGCCGAACTTGAACGAACGGTCAGGAGTATGCTCGCAAACGACAAGGCCAGCTCCGGTGCTGACAGGTCGCATGTGAGCGAGCACAGCGCTGAGAGCTAGCGATATGCCCGCTTGTCGATGCGCTCGCGTCTGCTCGGACGTCTTTCCACGCCCGCATTCGGGTACTGCAGCTGACTCACGTGCACGCGTGCGCTAGCCAAGCCGCTGCCACGAGTTTTCTGCGAGATGAAGCGCCTGGATCAGAGCCTGGTGCGGTGGAAGCACGCTCACCAGCGCTAGCGTTTATCTGGGGCGAGTGCGTCTTCTCGGTGGCAACGGGCACCGCAACGTCACTCGGCATCGCTTTTTGCGTCCATTCAGAGCTGGTTCATGGAAAGGCGCTGCACAGATTCGAAGCTGTTTGCGCTCGAGCGGCAGTTGGCTAAAGACGTCTCGGCAACGAATCATACGAACAAACAACTAAATGGACCATGGATTCCATACGGTGTGTCGTTTGCGGCCCAGAGGTCCAGCAGGCGCCATCATCAAGAAGTACTTGGGCACTGGGCATCGCCGGCGATCCCGACCTTGTCCTATCCGCGGCGTGCTGCCTGATGGGAAGGTCGTCAATCACGTGCCGGGCGCGTGCCTACACATGCTGTGGAAATGGTGCAAGCAGCAGGTGACCAGCGTCGCCATGCGCTAGACAAACACGATATCGTCTGACGACTCGCTGCCTGCAAGTGAGCGTGAAACACCTGCTCGAGGTGCCCATGGACGCACTGGGTCTCGTGGACGAATCCCGTGGACCGCGATGTAGCCCTGTTCATATCGTCTCGCTCTATCTCTCTCTCTTGCTGTGTATGTATGTGTGTGTGTGTTTGTGTATCTGCGCACTAGGTCGATACGCCATCCCCCTGGAATGATCCATTTCCCGATCTCGACTCATCGGACGGCAACCGCTGAAAGGCGAGGCAGGTATTTGTCCCGTAGAATCCGAAAGAGTTGCTTAGTGCGATTCGAAGCGGACTGCTCTCGGGCCAGTAATAATGCGCATGATGCCCAATGAAGCGCAAGCCAGCGGTGGTGGTGTCCGTGGTGGCCGACATCTCCAGGCCCACGTCAATGTCGTGCAGGTTCAACGTTCCGGGTACGCACTGGTGATGCACCGCCAGTAACGTGAAGGCAGCCTCGAGAGCGCCCGCTGCTCCGAGTAAATGCCCAGTGGCGCCTTTTGTCGACGTCACGACTGGAGCCGGCTCCTCTGCGCCGAAAACTCGCCCAATCGCTTTGGCTTCGACGGCGTCACCCAACGGCGTCGACGTTGCATGCGCATTCACATACCCGACGGCTGACCGAGGAATACCCCGGAGGGCCATTTCCATACATCGCTGGGCGCCAATGCCTTCCGGATGAGGCGCTGTCACATGGTACGCGTCGTTGCTCAGGCCGTATCCAACGAGTTCGCCATAGGTCGTGTGCGGCTGGGCTTGTCTTCGTGCACGAGCGTGTTCCAGATCCTCCAGAACAAGTACACAGGCGCCTTCGCCGAGCACGAAACCCGAACGTCGACGATCAAATGGACGACTGGACTGCTCGGGCTCATCTGCAAACTGGGTGGTGAGTGCCCGGGCCCTGGAAAACCCCAACAATGCCAACTCGTGAATACATGCCTCTGTTCCGCCGGCGATACACACTGTCGCATCGCCTCGTTGAATGAGTCGGTACGCGTCACCGATAGCATGTGCACCCGCAGCACAAGCAGTGCTCGGTGATAGACTGGGACCCTTCAGACCAAACCATAACGCCACATAACCGGCGGCTGCGTTCAGCAGGATGCGAGGCACGAAATGCGGTGACAGGTGTCGACCCGACTGGTGACGGTTCACGCTCTCAACCAGATCGCTCAGGGATACCATACCTGCACCGATAACGACGCCCGAGTCGGTTGCGTTCAGCGTCGCTGGCGAAAGCGCAGCATCTTGGATCGCCTCATGTGCTGCGAGAACGGCGTACTGGATACTGAGCGGTGCTCGTAAAATATCCGCGGGGGTCAGTTTGCGCTCATGCAGACCAGTTGCTATCGCTGTGCTCGTTGTTTTCGATGCGAATACCTGCGACTCAAGTCGTTCGAGTACGCCGGCACGATCGACTTGGGCTGCGATTTGCACCGGCAGCCCGGTGGGGTCAAAAACACTGATCCGTTGGACGCCACTTTGGCCGCGGAAAAGTGCGTCCCAGCACATGCGGGTACACAGGCCCAATGGCGACACCATGCCGATACCGGTCACGACAACCCGGCGTCCAGCGTGGACAAGTTCGTGCGACATCCCGCTAGCCCCGATGACGGACAGAGGAAACGGTGACTGCGAGTCGTGTCCGTCAAGCCGAAAGGTCAGCGCAGGGCTCTGGTGATCAGGTGACGTAGGTGTGTGTGTGTGTGTTCTTCAGGTCGCTGACCGGTGGATTCCGGGTCTGGGTAACGCACCCCAAGTCGTTTGCGATTTGTTCGTTGTTATATGAGAGACAACTCCCTTGGATTCAGTGATTGCGAGCGTCTTTCACACCCTGTGACGTCTAGTACGCAGCAAAGCTAAACAGGGACCTACTTATGTCCAAAGTGACCCATTAGAGAGAATTCCAGGTCGCCGAACAATCCCGTCGTTAGAGACTGGCACTAAAGAATAACGCTGGAAAAGAACAGGTCCTAGTTCCAGTTCCTGACACCTATTTTCCCACAGTCACCGCAATCTGATCCAGAAGAGAACGTAGTTCAGCAAGCACGCAGCTCGACAAGTCGTGGTGTAGGTACAAGAGTCAGCAGTCACGCACGAACGCACACACACACATACACACACACACAGAGAAGCAGGTAGAAACACGACCACTTGGCGTTTGAGAGACGCACTCGGGGAGGTGTCGGCGAGTCCAAGAAAGTTCTTCGTGAGCTTTTCTCGGATTCAGTGCTCTACTGTACCACACACTTGGATGGAACAGCACACTACTCAATCCATTGCAAGCACGAGAATCAGTGCTCTGTAAGAGGGACGTCCTAGTCTAACTGACTCCGCAAACTACCAGCGGATTCTGCATCGATGACTTGCCTCGAATGCCGAGCAACGCCTGCACACAGGATGATTCTTGAAGCCACGCTCGGCAATAGATGCATTTCTGGTCACACGAGTGTATGCATCGTCATTTTTGCAGAAAGACTCGTTTGATACAGGCATAAGCGAAACTGACGACTGCATGTGCGCATCTCGAAACTGCAGCTGGCATGCTCCCAGCACAGTCGTCTAGTTGCATTGTCTCCGACTGCGTTGCGGTCGCTGTGACACCATCCTCAGTATCATCATCGAGACGATCGCAGGATTTTATGGACACTGATTTTTTACTTTCAAGCGAGGTGCTGAAGCGGAAACACATATGATTTTTCATGACCGTTGTGTCTTATATCCCGACACAAATTCGATCGTTTCGATATGAAAGGTTCAAACTGAATCGGCTCAGAATGCTGTCTATAGCAAGCCTGTAACGTGATGCTTGCCATGCATCCGGCTGACTAGAAGCGGCCGTAACACGGCTTCGACACGTGAATACCACGACGCTTGACTCGGTGATCGTTTTTGTTGGACGCACACATACACACACACACCCGCTACTACATGATAACGCATCTGTCTGGCGGTATGCGGAACGCCACGTACAGTCCAATGTCAACGTGTGAGACGCGTCTCCCTGAGACTGCGTTCCTGATACCGATCAGAAGCCCGAGCTTCCACCTGCGAATGAACGCTCACGTGCAGCAAAACCTTCAGCGCGTTCTCGCAGAGCAAATGGATGCGTCCAGTCCAAAGCTTGAGGACAAGCTGGTGCAGGATCCGCATCGTAGTAAGCACAAACAGCGTCCGCATCCGTTGCTTTCGTTTTCCTTGCAACCGAAGCTGCAGATATGCAACAACAATGCCCGGACGCAGCGGGTGCTCGTTTCGCGCACATACACGCGAGAGCGGTTCGTATTCCAAGCATTTCCTTATGAAATACGAGCAGGAGGCGGAAGGTATCTCAGCTTGTGCCGCCTTTTTGCAATACTGCACGAAAGCAGAGACGTCTCAGCGCCTGGTGCGAATCCAGACTTTGATGCAAAGAAGCACGCTGAAGCAAGTAAACGCAACAAGCGGCGCGACTGGCCGGCTAGGGCAGTTTTCGGTCTCCTTCGAGCGGAAAGCGTACCTGACCGGAACCGTACAGCGGCCGGTGTGCAGTTCTCATCTGCGGCAGGCAGCTTCTGCTGCTGCGCTCTTCAATGTAGCCGCTGCTCTGATTAGCGCCTGAATCCGTCGAACCGATCCGGCTCGGGTAGCGGTAACGTTATCCGTGAAGAGACCAGCGCGGGACGCTGAAGCTAACCATAGAGCCGAGGCAGGCGCCAGCATCAGGTCGATATCGCTGGGGCGCGATGCCCGCGCCCCAGCTCCCCTGCAACCGCATCGCAAGAATCAATCGATTCCTGGAAGAAGCCGCTCTCGTGCAGACAACGTCATATGGAATCAACGAAAACGCGGCATGTACAGCGTCTGCCGCCTTTCGCTTCAGGACGTACGGGAATATAGCTCGCAACGCTGCTTATACAGAACCGGCTGATACGGAAAAGGCGTGCTGTTATCTTGCTCCATCCCCGGATGTACCAGCTGGCAGGGTCCGCTCTAGACGGCGATTAATCGTTTCTTTCGGGATCCGCCGAGACCTGCGGCTGCACGCGGAACACCCATCCAGCGGCAGTTGTTGCTGCAAGCGCAACCCATACATAACACTGCTGGGGTGACCGGATACACGACTCGGCGAGGATACCGGACTGGAAACCGCAAAGTCCGCAACGCAGGCTCCAAATCAGAGCAGCCCAGCCGTGCAGCGGCAGCCACACCCAGCCTCCAGGTGCCTTATCTTTCCAGTTCGTACGCCGATGGCGAGTACTGCCACCAGCACACCGAGCAGCCAGTCTTGCACCAAGGCTGCAAGTGCGCCAACCAGAAGCAACCAAGCAACGTACTGGGGCACGTACTCGCTGGGTAGCAGGCGTCCCAGTGGATTCGATTTCTGCTCCGTGGGCAGCCGCTGCTGTGTCCACAGGAGCGGACACAACACGAGCCAGGCATTCCACAAGAGGGACCGGCCCACGAGAGGCAACCCCCAGAACGTCGGCACAGTACGCTTTGCCACCGTCGCAATGATTCCCAAAATGAAAGCGACAAGTCCGATAAGGATCGTGGCAACCGCAGCAAGAATGCGCATCACTGTCTGCCAAACCGAGACCCCGGTCAGCAGCACCGCGAGTTCAGCCAGACCTGCTAACACCAAGGCGAAAATTCCTGGCCAATGCGAGCACAGCATTATTGTAACCATGAATGAAAGCACTGCAGCAGCGCGAGGAGTACCCATTCCTGATGCTTTCCAGGTCACCAGCATGGGTTCCCTCAGACTGAGCAGGCGCCACGAAGCGAGCAGCACCAGCGCCGCACCGCGAGCCGTTACGAAGCGCTCACGTTGTAGGACCTGCAGACCAAAAAGCTGGCCGCATACTGACTCGGACGCCGGTGTGCTCCGAATCCACGCCCACTGAAACACGAAACTCGCCACCGTATGGAGCGCACAAAGAACAAGGGCTGTTGTGAGCACCACAGCCTGCAGGCGACGCCTAGCGACACCACGCGGCACGCGTCCCGAAGTCTCTTTCGTTGCGCCTCCACGACTGGCTATCGGGCGACGCTGTCCAGAGTCTGAAAGTAGTGTGGCAAGCACCAGCAGCGTGTAGAGCAGCGCCGATGGGATGCTTGGCGGCAGCGAAGCGACGAGTACAAGCCAGGAAACCTTGGCCACCTGACTCCAGAGCAGCCTCCCGCGCTCTAGTGTTGCAGAGACGGCCTCGTCTTCACCATAGCGGTACGCAAACCAGGCAAGGATTCCACACAATAGATGAAGAAACACATCCGAAGCGGGTGACCAAGGCGGAATGCCCAGTGCAGACGCTGTTACGCGCGTCGCATGAGTCTGGCTCCGATCGAGTGTCCACACGTTGTCCATTCGAGTAAGTCCACTGAACCGCAGCCCCAAATATACCAGAATCCACACCAAGGCATATCCTAAGCTGAGACTCGTGGCGAAACTATGAAGGCGTCGAATAGCCCGAGAACGTCCCCGAACTTGTCCAGGCATCCATAGCCACGACAACAACAGGTGCAGCAGTGAACCGACACAGGGCCGTAGCGACACCAGCGCTCCCACCACCAACGGGCTCAAACAAGTAAGTAGCGACGTGTACTTGCTAAAGGTCATGACGGCTGGGAAGCGAGCGTGTCCGTTTCCCTGGCGCGTACGAGTATTCGTAGACTAGAAGGTATACGGATGAAGTTTGGGGGATCTTCGTTTCCCACCAAACGAATGATTTCTGCTTTCAGGACCTTCTATGCAGAAGATACACGATTCAATCCTTGTTGAACTTCGCTTTCCAGACGATAAACGCTTCGGGCTTCGGGGAGCTTCGTTTTCCAGAAGATAAACGCGCCACGAACAATCTCCACGCGACAGGTGACTTCTGCTGGCCGCTCACTGTGTATGCAGCGTCAGCAGCCTCTTCCGAGGTATCGCTAGACACGCTTGAACGAGTCGATTTCCGCACTTCCTTGACGCTGGCAAGTCCAGTACGCATCAAGGGCTGGTCTATTGTCCGAGCGAGGTGGGCCTAACGGTCTGGCGGAGCAGCAGCAGCAGCAGTTGTTGTTGTTGGTGGTGTTGTCGTTATAGCTGGGCACCTGGAGAGCCGTCCCAGTACACCAGCGGCTGCCAGTACAGGGCGCTATCGACCGGATCGATCCGATACTTATGCTAGTACGGAATATTCGGGGGTATTTTTAGGTCGGGCACGAGTTTGAGAATATGCGAGAAAAGCTCCAGTGTAGAGGTTCGGGGTTCGAGGTCCAACGGGAGCTCCGAAGCGGCAAGGTTGCCGTAAACGCAGCGGCAGCGTGGGTGTCGCTGTCGTCTCCGCTGTCCTCTGTTGTTGTGTACGCGTACCAGGAGCACGCTGGTCGTTGCAGGGCACTCCCAGAGCCACCATGGAGAATGCATAGGCACCGGGCTCGGTCGCTGCTCGTTTCAAGCTGGTACAACGATCACCCAGGAACGGGGCCGCGTGCAGTTCTCACGGGACGCCGGCGGAGCGCTTCGTCGCTGGATGCGAGCCCCGTTCGACAGCATGTGCTATCTGGGGGTTCTCGTGGCAGTCTGCGTACCCTGAAGCGGGTCTCAGGTGCGAGGCGACGCAGAGACGAACGTTGTTGTCATCATGAGGCGACCAAGGAGACCGCAGATCCCCTGGAACTTCCCCACGCCGGTGTTCATATGCCGAGCGTAGATCGTGGATTCTTCGAGGGCTGGTACGTCCGAGTCGTGCTGCCCACAGAGGCGACTTCGCTGGCGTTCATGTACAGCTTGGAAGACGGTCGCAGGGGTCGAATACAGGTTTTGAGCTCTGGAGTGCAGGACGAGCTGCTTGTTTCGCGAGAAATGATGGATGGCTTTTTTCCGGCGCTGCGGCACCTGCCAACGTCGACGTTACGCATTGGTCAGTGGGGTCGAACGAGTGACCTCCTCAGCGACGAACGAGCAGAGCACGCGCGCTCCCTGGCCCCTAGTCTTTTCCGAGAACACGTGCATACGGGATATCAGCTCTCTGCTCAGTGGCATCAGGGCTCGATCCAAGCAGACGATGTGGATCGAGAGCGTTCCATGGTAGCGCACCTGAGCCCAGACATAAGTTGCGCTTTCGATATGCGAATCGAGCCGCTCTTATCGTGGGGTTCGGATGGTGCGCGCTCGACTGGAACCTGGCTCACGCGTTTTCAAGTCTTTGAACCAGGCTGGCAGATACTCTCTGCTTTCGCTCGAACCACTGGTATATTTCGGGACTGGCATGGTCGCGTTTTTCGCTTCGAGCGTGCACCCACGTATATCGAGAAGAACTGGGGCAGTGCGTTCCCATCGCGATGGTTCTGGCTGCAGTGTCACGTCTTTGACGTGCTCCGAGAGGACGCATCATCGCTGGAGCTGTCGTCCGCAGACATCGATGCACCGTTGACTTTGACCTGTGTGGGAGCGCGTCGAGAGCTCTGCTGGCCCCAGCGACCGAATAAGGTTGTAGCTCGGGAAACCATTGGTATCATCGCGTTCCACTGGAAGGGATATTTGTGGGAGTTCGCTGCTTGGAACTGCCGCCGCATATCCTGGAGTGTCCAGTGGGGCAACTGGCAGATGGAAGCGCACGGCACGCGCTATAGCGTGAAGGTCTCCGCTGAGACCGCTGAACCAGGGGCGTATGTACTGGGTCCGACCCGTCACGGCATGCAGTTTGTGGTAAGAGACGGTGCGCGCGGTACGCTTCGTTTGCAGCTGCGAGACGAGCAGGCAAACGTTGTGATTTTGGACGCACTCTGTCGCAACGCTGCTGCTGTCGAGCTTGGTGGCGAGCTGGCGTCGGACCCAAATGGAACGAGTTGGACGGCGGAGCGCGGAGCCTTTCCCCCACCGGTAAAGGCATTGTTTCTTATTGGCGAACGTCCCGGGCGAGCCGTTCGCGTCTAGGATACCCGAGCGATAAAGGCGCCGGCAGCGTCGGTCGCCGCCTTGAGCTTCTTCTAAACTCCCTGTTGCCGCTACGTTCTTGCCGGATGCAAATGGGATACTGAAGTGCATGCCGTTTTCCTGTCCTGAGAGTTATTCCCCGAGAGGTTTTCAGATATACAGCATGGACGTTTGAAATGTTGCACTAGGGGCATACGGATTCGTAGATGGGTAAAGGATCCCATGTCATGTTTCCGGAGTGGCTCTTTATTCCATTTGCAGCCGGACTTGGTTCCAGCATTGGCATCAAGGTGGTTATCGATGCTCTAGAACAAGAGTTCGTAAAACAACCGATATCATGGCCCTATTCATAAGCTCAAGCCTTCATGTCTCTCTTTTCTTTAATTGTAGCAAGCGCAAGTCGCGCATTCGTCGAGGATTCGATCGGAAAAGCACCTTGGCAGAGCATTTCGTTTCACTGTATGGACGGGTAATACGAGAAGACGTCGCTAGACGTCTTTTTCTCAATCTCATTTGGAGTGTTCACTGAAAATGTCGAAAAATCGATTCCAAACGAAATGTATATCGCCATGTACTTGCGGGTATCGATTTGATGGCATTCGGCGGCGGCATGATATCCTTCAAGTGCGATGCATTCAAAGGCTCGCGTTGTTTCTGTTAGCATGGAAAAGGGTCTTGGATTCGGACATTGGTCATGAAAACGATTGCTCGCTGTGGAGTGTGCGTCACAGCTTTGTACGACGTAAGCGTAGACAGATCGAGATAACTTGACTCGAATTCCTTTCTGGTACTTGTTTCATCACGGACGACAAAGTGTTCTCCAAATCGTCCATCGAATGAGACAGCATGCGCAAGCGTGTGCACCAGATCGAGAACTCAGCGAGAAAATCGCGGGGAAGAAGGATCTGATGGTCGTGAGCGGCAGCGAAGGCGCCAACGGATGAGGGCATCGAGGCGAGTCCCGTGTACCAATCGAGGGCGTGTATTAGGCATTGAAGCAAGCAGTCACGTGCCGTGGGGTAGCGCTCGAAAGGGGATGCAATGCGTTGGGCGTATGCGAACACCTGAACACGAACAAGTGTCATCGCTGCGCAGTTCGCATTGGCTCTGTATACAAACGAGATGTATATTGCATTCGATGCGTAGTTCATAACTTGCGACCGGGCATGCATCGTGCTGAAACTAGCCGCAAGCGACGAAATCGTGACTTGGACGCTGCCATGAACACGCTTCGCATGCCGAAAGCATAGCCGAAGGAAAAGGAGAGACAAACTTGCATGGTCCCCAAAACAAGTGAGAGAAAAAGGAAGTAGTAGCATAAAACGCCGGCCAAGTCGAGTGTTGATCATACCGGGAACATACCCAGAGGCTGTGGTGTGGATACCTATGTTCGTTATGGAGACGATTTCCAGTTCATCTGGACACAGATTTAAGCGCACAGATCAATCGCCGTTTTCATGACGTCCACGCGAAGATCGCTCTTTGCGATATCCGTCTTGTACGGCACCCGTGTGCACAGGAACGCATGGCGACGCGGTGGAGTTGCAGGAGGCTCCTGCACGATACCGCAGATGCATGGATTGCGCGGTTGCGTCACCGGAACAGCAGTGCTGCGCGAACACGAACATATATGGAATATCTAGTTGCAATCGCCCATTTAGCATGAACATGTACATATATAGAATATCTAGTTACAACCGCCCATTTTGCACGAAGATAGATATATAGGATCAATTTTGTCCAACATGCCTTTTGAACAGGAACCAGATCCGCACTGGTCACGCGAAACACGCTCCATCACGATTCCCCTGCTAGCCGTATATTCCTGGTATGGCCACGGGTCCAGAGTTCCTGGTGATTGGTCACCGAAACCCCAGTATATCTTCGGAATCAACCTGGGATGAATATTTCGAGGACGTGAGCAGCTCAAGACCAAGTTGGGCGTGGTCGGAACGTACGCCTTCGCTCTCAACGGCTACGAGTGAAACGGGTACGCTAGCCGGTGCGAGCACCCCGCTGGCAGCGTCTCTGGCGCGCCGCTACGAGTGGCACCGACTGCTGCTTACAGCCGCGGATGGAAGCGTTTTACTACAGCACAACTTTGAGAGCGAGTGGATAAAAACGGTTTGTGAATCGTACCAGACACTATTCCGGTCGAGAGAGAGTGCTATGCGCGCCGGCCTAGGGCTCGGCGCTCGCCACTACGACGTTCACTGTTGGTACCCGATGACGAGCGACCGGCAGGAGCCGCGCATTGCCCTTGTCTATGGGCGGCGTGGCACTGCCATTCAAGGGGAAGGGTTCGGTGTTGGGAAGCGCGAGGACGGCGTCGTGTTTTTGGTGGTATTTAGGTTTCCGCTGCTAACTGCTGAGGGCGTCACTGCGCTGCGCACTTTCCTTCGACGATTTCATCCGAATATGCTTCAAATGAACGATACTGATGCCGCTTCTGACTCAGTTGCCTGAAAAACAAAAGCTATCGCAGCTGCAGCGCAGCGATGCTGCTCGGAATCCAGAAGAATGGTTATACACAGGTGCCTCGCGTGTCAGGCCTGCCTCGCGTGCCAGTCGGAGCGCAGCCTACCCGTTATCATGTGGATGTAGGGCAGACGATTGCGTCGTCATGGTGGAACAGAAGACCCGCTTGCAAACGCGATCCATGCTCGGATCGGATCTGAAAAACTTTGCTGGGCCATGGAAGCGTCATCCAGAATCAGAATGCCTGGCAGACTCGCACGGCTTGCAGGGTAGTCGATGCGGTCCGCTTTGCTGGACCATCTCGCGGCAATAACATCGAGCTGCGTCCAGAGCAATGCGCTCGTATACGGATACGAGGCCTCGTACGGGAGCATACTGCCGTTCGGAATCGTGACCGTGTCGCGTGCCAGTGTCCTATGGTGGTACGTAACCACATAAAATCTCAACGCACATCCGCATGCGGAAATGGGGGATCATTGACGCCGAGAAAGCCACTGGTGCAGTGCGCGTTAGATGTTCTGCAAATGCAGCCACGAATACGCCACAGTCATTTCCATTCGTCTGCAACGGCACCGATTTAGGCACAGTGAGCGTCCAAGCCTGCTCGTCAATGCGTAGCTGCAGCTTGTCCATGGCCTCGTCGCAGAGCCACCGGCGAAGCGTCTGTAGGACACCCTTACCGGTACCGCCCATGCTGTCATAGTAGGTCAGCTTGCGGCTATGTGGCTCAATGAGCGCGAGTGTCCAATGTGTATTGCTCAAGTTAATCGGCACCAAAACGCGATCAAGTTCGAAAACGTTCACACTTCGAGTCCACCGACGAACGCCATTGTAATCATATGCATCGCCGAGGCGATCGCTGTTGCACAGACGAGTGTAGAAGAAAGTCGAGAATATGGCACAGCGAGGCCACTGGCGACGCGTGCCTTCTCGGGTCTGGCGCTCCATGAGCAAACCCTGACAATATGCGTTCAGAATCGCGTCGTTCAGCCATCCTCCAGGGCGTAAGCGGAGGAGATCACCTCGAGTCAGTTTGAAGCCCTCATGAGACACAAGAGGCTCGCGCACATCGAGCCCCGAGTTCCAGGCGATCTCCAGAACCCGATGGGCCACGTCAGTTACCGGGCTCGTCAAACTCGAGCACTTTTGCAAGGTGGAGATGATTTCCGCACGAACTGGCCCTGCTATGAGATTTTCGGATTCAGTTCGATGGAGCGCTTTGTTGCCCTTATCAGGAATCATAACGTGCATTCGTCGCGACGGATCCGCTGAGGTATTCCAGCGCTCATGCGCAGCAGCAGCAGCAGTAGCAGCAGCAGCAGCGAGATCACGTTCATCAACCGTGGATTCATCGTCGGAGATTTCGATAATTTCCACCACTTGCGCCTCGCTCCCCGGTGACTGCGTGTGCGCCTGCGCCTCGCTTCGGCTCCGCTCATCATGCTTTTGCGTCCCCAGGCGCCTGGTGTAGTCCAGGTAGGAACTGAGCAGCGCTGCACTAGCGCGCAGTCGAACGAGGCTAGTGTCTGGAGAGACTCTGTCTACGTCTCGGGAACGAGCATCGGGGTATTCTTGTCGGAGCACCGCTGGCGAACTCGTCCTGGATGCCGAGGTAGTGGTTTCGGTCCGGAACGCCGGTTCACGAGCATACGACACGGCGGGCGGCACGCTGGACTCAAGTCTTGCAAGTCGTCGCAACAAGCGCTCGCGCTCTGCCGCAGACTCTCTCCGCCTCGATCGGGACAAGTTCTCATGAACAAGAGTTTCGGCGCTCATATCTCGATAGCCAACGTCGTCCGTCGAATTTGCACCAAGACCTGGCCGCCGAGAGTGCACAGCGAACACGCTAGAGACCGGGATCCGCGCAGGCACTGCAAACCTTTTCGAACTCTCATGATTATCGCCCTCTATTGAATCTTTCGTTTCATCTGGCTTGAGCACTCGATTATCCCCATATGCCGAACCTGTACATAATAGCGCTGCGGCCTCTGACCGTCCGACCGCCGAAAACCGCGCATCTTCGGCACCACTTGCGCTCAACGCTCCAAATAGACGCGTGTTTGGTACGTACTCTGTGTCTGGTGACCGCCAGGCGTTTTCAACCACACAAGTCGACGCTGGCGCTTCACGAACACGGAGCTGCGGGAACACAGCCGCCTCTCGGCGTGCCGGTTGCACGTCGCGGGTGTTAGCGCTCGTTTCTGCCGTCCCCAGAGTCGTGGCGTTGCACGCATGCGCCTCCTCAGGGCGCCATACCCAATCACCTAGCACTCTGGAAATGGCTGACCATAAAGTCCAGGGCATTCGACACATTCCGCTCAAGTACCGAGCGCGGTAAGCGCCCTACAGTTGAGGCAGCTGCACGCACGCACGCACGCAAGAGAATATACAATCTGCGCGCGCTGGGCGCTCGTCGATCGATACGATCGCTGATGCCACCGGCGCTAGGTTCATAAAGATACAAGTATATACAAGTTCATACTCTATGCCGCCGGATGCCTGCCTTGTCGACGGGTCGGCAGCGATCGCAAGACGCTCGACTTGAATGCGCGCTTTACAGGGCGCGAGCTCGAATGGTAGCAGCGGCGCGTCGGCGCGGCCTTTAAGTGCCCTTCACGACTACGTTGCATTTGGTCAGATTTCTCGCAAAGCCAGGCAACGGAGCGGATCGCGGCACCGTTCCAGACCACGCACGCAAGTTGCCGAGCGCGACCCAATCTGCAGCGTTTGTGCGTATTTCCATGTTATCGTAGCGTTCCGCAAAGTTTCTATGCGCCATTGTCGAGGCGTTGATGCAGTCTCCTGGTGCGCGTTTCGAGCTCTGCGCACCGCTGGGGGGTA
>Ga0123519_10005195_pt1 | contig 20862 bp, 18 predicted proteins | sample YelNatPaOPRAMG02_FD_87396 | JGI IMG/M metagenome (GOLD analysis project Ga0123519, IMG submission 87396) | Hot spring microbial communities from Yellowstone National Park - Yellowstone National Park OP-RAMG-02 (version 2) | ecosystem: Environmental > Aquatic > Thermal springs > Hot (42-90C) ...
ATGACCACTTTTTGACAAATAGAATCAGGAACCTTATTCACCTGAGGATGCTGTCTATGGAAAAGTAAAGATTCAATAGTTTTCTCCTCCCAAATAAATCTTTTCTTTATTCTCTGGATCTGTTTGAAAGACAATTGTTCCGCCGCTTATCTCTCTATAATTACTCCAGAGGCCAAAAGATTTATTACCTCAAATCGCTTCTTCGTCTCTACTGAATATATCCCCATCGGTTACCCTTTTTTGAAATTATGATAGCCGATGGGATTACGATATTCCATCTTTTTAATAACATGGTAAATTTGTTAAACATCGGTTTTTAAGATATAATTACCATATGAGAAAAATCAGGGTAAATCTAAGAGAAAATAGTTATTTTGTTTATTCAGGATATTCCCTGAAAGATATAGGAAGATTATTAACAGAGGAAAGATATGGCAGGAAAATTCTGCTTTTGAGTGATACCAATGTATTTCCTCTCTATGGAAAAACTGTTCGGAATTCTCTTACAGGTGAAGGGAAAAAAGTTATTGAAGAGGTTATTCCTTATGGAGAGAAGGTTAAAAGTTTAAAAAGAGTTTTTTATCTTCTGAAAAGATGTGTCGAAAGCAATATGGGCAGAGATGATACCATTCTAACCCTTGGTGGAGGAGTAATTAGCGATTTAGGCGGCTTTGTTGCTTCAATCTATATGAGGGGTATAAACTTTATTGCTGTCCCTACAACACTTCTTGCCCAGGTTGATGCATCTATAGGGGGAAAGACAGGGGTAAACCTTCCTGCCGGGAAAAACCTTGTTGGTAGTTTCTACCAGCCATCTTTTGTGTATATGGACTATAAGACACTTCTAACCCTGCCTGCAAGAGAGATGAAACAAGGACTTGCAGAAATAGTAAAATACGGGATAATACAAAGTAGAAAGATTTTTAATCTTCTGGAGAAGATAGAGATACAGAAAATAAGTAAATTTTTACCTTTCCTGATTGAAGAAAGTGTTAAGATTAAAAAGAATGTGGTGGAGAAGGATGAAAAGGAGAGAAAAGGACTGCGTGAAATTTTGAACTTCGGACATACACTGGGACATGCTATTGAGATCTCACATCTTTCACGATTTTCACACGGTGAGAGTGTAGCCCTGGGGATGGCAGGGGAGGCATATATCTCCTGGAAGATGGGCTTTTGTAAAAAAGAAGTATATTATACAATAAGGGAAATATTGAAAAAATGCCATCTTCCTTTTGATATTTCGTCCATTGCACTAAATAAAGTTTTTAACTATCTCATATATGATAAAAAAGTGAGACAGGGTAATTTCAGATTTGTTCTTGTTGAAGATATTGGGAAGGTCAGGAGTGGAGTAGTTATAAGAAAGGAAGATGTTGCTAAAGTTTTGAAGGAGATGATAAAAGATGAAAAAATTAGATGAGATAAGAAGAAAGATAGATGAGATAGACAGAAATATTCTGGACCTGCTTAATCTGCGGGCTGAAATAGTGAAAGGTATAGAGGAACTTAAAAGAAAGGAAAAACTTCCCATTTTTGACCCATCAAGAGAGAGAAGAATAATAGAAGAACTCTCCCGCAGAAATAAAGGGCCTCTTACAGAAAAAGACATTGAGTCCATTATGGGGACTATATTTAAAATATACAGAGGGATGTTCAGACCCCTGAAGATAGCGTATCTTGGACCTGAAGGAACATTTACACATCAGGCAGCACTTAAGAAATTTGGAGAGAGGGGAGAGTTTATTTCCTGTAAGACCATAGATAATATATTCAGGGAGGTTGAAAAAGACAGGGCTGACTATGGTGTTGTTCCTATAGAAAACTCTATGGAAGGTGTGGTAACGCATACACTTGATACGTTTATTGAGAGTAATTTGAATATAACCGCGGAGATACTTCTTGATGTCCATCACTATCTCCTTTCAAATGAGAAGGCGCTTACATCTATAAAAAAGGTATTTTCACATTCACAGGCAATAGGTCAGTGCTGGAACTGGATTGTAGAAAATCTGCCAGATGCGAAATTGATAGAGACAGAAAGCACAACCACAGCAGTAAAGATGGCTAAAAGAGAAAAGAATGCGGCGGCTATTGGTTCGCTTACTGCGGCAGATATCTATGATATAGGAGTTCTTGCAGAGAGGATAGAGGACTATGGAGAGAATATTACAAGGTTTCTGGTGATAGGGAAGAGTTTCTCAGGGAAGACAGGAAGGGATAAAACCTCTATTCTTGTATCCATAAAGGATAAAGTGGGTGCACTACATGATATACTTTTACACTTTAAGAAAAACAATATAAATCTTACGAGAATTGAGTCAAGACCAAGTAAGAAAAAGGCATGGGATTATATATTCTTTTTTGACTTCATTGGTCATAAAGATGATGTCTCTGTGAAAAATGCACTGAAGAGGATAGAAAAAGAAAGTGTCTTTCTTAAGATACTTGGGTCTTATCCAATAGGAGGAAAAGATGTATAGCAGTATAAAAACTCGGAGGTTGATATGGCTGATATAATCATAATGAATTCGTCTGCAACAAAAAAACAGATAGATAATGTAATAAAAAAAGTAAAGGGTTTAGGCTTCAATGTCCACATCAGCAAGGGTGCGGAAAAGACCATAATAGGAATTATAGGAGATACAAGGGGTATCTCCGATGAAACATTTAAGATGCTTCCTGGAGTAGGAGAGGTAATAAGCATATTAAAGGATTATAAATTAGCAAGCAGGGAGTTTCATCCATATGATACCATAATAAAGATAGGTAATATAGAAATAGGGGGAGGGATGTTAACAGTTATTGCTGGCCCCTGTTCGGTGGAAAGTAAATCGCAACTTTTTAAAACCGCTGAATTTATTAAAAAATGTGGTGGTAAGATTCTAAGAGGAGGGGCTTTTAAACCGAGAACTTCTCCATATTCTTTCTCAGGGCTTGGTTTTGAAGGGCTTCAGATATTGAAAGAAGTTAAAGAAGAAACAGGTATGGCTATTATAACAGAGGTTCTTTCTCCTGAAGATGTTGAGGGCACTCTGGAAGTAGCAGATATTCTTCAGATAGGTGCGAGGAATATGTTCAATTATCGGCTCTTACAAAAGGTGGGGAGGGTAGATAAGCCAGTCCTTTTGAAAAGGTCATTTTCTGCAACAATAACAGAGTTCCTTAACTGTGCAGAATATATACTTAAAGAAGGGAATAAAAAAGTAATATTATGTGAAAGAGGGATAAGAGCTTTTGACTCTACATTTACAAGGAATACACTTGACCTTTCCGCTGTGGCTGTTTTAAAAAAGGAGACACATCTACCCGTTTTTGTTGACCCGAGCCATGGGACAGGAAGAAGAGACCTTGTCATTCCGATGAGTAAGGCGTCTGTTGCAGCAGGAGCAGATGGTCTAATGATAGAGGTTCACCCTAAACCAGAAGAGGCACTGTCAGATGGGTTTCAATCACTTACCCTTGATATGTTTGCCCTTCTTATGAAGGAGATATCACCTGTGGTTAGAGTAATGGGGAAGAAGTTATAAGGGAGGGTTTTTCACCCTGTCCACATCATATAGAAAAATATACAAGAAAGAAGATAGATGAATCAAACCTGTACATATGGAAAGAGATGGATAGAAGAGTGCGAGGTAAAGGGGGAGTTATGAAGAGAATAAGAGTAGGAATTATCGGAACAGGGGGGATAGCACAGGCATCTCATATTCCATCTTTGAAAAAGATAGAAGGAGTTGAGATTGCAGCAATAGCCGACATAAATGAAGAAAAGGTGAAATATGTGGGAGAAAAATTTGGAATAAAAGGTATCTTTACTGACTGGGAAAAGATGCTTGAAGCAGATATAGAGGCAGTGGTTATCTGTTCTCCAAATGCTTTACATGCAGAGCAGTCCATAAGAGCAATGGAAAAAGGCAAGGATGTTCTCTGTGAAAAGCCGGTATGTCTCACATCTGAAGAAGCAGAGAAGATATTCAGTGTCGCTGACAAAACAGGGAGGATATTTATGGCTGCCTTTCCCAGAAGGTTTTCAGGAGAAGCAAAGGTATTAAAACCAATGATAGAAAAGGGGGAGTTTGGAGAGATTTACTATATAAAGGCAAGTTATTTAAGGAGGCGAGGTATCCCAGGTCTTGGCACCTGGTTTACAGATAAAAAACTTGCAGGCGGTGGTCCAATGATGGATGTTGGTGTTCATATGCTGGACCTTGTTATTTATCTGGTAGGTGCACCTGAACCGCAGATAATTTTTGGGACAAAATATGAGAAGTTTAATGATAAGGCAGTGGATGGTGGTTGGCCCCCAATGGAAACAAGAAAGGGAGATAAAACAACAGGGAAGATGGAGGTTGAAGACCTTGCCTGTGGTTTTGTAAAACTATCCACAGGAGCAACTTTATTTGTGGAGGCAAGCTGGGCAGGTAATTCAGAGACAGGGCTAAAGGCGAGTTTATTCGGAACAAAGGCAGGAGTGGAGATGCCAGACCCACAGGACCCCAGAAATCCAGTAAGAATCTTCTCGGAAAATAATGGAATTTTAACAGATATAATTCCACAACTTCCACACTCAGATATGTATTATGAAGAAATTGTTCATTTTATTGACTGTGTAAGAAAGGGAAAGGAACCTATAACAACAAAAAAGGAAATTATCTCTGTGGTTAAGATAATAGAAGGGATATATAAATCAGCAGAGACAGGCAATCCTGTGATCTGCAATAAATAAGATATGAAAACAGTGGATTTTCATAAAAAGGCAAGGTTGAAGCCAGCGTTGGAAAGGGGGTTGGTCCAGGTATATACAGGCGAAGGGAAGGGAAAAACAACAGCAGCAGTAGGGCTGGCAATAAGGGCTGCTGGTGCAGGACTTAAGGTAGGCTTTTTCCAGTTTTTCAAAAAGCCAATCTCATGGGAGGTTGAGATAATAAAGAATATAAGGAGTATAGATGTATATATCCTGGTACCCTTGCATCCTGCATTTCAATATATGTCAGGAGAGGAGTTGAAAAGATACAGAGATAATTTTAAAAGAATCTGGACAAGAGATGTGATGAGCAATATAAAAAAGAAACACTATGATGTAGTAATACTTGACGAAATCCTTATTGCTATCCGCGATGGATTTCTGGATGAAAAAAATCTACTTTCTCTGATTGATGAAAGAGATAAGAAAACAGAGGTTGTCTTAACAGGTAGATACATAACAGAGGGAATAATGGAAAAGGCGGATATTATTACCGAGATGAAAAAGGTGAAGCATCCATTTCCTGAAATCAGGGCAAGGAGAGGGATAGAGTACTAAAAGATGAAACGGATAGACAACAGACAGAGCATATATTTTCTCTGTAAGGGGAGAATGAGCAGATATGGAGGGGTTAGCCAGAGAAATATTAAACGTCTTGAGAGAGCGGTGAAGCATAAGAATATATCAGAAAAAAGAGTTCTGCTATCTGTTCCATTCAGAGAGAGATAATATATATTTTAAGACCTCTACTGCTTTTTCATTATCATTAGAAGAAAAGACAAGTGTGGTACTTTCAACTTTACCAGACATAGTTCCATAAAGATATTTCACATCAATGTTTTCTTCTTTCAGTTTCTCTGCTACTTTCTGTAAGGCCCCTGCACGGTTTTCCAGCGACATAACTACAACTTCTCTTTCTTCAGTCCTGTAACCCTTTTCAGTAAAGAGTTTTGCCAGTTTATCATTATCCTCTGTGATGAGATGGAATATTGCATCTCCGCTTATTGTATAAACACATATATCTTCTATATTCACCCCTTTTTGAGAAACCAATCTTGAAACATCAGCGATAGCTCCAACCCTGTCCTTCACTATTACCTTTAACTCCTTTCTCTTCTCAACTTTTTCCATAGGTCCCCCCTTCCATTTACATCATTACAAAATATTTAAAATATTCCGCACTCTAATTATACCTCGTATCTAATTTCAAAATAAAGTTTAAATAAAAGAATATCAGAATCAAGAAGAGACAAGAGCAATAAACGCGGTGGTAGTTTGGCATTAAACATAATGCATAAATTTGAACAAGTAGTTTTTCCCCCTCTCTTGTCATTTGTCCTGGAAAGATATAAAATAGATACGCTATAAATTTTATCCCCTCACTCGTACCTTTTTCTCGATGAGAGAGATGCGGAGAGGGAGATTGCAGGATAGGGAGGATGAGATGGAAAGGAAAGGTGGATGGGAGATATGGGAGGAGCAGACAAAAAGGCAGGCAATAGAATTTTGTGATGGATATAAAAATTTTCTTTCTGAAAACAAGACAGAGAGGAGATTTGTAAAGGGAATACTTGATATTGCTTCTTCTAATGTGAAGCCACTATCTGAATTTAAAAAACTAAAGGCGGGGGATACATTTTATTGCACAAACAAGGGAAAGGTTTTGCTTCTCGGAAAGATAGGTACAGCCCCTCTTATTCAAGGGTGCAGGTTTATTGTCTCTCATATAGATTCTCCCCGCCTTGACATAAAAACGGACCCACTTTATGAGGATGAGGATATATGTTTCCTGAAGACATACTATTATGGTGGAATAAAAAAATACCAATGGCTCACCATACCACTGGCAATGTATGGCACAATTGTTTTCAAGGATGGGACAAAGAAAGAGATTGTTGTTGGTGAGAAAGAGGGCGAGCCGGTCTTTAATATCACAGACCTTTTGCCTCATTTAGGTAAGGACCAAGAAAAAAAGACCATAGGAGAGGGATTTCCTGGAGAAAGCCTTAATGTGATTATAGGAAGTATCCCGCAGGAAGGCAAGGAAAAAGAAAAAGTGAAAGCTAATATCCTTAAAATTTTGAAGGATAACTATGGAATTGAAGAGAGTGACCTTATCAGCAGTGAAGTCCAGTTTGTTCCTGCTGGAAGGATGAGAGATGCCGGCTTTGACAGAAGTATGCTTTTAGGATATGGTCAGGATGACAAGGTATGTGCCTACACAAGTATGAAGGCATTTTTTGATGTTGATAAGCCCACATATTCAACCTTCTGTATGATGGTGGACCAGGAAGAGATAGGCAGCCGTGGCGCTACTTCAGCACAGTCAGAGTTTTTCAGGTTTGTTATGGATGAGGTTATTGAGAAAGCAGGTCTTTCAACAGTGAACTTCAGAACCATAATTCAGAACTCAAAGGCAATATCTGCTGATGTGGATACAGTCCTTGACCCGAATTATAAAGAGGTCTATGACCCTAAAAATACTGCCCGTTTGGGATGCGGGGTTGTCCTTACAAAGATAACCGGTGGTAAAGGTAAGGGGGGCAGTATAGAACCGTCTGCTGAGTATATTGCTTACATCAGGGCTATATTTGATAAGAATAAAGTTTTATGGCAGCCGGGAGAGATAGGTAAGATAGAGCAGGGTGGGGGTGGAACAATCGCGACATATATTGCAAGGTATAATATTGATACGGTTGACTGCGGAACAGGGGTTCTTTCTATGCATGCCCCTTATGAACTTACCAGCAAGGCAGATGTCTATTCTACATATCTTGCCTACAGGGCATTTTACTCGGCTGAGAGATAAGGAAGGATGGGAGAGTTCTCACTTAATCGTATTGGGGGAAAGAAATGGGAAATCTGGCTCACGACAGGTGCTACGGGACAGACAAAACTATGCAGGAATCGGGCTACGGCGAACTCACCCGTCTCCGAAAATATTCTCCGACGGGTTCAGACACCGCCTACGAAGTATATCCCAAGCGCTCCCGCTTTTCTTCTTGTTTTACCCTCCGCAAGTCGTTCGCCAGACGTCCCATTTCCTGCTTAATAAGAGATGATTAAGGTGGGGTGAGGATTTAGTAATATGGAGGGGAAAGAGTATAAGAATCCTATTCCGACGGTTGATATTATTATAGAGATGGAAGGAGGTATTGTTCTGATAAAGAGAAAAAATCCTCCCTATGGATGGGCGCTTCCAGGTGGATTTGTGGACTATGGTGAGTCTCTTGAGGAGGCAGCAATAAGGGAAGCAAAAGAAGAGACAGGTTTAGAGATAGTAGAACTTAGGCAGTTTCATACATATTCAGCACCTGACAGGGACCCACGCCACCATACAATATCCACGGTCTTTACAGGAAAGGGCAGGGGAGTTTTAAAAGGTAGTGATGATGCAGTAGAGGCAAAAATCTTTACCGAAGATAATCTTCCAGATGATATTGCCTTTGACCATAGGAAGATACTTGATGACTATTTTAAATATATTAAAAAGTTATGAACTTATGGAGTTAAGAACTTATGAACAATAATATATTAAGCGGGATGAGGCCTACAGGGCCCCTGCATATAGGGCACCTCTTCGGTGCACTTAAAAACTGGAAAAGGTTGCAGAATGAGGGATATAACTGTTTCTATATGATAGCGGACTATCACGCATTAAGCACTGAGTATGCCTCTACGGGAGAGATAAAAAAGTATGTGGAAGAGGTGGCAATGGATTTTATAGCCAGCGGTCTTGACCCAAAAAAGTCAACAATCTTTGTCCAGTCAATGGTCCCCGAGCATACAGAACTGCATCTTATATTTTCAATGATAGTGCCGATACCGTGGCTTGAAAGGAATCCTGTGTATAAGGAACAGAAGAAACAACTTATCACTAAGGACCTCAATACATACGGCTTTCTGGGCTATCCTGTTTTGCAGGCAGCAGATATTTTGATATATAAGGCAGGGTATGTTCCCATAGGTAAGGATCAATTGCCACATCTTGAATTGACAAGAGAGATAGCACAGAGATTTAATTATCTTTATGGGGAGACATTTCCTGTCCCTGAGGCACTCCTTACTGAAACACCAAAGATACCGGGAACAGATAACAGAAAGATGAGCAAGTCGTATAATAACTGTATATACCTCAGTGATTCATCTGAAGTAATAAAAGAAAAGATCAGTAAAATGTTTACCGACCCTAAAAGGATATACAGGAAGGACCCTGGGCATCCCAGAACCTGTCCGGCCTTTACCTATCACAGGTTATTCAACAATGAATGCAGGGTAGGGGAGATAGAAAAGGAGTGCAAAGAGGCCATTATTGGATGTGCTGACTGTAAAAAAGAACTTGGAAAGGCAGTTATTTCTTATCTTAAGGATATGCAGGATAAGAGAAGGATGATGGAAAGAGACAGAAAAAAGTTGTGGGATATTCTTGAAGAAGGGGCTGAGAAAGCAGGAATTACCGCAAGGAAGACACTTGAAGAAGTAAAGATAAAGGTAGGGCTGAGATATGGGAAAAAAGATTGAAGAACTGGTAAGACCAGATATTAAAAAGATTGCTTCTTATGTGCCGGGGAAGCCAATGGAAGAACTTCAGAGGGCTTTAGGGATTAATATAGAAAGGGTTGTTAAACTTGCCTCAAATGAAAATCCGTTAGGTCCTTCTCCGAAGGTAGTTGAAGCAATAAAAAGATGTGCTGATAAAATTTCAAGATATCCAGAAGGTCCTGGATATTACCTGAAGAATAAGATATCAGAGGTTTTTAACCAGCCAGATGAAACGATAATTCTTGGCAGTGGCTCAAGCGAGATTATATCTATGGGGATGGAACTTTTTGTGAATCCAGGAGAAGAGGTTATATATCCAACTCCATCTTTTCTGATCTACAAAATTCTTGTCTATAAGATAGGAGCAGTTCCTGTGGAAGTACCACTTAGAGATGACTTTACTTATGATATGAACATGTTTCTTAAAAAGATTACACCAAAGACAAAACTTATTATCCTCTGTAATCCCAATAATCCTACAGGGACAATCATCTATAAGCAACAGATAGAAGAGTTTATGAAACAGGTGCCTGATGATATTATTATCATCTCTGATGAGGCGTATAGGGAATATGTGGATACAGAGGATTTCGGGACTGCTTATCCTTACATTTATAAGAAAAATGTTATCATTACAAGGACCTTTTCCAAGATATATGGCCTTGCCGGTTTAAGGATTGGCTTTGGAATAGCAAGAAAGGAAATCATTGAGTTTATGGAGCGGATAAGGCCTCCTTTTAATACTACAATACCAGCACAGGAGGCAGCAATTGCTGCGCTTGATGACCAGGAGCATGTTAAAAGGTCTTTTCAGAACAATATAAAGGGCAGGGACTATTTATATAATGCTTTTAATTCTCTTTGTATAGATTATATCCCAACACAGGCAAATTTTATATTATGCAAAATTCCGAATGCTGTTGAAATTGTAAGAGAACTGGAAAAAAGAGGTATAATTATCAGATGTGGTATAGGTGCTGGCCCTGACTATGTCAGGATTACAATCGGGACAGAAAAAGAGAACGCTCTATTGATAAAAAATCTGAAGGAACTATTAGGAGTAAAATGAAGAAATTAGGCATAAATATAGACCATATAGCGACCTTAAGACAGGCAAGGCGTGGAGAGAAGCCTGACCCTGTATATGCTGCGGTTATCTGTGAACTTGCCGGATGTGATTCTATAGTATGCCACTTAAGGGAAGATAGAAGGCATATACAGGACAGGGATGTATATCTTCTAAAAAAGATTGTAAAGACCCGACTGAACCTTGAGATGGCTCTTTCTGAGGAGATAATAAAGATTGCTCTTGATGTAAAGCCAGACCAGGTTACCCTTGTTCCTGAAAAGAGGGAAGAATTGACAACAGAGGGTGGTCTTGATGTTGTAAAAAACTTTGAGAAGATAAAAAACAGTGTGAAGAGATTTAAGAATGCAGGCATAAAGGTGAGTTTATTTATTGAGCCGGATGAGAAACAGATACTTCCGAGTAAAGAGACAGGGGCTGATTTTATAGAACTTCATACAGGAAGGTATGCAGATGCAAAGACAGAGGAAGAGGCAGGAGCAGAACTTCAAAAAATCTCGAAGGCAACTGAATATGGGCTGTCTATAGGAATACGGGTGAATGCCGGGCATGGACTGGATTACCATAATACTGCTGCTGTATGTAAAATTAAAGGTATAGAAGAACTTAATATCGGATATAGTATCATTGGCAGGGCAGTTTTTGTAGGACTTGAAAGGGCAGTAAAAGAAATGCTTGAGATTATAAGGAGGGCAGGTCAGTGAAAAAAAAGATTATAGATGCATTCAAAGACCCATTTGCCACCAGGGAGAATATAATAAATCTTCTTATAGGGGGGATTATTACCCTTTTTCCTGTCCTCAACTTTATACCTGTAGGGTATTTAGGAACAAAACTGAGAAAGAGCATAAAACAGGATAAAACACCTGTTAAATGGGATGAAAATATAAAATTGCTTTTTATAACTGGCTTTTGGTTATTTGTTATATCCATATCTTACCTTATAATCCCTTTTTTATTGATGTTTTTAGGGGGAAACCTTATTCTTTCCTTTTCCGGGGGAAAAATCTTTTCTTTATTTTATTTCAGGGGACAGGTTTTAAACCTTATAGGTACGATAACCCTTTTAATCGCTATTTATTTCCTTCCTTTTGCAGTATGTATCTATTTAGAAGAAGGGGAATTAAAAATGGCATTTAAACTACAAAAAGTGATAGAAAAGGTACTTCTTGTGGCTAAAGAATATACTATCTCATATTTAATAATAATAGGGCTAATTACTGCCTCTGTGGCTCTTATTTTTTTGTTTATGAACTGGGTGATGGGCTTTCTTCTGAGTGGTTTTATATTCTTTTATGATGGTATGGTGATTACAGGAATTATCAGCAAGTTTTTCCCGAGAAAAGCCATAACTATATCCCTCCTCGGGATAGAGTAATTTACATTTACCTATCACTCTTTACCTCGCATTACTCTTTGTATTTCTTTCCATACGATGCGAGGGGTAATTTGTTCATTCTATTTCTATGTGTGAGATCCTGATTTTTTCTCTCTTTCATGATTCTTTCATGATAAGGAGTAAAGAACAAACCAGAATCTCTTCTCGCGATCGTCTGTCAATGTCTTGGTGGCTATATAAATTTTGCATATCTATATATAACATAAGTTATTGCTTGTAAATGAGTTACAAAAGAAGTGTCGGATAAGAAATATTATGTTAACTTCAAGGAATGGGGGAAACGGGTTCAGGTTATATGTTTTTCTGTTTTTTGTAGTTGTTTCAGGAATTTTAAAAAATTATTAGATGATGCCCATTAACTATTTATTATTAATGAACTTACATTATAAGAAAAAATTAAAGAGAGAAGACAAAAATCCGAACAATAATTCTTTTTTCTATCTATATAGAGTTAAGAAAGATGTAAGAATCTTGCTTGTTTGTCTTCTTTTCTTCTTGTGGACAAGGTCTTTCAGTAGCGTTTATCTAAACTGTAAGTATTTATAAAATAATGATTTACATAGTATTATTTAATCCATTTTATGAAATGGGTCAAGGTAGATTTTTAAGGTGGTAGCCGTAAAAATAGAAAAATGAGGGATGTCTTTCTTTTTTATCCGGGGAGCATGATATAAAACCTGATTAAAATAAGCCCCTATTTTGAGGTAAATAGAAAGGAGGATATATATTATCTACTTTAATACTTTTATTTTGATATAAATATCCGCTGATGGTGGTCCATGCCAGGCACAAAATCTGGTATATGACTAATGGCATATATGACAAATAGCAAATGGTATGTAGCAAGTATCAAATGCTTTACCTTCTTGTCTTCCCTCTTCTTCCCTCTTCTTCCCTCTTTCCTCCGCTACTAAGACATTGGCGGACCATAGCCAAGAGAGAAGGAATCTTCTTTTTCTCTCCTTACAGGGGAGAAGATGAAGGTGAAGGGAATTCTTCTCCGAGGCCGCAAGAAGGTTATAGATGAAATTCTCGCTAAAAGAGAGCAGAGAAAAAGTGTTTCTTCTTAAGGTATAGATGAGTAAGGGATAGCCCGGCGGGGAGAGGATTGGATTTGAGTGACGATCCTCATCTCTCCCCGCTTGTAAAGTTAAAAACTTCTTAACTTGTGAAGTTCCAAACTTATTAAGTTCAGGACTTCATATTTTCTTCAACTGCTGCCTGAGCAGCAGCGAGAATAGCAATAGGAACTCTGAAAGGAGAACAACTTACATAATTCATACCGGCCCTATGACAGAACTTTACTGACTCTGCTTCACCTCCGTGTTCTCCGCAAATGCCTACCTTAAGATTTGGACGAGTTATTCTTCCTCTCTTGATACCAATATCGATAAGTTCTCCTATACCTTCCTGGTCAAGAATCTGGAAGGGGTCATTCTTTAATATCTTGTTCTCCAGATAGGCAGGGACAAATCCACCAATATCATCCCTTGAGAAACCAAATCCCATCTGAGTAAGGTCATTAGTCCCGAAAGAGAAAAATTCGGCTTCCTGAGCAATCTTATTAGCAGTCAGGGCTGCACGTGGTATCTCAATCATAGTTCCGTAAAGATATTCAATCTTATCTACGTCATACTTTTCACATACTTCTTTATATACCTTATCCACTATTTTTTTCTGATGTTTAAGTTCTTCCACTGTACTTACCACTGGAACCATAATTTCCGGGAGTGCCTTCTTCCCTTCTTTTATAAGTTCAACAGTTGCTTCAAAGATAGCCCTTACCTGCATCTCTGTGACTTCAGGATATGTAATTCCAAGTCGCACTCCACGGTGTCCCATCATAGGATTGGTTTCATGTAGTCCCTCTGCCCTCTTTTTAAACTCTTCCATTGAGATGCCTAAACTTTTAGCCAGCTTTGCCTGTTCATCTTCTCTTTTCGGGACAAATTCATGCAATGGTGGGTCAAGTAATCTTATTGTAACAGGAAGTCCATTCATTACCTCTAATGTGGCCTTAATATCCTTTTTAACATAAGGCATTAGTTCTGCCAGGGCTGTTTTTCGTTCTTCTTCTGTCTTTGCTACAATCATTTTTCTCAATCGGAAGAGTGGTTCTTCTGACCCTTTTCCATAGAACATATGCTCTGTTCTGAAGAGCCCTATACCTTCTGCTCCAAAGGCAATAGCATTTTTAGCATCTTCAGGAGTGTCTGCATTTGCCCGGACGCCAAGTTTTTTCAGAGAACGTGCTATTTCCATAAACTCTTTAAATCTTGGATTTTCTGTAGCATCAATCATAGGAAGTGCACCTTCATATACATATCCTTTTGTCCCGTTTAATGTAAAGATGTCTCCTTCTTTGAATGTCTTACCATCTACTGTAACTGTTTTGTTCTTTACATCTATTTTTAATGCGCCACATCCCACAATGCAGCATTTACCCCATCCTCTTGCTACAAGTGCAGCATGGCTTGTCATCCCACCTCTGCCGGTTAAAATTCCCTGTGCTGCTCTCATGCCTTCTACATCTTCAGGGTTTGTCTCTTCCCTTACTAGGATGACCTTCTTACCTTCTTTTGTCCACTTAACTGCATCATCTGCTGTGAAGACAATATATCCTGAAGCCCCACCTGGACCGGCAGGTAGTCCCTTTGCAAGTGGTTTTGTTTTTGCTTCTACTGCAGGGTCTACAAGAGGATGAAGAAGTTCATCTATCTGTGCAGGTGATAACCTCATAACTACCTCTTTCTTATCTATGAGCCCCTCTGCGAGCATATCCATCGCCATATTGAGTGCAGCAGTTCCAGTTCTTTTACCAACACGACACTGCAGCATCCATAGCCGGCCTTCCTGTATGGTAAACTCTATGTCTTGCATATCCTTAAAGTGTCTTTCCAGAAGGGTTCTTATATTGCATAACTCTTTATATACATCTGGCATTGCCTCTTCTAACGATTTAAGGTGTTTATTTTGTTCATTTTTTGTTTCATTGTTCAAAGGGTTAGGCGTCCTTATTCCTGCAACTACATCCTCACCCTGTGCATTTACCAGCCACTCACCATAAAACTTATTTTCTCCTGTTGCAGGGTTTCTTGTAAATGCCACACCAGTAGCAGATGTCTCTCCCATATTACCAAATACCATTGCCTGGACATTTACTGCCGTTCCCCAGTCATCAGGGATGCCTTCAATCCTTCTATATGCAACGGCTCTCTTTCCATTCCATGACTGGAAAACAGCTTTTATCCCTCCCATTAACTGTTGCCATGCGTCATCCGGAAAATCTTCTCCTATAACCTCCTTCACTTTCTTTTTAAATTTTTCGCATAATTCCTTAAGGTCGTCTGCAGTAAAGTCAGTATCGGACTTATATTCTTTCTTTTCTTTTACTTTTTCCATCATCTTATCTAACTGAACACGTATCCCCTGCCCTTCCTCTGGTTCTCTTCCTGCTGCCTTTTCCATAACCACATCTGAATACATCATAATCAAACGTCTGTATGCATCATAGACAAAACGGGGATTGTTTGTTTTCTTGATAAGTCCAGGAATTGTGGTGGAACAGAGTCCTATATTAAGGACCGTTTCCATCATTCCGGGCATTGACTTTCTTGCACCTGAACGGACAGAAACAAGTAGAGGATTTTCAGGGTCCCCAAACCTGCTTCCCATAATTTTTTCAACCTCTACAAGATTCTTCTTTATTTCTTCTGTGAGTCCTTCTGGCAATTTTTTGTTATGCTTATAGTAATAGGTACATACCTCTGTGGTAATGGTAAATCCTGCTGGAACAGGTATGCCTAACTTTACCATCTCTGCAAGGCCTGCTCCTTTTCCTCCCAGCAGCTCTTTCATCTTACCATCACCATCTGCCCTACCACCACCGAAAAAATATACATACTTACCCATCTTATCCTCCTTCTGTTTTTTGTAGGTTTGACAAACAGACCTTTTTATTTTACCCTTTTTTCAAAATTTTGCAAGGAGAATTATAGAACCAGATAACGGAGGAAAAACTATGGATAAAAGTGAAAAGATGAAGTGGTGGAATGAGGCAAGGTTTGGTATGTTTATACATTATATTCTGCTGGGCTGGAGAGACCACTATTATCACAGGGATAAAAAACAGGGTTCTATCAGCAAGGATTCTTACATCAGGGAAAAAATTGAGGACAAAGCAGGAAAATGGAAAACTTATTATTACAGGGCTACCAGTACGTCCACCTGATAAGTATGGGACTGTAATTAAACTTGAACTTGACGGAAGGTCAGAAGCATCTGACTATTCAAAGATTTCTCTGGTGTAGTAAGGGAGGAGTGATTTTATTTTCTGTATGTCTTTTTCTATATATCTTTTCAACTTTTCTATGTCCTGAAATTTTATCTGTCTTCTGAGTTTTTTATATAAATAGACCTTCAGTTGTTTGTTATATAAATTCTTTTTCCAGAAGTCAATAAGAAATACCTCAAACTTTTTTGTGCTGTTATTAAATGTAGGAGAAGTCCCAATAACTATAGCAGATTTATAGGCCTTTTTATTATAGATAGTCCAGCCAGCATAGACCCCTTCACCAATAGATATGTTATTTTCAAGAGCAAGATTTGCAGTAGGAAATCCAATTTCTTTCCCTATCCCCCTGCCCTTTACCACTTTACCCGAAATGGAAAAATATCTACCGAGAAGTTTATTTGCCTTATGCACATTGCCACACTTTATTAACTTTCTTATATTTGATGCACTTACTATCTCACTGTTTTTTTTGTAAGGAGGTACTATTACAAGAGAAAATCCCTGCTCTTCTGCCTTCTTTTTCAGGAATTTAATATCCCCTTTTCTATCTTTACCAAAGCGAAAGTTGTAGCCGACAACTATTGTTTTTACTCCTGCCCTAAGTAATATCTCTAAAAACCTTTCAGGAGACAGTTGTGATATCTCATCAAAATCAGACCAGATACACAACTCTATCCCTGCCTTTTTAATTAGGAATAGTTTTTCTTCCCATCCGCACAGAAAAAATTCTGCAGGAAAGTTTCTGAAGGTGACTACTCCAGCCACCCCACCCTTCTTTTTTGATTCTTTTGATACAAGGCCGAGAATCTTTTGATGCCCAAGATGGACACCATCAAACTTCCCTATACCAACCACAATCTCTTTGTTTATATTTCTAATCTTTGAAAAATGGACTATCTTCATATCAGTTTTAAAATTAGTAGTGTTTATTATTTATGCAATGCTAAATATAATTTCAAGAGAGTTTAGTTGAGTCATATCTTTTATTACCATTATTACCATGCACTTTCAAAAATTCCTTTGAAGTCATCCTTTCCCATCTGTCCTTTCATATTCTTCATTGACCTTTCTGTTCCAATAACAGCAAGGTCTGTTAATTTTTCTATCTCATCTTTATTAATACCGATATCTCTTAATCTTGAAGGGAGCCCTAAATTTTTTACAAAGGTATTCAGTTTTTCCGTCTCTCCCCATAACTGTTCAAGTTCGGAGAATTCTTTTTCATAGCCATTCTTTTTGAGATACTCAAATACATATGGTAGGAGTAAGGCATTGGCTGTTCCGTGGTGGATATTATGTGTTATTGTAAGTGTATAACCCATCCCGTGAACTATAATCGTACCTGTCCTGTTTAAAGCAAAGCCAGCAATAAGTGAGCCGAGAAATACCTTTTCCCTTACTTCTATATTGTCTTTTTCTTTTATGCGGGGTAGAAATTCCAGAAGAAGTTTTAGCCCTTCTTTTGCAAAGATTTTTGAAAGATAGTCAGCCCTCTTTGATAGATAACTTTCAGCACTATGTGAAAAGGCATCCATTCCTGTAGCAACTACAAGTTCTACAGAAAGTGTTGATAAAACATCTGCATCAAGTATAGAAAGTGCAGGAATTATCTTTTCACTGCTTACTGTTTTTTTTGTTTGCGCTTTTCTGTCAACAATAACTGCGAACCTTGTTACCTCACTTCCTGTCCCGCAGGTAGTTGGAATGGTAATAACAGGGAGTGGCTCATTTTTATACTCAACCTCTCCGAAGTAATCTCTTACAGAACCACCATTGGTGGCAACTACTGCTATTGCCTTCCCCACATCCATAGCACTACCACCACCTATCGCTAAAATACAATCACAACCTTCTTTTATACAGAGTTTTGCTCCATCGTCTACATCATCTGTATCCGGTTCTGGATTGGCTCCTGGATAAGAGATATAGGATATTCCTTCTTTTAAAAGTATATCTGTAATTTTGCTAAAGAGGCCCGACTTGAATATAAAACTTTTCCCGCTTACTATAAAAACCTTCTTCCCGTACCTTTTTATTTCCGGGAGATACTTTTCTATACCACCTCTTTTGAAGTATATTCTCGCCCCCATATTAAAATAAATGCCTTCCATCTTAATTCTCCTTGGTGTTATTATAACATCTTAAAAGGCGGAACTTCAATGTGTTGTAACCCAGCATATAAAGACCTTTGTGGGATAGACATGCTCACAGCAACAGAGATTTTATAATAAAAAGTAATAAACATTGAAAAAAAAGAAAGTTTGAAGTAATATAAGAGAAGTCAAAGGAAGGCATATTATGGAAAAGTATAACTTTAATGAGATAGAAGAAAAGTGGCAGAAAAGGTGGGAAGAATCAGGAATTTACAGGGCATCTTTTTCACCTGATAAAAAAAAGTTTTATGTTCTTGAGATGTTTCCTTATACATCAGCCCAGATACATATGGGGCATGTGAGGAATTATACCATAGGAGATGTGCTTGCCCGTTTTCTTATGATGAATGGCTTTAATGTCCTGCATCCTATTGGATATGATGCGTTTGGTATGCCTGCTGAAAATGCTGCAATAAAGCAAAAGATTCATCCCAAGGGCTGGACCTATAAAAATATAGAGACCATAAGAAGGCAGTTGAAGAGATTGGGTATATCTTATTGCTGGGAAAGGGAGGTTATTACCTGCGACCCTGAATATTACAGATGGAATCAGTACTTCTTCCTGCAGTTTTATAAGAAAGGGCTTGTTTATAAAAAGCTCTCACCGGCAAACTGGTGTCCTTCCTGTAATACAGTGCTTGCAAATGAACAGGTTGTGGATGGTGGATGCTGGCGGTGTGGCTCACCTGTTGAACAGAAGGAATTATCACAGTGGTTTATCCGTATCACTGAATATGCAGAGAAACTCCTTGACTTTTCAGGAATAAAAAACTGGCCTGAACGGGTTATTACAATGCAGAAAAACTGGATAGGAAAGAGTTATGGATGTGAGGTAAACTTTACCATTCCTGAGTTGGATAAAGAACTTGTTGTATTTACTACAAGGCCTGACACACTTTTTGGTGCTACATATGTTGTGATTTCTCCAAGGCATCCTCTGATACAGAATATCCTTAAAAAGAGTCCTTTAAGCAGGAGTATAGAAAAATTTCTGGCTAAGATAAAAAGTCAGGGGCTTACTGTGGAATCTACTTTAAAAATGGAAAAGGAAGGTATTTACGCAGGAATTGAGGCAATAAATCCTGTTAATAATGAAAAGATACCTGTCTGGATTGGGAACTATGTATTGATGGAATATGGGGCAGGTGCTATTATGGCAGTGCCTGCTCATGACCGGAGGGACTTTGAGTTTGCACAGAAGTATAAACTGCCTGTGAGGATTGTTATAAAAAACCCTGAATGGAATGAAATACCTGAAAAACTTGAAGAGGCATATGAAGGTGAAGGAATAATGATAAACTCAGGGCAGTTTAATGGGATGTATAACAGGGACTTTATGGAAGTAATAACGAAGTATCTTTCAGAACTGGGTAAGGGAAGAAAGGCGGTATATTATAGCTTAAGGGACTGGTGTATATCAAGGCAAAGGTACTGGGGCACACCTATCCCTATTATATACTGTCGGAAGTGCGGGACTGTGCCTGTTCCTGAAAAAGACCTGCCGGTTACCCTGCCCTATAATATTAATATCACAGGAGAAGGAGAGTCACCTCTTAAAAATGTGCCCGAGTTTTTCCATTGCAGGTGTCCTAAGTGCGGTGGAGCTGCAGAGAGAGAGACAGATACAATGGATACATTTGTAGATTCCTCCTGGTATTTTTTGAGATATGCCTCAGGAGATATAAAAGAAAAGCCATTTGACAGTAGAGAGGTGAACTACTGGATGCCTGTTGACCAGTATATCGGTGGGATAGAACACGCAATACTACATCTTCTTTACAGCAGATTTTTCACAAAGGTGTTGAGAGACCTTGGCTATATAGATTTTAAAGAACCATTTGAGAATCTTCTATGTCAGGGTATGGTAATAAAAGACGGGGCAAAGATGTCAAAGTCAAAAGGTAACGTTGTTGACCCTGAAGATATGATAAAGACATATGGAGTGGATACACTCCGTCTTTTTATACTTTTTGCTGCTCCCCCTGAGATGGATCTTGAGTGGTCAGAAAAAGGGATTGAAGGTGCCTGGAGGTTTATAAACAGGGTCTGGAACCTTAATAACAGTATACTTTCGTATGAGGTAGAAGGGATAGAAAAGGGAGATATAACTGCTGAAAGGTTAATAAATAAGACCATTAAGGCGATTACTGAAGATATAACAAAGGATTTTCATTTTAATACAGCCATAGCAAGGATGATGGAGTTTATCAATAATATATCAAAGGTTATAGAAAGAAAAGAGTGTTCAAAAAAGAAACTTGTAGATGTCTGGAAGAGGTTTATAAAACTTATGTCACCTTTTACTCCTCATATCTGTGAAGAGTTATGGGAGATGTCAGGAAATAAAGGGTCTATATTTGCTGAAAGATGGCCGGAGGTAAAAGAAGAGTATCTGGCGGAGGAAAGTGTTGTTATAGCGGTGCAGATAAATGGAAAACTTCGTGGACGGATAACTGTCCCTTCTGGCTGTTCAGAAAAAGAAGTTTTGGAAATTGCTGTAAAAGAACCTGCTATCTCACGATGGCTTGTAGATAAAATACTTGTCAAACACATCTATATCCAGGATAAGATTATCAACCTTATCATAAAATAAAAAAGGGAGAGAAACTATCACTCTCCCCTTTTATTTCTTTTATTATTTAC